>Ga0255182_1000249_pt1 | contig 42722 bp, 48 predicted proteins | sample Atl_UVDOM_RepA_8_FD_188420 | JGI IMG/M metagenome (GOLD analysis project Ga0255182, IMG submission 188420) | Freshwater microbial communities from Altamaha River, Georgia, United States - Atl_UVDOM_RepA_8d | ecosystem: Environmental > Aquatic > Freshwater > River | place: USA: Georgia...
TCCACGACCGCCGCACGAGCCACGTCCGCCAGAGTTTCCGGCGCCTCCGCATCAGCCCAATCCTCCTCAATATCCGGGGGATGGTCATCATCCAGGTTACCCAGGTCATGGGAGTGAAGTTCTTGATTTAGGTGTTTATCGTTCGATGTATGGTCACGATCGCTTAGATTTAACTCGATACATAGACATGTATAGATACAATGGACGCCGTATTCAAAGTATACGTGTTACGGCGTCTGCACAGCACAATGTTGCATTGGCCGATTTGCTGATGAATGGTTTTAATGTGGGGACTTTGCAGTTCAGCGGAGGCTATTCTCAAACGCAAGAGATCCGTTTGAACAGCCCTGACCTTGGCGGAGAAGCGGGCAGTTTAGTTTTAAATACTCGCGGAAATATGACAATTGAACGTGTTTTAATTGTGTTAAGCCGCTATTAATTATCAAAACTTGACTAATCTTATTGTCAAATAAAGCGCCTCATGCGATGAATTTAAGAGGCGCTTTTTTTTCGGAGGAAAATATGGAAACTCAAGAGACTCAGTTAATTCAAAATCTTGAAAAATCAAACACTTCGGCGGCGCTGCCTGTTTTGTCTGATTATATGGATTTTCGTATTTTTTTAGCTGATTTTTACCGTTTTAAAAAAGAATCAACTAAGCGTTCTTTGAGACCTTACAATTATGCGATTTTTTCGGCGGCGGCGGATATTAAATCTCCGAATTATTTAAAGATGATTATTGAAGGTAAGCGTAATTTGTCGATGGATATGGTGGCTAAATTTGCTAGGGCCTGTGGTTTAAATAAAGCTCAATCGGACGAGTTTAAACTTTTGGTTGTGTTCAACCAGTCAGAAGATCCGGCTGATCGCAATTATGCTTTAAAGCAGTTATCGGAATTTCGCGTGGCTCAAAAACTTAAATTAGGTGAATTTGATCGCCGTGTATTTGAAAAAGTTCCGAATTGGATTGGCTGGATTATTTATGCTTTGGTTGATCAGGAAGGTGTTGTTTTTGAAACAGCGAAGCTCAAAGAGCTTTTACGTGGCAAAGCTTCAGAGGCTGAGATTGACCAAGCTCTTAAAAACTTAATAATAAGTGGCGAATTACAAAAAGATCCTGCAACGGGATTGATTAGTAAAGGTAAACCAACAGAAGCACCTGAAGAAATTCCACCGGCGCTCATTCGTCAGCTGCAAATGCAATTAATGTATTTGGGTTTAGAATCTCTTTATCAAGATAATGCAACCGAGCGAGAGTTTGGTTCGTTAACGCTATCTTTAACTCAGGCTGAGTTTGAAGATTTAAAATTTAAATTAAGACAAATGCGTAAAAGCTTACATAAAGAAAATTCGATAGCCCGCATGAATCAAAAAGGTGATCGCGTGTATCAGTTGAATTTACAGCTTTTTCCTGTTAGCAATCCTTCAAAAAAAGCAGAGTTAAATTAACTCTGCTCTTATCTTAAAAATAGTCATAAAATTAAGCAATAAGACAGCGTCTGGTGATTTAAAAATGATCGCTTTATGGATTTATTTTCTTAAAAACTCTTTACAGTATTTTTCTGTTTTTTAACAGATTTGCTGAACATTTAGTACATAGAAAATAAATCTTAAATTTTCTTAAACTCCATTTTTTGGTCAATTTGACACTGGAAAATCCACTGGATTGTGGAAAAGTCTGTGGATTCGGTTGATAACTCACTATGAAAAATCAATGTTTTGTTGCCGGTGCATAATTTAGCAGCTTATTTAATGCACAGCATATATGTTCAGTGACAGAAAGCAACCTAAGCAAAATGTCACAAAAAACAGTTAAAAAGTGAAATTAAATGATAAAAATAGAGTGATTTTTCTATATCAATATATAGGACTATGGTCTAGCTTTTGGGGGCTATCTAGTGGTGATTAAAGCGTGATGTTTTTTATAGCATTTTGGGGTATGTGTTGTCTGGATGTTGATGAATTTTAGATGAATTGTGATTTGGTCTTTTGTGGATTTTAAGAAATCAGATATAATAATTAAACGAATTTGTTTTCGTGTACTGATCGTTTTGAAGTTGGGGGTGTACTGGCTTCGACGTGGGTGCTGAAGCAAAGGGAGCATACCGGGGCGCATGTGGACCTCGTTAAAAACGTGCAATTATTAGTTGCAAACAACGACTACGCTTTAGCAGCTTAGTTCTGCTACGGTCTTAATGTTGATCGACGGTGTCGATGCTAAGACCGACGATAATGCCGTCTCGGTGCTGACTGGTTTCTCTGGAGTTAGCACTTAATAGTTACCCAGGGGATTTCTCTTTTGAACTTTGTTTGTAGAGGTCTTAAGGGTTTAATAAAATACAAACTAAGTATGTAGCGCCTTTCTGTGGATCTCTTGCGGACCCGGGTTCAACTCCCGGCACCTCCACCAATTTATTTTTCTTCAATGATTTCAAATACTTATGAAGTTATTGAATTAGTTTTTTATGAGCTTAGGAAGTAATGAAAGATGTTTTGACGACTTATTATTCATACTGTTTGCAAGCGAACCTTAAGGGTGGATTACGAGCGATTCGGCAAACAAAGTCATCAGAAAAGAAAAATGCAGAGATTTTGCGACGGAAAGTTCTTCGTAGATTTATAAAAAAGGACGAAATCAATCGCATTCATTGCTCTGACCGCTTTGTTAAGGCCGTTATTCATACTTATAGAAACTATTATCAGTCAGTTTTACTTAATCCCAAGAAAGTAACCTTCTTCAATAAACAACTCGATTCGTCTTTGGGAGAGATTGCTAAATCAGAAAACATAAAAATCAATTCAAATATTTCCAGAGGCTCTTTGGAAAAGATTTTGACTAGGGAAATAAAGCGTCGTGGTTATCACTCGCTATTTGGAACAGTATCACCATTTCGCTCTCTTCTAGTTTGGAAAAATCAAAATACAAAAAAATTCTCTGTTGTTCTCCCGGAGGGAAAACAAGGAGTTAATGTTGTTTTTATGGAAGATTTTTTAGAATTAAGTTGGCTCCATTATGCGACCTTTGGGAAATACTATGTCGGAGGTTGGGCCAAGAAGGACTCTCTTTATTGTGTCAAACAGGCATATAAAATTAATAGTTCAAAATTCTTAGTTCATTATCTTGCACACGAGGCTCAACATTTTGCTGACTATAAGTCGTTTCCCAAATTACAGCAGGTCGATTTGGAGTATCGTGCGAAACTTGCTGAGCTGTCTTTGACAGATAGACCGAATAGATTTTTGCAAAAGCTGAAACTAGAGGCGATAAATGACAAACATAAACCTCATAGTTTCGCGGCTTATTCAATTCTGAAAAGTATTGGCGACTCTTCGTCAGTAAAAAAGATTCGACTTTCAGCTGAGAAACTTTTGAAAGAGCATAGTGAAAAACTGAAAAGTCTTGGTTCCAAGAAAGTGACTACATGTTTAGTAAATATTTAGTTGGTGGTATCTTGGATACCGTTTTGGATACCCGACAAAAAATCGTGAATACCTTTTGGTATCCAAGTGAGCTAAGTGTACGATTTCATTCAGGTGGAGACACCTCCACCAAATTTGGAACCTGGAATTATATCTAAGCGGTCCATTCTTCTCGCATGTTGCCAAATTTAGTTTTCCAATTACCAATCGTCTTTGTTGAAATTCCGTGCTTTCGCGCAAAATCGTTTATTGCGCCTTTGTAGGCTGATGACTCAGCAATTATGGCTGTCATTTGCTCTGCTGTGAATTTTGACTTTTGCATTCTTTCTCCGCTTTCTTGGGCTTATAACCCAGTTATTCGGAAATCTCAAACTCTCCAGTTTTTGGGGATACGGTCATGACCTTATGAACACGCGTCGCGTGTTTGGCAACGTCGGCCCAAGAGAAGTGAGTCCGTTTTAATGAGTCGATTGCCTTCTTGGTTTGTTTAATAAGACCATCGAGTCGACTTTGACACTCATCATTTTGGTTCAGAAATTCTTGAAAGGATTCTATTCGATTCACTACATTACTACATTAATAGTAGACGTTTTTAGTCAAACACTAGAGTATTTGACTTAAGTAAATAATTATATATTCACCTAAGGTCTTGTTAATAATCCAATCAATGAACCGATAATGGTTTAATGAATAAAGATCTACATCTAATTATTAAATATCAATTTTTTGCTTGGAATAGAGAAGACGACACCGTTGAGACAATGAGTGAGCATTTAAAAATCATCGCAGAGAAGGGTTCAACTTGGTGGGGCAGAGTCAACAGTATCGGACCAGACAAGGCTGAAACGCTAAAACAGCAATTAGCATCTGGTATGACAACTTACGTATTTTTGTATGCAACTGCAGTTCCTAGATCTATTTGTGAAGATGGTAATCTTTGGTATATTGCGAAACTTAAAGAAATTTATATTGGCAATCCTATTAATCGTGATTTTATACCTTCATATTACAGAGACACTGAGTTGGCTGTTGCCTTCATGCTTGAGGATATAAAACCACTGAGATTTAATCTTAATCAAACACCTAAGGTGCCTGGTCAAACTTCATTAAGGTATGTAAACATAAAGGAAACGCCAGAACCAAAAAATCTGTTTGTTGTTGGAACTGATAAGAGAGTTTGCGAAATCAAGACTGATGAACTTGAAAAGATAGTAAACAAAATTAATACATCAAGCAATATATCTAATTCAAGTCTACTAAACAGCGATGGCGTTTTTCAAAGAAAACTTCAAGATGATAATTTACTTGAAAGAGTTTTCGCTCTTCATGAAACCATTATTGAGTTGCAGCAAGAAGTTATTAATCTGAAGGAATACAAAGAGCAGTACCAAAAAATTCTTAATGCAGATTATTTATTCTCATCAGAGAGATTTCTAGAGATGTGGCTAGAGGAAAACATTCACAAAGTTGGGGATAATCTGCAAATTATAGATAGGCAACCGAATGTCAGCTGGAGCGATGGCAAATTCGGTAGATTAGACTTGCTTGCTATGAATAAAGAAACTAAAGATCTGGTAATTATTGAGGTTAAAACAAGAAAAAGAGATAAAAAATCTGGATATGATCAATTTCTAAGATACACAACTTGGGCGAGAAAAAATTTATCTGAATTAGAATCTAAGTATAAATCAACAGGTTTAAAACCAACCAAAAATCTTTCATTTATGATTGTTACTGATTACGTTGATGAAGAGATGACTGAAATTTGCAAAGAACATGGAATTACATTGTTAAAAGTTTTTGGCGGCTTAGGATTTGAGAAGGTCGCTTAATTTTTTTTAATTTTCCCCAGTAGTTTCCCTAGGCCTTTCCATTCAAGTGATTGTAAATCAAAAGTTGATGTTTCATTTCGATGCATTAAGCTAATTTTGGATATAAATAAATATTTATTCATCCGATAAGGAATATATTGAATATTTTATAATTTATTTGGCTGGCTTAATTTTAAATTTATTATTTGTTCTATTATTGTGGTTAATTCAACGATTTTTTATATCTAAAACGATAAGAGCTAACTATGAAAAGATTGGAATATATTTTGATATTTGCGGCAATGTACAGGTTACTACTGATAAGGATCCGGCATTAGTAGGATTTATTTTATTTTCTATTCTTAGCTGGCTCGGAGCTCTATTTACTTCATTTTTGATTTTTTTAACTTTAGTACAAAAACTGCATTATTATTTAATTCAGCCAGAATTTTTAAAAGAAATACGCTATTGTATGAATACCTTCGATTTGAAAAAAGAGGAGGTATTTATTTTAGATAAAAAAATACTATTTTATGGAACTGGAAAAAAAGTAACTTCTCAAGAGCTTATAAATTATCTTGTAAATTATAATCAATCTTCATTTGCTCAGTACGATGTTAATCTCACATTGCAATTAGCAAAAACTCATAACCTTTTAATTGACTAAAGAAACAAAATTATTCATGGAATTTGGATGAAAATCACCCGCAACATGAGCAAGGTCCTCATGATGGCAAAAGTAATCTAAAAAAACAAAATGATGCTAGTAAAGTCAAAATCTAAAAGTCGAATGAGTCAGTAGCCAAAATTTACTTCTCGCAATAGCAGTAAAAATCGCCGGCACACTCAAGCTCTGGTCCAGTTAGGCAGATAATTTTGTAACCAAGCGGTAGTAGCAAGCTATAAAAATTATTTGGATCATTGGGGCGACATTCAGCCTCGACAATGATTTGTGGTCTATATTTTTTAATCGTCTCTAAAGCTCCAGCTATAACTTGATCTTGCAGACCTTCAACATCACAGTTCATAATTTTCAAGAATCAGACTTGGCATTGCTACAACTCCAAGAGCTTATTTGATTTGATAAAACTATTTATCTCTTCGACAAGACTCCTAAGATCATCAGGCAAATCGGCCAATGACTCGGGACTTAGAGATTTCCTGTATGCTGCCCAATACTTCTGAATGTTATCTTGTTGGTCTTTGGGAATAGATAAAAGCGAAGGTTTTGTTTCACGATTTGAAAATGTGTCCTTGATAGCACCTTTAAGTTTCTTGATATCTGCGATATCGTTTCTTATGAGAAGTACCAAGTCGTGATAGTCCTTCATTCGGCTATTCTGATCAGCTCTAGCAACTGCTGTCTCAAGTTTTTCAGCAAAAATACTTTCAACCGGATATGCCCATAGGTTTATTTCCTTCTCAAACAATGGTGACTTATCGGTCCCAAGTAGTTTCATTGTAATCTCTGAAGGCTTGACCGCATCGCCAACTCCAATGTCGATGAACACTTTTGTTTTAGTTGAGCCTAAAATTCCAAATACAGAAACTTGATAGCCAGGATATTTCATATGAGCATGTGGCAATGGGCCTACATCCAACTTCTCAAAACTAAACCCATCGGGTAGTTCCATGGCGGATACTTCCGACAAATATTTTTTTACATCGTCGATTGAGGCTGTAAGATCCTTAATAAGAAAATCGAGGTCTCTGGTTTCTCTGCCTAATTCAATGTATCTGAGAAGGCACATTGCACCTTTGAAAATGAAGTTCTTTCTATAGTTTGAACTTGCGAGGCGGGCCAACCATCTTTCAAGAACCACCTCCTGCCAAACATCGTTGAATGTTCTATTTTGCTTTTGAGCGATTGATTTAACTTTTTCTTTAATTGATTGCTCGATTGATTTTCCAGATGCTTTGCTCATGTCAATGCCTCGATATATGGAATTAGGTCGACCCGAAGCTCTTTTGCATATTTCACAAGTTTTGAGACATCAGGCTTATGCTCGTCTGTTCTCTTGAGGTATGCCTTAAGAGAATGCATAGCAGATTCTTTTGAAAGTTTTTTGAAGGCATCAACTACACATCGTTCTTTGTCGTAGATAAAGGTCTTATATTCACCAAGTTTAAGTTGTTGTCGGCCCAGCTTGAAGTTGCGGGTTCTGATGATCTTAGTTTTTGGTCGTTTAATCAGTCCCATTTCGTGAGGTACAGCAACCCAATACTGTCTTTGAATTTCCTGAGTCAGACCATAGTATGCTAGAGCCGAAATAAGACAGATGGTTCCTTCAGGGATGCTCTGGGCAGTTTCAAGGAGGTCTTGCCACTCGAAGGGAGCAGAGCTTTCAAAGTTGGGATTGCGATAGACCCCATGGGATACCCTTTCAATAAAGCCCATTTTTGAATAATAGGAGAGACTGGCCGCACTGATTCCAACTGCTTTGGCATCTTTTGTAGAAAAAGCGGGTTTTTTAAACAGCTTTTCGAATGCCTTTTTCGTGTTTTTCATACCTATATTTTAATATTATTACCCATTAAATGCAACTGGGTAAGAAAATTAAAATATTGTCTAGACTAAGCCAGATTTTTTTTGGTATTTTTGATCAAGAGTTAGGGGGATCAAGATGGCTAAAAAATCTGTTTTTATTAGCTTCGATTATGACAACGACGAGTTTTTGAGAACTGCATTAGTTGGACAGTCAAAAAACGAAGACTCGCCATTTGATATTATAGATCGCTCAGTTAAGGAGCATCTAACTGGGGATTGGCAAGAAAAGGTCCGAGGTCGAATCAGTAGAGCGGATATTGTAGCTGTTATTTGTGGAGAGAAAACCCACACTGCACAGGGTGTTGGTGTTGAGCTTCAAATAGCAAAGAATCTCAATAAACCGTATTTTCTGTTGAGAGGGTATCCGAATAAAAACTGCACGAAACCAACATCAGCATCTACTTCAGATAAAGTCTACGATTGGACTTGGGAAAATTTGAAAATACTTATCCATGGTGGACGATGAGTACTCCAAACACTGATATTTCGAAAGTGCTATGGAACGATAGTGTATCCTTGAATGGATACAATTCAACTGAGCAATACAGAGAACACATTCTTGAGCAGTACAAGATCTATCTCGAAATGGCTGATCGAATAAGCAACCGACGAGATGTAGCGAATGCCTTCTTCTTAACTTTGAACGGCCTAGTACTAAGTGCAACTGGGGTTTTGATCGACAAGGGTTACAGTTTTTCTCCAAACTGGGCCTTGTTGTTTCCCTTGGCAGTTCTTCTGTTTGGTTGTTTTTTTTGGTGGCGAATTATTTTTTCCTATAAACAACTGAATGGAGCCAAGTTCTATATTGTTGGCGAATTGGAAAGCAGATTGCCCGCGAGTCCATACAGGAAAGCAGAATGGGAAGTGCTGTTAAAGGAAGGAAAAGATAGAACTGTGTATTGGCCACTAACTCATCTTGAATCAAAAATTCCAGGTCTGTTTGCCACTGGGTATTTGATTGCAGCCATTGCATTATGGCTTACATGATAATTGAATACTCTTCTTTGGAGTATGAGGTTGGTGAAAAGTGACATTTTTTAAAGAAAATGTCACTTTTGTCCATCTTACCCAGAGCAGCCTTGTGGGTAAGAAAATTAAAGTGGCCAAACTTCACATTTCTTAGCAAAAATGTGATATTTCACCCACTGGCCTTTTCAGGATTTAATATTTATATGAAGCCCAACGAGGCCCAGTGTGAGGAAAATCAAGGGGTTAGAAGCGAAAAAATACCTCCACCATTTGCCTCCCGCTTTTATTAGAGATGAGCAAAAGCCCCCAAGTTTAAATACTTGGGGGAAATATGGTTCTACGGTTCTTCACCATCTTGCTGGGTGATGCCCTTTTTGCGACAGAAAGAAAATACCAGGTGAGCTGTTTCATTATAAAACAACTCTAACGCGCGGGCTTGTTCGGTCGAGGTTTGGGCCTTTTTAAGGTCGAGTAAATAATTTGTCACAAATAAATCTTCTGATCCTAGTAGACAGTGAAAGGCATGAGGTCGTCAAATGATAAACCTGAATTTAAAATTACTTTTAACTACATTATTACTTACCGCAGGAGCATCAGCCCATCCTGTGATTTTTAAAGGCGGCACTGTCTTTGAGTCAGAACAAAACACCCACAAACAGCATCTAGGTTTAAGTTATACCTTTCATCCTAAAACGGCGTTGGCTTTTGATTATTTAAAGTTTAACGATATTAAGACGGAGTATTACTTCACAAAAGTAAATTACCGTTTATGGCGGGCTAACGAAGTTGAATCGCAAGCCAACATCTATTTAAGTGCCGGTGCCGGACAACGGCGAGTTGATGATACGCTAACCAATGCCGCTGTTGCGCAGATTCATGCCGACTGGGAAGACCGTGATTATTACATCTCGGCTTTTCAGAAATATATTCACGCAGATAAGATGGATAGCGAAGCTGACTTAGATCCGATCTGGCAATCACGCGCGCGCGTAGGTCTTGCGCCATTTCGCGGTGATTTTAACGACGTCAACGTTTGGTTTATCGCCCAGTTTGACAAAATGAACGGTGAGCACTGGGAGACAACTCCTTTGTTGCGCACTTACTACAAAAATATTTTATGGGAAGTAGGCGCAAGCCTTAACGGATCTTATCAACTTAATTTAATGTTTCACTTGTGAAACTTGACGTCTTGAAAGGACAATTTATGAAAAAACTATTAATCGCAGCAACTCTATTTTTATCATCCCTAGCCTTTGCTAAACCACTGACTGGTGAAGTGCACGTGCAGGTTAAGGGTATGGTGTGTGCGTTCTGTACCCAAGGTTTGACAAAATCTTTTAAAAAATTACCCGAAGTGCAGGATGTAACCGTAAGCCTAGAAGGTAAATTCGTACATCTGGTTTTAAAGAAAGATCAATCTTTAGAAGATACAAAGATTCTCGAAACAATTAAAGAAGCCGGCTACGAAGGTACAATCGGCCACTAACAATAATTAGGAATTATTTATGCAAAACTATCAGCGTAGTTTCAAAGAAAATATAACTGGGTATTTAGGTTTATTTACAAGCTTAAGTACTTTACTTTGTTGTGCTCTGCCGGCTCTATTAGTGAGCTTGGGTCTGGGTGCTTCGATGATTACTTTGACCAACGCAATTCCCCAAATCGTATGGGTCGGAGAAAATAAAATCTACGTTTTTAGTTTTGCTTTTATTCTTTTAACTATCAGCAGTGTTTTAACCTATAAAAATCGCAATGCCCCTTGTCCGATCGACCCGAAATTAAGAGATGCTTGTCTGCGTGGTCGTAAATACAGCAGAAATGTTCTAATTTTAAGCTGGGTAGCTTTATCTGTGGGCTTTTTCTTTGCATTTATCGCACAATTATTGACTTAAATTACTGAAATCACTAATTTTTTTCTAACCAGAATAGTGACTTTCTAACTGAAGCAACATAAGACTTATTAGCGAGGATTGTATGGGAAAGAAGCCGCCAAAACCTGAACAGCCAGTGGCGGCAACAGCTTTTTTACGCTTAATGCTCCTTAGCCTTGAGCGACACTCAGTCCAACTTGTTAAAATATCTGTCACTGTTAAGGTTAATGCATAAGATCCACTTAAAAAACAACCACAGTGGTGATGTGTTTCGCTGTTCACACCTAGATTTTATCAAGTTTCGAGCGTCGGATAGTTGCTCTGGGGCACTTCTGGTTTAGCTACTTCTAGACCTAAGCCTATACTAATTTAATATAAATATATGTATTGATTTGAGATTCTCAGACGTTACTAGTACTTACCTTAAATAACGAAATCAATCAAAAACGTTATTAATAGTATACTTTAGTAACAAAAAATGCATATAATGTTAATTAAGCAGAGGTTAAGTAATGGGAAGAGCGGGACAGTATATTCAACAATTGAAGGGTTATAAGGCATTTATACCGACGCCACTGCCTCCAGAACCACCATTAAAGTCAGATGATGAGTTTAATTTTTTATTATCGAGAGCCAGTCTTTCTTTAGGAAAGTTGTCCGGTCTTGCCTCTGTTATTTCTGACCCTGATTTATTTGTTTATCTTTACGTAAGAAAAGAAGCTCTATTAAGTTCACAAATTGAAGGAACACAGTGTTCTCTTGAAGATGTTTTATCTCCTGGAGTTGAAGATGAAAACTATAAACATGATGATATTGAAGAGGTTTCTAACTACGTACGTGCAATGAATGAAGGACTGGCAAAGCTTAACGACCTGCCAGTCTGCACAAGACTGATTAAAGAAATTCACTCAACGCTCATGGCGGGTGTTCGAGGATCTAATAAAACTCCTGGAGAATTTAGAAAATCACAGAATTGGATAGGTAGACCTGATGCAAATTTAAATACGGCTGAATTTGTTCCACCACCATATGAAGAGGTGGATAAGTTGATGTCAGATTTAGAAAAATTCATTCATACTGATGACCAAATTCCGCCATTGGTAAAGGCAGCATTGATTCATGCACAATTTGAAACTATACATCCATTCTTAGATGGTAATGGTCGTTTGGGAAGATTATTAATCACTTATCTTCTTTGCTTTTGGAAGATTCTAGATCGTCCACTTTTGTATCTGAGCTATTATTTTAAAGCATACCGATCTGAGTATTATGCAAGATTAATGGATGTTCGGTTTAAAGGTGATTGGGAAAGCTGGGTGAAGTTCTTTCTAAAAGCGGTTTCAGAATCGGCAGATATGGCAAACTTAGCAGCACTTGAGATACACCGTCTTCATCAAAAAGATAAAGATCGCTTACAAGAAAGCAAACCAACTACTTACACTATACAAGTCTTTAGTGAATTTTGCCGAGATCCAATTTTAAACTCACATGTGCTGATTGAAAGACATAGATCAACAATGCCAAAAGTGAGTCGAGCGTTACAGCATTTAGTTAAACTTGGAATCATTAGAGAGATTAGTGGTAAGCAACGAAATAGAAAATATGCCTATGACAGTTATCTGCAAATTCTAGTTCGTGATACCAATACAAAAATGGGTTAAGTCGGTGTTAGAAGAAAATTCCCGTCTGAGATGGAAGATCATTTTGTTTTTAACATGCTCAAGACAAATGCAGATGATTTTCCTTTCTCTGAAGAACGAAGACTAATGTATGTTGCTATTACAAGGGCTGAGCAGAACCTTTATTTTGTTTCACCCAATAAGGATCCCAATTCTGTTTTCTGGGACGAACTGAAAGATTTGAGACGACAGTTGTAAGTGTGGAATAGAATGATTATCTTTAAAGTGAGATTGTTCGAATCGGTAGGGTCAGATTAACGTTCTTATTGATTTAAAGAACGCTTCCGGTGGTCTTGAAGAAAAAGCTTACATTGACAACAACAACCTTCACCCGTTTGATGTATGGAAGAATTGCTGAACTAATTATTTTTTAAGTAAAAGTAAAGTTACTAATTAACAGATAAATGAGATTAATTTTAGTTATTAATTTTAGAACTATCTATCGAAAAAAAGAATTTGATAAATCAACTCGCAATTAAGTGGTCCCCATGGAGCGCTTGCGCCAATGAAAATGACCTCTTTTTAAACTGTCGCTTAAAGCCATAATGCTATCACATTGATATAGGCGATAATTTTGCATAAATTAATTAGCTATGGATGCAGAAAATAAATCACCAGCAAATCGAGTTGATAATGGGTTTTGAAATAAATGAGTCTGCAACAAAACAGATTTTTTGCTGATGTAGATGCGTTCATGCTGAGTAAATTTTTTTAAAAAATTGTAACAAATAAAAAATGAAAGAAAAAATATGAAACCAAAAAATAATTCAAACGAACTAATTATAACCCGTGTATATGATGCTCCTGTAAATTTAGTATGGGATGCATGGACTGATCCGCAAAAAGCAGCCAAATGGTGGGGACCACGAGGTTTTAGTATAACAACTAAAAGCAAAGATTTGCGAGCGGGTGGGAAATGGATTTATACAATGCATGGCCCAGATGGTGTCGATTATCCGAATGTTACAACCTATTTCGTAGTAGAACCATTGAAACGACTTGAATATGACCACGGCGCAAATGAGAACCAAAAAGCCCTATTCAGAGTGAATGTTCTATTTAGTGAAACTAACGGAAAAACAACGATGGTGATGACGATGACTTTCGAAACGCCGCAAATCGCAAAAGACATGAGTAACTTTATAAAAGAAGCTGGTGGTAATTCAACATGGGATCGTTTGGGCGAATATATTGAAGAAGTATTTAATCAAAAAAGTGTATTTTTACTTAATCGTGTTTTTGAGGCTCCTATTGATTTGGTTTTTAAAATGTTTACAGACAAAGCTCATATTGAAAAATGGCAACCACCGACTGGTTTTTTTATGAAGATCATAGAAGGTAAAATCGAAGCTGGTAAAAATGTATTTTATGAGATGGGCAATAGCGAAGTTAAATTTTATGGCCGTTCAACTTATCAAAAAATAATCTCACCAGAATTTATTTCCTTCCTTCAAGAATTTTGTGATGAACATGGAAAAAACGTAAAGCATCCTGGGGCCCCAGTATGGCCAGCCACTTGGTTAACCTCTGTGACGTTTATTCAAGAAGATGCAGCATCTACTCGTATAACTTTAAAATCTGAACTTATTAATGAAAACACACCTGCTGAATTGCAAGCATTTGTTGCTGAACGTTCAGGAATGGCCCAAGGTTGGAATGGTTCTCTTGATCGATTAGAAGAGCGTCTAGAGCGTGGTGTGATATAGAAAAAATTTAAAACATTGAGGTTATATGTCCGCTGGTGATTGGAAAGAATTATACTGTGCTGTTGAAAAAGGTGATTACGACTTAGTAGATTATCATATTAAAAGTGGCATCAATTTGAACTATCAACATCCAGAAATTTTAGTGACTGTACTTGTTACTGCTATTAAGTTAAAACATAACAGAATCGTAGCTTTATTGTTAGATAATGGTGCTGATCCAAATTTAGAGTCATACTATGACCAATTAACGCCGCTATCTGCAGCGTTGAAATATAATAATGATGATGCAGTAGTTAGGCTAAAAACAAAGAATGTTCAAATCTCATTTTTACAAATGATTAAAATGAGCAGGTTTTGGCGTGTATTTACACATTTAAGTAAATAATTAAGTCGTACAATATACAGGTATAATTTTCTATCGCTATTTCTATTGTTAAATAGTAAAACTTATTAAGATGAATAGACTGGATGTTATCAAATGAAAATTGAACCAAAATTTTTGCCAATAAATTTAGAACAAGATTGGGAAATTTGTCTTAAATTTCGTATAGACTCATAAGTTGTTAGTTTTGGATCAGCGCTCAATTTTGAAAAAGACGGTGGAGCAAGTCATTACAAAGAATGGCTTTCTAAAAAAATTATTGGCCAAATAGAATTAGGCCAAATGAAATCTGACTTAGAAACAGGTATGGTCAACTTATATTATTTAGCGCCAGAGTATAGAGGCCAAAATCTATCTTATTATTTAGATCAGTATGCAGTGAACTTTCTTAAAAGTCTTGGATGTAAAAAAGCCAGATTAAATGTAAGTCCCACAAACAGCCGCGCAATCGCTTTTTACCAAAAAAACGACTGGAAAGATTTGGGTCCCAACCCCAATCACCCCGAGGTTCATATGATGGAAAAAAATTTTGTTGGCGGTGCAGTTTGAATTTACTCAAAAAAATCGTTATCTTTGCTTTTTCAAATTTTGGTCCGTTAATTGGTTTTTATTTTATAAATTATTTTTGGGGATTTAAAATAGCTATAATCACTTCAATCGTTCTTGTTGTTTTAGAGTTTTTAATTTTAAAATATAGAAAAAAATACATTAGCAATTTTTTTTACTTTTCCAGTATCATTATTATCGTATTCGGTATCGCAGACCTAATTTTAAAAGAGCCATTATTTTTCAAATTTGAAGCTAGCTTAACAAACTTATTTTTTGCAGCGTTTTTTGGATTATCACTTTTTAAAGAAAAGCCCATCGTACAAGAATTTGCTGAAATGCAAAAAAGGACATCATTTGAACAAAACCCAGACAAGCTTTTTTTCTTTAAATTTTTCACAGTTTTATGGTGTTTTTATTTTATCTTGAAAGCTGTATTTTATTTGTGGATGAATTTTTATATGTCTATTGATGAAGGTATGATAGTTCGAATGTTTGTTGGTAAAATAAGCTTTTGGATTATGATGTTTATTTCAATCGGGATGCCTAAAAAAATCTGGTCTCTACTTGAGAGATTAAAATTGTTTCCTTCTCAGCGTAAGTTGGGATTATAATTATCTAAATGATAGCAAAATACTGGAGATGATCGTGAGTCATAAACACTATTTTAGAAAAACTAAGCGTCTTACGATACGATCATTAAATAAAAATGATTACAATGCTTGGAAAAAAGCATATACAACAATTTTACCTCAAAAAAATTTTTGGGATCGCACAACAAATAGACCATTAATCGAATTAACAAAATCAAAATTCAACGCACTTTTAAAAGAGCAAAGCCAAAAAAGAAAAACTGAAGAATTCTGTGATTACGGAATATTTTTAAATAATTCAGGCGAATATATCGGACGTATTAGCCTAATGAATTTTGTTCGATCTGTAACACAAAGTTCTTTTGTGGGTTATACGTTATTTAACCCGCACTGGGGCCGGGGATATGCTGAAGAAGCATTAAAAGCGATAGTCGATATCGCGTTTAAAGACCATAAACTGCATCGTATCGTAGCAGGTATTGAACCTCAAAACAAAAGATCACACAAATTAGTTAAAAAACTTAAATTTAGAAAAGAGGGAACCTCTAAAAAAGTCGTTTTTTTAAGAGGTGCTTGGCAAGATTTAGTTCAGTATGCTCTAACAACAGAAGACGTAAACTTAAAGTGGTTAGGAAAAATTAAGGTCAGAAAACAATGATACTACGTGAATTAACATCAAGAGATGAACAACCTTTTTTAAAATGGGTTAATGATTGGAAAAATGAATCACTTTCTTGGGCTACATTTGCTTGGAAACCAGGTATGTCTCATGCTGAACACTTACAAATTTTGCAAGATCAGAAAGATAAAAGCAAAATTCCCGCTCATCTCGTTCCTTCGACAATGCTATATGCATTTGTTAATGACGACATTGTCGGAAGATTCAATATCAGGCATGAATTGAATGACAATTTGTTGCAGCGAGGTGGACATATCGGATATGCCGTTAGCCCGCATCATCGCAAAAAAGGCCACGCCACTGAAATATTTAGGTTAGGCATGCAACATTGCTTAGAGTTAGGATTGAACCGAGTTTTAATCACATGTAGCGATGAAAATGTTCCATCATGGAAAATTATCGAGAAATTTCACGGAGACTTAGAAAACAAGGTTTTTGATCAGGATAAAGCAGAATATATTCGAAGATATTGGCTCGATGTTGGTTCTATCTACTGACAATAATCGTTGTAATTAAATGATCTTTGTTGTCAGATTATTTTCGTAGACTATTATTCAAATAGCCAACGCTATTTTTTATCTGGAAAAAACGCACAAAAACGTTCAGTCATAGCTGTGATAGTTAAACTAGGGTTAACACCTAAGTTTGCAGGTATTACACTACCATCTGCTACATATAAACCTGGGTAATTAAATACTTCGTGTTTATGATCAATAACGCCATCATGTATGCTATTGCCGACGATACAGCCACCAAGAATGTGTGCTGTTGCTGGAGCGTCGAAAAAAACTTCTGTCGCAACATTCTGAGGCAGTGCTGAGTAGTGTTTTGCTAAAAGATCGGTCGACTTCTGTGCGATTTCTATATAACTTGGAACAGAATTTTGAATAACTAATCCTTTTCTAAATAATGTAAAAATTGAACGCTTCCATTCAATTTTGGTCCATTCTGGCGAACTCTGCATGATTAAAAGTATTATACTTTGTTTAGCCCAATCTTTAGCAATCAATAAACGAGTAAACAAAGGTAATTGTTTTATCAAAGCTGGTATAGCCATAAAGGCACGCGGAAAGTATTTTGATTTATTTGTTAATGGTATTGCCAGCAAACGCATAAAACTACTACCGGCTGAATATCTTACAGGTTCAATTTTTGTATTTTCATCGGGATGAATAGCTGATCCGATCGCTATTCCATGATTAAAACTTATCTTTGTATTAGGCGTTGTAACACCACATAAACTTTCGCCATTGGTTCTAACTTTTTCGCCCAACATAGGCGAAATTTGAGTTAAAGTCTTATCAACAAACTTGGCCTTAAACAGAAGTCTCAATGTTCCAATTACTCCAGCTGATAAAATAATTTTTTTAGCTTTAAATTGCGTAGTTTTAGAGAAAAATTGGGTTGTAGATTTTGCTGAAACCAAATATCCGTCTTGTGTAGGTTCAATTCGTGTCACCATGGTCTCTGCAAAAATTTTAGTTCCATGTTTTTGCGCAAGATAAAGGTAATTTTTATCTAAAGTGTTTTTTGCATTATAGCGACATCCAACCATGCAACCACCGCATAAATTACATCCAGATCGACGCGGACCTTGTCCGTTAAAATAAGGATCATCAACTTCTTTATTCGGTTCACCGAAAAATACTCCAACCTCTGTTGGATGATAGGTCTCTTCACATTTCAGCTCTTTTGCCAATTGTAAGATGGCTTGTTCACAATCGGTATTTAAAGCTGGGTTAACCCCAACCCCTAACATTTTTTTTGCGATTTTATAAAATGGTTCAAGTTCATTTTGCCAATTTATTTTATTAGGCCAAGACTGATCATCAAAAGCTTTGCTTCGTGGTTGCATTAGGGTGTTAGCATAAACAAGACTACCCCCTCCAACACCTGCACCATGCAAAATCAACATTCCTTTAAGTAAAGTAATTTGTTGAATACCAAAACACTTAATGATTGGAGCCCATAAATAACGACGTAAATCCCAATTGGTTTTGGCATAATCATTCGGACCAAAATGACGTCCTTTTTCAAGAACAGCAACTTGATAGCCTTTTTCTGCTAATCTAAGAGCAGAAACACTGCCACCAAAACCACTGCCGACAATTACAAAATCAAATTCTTGAACTGACATATTGATATGTTACTGCCTAAGAAGTATCTGTCAAACAGTCTGCTGATTTGAACATTTTAGATAAATTGTATTTAGTTGAATATTCATTATCATTCTTATTTATTAGATTTTTGATCTGCAATTTAAGAAAAATTCATCTTAAAAGCTATATATTGATTAATACGTCCGAAAATGTCGGATTCGGAATTGCTCAGTTGTCTTGTGTCGATTGATATCGACAATCAATAACTGACCTATACGGTCCAAACACAAAAAGGAACAAGCATGAAAATTAAAGTACAAAAACAAACAACATCAAAAGGATCAAAAAAAGTTCGAGACGCAAAAGTTGTAAGAAATGCAATTTCAGTCAGAAATGCGGGTGCCGTTCGTAATGCAGGCGCCGTTAGAAACGCTGGATCTGTTCGTAACTAATCAATTATGGCCATGGATGGCCTCCTTGTTTATGGAGGTTATATGAACTTTAAAAAAATACTAACACTAGATGCATTATTCGAAGGTGGACGAATGTTCGTCGGTGCAACTTCTGTAACTTATTTGTTGCAAAGTGGTCTCACTATTTCACAAATCGGAATTTTAAAAACCATTCAAGCGATTACAATATTAATTGGAGAATATCCAACTGGATTAATAGCTGATTTTTTTGGTCGCAAAAAATCTTTATACTTAAGTTTAATTGCGGCAATAACTGGTTTTTTAATCTTTGCTTTTGGATATTCATTTTATCAGTTTATTCTAGCTGAAATATTATGTGCTTTATCCCTTTGTTTATGGTCTGGAGCCTATGAGGCTTACGCAATTGAAGCAGCCAATCTTGAAAAGCAAGAAGGCCTGATGGATAAATTTTTTCATACTAATCAAAGCCTAAATTCTGCTTTCGTTTTAGTTTTTGGTACCGTAGGTGGGATGATCGCTGAAAAAACTCTTAACCTGCCATATATAGCAGGAAGTGTAACGCTATTAATTGGATATATATGTTTATGTTACTCTCCCTCTGAAAATTTTGTCACATCGATGGAAATAAAAAAGAAAAGCATTATTGCTCTACTAAAAAACTCTATAAGTGAAGGCATTGGCAATCAAAAAATTATTCCATTTATATTTATATCTGTAGCAATACAGTTTTCGATTCAGCCATTGTTGCATTTATGGCAACCGTATTTTGCAGAGTTACGTGGTTTAACGAGCACTTCATTTAATTCAGTTGTTTTTGGCTTTTATTGTATCATGAACATAATTGCTGGTTTAGTTGCAGCAAAGTATTCAAAAAAGATCTGGTTTCGAACACAAGCATTTTTCATATTATCTATGGTTCTATTTAGTGTTCTTTATATTTTAACAAGTATTATTACGAGTGGTTTCATTGTTCTCATATTATTTGGTTTAACACAGGCTTTTTTATCGATATTTAGAACAAACTTATCGATTAAGTTAAATCAAAATATATCTAGTCAATCAAGAGCTAGCATTTTAAGTAGTATCAGCTTGTTTTCAAGATTCGGAATGCTGGCAGCATTGCAATGGATTCAAATAATGAGCCATCAGTCGCAATCTACTCAAACAATTTTCAGCTTTTTTTCTATTATTACAAGTTTCATGGTCGCTCTATTTACTTTGGGAATTTTAATTAAAATTACAATAAATAAAAAGGAAATTAAAAATGAAATCACACTATAGTATTCCGCCATATTTGGGCCTAAATCAAATTAGCAAAACGAAAGATAACTATATTATAGAATTAGGCTATTCAAAAAGACTGAAGAAAAAACTATTTGTTGATAAAGATGGAATGCAACGATTGACTGAAAAATCGCAATTAAATCAAGACATCCAATCAGAACTTGTTAATGAAAACATTCTCAAATCTGACTTTAGATCTAATACTCCGGATAACTTGAAAAGATATGACCGACATATGTTATTTTTTCAAAGTTACAATATTGATCCATTGCAGGCTCAACAAATTCTGTCAAAAAAAACTGTTGCTCTAATCGGTATGGGCGGGATCGGTAACTGGGTCAGCTTAAATTTAATCGGATCTGGATTTAAAGAATTGCGTTTAATTGATTTTGATACTGTCGAACTATCTAATTTAACAAGACAAGTTTTATTTGATGAAACAGCTATTGGCATGAGCAAAGTCAAAGCAGCTAAGAAAGTTTTATCCAATAAAAATTCACAAACAAAAATAGTCGCTTTTGATCAAAAAGTTCAAGGCGTAAGTTCGTTAAAGAAATATCTAAAAAAAGTCGATTTTATTATAATATCTGCCGATAGACCTGCACAAATACATGATTGGGTAAATACAGTAGCTGTGAAAATGAATATACCATATTTGAATATCGGCTATCGCGATACAGAAGGAGTTGTTGGCCCATTAACTGTACCGGGTAAAACATATTGTTATCAATGCTTTAAAGAACATAAGCCGCATAAAAAAGACAAAGAGTTAACGCGAATTCAAAATAAATGGGATTCGTGTTATCAAGCTCCATCATTTGGACCACTAAATGCAATTATATCTAGTTTAGGAGCTATCGAAGTGATTAAATATTTTACCAAATTTTCTGAATGCGAAAGTTTAGATACTGAGCTTTGTTTTGATCCTGTAACGTTTAAGCTTAAAAAGACAAGTTATCAAATAGATGAGAATTGCCGTGAGTGTTGTAAGTAATGGAAAAATAATTGAAACATCACATGAGAGCGATAAATGTTTTCATATTTTCAATTCTAAGCAGAATAAAAAATTTAAATTATTGTGGCATCGTAATCAATCTATGACAACATCTCGACAAATTGAGGATGGTCGTATTAATGTTAAATCACTTAGTGCTAAACATGCTATTCCAAAAATTAAAAACAAGTTTAAAGAAATTGAAAAAAAATTGCTGCAATGTTTACCTTCAGGCCGTTTGAGATTGCGATACGTCTATTCTATTAGATGCTTTAACAATTATGAAATCAAAGAAAGGTATAGTCGCAATATATGGACCATTGAATTTGTTTCTGATTTCGGTCGAATAAGTGATAGTACAGTTAATATAGACAAAAATTTCATCGATAATTTTATTAAACTTATTACATTTAGCTTACGTTCAAAATACAAAAGCTTTGATAAGTTAAATATTGATAAAAAAACTGTACTGGAATTTTCAGAAATTGCTACAGGTTTTATTTTGCATGAGGCAATAGGCCACAGGCTTGAGTCGGACGATTTCAATGAACCCATTCATATAAAAGTTAAACCTAATTTTGAAATAATTGATTCTGTCGGTCGCAGGGGTTGGTGGGGCTATACGCCAATAGACGACAGCTTCAATCGTGGAAAGAACATTTATCTTTTAAAAAAGTGTCATACTGGATTTAAGACATTTTTAATTGATGGCTCACAAGGCCATTTAAGATCTTCAGACCTAGTATGGCACCCCATCATTCGACAACGAAATTTAATAACTAAAATTATTAAAGAAATTAAACCACCTCAATCTCATAAAAAATTGGTGATTAACACTGTTTTAAAAGGCTCTTTATTTAATGAGCAAGCTGAATTAGAAATCGATAATGCCGTATGGTTTGATGGTGAAAATCAATATAAAGTTAAGCCGTTTACTTTAACGCTAAGTATTCGTGAGATATTCGAATTGAATTTGTATGGAAAATCAAAAATTTCACACTTGGCTGGTGGCTGTCATAAAGATTTACAAAGACAATTGCCTATATCATTTAAGACACATTCAAGTTGGTGTCGATTTCATGATCTTATAAAATAAACTATTGCTTCAATGATTAATTCTAATTTAACTAACCTTTGTATAGATTTAACAATTTAAATATGACCTTAGTCCAAATATTGGTTAATCATGGTTAATAAAAGCTAATAATTGACGATAATGCTCATATGGAAAAAAATGAGTATTTAGATTTCGATCAAACTGTGCAATTACTTAAGACAACACCCAGCACATTATATAAATGGCTACAAGCTGGTAAAATTCCTGGGCATAAATTAGGTCGTCAATGGCGCTTTTCAAAAGATGAATTAGAAACGTATATCTCGGGTAAGAATTCACGCACTTATGTGCAACGTGATTTACTTAATTTATCAATATTGCTGTCGGATCGCTCAAAACATAAGGAAAAAAAAATGAATACATTGATTACATCTGTTTCTGAAAAAATTATTTGGGATGCATTTGATCATGGTTCGCGTTTAGTACACGTTTATCCAGCAAAGGGTAAATATGAGATTGCATATCGCTCAAGATCAGGTCTAGATAAATTGATTGAAATACAAGAAGAAACTTTTCTTGAAATAGATAACTCACTTAAAAATTTATCAACGGCGCTCGATAGCGAAAATTCAAGACGTATTTACCTTTATCGCAGCGAAGACGATAAGCTACAGGTTCGATATCAAAAACTTGATACAGTTGTTGGGCCGCGTTTGACTCTGCAATTATATCAACCTGAAACAGATGTTATGCCAATCGAGCGCATTGCGAGTGATGCGACAGTTTTCGATCAATTTAAATCATGGGCTAAAAAGAAAAGTGGGTTAATAATAGTAACTGGCGCAGCTGGTTCCGGAAAAACAACTACTGTATATTCACTATTAAATGAATATAAAAATCAGGGGCGATTGGTTTTCACTATTGAAGATTCTGTTGAAATGGTTATAGATGGAATTAACCAAATAGAATTAAAAGCAAATCAGAATAGTGATTTTGATAAAATATTTGCTCAGGTCTATTCATCTGATCCTGATGTGATTTGTTTAGGATTAGGTTCTTATTTTGGTTTTGAAGAAAAAGTTTTCAATGCAGCATGCAAAGCTGCAGCATCGGGTCACGTTGTCATTGTTCAAATGAACAAGGCTAATTGCATTGATGCATTAGCAACTTTTGAAAAATATGTGCAATATCCAACTGCTGATATTCTCATAGGCATATCGAGTCAAAAGTTAGTAGCGACCCAAGGTCAAGTTCGAGCAGTATATGAGTTTAAAGAATAAACTATCATAAGTAAGTTTTTACTTTAGATCATTTAGCCTAAGCATTTGATTTTTGGTCGTTTAGATCATTTGTCCAATAGACGACTTTATCGAAATAGTCGAAATTATACACTAAGAACTCTTAAAAAATTGCCAAGGAGGCTAATAATGAGATCAACCTTAGTGTACGATTTACCGACTAGACTATTTCACTGGCTATTTGCTGGTTTATTCGTGTTGTCATTCAGTCTAGCTAAAACCGTCGACGACGAGACTATACAATTTAGTTTTCATATGTTGTCTGGTTTTGTTCTGGCTATTCTTGTTTTATGGCGAATCATGTGGGGTGTAATTGGATCTCGATATGCAAAATTTGCTGGATTTGATTTAAATATATTTAATCTTAAAAATTATTTTTTAGGTATTTTATCAGGATCAAATAAACGTTGGCCTGGTCATAATCCAGCATCAAGTTGGGCAGCAATAATAATGTTTTCACTTGTGCTAGGTTTAGTGGTCTCAGGCTATTTTATGACCACTGGATACAAAGAATCTATTGAGGAAATTCATGAATTCATGGCAAATGCATTTGTCATTTTGGTGATAGCACATGTGACGGGTATCATTTTTCATTCCTTAAGGCATAAAGATCGTATTGCTCTGAGTATGTTAGATGGTAAAAAAGATACTTCAAATGTAGCAGTAACACCGATTAATTCAGAAAGATTGTTCGCAGCCATACTATTGCTTGCACTGATTATCTCTTCTGTCTATTACTTGGCTAGTCATTTTAACTCAGAAAATCGTACTTTATCAATGTTTGGGAAAACGCTACAGCTTGGTGAAAACGAACATGAAAGCGATATAGAAGACATTTTGCAGAATCAAAATACTGACGATGTTCATAATAATAAAAAGCATTACAAAGAAGATCAAGATTAGTGCTAGTTGCTGAAGATGACATCAAAAATCTTTTCATGACGAATACATCAATTTAAGATATTTTGTTTCAATGAGTCGTAAAGAGCGAATTTTTATTCTTACTATTTTATCTCTAGTCGCTATAATGGTTGGCTTTGATTTGATAACTGATGCAAAAGATGGTGTCGTGACTTGGCATGTACTTGTTGAGGGTAGCACCGGAATAGCAGCTTTATATGGTATTTATTATTTTATACAAGACTCTATTCAACTCAAACATAAGTTATCTGATTCTTTAAATGCAAATATTCAATTAAAAAAAGAAGCTAACGAATGGAAAACTGAAGCGCAGAAATATATCTCAGGATTATCTCAATCCATTGATTTGCAACTGACTAAATGGAATCTTTCGACAGCTGAGAAAGAAGTCGCTTTATTATTGCTTAAAGGACTTTCACTAAAAGAAATTGCAGATATTAGACAGACAACTGAAAAAACAGCTCGTGTTCAATCAATCGCAGTGTATTCAAAGTCGGGCCTTTCGGGACGATCAGAATTAGCTGCATTTTTTTTAGAAGATCTTTTGCAGCCTCAAAAAATTTTAGTAAGCCAAAAATGAATAGAGCCATTGGGGTATGGCTCTATTCTGAATAGAGGGGGAGGGGCGCAATTTAGTTGATGAGTAATTGGTTGACCATGATTTGATAATCTTGATTTTTAGGTAGAATAAAAGAATCAATCAAGACTAATTTTTGCACAGGCATAAAAACTTGAGCGCAAACTTTATTTTGAGCTTCATTTATACCATAAATATTATACTGAATGGTTGATCCTTCAACTGAGACCTTTTTAAATTTTTGATCAATCACTTTACATTCATTACTGTATGTGACCTTACCAACTATTTTCAACTCATCACTTTCATGATTGTGATTTTCTCGTATGACCTCTACTTTATCAAAAGCAATTGGTTTAGCAATTGGCAATTTTTCAACTTCATCAGATAACGTCACCTGTCCTGCAAGCATAGTGCTTACAATTAAAAAAGCTTTTATAGACTTCATTTTGTTACCTCCTTGTTTTGATTAAGCTAAGCACAGAGGTGAGTAATTGGTAAAATAGATAAATAATTTAATTTGTATTGCTTTTTAATATATAAATTAAATTTGTCATTTTAACGAATAGATATTTATAAGCTAAGAATTGATGTCACAGAAACTATTGCGCATATTGTTTAATAGTATAAAGTTCATTGAAATTATCTGTTTTATATAACAATCGATATTATTTATTCTGTACAACAGCATAAGCGACACGCCTATGCTTTTAACAACAAGGAGGACAGTGTATGAAAAGGCAAGTAAAAGATCTAATTCAGCAAAAGGGGATCAACGTCTTCGCTAGCGTCGGTCCTAAAAATTCAATATATCAAGCACTAGAAGTTCTTGATTCTACAAACTCTAGTGCACTTCTTATTATAGAAGAAAATACTTTAAAAGGTATTTTCTCGGAAAAAGATTTAGCTCGTGCCGTTATTTATCAAAATATTTCTTTGTACGCTAATGTGGAATCCATTATGGTCAAAAAAATATATTATGCAGAACCGCACTTTACACTAGAAGAGTGTTTACAAATTATGTCTAAAATGCATATTCGCCACTTCCTGTGTTAGATAAAAATCAAGTGGTCGCCCTTTTGAGCATGCGACATATTATGGAAGTGCTTGTCGAAGATAAAGAGGCACAAATCAGAGATTTAACTTCATATATAACAGGTTCTGTAAATTTTTATGAAACATCAGAAACTCAAAAAATGTTTCATGATGTACCAGTCTATCTTTCTAGCGCCAATCATCATTAATATGAAAAGAGTTTAGGCTTTGGTCATGTACTAAAGCCTAAACTCTATGAATAGATTGTAACTCACCTAGTAAGATTTAAAATTAACTAATCTACTACATGAAATTCGATAATAGCCTTTGCAACTTCGTTAGGTTGTTCACGCTGAACAGAAGAGCCACAATTTTCGATCTCAACATATTCGAAATCAGGTCTCAATTTTTTGAACATCTCGGCAGTTGATGGCTGATTATCTGCAAAACCTTCATAATTTTTTCCGAATAAACCTAGTACTGGAACAAATACATTTCGTGATGATTCTGTAAAAGGTCGATAAAGCTGTCCACCAACAAAACTTAAGGTTAAATATTTTTGATCTTTATTATCTCGCATGACTCTATAGTCATTTAAGAGCGATTCGTTAACTAGGCTATCATCATAAAACGCAAACTTTAAAAAATAGTTTAATGAATTATCAATAAGTAAATTTTGGTAGAAAGCATCACTGGCAGCTTCATCAGCATAAAGGCGGTCATAGAGTTTCTGTTCACGTTCTGATGGTGGTAAATTCAAAGAGTTAACACCAGTTGGACTTAATAAAATTAAGCGGCGAACTAAATCAGGTCTATCACTCGCGACTTTAAGACCAGAAGAGCTTAAGATTGATTCTGTTACTACAGTCGTTCTTTTTTGAACAATCTCGCTTAAAAATGTATTTAAAAATAAGTCAAAATCTTCGATTTTATATGGTCGTTTGGGTTTTGAACTTTCACCTGCTCCAGGTAAATCCAAAATATAAACTGCTAATCCAGCTTTATCTAAAATTGGTAGTAATTCTCTATATGCACGATGACTGGCGCCACCATAAACACCATGAACGAGCAGTACTGGAAAACCTTTTGCATCTGGCAAAGGTCTACGTATTCTGATATCGCCAAAACCACTGACTTGAACTGTTTCATTGAGCAATGAAGGACTGACTGAATGACTAGCTTGAGTTTCATTTGCAAAGACCATAGACGGTAGCATTAGCGCAAAAAGAAGTAATTTCTTCATGTGACCTCCGATAAAATGAGTGCGAATTTAAGCTATTATTAATGCTTAGTCGACACTTATTGTTGTGAGGATGGTTTAATCATTAATATTTAGGCTGTAAAGTATATGTTTGAAAGTGTTTTGAAAGTATGTTTTTTGGCAAAACAGTGTGAATAATTTATTTGATGCCAGTTTTTTTAGAGGGTTGCTAAGTATTTTTTTGTGAAATAAAAAATGCCCGGTCTTACCGAGCATTTTCAATTCCGAAGTTTAACATTTTAATAACTATTGTGGTGGTGCAGTTCCGGGTAAATTGATTAATTCCAATTTAACGTAATGTCTTCGGTATATGTTCTTCACACGTTCCTCCGTTGTATTTATCCGCGAAGAGTTTCGAACCTCTTAGCACCAGCCTTCGTTTCATCGAAGATACCAGCGGCAGATAATAGATTTATCGGTGACTTTTAGAAAGACTTAACTGGTCAAATTGAGACTGCCTGGAAATCTCATCATGAGATCTGCTAAATAATTGAAAAGTGTCGATCTTTCAAAGACAAAAATAAATATTTTTTTCTTTCTTGATTTTTAATTTTGTTTAGTAATTTGTATTCATGTTTGCTCTCCTTAAGCTGTCGCACTGAATGTTTTCCATGACAATGAGTAAACATCAGATCATTAAAAAAATATGATTGGCTTTTTTCATTGATCAGTCTTTTATTAAAGATATAGAAAATGATATCTATACAACTATATTTTAAAATGGTTGAATGATCATGAGGTTATATATGATAAAAGTAATAGCGTTTGGTGCATCAACAAGTGCAAATTCAATCAATAAGAAACTTGCAACACATGTTGCGCGGCTGATTGATAATAACAGTGAAGTACTCGATTTAAATGCTTATGAGGTAGGTTTATATTCCACTGATCAAGAAAATAAATTAGGTATACCTGAACAAATTAAACTTTTTAATGCTAAGATAAGATCGGCTAACATCATTGTTATTTCATTAGCAGAGCACAACGGCAGCTACGCGGCCGCATTTAAAAATATTTTTGATTGGTCATCTCGCGAAAATCCTAAAGTCTTTGAAGGAAAGAAAATGTTACTATTATCCACATCTCCTGGACCACGTGGTGGATTGTCCGTATTAGAAACAGCTGCAAGTCGATTTCCTTTTCATGGGGCACAAATAATTGGGAAATTTGCATTTCCGTCGTTTCAAAATAATTTTGACGATCAAATTGGGATTAAAAATCCTGATTTAAAAATTGAAATTGATAAGTTAGTTACTGCTATTAAATAGCATTGTACTGTTTGATGAATTAAAACTTAAACAACACCTAGTAAAGATAACTCACTTTGGCCTAACTGACCTTTATAAATATGAGTTAGCCAACTATCAGTTTCATTGTTTTGAAGTACTGCAATTTGCTCTTTAGTTGCAGGTAAAGTGATCGAATTTAAATTTTGAATTAGCTTTAAGTAAAACTGTTCAAGTAAAACATTATTATCAATTAATTTTTCCACTTGATCGATTAAATTTAATGTCATTGCTCGCGGAATTTTATTAATAAGTTTACTTGTCCAACTCGAATTTATAAACGGTAAACTTGAAAGACCTAAAAATAATGACCAAGCACAAAATAATCGATACTCTTTTTGCTCTAAAGGTATATTTATTAGATAGTTGATAGCGCCGTTAGCGTTTATTTTTATACTTGATATAACTTGTTCGCGATTGGGCACTAAAAATCGTCCGTCTTTTTCATCTTCAGATTGATCTTTAAGAATATTAATTTTTTGCAGAAATAAACCAAAATGAAATGAATTGATGTAAACTGTTTTTGAATAACGAGTTTTAGTTAAATTGGATATAAAATCGGTTAAGAGTTCTCCGATTACACCGGCTACAAAAAAGCAATATTGATTAACTTCTTTAATTGAACCTAAACGTAGTGTTTCTTCATTTACAGAAAATTTTAACATTCCATTTTTCATAGTAACGAGCGATTTTTGTAAAGATAAACGATCATGCGAATTTAATTTATGTAAATCTTCGAATAGCAAAGATGCGACAGATAAAAGTTGCTTTTCGTGGTCGGGTATTTTTTTTTCGAAGCGGTTAAGCCAATCAAGTTTTGAAGATTCGGCCGGTAAATTTAAAATAGACTTTTCAAAAAGTGAAAAAAAATAAAGCTTATCATTTAAGTTAGACCATTTGGCATCTTCTATAGTGTCTAAAATACGAAAGAGCAAGTAACTTAACCCAATTGTTTCTTTAAGAGGTGAGTTTAGTCGGTCAATACAAAAAGCAAAACTTCGGCTAACAAGATTTAAATAGTGCTGATAATCGACGCTCGGGTTCATTTAAAAAGACATTAGCCAAACATCATGTAATAAACAACCGAAAAATAAAGACTTTAAAGTTAGTAGATCGAACTTAAATATAACGAAAATCTGAAGTTCTTTGTTTTTTAACAGCTGCATTGCAGCCAGGAAACTTATGTGAGATTATGGTTTGTATGTTAAGAAAGTATAAATTAATAATTATGATGACGATAATATCAAATATTTTATCCTGTGCTTCATTGCCTGCATATAATAAAACAGTCGATAAAATCGAGATTCAAAAATTTATGGGTACTTGGTATGTACATGGTGGACGCTTTACACCTTTTGAAAAAGATGTTTATAACGGCGTAGAAACTTATACCTGGAACAGTGAAAAAAAACGCATTGATATAGGATTTACTTATAATCAAGGTGGGTTTGATGGGCCTATTAAAAGCCTTCCTCAAAAGGGATGGATTTATAACGAGCAAACTCAAGCTCATTGGAAGGTTTCGCCTCTTTGGCCGCTTAAGTTTAATTATCTCATTATAGGGCTGGGCGATAGTTATAATTGGACTGTTATTGGAGTGCCCGACCAAAAGTATGTTTGGATTATGAGTCGCGAGAAAATTATGTCTGATGAGTTGTTTGATCAAATTGTTTCTCAGATGAAATCAAGTGGGTATGATATGAACTCATTAGTTCGTGTTAAACACAAGTAATTCGAAACTCATTTCCAGCCTTTAGTAATTCCATCAATTGATTGGCGACTACACTTAAAGCGTGTGGTTTTGAATCCTCGCTTTGACTCGTGCTTGAGCTGTCCCTGTGCATTTGTTCTTTTGCGCCAGCGATTAAATGTTTGTTGATCAAGACTGAATCTCATAAATTGAATAAATTCATTAGGTGTTAAGCCAAATTGTTTTTCAATTGATTCAAAAGTTGATCGATCTTCCCAACCCATGCGAATCAGGCGGTCTTTGTCTTGTATTTCGATGGAATTAAATTTTTCTTTTAACTTTTTAGATAAACCCATTTAAATGACCTTGTAATTGCTTGTGATGTAGAAAATTAAAAACTTTAATGTCCAAAGTATTGTTCGAGGCCAATTGGTTAAAATTAACTTTTGAATAAGCTTTCGATTATGCTTTTTTGCTAATTCATTATGTATGGGTACACTTACTAAAAAAGTTAGTCCAAAAAGAAGCGTAACTAATCCAGCTTGAATCAGCCATACAGATTGCAAACTTTGACTTAAATACACCGATGTACAAAGTTCAAATAACATCACGGGCCCCACTAAAATCGTCATCATGATTGTGTGTTTTTGATGAAACAGTATAAACTGGGATTGATCTATGTATAAAAAACTAGGATAATGAATAAGCTGAATTAGCCAAATCACACCTATCATATAGATAGAAGAAATTAAATATCCTGTTTCTATCCAAGACAAATTAGCGAATAACAAAATGAAACTCTTTATCTGTTTTGACCGAGTTTAAGATCATACAATTTTGGGATGTTTTTTCGAGAATACGTTTAGCATTGTCTATATTTTGTGGTGATTCGAGCGTAATATTTAGTTTGACTTTAGACATCCAAGGCCGCCCTTTGTCATCGCGATCTACAATAAGCTCACTTTCAACCTGAATTGATTCATAGTTTAATTTGGATTTTTCAGCAAACACTTTAAAGGTAGCTATAAAGCAATTTTGTAAAGCCATGGCATATAAGTCTTCGGGGCTGTTTCCTTGACCTGGGCCTGCAAACTCAGGTGGTATGGCCATCGTAATAATTTTGGATTCAGTTTTTGCATTTGTTGTCCAAAGCGTACTTGTTCCTGATTTACTACTCGCTGTAGTAAAGAACGACATTGGGTAAGTAATCATGTTAACTCTCCTTAAGTTGATAACTTAATTTTAAACGAATTGGGCCCTTAGCAGAAGAAGGATCAACGATTTGACCTTTTTGTGTGATAAAAATGTGTCCTTTGGCAACAAGTCTTTGCGCGGCTTTACGAACTTGCTCCATAATAAGCTTGTTCTGTTTCTCTTCGGGACGCAAAACTTCGGATGGACAGATAGATTTGTTATAACCACGCGTACGAAGCAGATTAAGAATTTCATATTCGTACGCGCAAGTTTTATCTTCATGTTGTGCAGACTTTTTGGACATGCGTTCTGATATGCAAAATGTAGAATACTGTAAAGCTGAAAGTGTATTTAGTGTTTTTTCTCAATATTAAATAATTCTTTAATGGCTTGATCAAAAGACTCAACAGGCATTACTCCAGAACTCATTGCCGGTTCACCTTGCAGAGGAATAAACAATAGTGCTGGTATGCCTCGAACGCCAAAAAGAGCAGCTAGTTCAGGAGTTGCTTCAGTATCAATTTTGTATATATCAACTTGACCACTATATTTGATTGCGACTTCATCTAATATTGGAGCAAGCGCACGGCAAGGCCCACACCAATCGGCATAAAAATCAATAATTGTTGGTCTTGCGCCTTTAAATTTCCAGTCTTTTGATTGTTCAAAATTAAATATTTTGTTTTTGAATGCATCAATACTAAGTACTTCCATTGAAGATCTCCTTATAAGAATATAAAACTGAATTTATGTTCGGATTATATCAATACATCAAAACATACCACGATAGACTTTAGTATATAAACACAATAATTGATTTAATTTTGTCTTTTTTTATATTACAAATAATAAAGTATGAATTTATCAAATAAATCTGAGAAAATAAAATATTCTGAATTTCACTACATCTTTGTTGAAAAAATCGGGCCATTCGATCAAACAGCCATGAGCGCATGGCAAGAAGTGCATAAATTGTTTAATACGATTGAGATAGATGCAACTAAGACTGGAGCAATGGCACTGTTTAAGATAGAACCTCTCATGATTTATCGTGCTGGTTTTACTTGTGATAAAAAACCTGCCCATTTACCAACTGGTTTACAATATTTAAAATACCAGGGTGGAGAATTCGCAAAATATACGCTGAAAGGCTCATATAGCCACCTGCCAGAGGCCTGGGGTAAAGTCATAGAATTAGCGCAATCTGAAAAACTACATGTTCGAGATGATTTTTATATCGAAAACTATGCTAATGATCCTGAAAAAACTTCTGAGGTAGAGCTCATTACTGAACTTATGATACCCACTTGTTAAAGTTCTTCTGTAAAAATTTTTTCGGTGATTTTCCAATATTTGTCCTGCTTACGTGCGATAACATAAGCTGGTATGCGAAAGTTATTTTGATGACGAAGAACATCATCAACTGAATTAATTTCAATTGAAATTTCAGGTCTTCGTAAATGTGATCTTAAAAAATTGATATGAAATTTTTTAATACTCGCAGCATTATTAAAAAAATGCGCCTCGCTAAAATATTGAGCGTCATAATCGTAATATCGAATTTCCAAGTATAAGTTTCCATTTTTGTCTCGGCGTTCAGAGAAAGTTGTTTTTTCTGGAATCATGACATGCGCATTTTTAGACAATTTTGCCTGTTTAAGCTTAGCATCAGCATCAATTAAAACAGCTTTACATTTTTCGCATTCTCGAGCTGAAATGTCATTTTCAGAACCGCAACTATGGCAAATTTTAAACCTAAAACGAAAACCACATTTTTTAATTTCAAGAGTTTTGTTATTTTGAATGGCACCACGACAAGTTCTTCCAAAGTGCTCTAAAACTTCACCTTCCGAATCTATATATCCCCAAAAATCATTAAAGAATCCGCACGCAGGGCATAATACTTGAACAGGCACTGTATCTTTATTCGGGCGCTTATCTGCTATCTCAGGTTTGTAGATGTCGTGCCCAACCCCAGTATAATCTAAAATAAAGCAGTCCTTTTTTCCGGGGTATAATCGTAGTCCGCGGCCTATAATTTGCTGATACAAACTATTTGATTCTGTCGGTCTTAAAATTGCAATCACATCCACGTGAGGCGCATCGAAACCTGTTGTTAATACTGACACATTAACAAGGTATTTAAACTTTCCGTCTTTGAAGTCCTGAACAATTTTATCTCTATCAGTCATACTAGTATCACCCAAAACTATTTGAGCTTCTTTTGACGGTAAGTGGTTCATAATTTCTTCTGCATGTTTTACTGTACTACTAAAGATCATTACTCCTTTTCGTTGAAATTTTTCTGTTATGTCGATAATATTTTTGATAATGAGAGGTGTTAAGCGATTCTGATTTTTAATTATCTCTTCAACGTCTCGACTTGAATAATGATCATTTTTCATTTTGAGTTCCGAAAAATCATAGCATGTGACAGGTATGTCAATTTTAACTGGTGGTGTTAAGAATTTGTTTTTGATCATGTAATTCAATGGCAATTCATAGACGCATTGTTTGAAAAATCTCTTTTGATCAGATTTTATTTCATTTTGATGTGAATATTCATATATCCATCCCATGCCTAAACGATACGGGGTAGCTGTTAAACCTAATATGCAAATTTTAGGATTTCGATCTTGTAGTTTTTTTATAACATCTTGATATTGAGTAGAGCCTTCATCTGCGACACGATGGCATTCGTCTATAATAACTAATGAAAAATTATGAAAAAATGATTCATCTGCACGCGCAATAGATTGAATGCTTCCAAAAATAGCTTTTTGATTAGTTTCTTTTTTTCCTAAACTTGCAGAAAAAATGCCAGCTTCTAGCCCATAACTTTTGTACTTATCATAGTTTTGTTCAACAAGTTCTTTAACATGCGCTAAGATTAAAACACGACCTTGTGCTACGCGTGTTAATTCAGCAATCACTAGGCTTTTTCCAGCTCCAGTTGGTAAAACAATAACTGCAGGATTGCGACTAATTTTGAAAAAATTAATTACATTTTGAACAGCTTGTTTTTGATAATCTCGCAATTGATACATATTAGTAAACAATATGTATCAAAACTAAATTGATGAAAAGAATAATTGTTATTAAAATTACAAACAAAATAAACTAATGCAGTGCTGGTTAGTTACGATTTAAATTTAAATGTTTATCAATTGTAAAATTTAAATTTTGTAAATTCTGTGACGCTAAGATCCATAAATTTTCCCAATAACTCAAAATTTGTGTCGGATTGTATAATGGTACTAGAGCAAAAAAATCGGATTTCTTAGAGTAAATATTATCGCAAATAATTCCAACTAGTTGTGGATTGCTAAGGGTTTCAGAATCTAATGAAATAACAATTAAATTGTTAGAACTCTCATTTGTACAAATTCGCTGAAATTGTGCTAGAATTAAATGACTATTTTCAGGTGTCATATAGTTTAAGAAAGAATCATGCTCTAGCAATATAAAAGATTGATTTTTTAAAAAATACTGCACCAGTGTTTGTGGAAGAGTATTTGCTGATTTACTATAGTATTTATCTAATTTATGATTAAAAACTAAATTAAATGTTTGTTCTTTTTTTCCTAAACAGTCAACGCAGGATACTTCCTTAATTTCGCAACGATTATCATTAGAACAGAGATTCAAACAAAATTTTGAATCACTTGTGCTACAGTTAATAATCGATTTTTTTTCTATTTGATTTAACTCATTTATAATTGTAGTGCGTATTTCATAAGAAAATACTGGAGTTGAATATATAAAAAATAATAACATTGCATTAATTAGTATATTCATTTTAAATTCCTTAAAGCACTTTCTGTTGCTCTGAAATATTTGTTGCTATTTTGACATACAAACCTAAAGTGAGTTTGTTGACTGTTTATGTTTTTTATCCATGCGCCACTGTATGTATCTGAATCTGCTTTTGTGCTATGATAATGATTATTTGAAATGAGATCAATTTCTTGGACAGATTGGCCAGTGTACTTTTCATATTCGCGAATAGCCATTGCTGCACAAAAATTTTTTGCACATGGAAGTCCCAATTTTAATGTATTTACACATTCTTCCGGTATTGTTTTTTTATACTTTAAATAAGTTTGTACTAAAAACTTTTTATTTACTTTTAGTTCTGTTGGATTTAAAAATTCGCTATTTTTAACGTTTTCATAGCGAATTAAGCTATCAATTAGTTTAATAAAAAAGCGTATTGGTGAAAATATATTAAGAGATTTAAGTGTACTTATAGTAGTAAAATTAATTGTGCACTCGAAACAGGATTTAGAAGAGCTTTGCCCTGTTGTATTAAATGTATCTACTTTCGATGATATATTTTCACGACCTTCATTTTTGTTAGATTTGCATGCGCCGACAGATATGCCATTAAATAGATAACCTGAATTCAAAGGCATAAAATCTTTTGCTGTTTCTGAAAAACTAACGGCGCAAGGAATATCAAGTAAAGCCCCAAAATTTAACGCCAGGCTTGATTTTAGTTCTGATTCACCCATAGTGACATCAAACTTGATTTCCTTATCCGCAATCATTTTATTGAAGGACTTTACTTCTTTAGGGTTAAAATTAACATCAAAGAATATAGGCAAAGCTGAATATCCAAAAAATGCAGAGCCAGCAATATCATAAATAAGTTTTTTTTGATTATTTTTGGATATTTCGAAAGGATCGTAGATATTACAAGCAACTTTTTCTGCATTTTCATTAAATAAGTTTCCAGCGGTTATTTGCTGTGGAAAAAAAGTTTTTTTATGTAATACGATTTTATTTAGTGAAGCCATACTTTCGATCATTTCACGTAAACAATTTGCAGCTGAATTGCACAATCCATTAACATAATAATTATCTCGAATAGGCTGTAAATAGTTTATAGAGTTTTGCGAAGTTTCACTTTCAATATCCTGTTTAAAAGATTTGTAACTTTTAAGAAAGTCAATATACCACGTTTTATAATCACTCCAATTAGAGTTGATTTGTATATTATTTTTTATTTGTATTTGATCTACTTGATCACAAAATTTTATGACTTTTTGAGATATATTTTTAAAACTGTTAACCGCCATTGATGGTTTATATGTGGTTTTAATGTGTTGATCAAAAAATGTTAAATTACTTTCGAGCAACTCATCTTCAATTTTAAAAAAACCTTGTTTTAATAAACGTATTTCGGAGCACATATAGTGCAATTCTTCAAAGTCCTTTTTCTGTTGCAGTTCGAATTGTAAGTCTTCTACTAATTTGTTCTCATTGTGTGTGGATAATATAGCAGAGAAGACTTCAACTAGCCTATTCAGAGACTCTGTATTTTGATTTTTAAAACCAAGTAGCGAATTCAAAAGATTTTGTATAAGAGAGTTTTCAGAATTATTATATTCTAATTGATGTTGAATATTTTCTTCCATTTTATAGTTTGTATAGAAAATATTTTCTTTCATTTGTAAACTATTGTCTGTCATTTTTAAATGTGTTCGTTGCTGACTAAATAAGGTTCTTATTTCAGTCGATGATAAAAAATCTGATTTGCATTCTGGCCGATTGATTGATGCACAGCTATCCGAGTTTAGAATGATTAAATCTTCAAGTGGAATCATTAAACTTAATTTTTCATAGATGTCATTTTTTAAAAAACTTATATTGTGCTTTTTCCAGTACAGCGATAGATAAATTTTAAAACTATCCCAAAATGCAAAGCCGTTTTCATCCCAATCTTTACTAGTAAGGTGTTTGAAATTAAAATTAAATATAGGATACAAATCAAACGAGCTTGTCATAATTTTGTCTTCACATTTTTGACTATCTTGATGGCTTAATTCAATTTTAGCTAATTTTTCTAAAGTAGCTTTATCGACAGCTCTTAAATAAATCTGTGGACTTTGATTCGTTATATCATTAACAAGATGGCACTCAGTTTTTAAATTCTTTTTACTATTTTCTTGAATATTAAAATGTGATTGGTATAAAAGCGCATCGTCGATATTTTTAACGTAGGGAATTTGCTTTGTTATTAGTTTATCTATAATTAATTGACTTAAATAGATAAGTTTTTGATTATGGTATTTTACGCCGCTAATTATAAAATTATCATCTTTATAATTTAGCTTGATTTGTAGATTATTTAATAGAATGCCATATGGTAATAAATTATTTAATATAAAAAAAGACTGTGCCGGTCTTTTCATTTCTGCAGCACATTGGGCTGAGTTGTTGATAAAATATGTATCATTATGGGACGTACGATTTAAATATTGATCTGTATTAACTTTTGAATATGTTAATGAGCTACAAAAAAATATAGAAATAATCAAGGCAATTACTTTCATCATTCAAAATTAAATACTTCATTTATTAGGCCACATATTTGTATTAATTTGATTTAATGAATGTATCAAAATATATAAATTAAATTTATAGTGACCATTTAGGTCAAGATTTGGTCAATTCTTCAACAGTCAAAAATTTGAAATAGTATCTTATAAAAAATATAAGCATGTCTGAAGTTTGGTATTCAATTTGAATAGGCTTTCATCGGCTATTATAAAAAAATTTGGAGGAATCGTGAAAATCAAAGCTCTTGTAAGTTGTTCGATGATATTAATGGGAATTTCTATTTCAACATACGCTAATCAATTAGAAGCACTCAAGAATGGTGTTGGAAGTGACGCTGTCGCTAGAAAAGCTTATGAGCGTGCATCTCAAGATGAAATAATAGCAAAAATAAATCAAGAAGTTGACTTATATTGCAACGGCAAAAATCTTTGTAAATTTGTATCTAAAACGTCTGAGCAAAAAGGTTGGTCTGTTTCATTTTCACTTGGTAATGGTCCAATTAACAGTACAGGAACTAATATTTATCTAGGTGGAGACCCGGCAGCTCTCGAAAACAGAAATTCAGTCGGCGTTACAATCAGATATGATAATAAAACATGTGAGTCGTATATCAACATTGGACACTCAGAAATGCAAAATGTAATTTCGCGTTTGTATAGTGAACGTGATGGTGACTTATCGCAAATGAAACCAATGACGTCTGATACTAAATTTGAAAAGCTACTCAAATTAGAGTATGCAAAGTTACTTTCAAATTCAGGCTGCTCAAATTAAATATATAAATAATAGAATTAATATTAACTACTCAAATTTTAATAAAGGATGTAAGATGAAAAAAATTAAAAATACACTTAAACTTAGTGCATTATTGCCGTTAGCGGTATTAGCATTTCAGCACGCTGAAGCAGCTACTTATAGATATAAATTTAAAGTGGCCAGCTCAGGTTTAGATATTTATGCTTGTAATGCAGGTGTTTTGTCGCAAGCAACACAATTGGTCTGTGTCGATAAGAAAACAGGCAGAAGCTACGTTGGAGCTGAAGCTAAGCTATTTGCAGAATCATGCTCAACAGCAAAAGGTAACTGTCAATCAAGTATTATCTGTAATCAAGATCTAGGATCTACTTTCGTAAATGGAATGTTAGGGCAAACTATTTCTTATGATTCGTATGCGACGGGTTCAAGAAATTTTACTGAGAAGGTTGCACAAGCTAATACTAAAAATGTCTGGTCAACATTGGTTTCTGAAAAAGATGCGAAAAATAACGTATTAGGTGATTTATCATTTATGTTTATGACTGAAATGTATAATGCTAAATATTTTGTTGATATTTGTATTCGTGCGCCAATGAATTTAATTGGCAAATCACTTTCAAATAATTTCGTAATTTCGCAAAGGGCAGCCGATGTGCCACTCGTTTATACAGGCCGTAAAATTCCAGGACAAACAAATCGTGATGGCGCAATTGTTGATGAAAGTTTAACAAATTATATCAAAAAAGCAGGCGTTAAAGTTGATGGCTATATTGGGTGTGACACATTAGACACTACAGGTGCAGATTTAAACTTAGCAAATGTTGAATTTATCACTGGTGCAGATGGTATTACTCCAGTATCAGCTGGTGGCAAAGAGTTTAAAGCATCTAGTGGATTAAATATGATGAATGGCTCGGAGATTTTAATAAAATCAACAGAAGTTCAAAATCCTATATTTTGTAAAGTCAGATATGTTTTTACAGAGACAAGTTTGACCACTTTTAGACCAAATAGAACAGAAGGTGCAGAAATGTGTACTTACACTGAATTTAATGATCCAGCTTTGCAAAGCTCAACTGGCGCATTAGAAGCAGCAAAATAATTAGATCATAATATTGAGGTTTATATGAGTTGCAACTATTTTTCAAATAGAACGTTAGCGCAAGCACTAGTTGTAACTCTATTTTTAAGTTACTCAGCAATTTCAGAGGCTAGTTGTAAAGTTAATCAATTGAATGGTAGTACAAACAAATTTGTTGTGTTACCATATTTAAATAAAGTTTATTCTAGTTTTCCAGGAGATGGTTTGCAAATTAGGGGATGTGACTCAGATGTAAGTCACATTATTTTATCGAAAAATACAGTCTTTCAGCATTTAAATTCTCGTAGTCAATCAGTCAATAAGTTAAGTGATTTAAATGTTTCAAATAATTGTTCAATAATAAACACATCGCAAGATCAACATTTTAATAGTGAAGATCTTAAATTATATACAGAAACAAAAGTCAAAAATGATCATGAAATTTTAAAGCAGTGTGTTCTTTTAGAAGTTAGCTCCCAGTCGGGTCGACAAATTAATATTACAGAAAACTCTGAATGCTTTATTGTTAGTTATGATGCCGTAAATCGTTCCGCTCTTTTAAAAGGCGAACGATGTGTTATTGATTATAAAAATAACGATCTTTTAAGTATAAAATTAAAAATCAGCGAACAATGTAAATCAAAAAATTTTTACTCATCATTCGAAGCCAAAGATGTTTTATCGCAACTCATGGTGCATTCTGCAAGAATAACACATACAAAAAACAAAACAGAAGTTATCGAGGGTAATCACTCCGGTCCTGAATTTTCAAGACAAGTGGCTTTTAAATTTTTGCCTGATTCAAATGCGTTTGTAACGTCACAAGATGAAGTATCTAAAATTAATTATCCAAGTGTATTAAATGTTAACTTTAGTCAAGGTGGAATAAATATACGTTCTATTGGATCTAAAACGCGTTTTGATTTTGAGTATTTAGTTCAGAACGTTTCTAAGCAATACTGCGATTTAGGAATGTGTACGCGTGGTTCTAATTCCTATAATCCTGTTTTTGCCAAAATTAATGTGTACAAAATAGATCAAGATAAACGGGATAGACTTTTAAATTCAACTCCATTTTATGCTCCAGTCGTTGTTCCTAGCCAATGGAGTGGTATTCTCGAACTGTCAGATCGATCTTTATTTTTAGGCAACAGATCAAGCATTTATACAATTGATCAAGTTTTAAAAGAAGGTGACAACATTAAAATAGAAACTGAATTTTATGATGCAAAGTATGCTATAGATAATATTTTAAGTGACAGTGACACAGATATCAAATTCGACTTTGAATCAGAATCATCACAAGACTTATTACCTAAATTACCTGCATTGGCGGCGCCTGTAATGCAATACAAATTATTATCTTTGCCCACTCTTAATATGGATCAATCTAATATTATGAAGGAACTTAATAATTTCGCTTTTGATTTAAATAGTATTATGACACACTCATATTCAAAAATTTGTAATGAATCTAACGAATGCGCTAAAATTTCAATTAATAAACCATTTCAAAAAATCGTAACAAAGTTCACTATTCTTAATTTTGAATATGGGTTAGCTAAAACTGATAATATAACATCATTTAATTCAAGCCTAGTCTATGGTGACAAAGAAACAAATCTTAATGGATTTCCGTCGATAGAGTGCAAGTAATGTTAATCTATGCAAGATTTTTTTTATTACTTTTAATGACTTGTGGATCTCTTGCAGTAAATGCCCAACTGTGGGTTTCTGAAAATAATTGGACTGATCAGTGGGAATCTCAATATTCTCAATGGATTTCGAAGGAAGTAGATAAAAGCTTTTTTTTGAAAGCAAATTTTGAAACTGATTGTGCTGATGCTGTTATCGCATTGCGAATAATATTCGCAAGACAAAATAAATTACCTTTTCAGTTTACGACTGGATCAGGTGATAAGATTAACAATCTGTCAAAAATTTTTAAGGCTGCAGATCTTAGTCAAGACTGGTTCGTTGATCGAAATTTTATCCTTGCTCTTAAAGAAATTTTAAGTCGAACAAATTCAAAAACTTTAATTCAAGATTCAGTATCGATTCGAATTACACAAAACGAGTTATATGCTGGGACTTATTTTATTCATGATTTTAATAATAGTGGACATGTTGATTTAGTACATAAAGTAATTTTGAATGGACAGATTTATCCAATTCGAATGTTATCATCAACTGTGCCTAAAAAAACACGAGAACTTTTAGAATATCCATTTTACTTTAGTTCTAAACCAATTAAAAATAAAACTGGTTTTTTTAAGTTTCGAAATCCGATTGAGAAAAATGGTTTAGTCAGTTACTTGGGTATTGATAACAACGCAAACTATGAACAGTATCAATTAGGTGAGAATGACCTTATTTTTTCTGACTATGTTTCTTTGCAATTATTGAAAATGCCATTAAGTTCCTATGCTAAAGCATTTGATCTTATGCAACTACTGATCAGTAAAATTAATGAAAGAGTGAGGATCATTCAGAACGGTTTTGCATTTTGCATAATAAATTCTTGCGCAGATGGCTCACAAGGTTATTACAATTACAGTACGCCATCACGAGATGCAAATATACTATATATCATAATGCAACTTAAATCAGCTATGTCTCAATCTCAAAACTCGCAAGATGAAATTAGCGCTATCTCAGATCTATTATATGAATTCTACGATATCAGGTTTGAAATTAGTTATAATACTCAAGTTAGCGGAAAACAAATACTTGAAATATGGTCGAATGGTCTTTACTCATCAAATCCTCGCGATACTGTTCTTACCCGCTGGGGTTTAAAATAAAGCAAAAATCAATATTCAGTATGCGGCATCAATATTAACATTTATTGACTTTAAAGTTTAATTTAAATTTACTTATTTCTATTGAAAATAGAATAGACGCTATCAGAGTGGCGCTATCACAATCAATAGATAAGGAATTTCATGAAATTACAGTTATCATTAATATTAGCCTCTACATTAGTTGCAACAGCTGGTTTTGCTTCTCAAGTTAAAAAAAGTCGCAAATTAACTGCACAAACATCTCTTTCGCTTGCGAATGATTCTACGGTTATGAATTCGAGTTCAGCTAGTCAAAGTTCAGTGTATAAGATTGAGAATAGTAAATTTAATTCTATGCAGGGTTTGCGACTTTCAATTATTAAGCCGTCTGTTGAAGTTGAATTTAAAGCGTCTCAGCGTGGA
>Ga0255182_1000252_pt1 | contig 42369 bp, 30 predicted proteins | sample Atl_UVDOM_RepA_8_FD_188420 | JGI IMG/M metagenome (GOLD analysis project Ga0255182, IMG submission 188420) | Freshwater microbial communities from Altamaha River, Georgia, United States - Atl_UVDOM_RepA_8d | ecosystem: Environmental > Aquatic > Freshwater > River | place: USA: Georgia...
GTTGCTCGTGTCCTCGAGCGTCCGGCGAGAGGGCACGGGCAACCCCGGACCTTCGGCCAGTCCATGGGAAAATGACAGCCGAAGTGCTACCATTTCCGGCGACGTGATCGATGTTTTCGTGACCCGGGACGGCGCTCTCATGACGATCCAGGCAGATCCCTCACCGCGGTCCGCTTCCCCGGAAATCGCGGTCGCGGCGCCGACCGATCGCCTCCTGGCCGTGGCCGCCGGGCGGGACGTCGGTTCGGAGACGCACCCCGAACTCCGGGACGAGCCGCCGGTGCTCGAGATCGACCGCTTCAACCTGTGGTATGGCGGCAAGCAGGCGCTCCACGGCATCACGATGCCGATCCCGAACAACAAAGTGACCGCGCTGATCGGCCCGAGCGGCTGCGGGAAATCGACGCTCTTGCGCAGCGTGAACCGGCTCAACGACCTCGTGCAGAGCGTGCGGATCACGGGCGACATGCGGCTCAATGGCGATTCGATCTACGACCCGCGGATGGACGTGATCGAGCTGCGGAAGCGGATGGGGATGGTGTTTCAGAAGCCCAATCCGTTTCCCATGAGCATCTACGAGAACGTCGTCTACTCGCTGCGGATCGACGGCGAAACCGATCGGGGCGTGCTCGACGAGGTCTGTGAGCTGAGCCTGCGGGGCGCGGCCCTCTGGGACGAGGTCAAGGACAGGTTGCACGACAGCGCCCTGGGCCTGTCGGGCGGGCAGCAGCAGCGGCTCTGCATCGCCCGGGCGATCGCCGCCGAGCCCGAGGTTCTCCTGCTCGACGAGCCCTGCTCGGCGCTCGACCCGATCGCCACCGGCAAGGTCGAGGACCTGATCCAGGAGTTGCGGGGCCGGTACTCCGTGCTGATCGTGACGCACAACATGCAGCAGGCCAGCCGCACGAGCGACTACACCGCCTTCATGTACCTCGGCCGCCTGATCGAATACGGCCCGACGACGGCCATCTTCACCAAGCCCGTCCTCCGGGAGACCGAGGCCTACGTCACCGGCCGCTTCGGCTGACACGACCATGACACATCACCTGGAGCGACAGATCGAGCATCTCAAGGAGCGGATCCTGCGCGTCGGCACGTTGGTCGAGGAGGCGATCTCGAAGTCGATCACGGCGCTGATCAATCGTGATCCGAACCTCGCGCATCGCGTCATCGCCAATGACGAGGAGATCGACCGCATGGAGGTGGAGGTCGAGGAGGAGTGCCTGAAGATTCTCGCCCTCTACCAGCCCGTGGCCGCCGACCTGCGATTCGTCGTCTCGGTGCTGAAGATCAACAACGACCTGGAGCGGATGGGCGACCTCGCTCGAAACATCGCCAAGCGGGTGGCCCAGCTGACGGCCGGCGAGCCGTGCGAGCTTCCGCCGGAGATCCGCACGATGGCGATGCAGGCCCAAGACATGGTGCGGGAATGCCTCGACGCGGTCGTGAAGGGCGACCCGCTCCTGGCCCGACAAGTTCGTGAAGAGGACGACGCCGTGGACGAGGCCCGGCAGAAGATCCGACGCCGTGTCATCCAGGGCATCAAGGACAATCCCGAAAACGTCGAGAGCCTACTGCGGATCAACTCGGTTTCGAAGCACATCGAGCGGATCGCCGACATGGCCACGAACGTGGCCGAGGACGTGATCTACATGGTCCAGGGGGACATCGTCCGGCATCGCGCTGCCGACTGACGACTCCTCCCCCGAGGCCGGCTGCCGGGGCCGCCGACCGGCTGTTTCCCATTCCGGCCGGTCCCGTGGTAGCCTTTCCGGCCATGACCAGAGCCCTGTCGCCGGAATCCACGACCATGCCGTCCGCCGTCGTCGTCCGCCGTCTCCTCTCCGGCCGTGCGGCGGCCGGGGCGTTGGCCGCGCTGTTGGTCGCCGCGCTGGCGGCACCAGCCGGGGCGGAAGATCCGGTGGCGGTGCTCATCACCGGCCCCTTGGCGGCGAAGGTCGGCGATCGGGTGTCGTTCGAGGTGGAACTCGTCAATCGCTCGGGCAAGCCGCTGGAGAAGCTGCGTGTCGTCGATTATTTCGACAAGGGATTTCATCACGAGGCCTCGGCGAGCCCGATCGAGCAGAAGGGGACCGTCGATCTGGCGGCGGGGACGTCCCGACGGCTGACGCTCGACTTCCTGCTCGACGAGCCGGGGCGTCAGTGCCACCGCGTCGAGATCCTCGACCAGTCGCACACCTTCGTGGGCGGCGCGACGTCGTGCGTGCAGGTGAGCGGCACGGCGCTGCCGTCCGCGGCGGCGGCTCCCGCGCCGGCGGCCGCGCCGGCGGCGGTCGCGCCCGTGGAGCCTCCGGCGGCGACATACCCGCCGACGAAATACCCGGGCACGACCTATCCCCCCGCGCCGATCACGCCGCCGACTCCGGCGCTTCCGACCGTGCCGCCGGCCGGTGCCGCTTCGGCGCCGCTTGTGCCACCGCTGCCGGCGGCGGTCGCCGTGCCGCCACCGCTGCCTGCCGTGCCGGCTCCTCCGGTGGCCTCGCCCGAGCCCGCGGTGGCTTCCGCCGCTGTCGCGCCGCTCGCGGGCTCGGCGCTCGCGGCGACGAGCAGCGTCGCCGCCTCGACGCCGCCGCCGGTCGCGCCGTCGCTCGAACTCGACCTCGTGGGCCCGGCCGAGACGACGACGGGCCTGGTGTCGGAATTCGTGGCGACCGTGCGCAATACCGGCCCCGTCGCCTCGGGAGCCACGTCTCTCGAGTTCAGTTGGGAGGACGCCTTCACGCCCCTCGAGGCTTCCGAGGGATACAAGCTCGCCTCTTCGAAGGTGGTGTGGGATCTGCCGTCGATCGAACCGGGAGGACAGCTCCGGCGGCAGATCAACCTGCGGGCTCAGCCGACCGCGGGCTATCGTGATCCCGCGACGGCCCGCTCGTGCGTCCGGGCCGTGCTCGGCGGCACGGTCGGTGGCATGATGGTGGCCGACGAATCCTGTGTGTTGATCCGTTCGAACGCCCCCCGGCCGCGGTCCGCCAGGGAGTCGGGGGTGCGTGTGACCCTGGCCGACTGCGACGACCCGGTCCTCGTCGGCCAGCCGACGACCCTCATCTGCACCGTCGTCAACGGGGGCGCCGCCGCCTCCGGAAAGCTCGACCTCACCGTGATCCTTCCCGAGCGAGCGGCGCTCGTGGGCGAGCCGAGCCCGTCACGCGTGCGGATCGACGGCGCCAACGTCTCGTTTGACGCCATTCCGAGCATTCCGCCCGGAGGCCAGGCGACGTTCGAACTGGCCTACCGGCTCTCCGGCAGCGGTTCGGGCAAGGCGACGGCGATCGTGACGGGCGCCGAACTCGAGGGCTCGCTCGAGTCGGCCTGCCAGACGACGTTCCTCGCGCCTTGACGGCTGCGACCGACGGCCCGAGGGGCCGCGTCTCCGTGGAGCAGCCGGCAGGGTCGACGGAATCGGCACGGTCGTGGCGGACTGCCGTGAGATGGCCGCGGGGCCCCCGGCGCGCCGATGACTCCGCGGAGATGCGGATGTCCGGCGGGGCGCGGCCATGCTCGTGGTGACGTCGAACTGGGGGCTGACGGACGGCACGCTCATGGGCGGCGGGGCCGTGGGCCGGCTCGCGCATCGGCTGCGTGTGGAGGTGCGGCGGGCCGCCTGGCGGGGCGGCATCCGTCACGACGGCCGCTACCGGCCGATCGACTCGGTCGATCTCGTGCTGGCCGGCGATACGTTCGACTGGCTGACGAGCCGGGAATGGGTCGGCCCGGTGAAGCCCTGGCAGGCCGGGCCCCGGGCGGCGGCGGCTCGTGATCGGGTGGTGACGGCCGCCGGACGTCGTGCCGCCCGGCTGCGGGCCGTCGTCGCCGGCTGGTCACGGCGGGGCATCGCGGTGCCGGCCGCCGACGGGCGGGGCCGGCCAGCGCCGGCGGCGGTGGTCCGGGTGCCGGTCCGCGTGACCGCGCTCCGCGGTGATCGTGATCGGTGGCTCGACCGGCTGCCCGCCGCCGCCATGCGGCTGTTGCCGGGCGCCGCCGTCGGCATCTCCTGGTCGGACGGGGCAGCGACGGTGGTCCACGGCGACACGCTCGATCCGCTGCATGAAGCCTGCGGTGTCGAGCCTTCGCTCGGCGAGAGCCTGGCGGTGGATCTCGTCGCCGCATTCGGCGTCTCGGTCGACCGTCTGCCGGCCGTGCGACCGCTGGCCGCTGCGCTCGTGGATGTGCTGGTCGCCGGTGCCGTGGCCGACGTCGCCGAGCGACTTGTCGGCTGGCTCGCCGCCGACCACGGAGGGGGGCGTCTGACGGAGGTATCGCGGTCTCGGTTGCTGGCGGCCTGGAACGAGTCGGTCGGGCGGTGGCACCGGGAAGCACGTCGCTTGCCGGCGCGGGGGCCGGGCGGAATCGACCTGGTGGACCAACTCGCGGCCGGCCTGGAGATCGGCGCGCCGACGCGCCGCGCGTCCCCGACGACGGCAGCCGACGCCACGGGTTCCGAGCCCCCCGGCCCGCCTGTCGAGTCGGCGGTGGTCATGCTCGGCCACGGCTTTTCACGGGGCGTGGGCCGCTGGCCGCACGGGGTCGCGTGCCTGGCGGCCGGCGCCCAGGGATCCTGGCCGCCGCTGACGGTGGTCACCGGGGAGGACGGTGCGCGGCGGGGCGGACGGCTAGAATGGCTGGGTGTTCCCGGTGCCGCACCGCACGGTCCGCGCGACGATGTGTCCGCCGGTCGGAGCCTGCGGGGCATCTGGCTGTCGGGCGGCCCCGAGGCCGGACGACCGTTCATCGACGCCGCCTGACCTTTTCAGCGTGCCGGCTCCCTCGTGCCGGCGATTCCGATGCACAACGCGGAGAGCATCGTGGAGATCCGCACGACGTTCGGCTCGCGGCACGATGCCGAGGCCTGCGCGGACCGGCTCGTGGAGGGTCGGTTCGCCGCCTGCGTGCAGGTCGAGGGACCGATTCGGAGCGTCTATCGCTGGCAGTCCGCGGTGGAGCGTGCCGAGGAGTTTCGCTGCGTCTGCAAGACGACCGGTGGACGGGCAGAGGCCTGCCTCGAAGCCGTCCGCCGGGCACATCCCTACGAAACCCCGGAGTTGATCCTGGCCACGGTATCGGCCGCGCCCGACTATGCGGCCTGGGTACGGTCGAGCGTGGAGGGGACATGACACGGGCTTCCGCCGCGGATGCGGCCGAGCCGGCGAATCCGCTGTACGCGTTCGAGATCACGCTGCACGGCCTGCACGGCCCCACGGGCGGACCGCCCGCACCCGGGAGGTTCAGCGACGCCCACGGCACGTGGCCGGTGCTCGCCCTGCCGCGCGACGTGGTCGCGGAGCCGATGGCGCTCGGTTTCGATGCGGCGCTCGCCCGTCTCGACGCCCTGCCGAGGATGTTCGTCGAGCCGGACGGCGCGTTCGTCTGGACGAGCCCCCGCGAGGGCCGTCGCTGGCAGGTCGACGGCAACGCCTTCGAACGGGCGGGCCGGGTGCTGCTCGTCGACCTCAAGGGCAGCTGTCCCGCGTCGGCGTTCGATTCCCTGCTCGCCTGCTTCGGTTGGCCTGAGCAGCCGCTCGCGGTGCAACTCGTCCGGGCCGGCGTGTTCCTCGACCTCGACACCCTTCGCCGCCATGCGATACGTCGCGCGATCGCCGGGGATGCGGAGACATTGCGGCCCGGCTGAGCGACCGATCGTGCCGGTTGTGCCGACCCGCCGCGACCGACGCCGCGGCAGAGGGGCCGCCGGCCGATACCGTTGACGGATGGGTGGTCTGGGACACGTGGAGCAGCGCCGATGGACAGGCCGAGCAAGAACGGACGACCGACCGGGGCAGTCGAGTCGTCTGGAACAGGACGCGAAGCACGGGCCGCCGGCGCCCGCCTCGTGTTCGCGTGGGGGGTCGTCCTGGCGGCCGGGGCGGTGGTCCGGGCGGCGGAGTTTTCGCCCGGCTTGGCCGCCGAGGAACAGATCGCGGTGCGGCAGGCGGTGGGCGCCGGGATGCATGCCTTCCATGCGGGCGACTACGACCGCGCCTACGAGGCACTCTCGAGCGCCATCGAGGCCGGCTCCGACGACCCTCGCGGCTATTACTTCCGCGGCCTGGCCGCCATGAGGATGGGTCGCACGAGCGAGGCGGAGGCCGACTTCGCCGCCGGCGCGGATCGGGAGGCGGCCGGCGGCAGCATGCGCCGGGTCTCGCTCGCCTTGGAACGGGTGCAGGGGCAGGATCGGCTGTCGCTGGAGCGGTATCGCGCGCGGGCCCGGCTGGCGGCCCTCGCTCGCGATCGTGACGCCGTCACACGCCGCTACTCGGGTATCGACGAGGCCGCGGGCGACGTCCGCCGCCGCCGGCGTCCCGAGGACCTGCGTCCGGAACTGGTGCCGCCTCCGGCCGGGCAGCCCCGCGAGGCGGCCGGCGCCGCGGAGGAGTTGACGCCGCCGGCCGACCGCCCCGCGCCGAGGAAGTCGGCGCCGAAGTCGGACGATCCGTTCGCCGACGAGCCGGCGGACGAGGTGATGCCGGAGAAGAGTGACGACGAGAAGTCGATGAACAAGTCGAAGAAGGCCGAAGAGGACGATCCCTTCGGCGACACCTGACGCGGTCAGCCTGCGTGTCGCTGCGGTGCCGGGATCGCGGCGAGTTTGGACGACCAATCGCACCCGCCGCGGTCACGGGCGGGGCTCATGCCCGCGGCGATTCGGGCCGCAGTGCGCAGGCGGCGGCGCAGACGAGCGCCCAGCCGATGAGGAAGAGCACGCCGCCGATCGGCACGATCGCGCCGAGGACGCGCACGCCGGAGACCGCGAGCGCCCCCAGGCAGCCGCTGAAGATCGCGACACCCGCGGCGAAGCTCGCTCCCGCGGCGACGAACCGCCGCCGCGCGGGAGCCGCCTCTGGCAGGGCCGCCGCCAGCGCCGTGAACAGGATCGCGAGGCCGTGGGCCAGTCCGTAGTGGACGGCCGTCTCCCAGTTGTCGGCACGGCCTGTGGCCGCGAGCACGTCCTTGAGCCCGTGCGCGCCGAAGGAGCCGGCGGCCACTGCCAAGCCGCAGACGAGGCCACCGAGAAACACGAGGCCGCGTGGCATGGAATCCACCTCGGAGCCGGGAAACAAGAGAACTGGCTACGGGCGGTTCGCCCCGAGGAGTTTCTCCTCCTCCTCCTCCTGGATGATGATCCGCGGCGTCACCATCAGCATCAGGCTGTCGGTGGTCCGCCCGAGGCCGACGTTCTTGAAGAGCCGGTTGACGTAGGGGATCTTCGACAAGATCGGCACGCCGAACTCGTTGCGGCCCTCGCGGAGCCGCTTGATGCCGCCGAGCAGCACCGTGCCACCGTCCGGGACGCTGACGGTGGTGGTCACCGTGGTGAAGATGAACTCCGGGAGTTGGATCGTCGTGCCACGCGAGAAGACTTCCTCCTCGCGATCGGATTTGGCCTGGGTTTCCACGCCCGCCTGTGCGGCCACGCCGGCGTTGGCGTCGCCGCTCAGGCCGGTCTTCTCGTCGCTGCTCTTCGACTTTGTCGAGCGGGTGCCCTCGAACTGGAACTGCTCGACCTTGCCGATCTGCGAGAAGAAGGGGACGAGCGTCAGCCGGACAAACCGCCGGTCGCTGGAAACGACCGCCTGGACGTTGACCGCCGTGCCCTCCGAGAGCACGGTGATCACCGGTTGCTGCGCCGCGGCGAAGTCTCCGACCACCGGCACCACGCTCGTCACGAACGGCCGCTGCGTGGTGTCGGAAATGAAGGCGTTCTGGCCGTTGAAGAGCGTGACCTTCGGGGCCTGCATGACGTTCGAGCGGGTGTTGCCCTGGGCGGCCTGGATGAGGAAGAACGCCTCGATGTCGCTGAGGATCGCGAAGCCGAAGTTGGCGGCCGACGTGCCGGGGTCGGGCAGGCCGGGCAGCGCGGGGACGGTGGCGCTGCCGAAGCTGTTCTGCCGGAAGGGGATCGAGAAGCGGCTCTGCGGCTGCTGCGTCTGCCCCAGGAGACCGCCCGCGGTGGTGCCGCCGGCCGTCGTTCGTCCGGCCGTGGTGCCCCCGAGTCCGCCGCCCCCGCCCGCGCCGCCGAGGCCGCCGCCCCCGCCGGCGGTCGTCCCGCCGAGGCCACCGCCGCCGCTGGCGAGGGCGACGCCCGGATTCCCGCTGTTGTCGAGGCCGATCGTCTGGCTGGCACCGCCGGGGTTGGTCTGGAGACCGAGTGACGAGGGGGCCAGCGAGCCGTTGGTCTGTGTCGGGACGGCGGTGAGGTTCAACGGCTGATTGACGCCGGTCTGGATGTTGAAGTCGAAGTCGACGCCGATCCGCTCGAAGAAGGTGTCGTTCAGGCGGATGAACCGCACCTCGATCGTGACCTGCAGGTCCTGCAGCCGACGCAGCTGCTCGAGCAGGTCGGCGATCTCCTCGTGGACCTCCTGTGTCTGGCTGACGACGATGCTGAGATTCGTGGCGAACGGTTGGATGGCGCCCTGACCGCCCACGGTGTTCCAGGTCTGCGGCGCGACGGTGTTCTGGATCAGGTCGATGAGCGACTGGAAGTCGGCCTGGCTGCCGCCGCCGGCCGCCGGGCCGAAGGGGATGTTCGGATTGGATCCGCTCGTCGGCCCGTTGCCGCCGCCTTGAAACTGGGCGAGCGAGCCCGCGTCGAGCAACGGGTCGCCGCCGGCCCGGCTGACGCCGTTCACGCCGACCGGCGGGGGGCCGTACTGCACGGAGACGCCGTTGCGGGGGCTGAGCCGCGAGTAGCCGTCGCGGAGGGCCCCGGTGATGCCCAGGCCGTCGGAGGAGAAGTTGGGAATGGGGATCACCAGGTCGGCCACCGGATACGAGACGCTGTAGACCTCACCCTTCACGAGCCGGGGGCTCGTCACCTTGAGCACCTCGTCCTTGATCACATAGTCGAGGTGCAGCGGCTGCAGGAGGAGCTTGAGCGCGCTCTTCAGCGAGATCGGCTGGTCGAGCGAGATGGTCACGGGCGTGTCGCTGCGGACGGCCTCCTGCTCGAGCCCGACCATGTCGATGTGGATCGGCACGTCGGCCTGCTTGGCCAGAGCGTCGAGCACCGCCGAGAGCGGCTGATCGCGATGGGAAGCCTTCACCTTCACGCTCATCCGCTTCTGGATCTGCAGCTCGGCCGGCGACGCGCGGGAGCGGCCCTCGGCCTGGAGCCGCGTGCGGTTTTTCGTCAGATCGGACCAGTCGCGGGTGGCGGGGAACTCGATCGGCCCGACGAACGGCGTGGACGACCGCTCGGTGTCCTCGGCGACGTCCATGAATCCATCGCGTTTCTGCCCCTCGATCGATTTCTGCGTGTCGAGGCGGCGGATCACGCGGCTCTGCGACAGGAGCTGCCTGACGATCGGGTTGTCGGGGGCGAGCTGGCCCGCCTTCTTGGCCACGGCCTCGGCTTCCGGAAACCGCTGGGCGTCGATGAGCGCGTTGTACTCGTCGACGAGCAGTGCGAGCCGCTGGTCGACCTCCACCTTCTGGGCCCGCTCGCGATCGACCCGGGCCACGACCTGGGCGCTCCTCCGCTCCATTTCGAGCTCGGCCCGACGCTTGCCGGTCGATTCCTCGATCTCGCGGCGCGACCGCTCGATCCGTTGCTGGAGCTGCGAGCGGACCTTCTCCGGCACCGCCGGATCGGCGAGCTTGGCCGCGGCGTCGTCGAGGAGGGCGAGAGCGTCCGCCGGCGATTTTTGGGCCGTCCGCCGGGCCTCCAGCTGCTTGGCTGCCACCTCGGCCGAGACGCGGGCCACGAGCAGGTCGTCCGGCGTGGCGGCGGCCGTCGCGGGCTCGGCGGCCGGCGCCGGGCTGGCCTCGCCCGGCCGGCCTTGGGCCGCCGCGGCCGTGATCGCCTGTTCCATCGTCCGGCGGGCCGCGGTCGCATCCGCGGCAGGCCTTTCGGCGACCGGGGCCACGGCCGGTTCGGCCGCTCGGGCAGTGCTGTCGGGCGCGAGGCCGATCATCACGGCCGCGGCCGCGAGACGGCCGACGCGCGCCCCGGCTTCACGGATCGCCCGCAGCCGCGGGTCCGTCGGTCGTGCCGTCATCCGCCGTGTCGCTCGTGCCATGAGTGCTGCTTCCTCCGCGCAGGGCCGGTTTGCGGCGGGAGAAGTAGCGGCCCGCCGGAAGGCGGGTCAAGGGCATGTGCAGGCGGGAGGATATCCCAGCCTTGCCAACCTTCCAGATCGGCCCGATCCCGCGGTTTCGCGGGCTGCGCCGGGAGCGGAGGTCCGTCTCAGGAGGGGGGGCATCCGCAGGGGCCGGTCGACTCGGTGGCCACCGGGCCGGCGCCCGCCGTCGCGCGGGCGAGCATCTTCTCGACGGTGTCGAGCAGTTGGTCGACACGGAACGGCTTGAACAGCACCAGATCGACGCCCGCCTGACGGGCCTTCACGATCGAATGCCCGGGGTCGTAGCCGAAGCCGGTCATGAGCACGAGCGGAACGTTCTCCCGCAGTTCGCGCAGCCGCATGAGCAGTTGGTAGCCGCTCATGTCGGGAAGCCTGATGTCGGCGATGATCACGTCATAGGCCTCGGCCCCGCACGCCCGCACCATGCAGGCGGCCTCCGCCGCGTCACGGGCGGTCTCCACCGTGCAGCCATATCGCTCGAGCAGCGCGTGTGCCGCGGCCCGCACCTGCTCGTCGGCATCGACGACGAGGATCCGCTTGCCGACGAGCGCGGGATGCCGGCCTCCCTGCCGACGCTGGGCGTGGGCGGCGCTCGGCGTCATCTGCTCGCCGACCTTCTGGATCACCTGTTTGATGTCGCGGGCGTTGCGGAGGATCCGCTGCAGTCGCTCCACCACCTCCGCGTCGTGGCCGATATACCGCTCCATCACGCTGACCGCGTCGTTGAGGATGTCGTCGACCGGCAGGGCCACGGCGCCGTGGATGGCCTCGATGCTTTCCGCCGCGGTCGAGGCCTTTTCGGCCACCAGGAGTTCGAGGGTGTTCAGGGCGGCGGCGACGTCGCGGGAGAAGATCTCGAGGAACCGCAGGTCGGTTTCGGAAAACCCGCCCGGCTCCGGGCTTTCCACGTTGAAGGTGCCGATCACCTGATCATGGAGCATCAGCGGCACCGTGATCGAGCTCTTCGCCCCCTTGCAGCCCTCGAGGTAGAGCGGATCCTGGGCCGTGTCGCTGCAGAAGTAACTGCGGCCGGTGGCGGCGACATAGCCGGTGACGCCATTGTCTTCGGGACGCGCGTAGAGCACGCGGGCCTCCGCCTCGGGCTGCATGCCGACGGCCAGCAACGGCTCGAGACGCCCGGTCTGCCGATCCAGGAGACGGATCTCGACCACGTCGAACTGGAGCAGATCCTTCGAGTAGTGGAGGATGTTGCTCTTGAGCAGATCGATCCGCTCCTCGACGGTCATGTCGGCCAGTTCGGTCGGCGCGAGGTCGGCGAGCTTCTGGCCCGCCTGATGGATGGCCGCGAGCTTCTGTTGCTCGAGGATCGTGTGCGTGACGTCCCGCACCGCCACGACGGCGACGGCCTCCGCCGCCGCTTCGCCCGGCGCCGCCTGCAGGTGGAAATAGCGGTTGTCGGACGTGCGGAGCGTCGCGGCCGTGATCCGCCCGCAGGCGATCGCGGTGGCGAAAGGTGCCGGGTCGGGACCGAGGCGTTCCGGCTGCCCGAGCGCGGCGAAGAAGTCGAGGCCACGGAGGTCGGGCTTGCCGCACCATGCGGCGAGCCTGCCGTTGGCCCACTCGATCGTGTCGTCGGCGCGGACGAGCGCGATGCCATCGGGCAGCCGCTCGAGCACCGTCCGCGGGTCGCAGCCGCCGGGCCCGGGCTCGCTGAACGGGAGTGGAACGGGATTCTGCACCAACGGCCCTCCGCGAGGCGGCTCGACGTGAACGATCAGTATAAAAACATAAAAAGGGGTGAATAGGCCGCCAATAAGGCGGCGCCGTTGCCGCTCCGCTCTCCCTCCCTATACTCCCTTGGTCGGCGCCGTCCGGGATCCGGCGGCGGCCGTGGTGACGGCGGGCCGACGGCTTCCCAGAGACGGCAGATGCAGCGAGGCAGCCCGTGACCGAGAGTGATCCCTCCCAGACATTCCTGGCCCGCCATCAGTTTCTCATCTACAGGTTGTTCTCGCTCGCGGGCCTCGTGCCCGTGGGCGCCTTTCTGGCGGTCCACCTGCTGACGAATGCCTCTGTGCTCGCCGGGCCGGGGACGTTTCAGTCGCGGGTCGACATGATCCATTCCCTCGGGCCGCTCTTGGTCCCGATCGAGTGGGCGTTCATCTTCCTGCCGATGCTCTTTCACGCCGCCGTCGGCTTCCTGATCATCTCCAGCGGTCTGCCGAACGTCGGCTCATACGCCTACATGGGCAACGTGCGCTACACGCTCCAACGGGCCACCGGGATGATCGCCTTCGCGTTCATCATCTGGCACGTGATCCAGCTCCACTGGCTCGGCGCGCCGCTCGGAGGCGGACGGTTCGATCCGCACCATGCGACGAGTTCGGCGGCGGCGGCCCTGCGGCCGTTGGCCGTGACCCTCCTCTATGCGGTGGGCGTCCTGTCGACCGTCTTCCATTTTGCGAACGGGCTCTGGACGCTCGGCATCACCTGGGGCCTGTGGACCAGCCCCGCCGCCATGCGTCGGGCCAACTGGATCAGCATCGTGGTCGGCGTTTTGCTCGGCGGTGCGGGGCTCGGGGCGCTCGCCGGAATGCAGCGCACCGACATCGAGCAGGCGCGGGCCGTCGAGACGCGGATGGAAGAGGTCAGGCGCATGCTCGAGGGAACGCAGGCCGACGCCGTCCGCCCTTCCCACTAGAGACGGGAGAACCATGGCACAGCCCAAAATCCTCGTGATCGGCGGTGGTCTGGCCGGCCTCTCGGCCGCCATGCGGCTGGCCGAGATCGGCGCCGACGTCGACCTGGTCAGCCTCGTGCCGGTGAAGCGGTCGCACAGCGTCTGTGCCCAGGGTGGCATCAACAGCGTCAATACGCTGACGCGGCAGCAGGGCGACGACGAGTGGAAGCACTTCGACGACACCGTGTACGGCGGTGACTTTCTGCAGCACCAGCCGCCCGTCAAGGAGATGGCGGACTGGGGGCCGCGGATCGTCGACCTCATGGACCGGCTCGGCGTGCCTTTCAATCGGACGCCGGAGGGCTTTCGCGACCAGCGCCGCTTCGGTGGCACGCTCTACAAGCGGACCGCCTTCGCCGGCGCCACGACCGGCCAGCAACTGCTCTACGCACTCGACGAGCAGGTGCGACGGCGCGAGGTCGAGGGCAAGGTCAAGAAGTGGGAGTTCTGGGACTTTCTCGGGCCGGTGCTTGACGAATCGGGCCGGTGTCGGGGGGCGATTTGCCAGGACCTCGTCACGATGCAGTTCCGGGCCTTCCCGGCCGACGCCGTGATCCTCGCCACCGGGGGCTGCGGACTGATCTACGGCAGGTCGACCATGTCGATGGTCTGCAACGGCAGCGCCGTGAGCCGGGCCTACCGGGCCGGTGCCTGGTATGGAAACGGCGAGTTCATCCAGGTGCACCCGACCGCGATCCCCGGTGCCGACAAGCTGCGACTGATGAGCGAGAGCGCCCGCGGGGAGGGGGGCCGCGTATGGGTTCCGAGGCAGCCGCACGACCCGCGCGATCCGCGGGATATCCCGGAGGCGGAGCGGCTCTACTTCCTCGAGGAGCGGTATCCCAAGTATGGGAACCTCGTTCCCCGCGACATCGCCACGCGCGAGATCTTCGACATCTGCACCAACGAGGGCCTGTCGGTCGAGAAGGACCGGCTCTGCGTCTACCTCGACCTGACCCACGTGCCCCGTGAGACGCTCGACCGCAAGCTTGGCGGCATCCTGGAAATCTACGAGAAGTTCCAGGGCGTCGATCCGCGGGTCGTGCCGATGAAGATCTTCCCCGCCGTCCACTACTCGATGGGCGGTCTGTGGGTGGACTACGAGAAGAGCGGATCGGGGGGCATGGTGGAGGGCTCGCCTCGCAACCACCAGACGAACATTCCGGGGCTCTACGCGATCGGCGAGTGCGACTATCAGTATCACGGCGCGAATCGTCTCGGCGCCAACTCGCTGCTCTCCTGCATCTTCAGCGGCCTGTTCTGCGCCGGCGGCGTCGTGGCCGGGGCCTCGGCCGGCAGGCGAACGGCAGCCGAGGAGTCATCGCGGCTCTTCGAGGGGGCACTGCGGCGGGAGGAGGAGCGTCACCGGAAACTCCTGGCGCGGACGGCCGGCGACGAGAATCCGTACGATCTTCATCTGCAGTTGGGCAATCTCATGACGCGGGTGGCCACCGTCGTCCGCAGGAACGAGCAGCTCGCCGCCGCGTATGCCGAGGTTTGCTCGCTGGCGGAGCGGTGGGAACGGTGCGCCGTCTCGGACACCGGCAACTGGACCAACCAAAACGTCGTGTTCACCAAGTCCCTCGGTGACATGTTCCCGCTGGCCAAGCTGATCCTGAAGGGGGCGATGCTGCGGGACGAATGTCGCGGCGCCCACTTCAAGCCCGACTTCGCCATGCCGGGTCTGGCGGCCACCGATCCCGCCGAGAAGCGGCTCGAGGCGGAGCGCTGGTGCGACCGGTTCGAGGCCAATACCCGCCGCTGGCTGAAGACGACCGTCGCCAGGCATGGGGATGGCGGCGAACCGGAGATCTCGTACGAGGACGTGGACACGTCGCTCATCCCGCCCCGGCCGCGGCTCTACGGACTCGTAGGCGGCGAAATGATCGAGGAGGTCTGGAAGGAGCGGCAGGCCGGCACGCGGCAGCCGGCGGAGACCAGCGCCTGAGCGGCGCGGCGGCCGCCGACGGCGTTGGAAATCGACAGCGAGCGGGACGCGCCCGGGAGCGTGTCGCCAATCCCAGGAGGAAGCGATGATCAAGGCGGTCGAGACGGCGGTCCACGACGGTGACGGCGATGCGCAGGGCGGCCCGCGGCTGGTGCGGGTGAGAATCCTGCGGCAGGACGCCCCCGGAGAGGAGAGCTACTGGGAGCGGTTCGAGGTTCCCTACGTCGAAAACATGAACGTCATCAGTATCCTGCAGCAGGTGGCCGCCATGGCGAGGTCGCAGGACGGTCGTCGGGTGGCGCCGGTGGCCTGGGACTGCAACTGCCTCGAGGAGGTGTGCGGTTCGTGCACCATGCTGATCAACGGCCGGACACGGATGGCCTGCTCGGCCCTGGTCGACAAACTTCTCGAGGAGGATGGCGAGGAGATCGAGCTGCGGCCGATGTCGAAGTTTCCGGTCGTCCGTGATCTTGTTGTGGATCGCCGTCGCCTCTTCCGGGCGCTCGAGCGGGTGCATGCCTGGGTGCCGGTGGACGACTCCTACGACCACGGCCCCGGGCCGCGGATCTCGCCGGAGGACCAGGAAGACGCCTACCCGCTCTCGACATGCATGAGCTGCGGCTGCTGCCTGGAGGCCTGCCCCCAGTTCACCAAAGTCGAGGTGACGCGCCGGGAGGACGAGACGGCGGAGGCGTTCGAGAAGCGGCGCAAGGCGGCCTTCGACGCCGCGTTCGTCGGGGCCCATGCGATCAGTCAGGCCGTGCTCTTCAACGGTCACCCCACCGGCAAGATGATCGCCGACGAGCGGATGGCGGGCCTCACCGCCCCTGGTGGCGTGCAGATGTGCGGCAATGCGCAGAACTGCGTCGCGGTCTGCCCGAAGAGCATTCCGCTCACGAGGTCGATCGCCCGTGCCGGGCGGGCCGCCACCGTGTGGGCCATCCGCAAGCTCTTCGACCGCTGATCGCGATCCGGACGGCCGCCGGACGGGCCGCCGCCATCCGATCGGCCCTGACCTCGAGCCGTCGATTGCCGAAGGACCGGCGGCGTGGTAGCTTCCTGGGGCTTGCGGCCGGGGGCTGCCTGGTTCCGGTCCGCTTCGAGGCTCGCTGGAAGACTTCGAGAGGATCAAGAGACTTCGAGAGGATCAAGAGTGGCAGTGAACGATCGGGGCGAGCGGCCGGCGGAGTCGGCTGACGCCACACGGCGGGAGGGGGAGGCGGCGGGCAGTTTCCGCACGCTGGGACTCTCGCCGACGACGATGGAGGCCGTGGAGCGGGCCGGTTACTCCACCCCCACGCCGGTCCAGGCGGGACTGATCCCCCGCGCTCTCACCGGCATCGACGTTCTTGGCCAGGCCCGCACCGGCACCGGCAAGACCGCGTCGTTCGTGCTGCCGATCCTCGAGCGGATGCACAAGCCCGGTCGGGGCGGCGGGCCCCGGGCGCTGGTGCTCGTGCCGACCCGGGAACTCGCCGTGCAGGTGCGGGACGAGTTCGAGAAGCTCGCCCACGGTTCCCGGATCCACTGCGTGGCCGTCTACGGCGGCAAGCCTCTCAAGGGGCAAATCGACAAGCTGGCGAAGCACCCGGCGGTCGTCGTCGGGACGCCGGGCCGTGTGCTCGATCACATGAGCCGTGGCACGCTCTCGCTGTCGGCCCTCGAGATCGTCACGCTCGACGAGGCCGACCGCATGCTCGACATCGGGTTCCGCCCGGACATCGAGAAGATTCTCAGGCGCTGTCCGGAGAGCAGGCAGACGCTGCTTCTCTCGGCCACCGTTCCGCCGCCGGTGGCGAAGCTTGCCACGCGGTACATGCGCGACCCCGAGATCATGGATTTCTCCGTCAACGAGCTCGCGGTCGAGACGATCGAGCAGTTCTATTTCACCGTCGAGCCGACCCGGAAGTTCGATCTGCTGGAGAAGCTCCTGGAGCGTGAGGATCCTCGGCAGGTGATCGTCTTCTGCCGCACGAAGCGGGGCACCGACAAGATCTTCGAGCGGCTTTCCCGTCGGCGCGGCCGGCACGGCTCCGCAGACGAGGTCGCTTGCATTCATGGCGACCTCGCCCAGGGCGCCCGCGACCGCGCGATGAAGCAGTTTCGCGACGGGTCGGTGCGGATCCTCGTCGCGACGGACGTCGTGGGCCGCGGCATCGACGTGTCGGGCGTGTCGCACATCGTCAACTACGATATTCCGGAGTTCTGCGACGACTATGTGCATCGTGTGGGCCGGACGGGCCGTATGGGACGCGAGGGCGTGGCCTATACGTTCGTCAGCCCCGAGGAAGGGCCGCAGCTGACGCGGATCGAGATGCGGATCGACCGACTGCTCAAGCGAGACGAGATGCCGGGATTCGAGGCGTTCGACCGGCGGCCCCGAACCGAGCTGCCCCGGCTGGAGCCGGGTGAGTCCTCCATGGCGGCCACCGGTCGCTACGAAGAGTCGTCGGCAGACCAGCCTCCGCCCGGCCCCAAGAAGCCCTCGGCTGCCGCCCTGCTGGGCAAGGGCCGGGCCCCCAAGCGGCATCGTCGCGCGCTCTAGAGCCCGGTCGCAGTGAGGAACGCAACCATGGCTGGTCGCGACGAAGCAGCCAGGGGGGGCCGAGCCTCCGCCCGACAGGTGGCCCGGCGGCTCGAGAGCCTGGTGGCGGCCGGTGTCACCGACCTGCCCAAACGGGGCCGCCGGCGGCCGCCCGCCGTCACGAAGCCGGTGACGGTCGCCGTGGGCAAGGACGAGCAGTTGCGCGTCCTCCGGGAGGAGGTCGCGGCGTGCCGGCGGTGCGAGCCGCTGGCGCGGGCCCGGGCCCACACCGTGTTCGGCTCCGGTCCTGCGACCGCGCGGCTCTGCTTCCTCGGGGAGGCTCCGGGGGCCGACGAGGACGCCTCGGGCGAGCCCTTCGTGGGCCGCGCCGGGCAGCTCCTCACGAAGATCATCGAGGCCTGCACGCTCACGCGGGACGAGGTCTACATCCTCAACGTGCTCAAATGCCGACCTCCTGAGAATCGCGCGCCGCTCCCCGAGGAGACGGCCAACTGCCGCGGGTATTTCGAGCGACAGCTCGAGGTCATCGCGCCGGAGTTCATCTGCTGCCTCGGCACCACCGCCGCACAGGCGCTGCTCGAGACGGAAGAGAAGATCGGCAAGCTCCGCGGCCGCTGGTTCTCATGGCGATCGGCGCAGGTGCTCTGCACCTACCATCCGTCCTACCTGCTGCGGAATCCGGCGGCGAAGCGGGACGTGTGGGACGACATGAAGCTCCTGATGGCGAAGCTGGGGGTGGACTTGTAGGCGACCCGCGCGAGGCGCCGAGCGCATCAATCGCTCGTGCGCCCGAGCCGCCGGCGGGCGGCGACAGTCTCGGCGCGTGGGCACGTTCGCCGAAAGCTCGTCGAGCAGTCGCCGATCCGCCGGTTCCTCGATCGTGGTCCAGGGCGCGCCGGTCAGCCCGTGGCATCCACGGGCCGGTTTTGCCGGTCGTAGTGGTTTTTCTGAAGGTTTCACGTCCACCAGGCCGATTCCTTTCCTCGGGTCGTGGGGGAGGGGAGCAGCCGCTGCGGGGAAGGTTCGTGCGGCCGGTCAGGGGCGGCACGGCCGCCCGCTCGGGGCCGAAGAGTCGCCGTTGGGAAAGGTCTGGATGGTGCACGTGCGATCGACCACGAGGCTCTTCGTCCGTTCCCGGCTCGCGGCGTTCCTGGTCGCGGTGGCGGGCGGCTGCACGATGTGTCCCGACCCGCTCGACTACTCGGGTCCCGTGCCCAACGGCTCGTCGCCGCAGAACGATTTCCGGGCCCGCAGCGGCGGCATTCTGCCGCTCGGTGGCGCCCCGCGGCCCTGGCCCCAGGTGGTCCGGGCCGACGAGGATCGTGCCGATGGCGCCTCGGGATCGGGCGAGGACGCGACGGTCGAGACGGTATCCGTACTCCAGCCTGCCGCCGCCGTGACGGAGGATGCTTCGGTGGCCCGACCGGATGAGGCCTCCGCCGCGTTGCCGCCGGAGGCCGCCCTGGAACCGGTTCCCGCCGAGGGCAAAGTGGAGGATCAGGCTCCCGAGCCTGCGGCAACCCCCCCGGAACCGGCGCCGTCCGAAGGGGCGGTCGCGGAGCCCGGTCCATCAACGCCCTCGCCGCCTGCCGGCGAGACACCCGGCTGGCGTCCGCGCCGCTGAAGCGGCCGAGGGCCGCGTCAGGGCCGCCAGCCGTCGGGCACGATCGCGTCCTTCGGCACGATGGCGATGCCGTCGCGCACGGTGAAGCGATCGCTGTCGGCCGACTCCTCCACGCCGTGGTCGTTGACGATCCGCGTGGCACGTCCGATCCGGACGTTCTTGTCGACGATCGCGGACTCGATGACGGTGCCGGAGCCGATGCCCATCCGGGGGAGACCCCGGGCCGCGTTCGCGGCGATGTCCTCGGCCGTCTCGAAGAAGTCGTTGCCCAGGATGACGGAGTTGCGGATCGTCACGTCGCGGCCGATGCGGCACCGCACGCCGATCACGCTGTTCTCGATCACCGTGCCCTCCTCGACGAGGCAGCCGTCCGAGAGCACGCTGTTGCGCACGGTCGCGCCGTCGATCCGCGACGGCGGCAGGAACCGCCCGCGCGAGTAGATCGGGGCCTCGGGCAACGCCATGTCGAAGGGCGGTGCGGCGCTGGCGAGGTCGAGGTTGCACTGGTAGTACGACCGGATGGTGCCGATGTCCTCCCAGTAGCCGTCGAACGGGTGGAGCTGCACCTTCCGCGCCCGGATCGCCGCCGGGAACACCTCGCGACCGAAGTCTTGGTAGTCGGTCTTGGTGAGCAGGTCGACCAGGCAGTCGCGGTCGAAGAGATAGATGCCCATGCTCGCCATGAGCGAGCGGCCCTGGGCGGGGATTCCCTGGGCATCGATCCAGGCCGGATCGGTCCGAAACATGTCCCGCTCGGCCTTCGTCTGGGGCTTCTCGAGAAAGCCCTCGACGCGGCCCGAACCGTCCAGACGCATGATGCCGAGGGCCGAGGCGGCCTCGTCGCGCACCGGGATGCCGGCGATCGTCACGTCGGCCCGGTTTGAGACGTGGGTGGCGAGCATGTCGGAGTAGTTCATCCGATAGAGCTGATCGCCCGAGAGGATGAGCACGTGCCGGATGTCGGGCTGCTGCAGGTAGCGGAGATTCTGCCGCACGGCGTCGGCCGTGCCCTGATACCAGCCGGCGCTGTCGATCGTCTGCTGGGCCGCGAGGATCTCGACGAACCCGCCGCTGAACGGATCGAAGGTGTAGGTGCGGCGGATGTGGCGGTGGAGGCTCACGGAGTTGAACTGCGTGAGCACGTAGATCCGCTCCACGCCGCTGTTGATGCAGTTGGACAGCGGCACGTCGATGATGCGGTACTTGCCCGCGAGTGGCACGGCCGGCTTCGAGCGGTCGCGGGTGAGGGGATAGAGGCGGGTGCCGCGGCCGCCGCCGAGCACCAGTGCCAGCACGCGTTTCACGCTCATGACGATATCCTTGGTCGGGCCGGGGAGACCTGCGCCGGACGGTCATGCTACGGGAACATCGTGGGGGTGCAAATGCCCCGTGGCTGGACAGGTTGCCGGGCGCTCCTGACCCGATGCGCCGTCGGACGCCAGGCTCTGTCTGAAAACACTTCTCGGCCGTCTGCTTGGTCTTTTTGAGCAGATCTTCGTTGGCCTCGCCCGCCGTATCTAGTTCACGATCGACGTGGCGGCGGACGCCGGCACGTCGAAGTCGTGCTGGCTGGCGGCGGCCGGGAGATCGAGCGAGACCCGATGGCCCCCGAACAACGGGCGGCCGGCGACCTCGCCGGCGGCGCCGGCCGGCCCCGGGTCATGTCCCTCGATCACCACCTGGTGCGGGCCGGCGATCGCATGGCGACCGCCTTTCGCGGTCGTGTCGTAGCGGCCGGCCACGATCTCGGCGAACCCAGCGGGCCCGTCGTTGCCCGCAGCCGCGTCGGGATTGAAGTAGATCATGCCGGCCGGCACGGGGTGGCCGTCGAATGAGACCGTGCCCGACACCCTGTACCGGGAGATGCCGTCGCCGCCGTTGCAGCCGAGGGCGGCAAGCGCCCCGCATGCCAGGGCGGCGACCGGAGCGCACCGCCACCGCCGGCCCGGTGCACCGCTCCTTCTCATGGCAGCACCGCGGACTCGCCGCCGTTGCGACTCGAGAGGCTGTTGTAGGTCGTCAGGCTGATCGATTCCCTGATGAACGTCACCGACCCGTCGGCTAGCCCAAAGTGGCAGCCGTCCGGGTGATTGGCTCCGAACGTGACATGGTTGAAGTTCGTGGAACCGTTGTACTTCGTGCTCTTGATCGCATAGAGCGTGGACTTCGCCGACGCCGAGATGCCTGCGGGATCGAAGCCGCGTGTCCACGGCCGGTAGCAGTTCGCGTCGTCCCAGGAGAGTTCGCCCGTCATCAGGGTCTTCGACGCGCCGTCGGTGATCTTGGCGATGGAGACGGACGAGTTGACGCCGAGCACCCCCTGCTTCGGAATCCATCCCTGCTGCGCTCCGCCGGCCCCGGATGGACAGCCGTAGCAGTCGTAGATCTGGCCCGTCGCGGGATTGGTGCCGCGGGGCCCCAGCACGCCGTAGATGTGCGTGGTGGCGCCGGTGACGTACTGGGAGTCGAAGACCGTCGCGGACGGGCAGAGCACCTTGATCCGGGTTTCGTTGATGGACTTGCCGCTCGCCGTCGACGTATACGTCGAAGAGTCGAAGTCCTGGGTGAGCTTGGCCCGATCGAAGAGCGCCGCCTCCTCCATGTACGGCAGGATTCGCACGAGGAAGGACAGCTCGCCCGACGGGGTGAACGACTCGTAGACCGTTCCCCCGACGCCGGCGGCGCCGGGAGGGAAGACCTTGTTGGCGTCGTGGTAGTTGTGCAACGCGAGGCCGACCTGCTTGAAGTTGTTCAAGCACGTCGAGCGGCGGGCGCTTTCACGCGCCGACTGCACGGCGGGCAGGAGCAGGCCGACGAGCGTGCCGATGATGGCGATCACCACGAGCAGTTCGACCAGGGTGAACGCCGTGCGGTGCTTCCCGCCGCCCGCACGATCAGCCGCTCTGCGCACTGCATCCATGGAATGCCCTCCCCGTAGCGACGAGGATTTCGTGTCCCGCGTCTTGTCCCCCCGGCTCCCAAACCACGATAACACTCCGATTCGGGCGTCGCAACATGGCAGCCTGCGTCCCGACCGAGCCACTGGGCTCGTCGGAAGCCGACGCCCAGAGGCGCTGCCGGTTCGGGAACGGCTCCGAGGGGACGCGAGGAGGCTGAGATGCGAGCGGCGGCATGGACGATGATGGCACTGATGGCGGCTGCCGCGCCGGCGGCGGAGGTCGACGTCGTCATCTATGGCGGGACGGCCGGCGGCATCGTCGCGGCCGTACAGGCGCGGCGGATGGGGAGGACGGTCGTCGTCGTCGAGCCGACGGCCCGGATCGGCGGCCTCACCACCGGCGGCCTCGGCCAGACCGACATCGGCAACAAGTCGGTGATCGGCGGCCTGGCCCGCGATTTCTACCGCGGAATCCGCCGTCACTACGACGACCCGGCGGCCTGGAAATGGCAGCGGCGCGATGACTATTCCTCGGGCGGGCAGTCCCGCACCAATCACGACGAGGACGTGATGTGGACGTTCGAGCCCTCGGCGGCGCTCGCGGTGCTCGAGCGCATGGCGGGCGATGCCGGCGTCGAGATCGTGAGGGGCGAACGACTGGACCGCGCCGCGGGGGTGCGCAGGACTGGCCCGCGCATCGACGCGATCGTGATGGAGTCGGGGCGCACGTTCTCGGGCCGCATGTTCATCGATGCGACCTACGAGGGGGATCTGCTGGCCGTGGCGGGCGTGCCCTACCACGTCGGCCGGGAAGCGGCGTCGGCATACGACGAGACCCTCGGTGGCGTCCGGACCGCCCAGGCCAAGCACCATCAGTTCGCAGCGGGAGTCGATCCCCATGTCCGAGCCGGTGACGCCGCCAGCGGGGTCCTGCCCGGCATCGATCCCGAGGGCCCCGGCCGCGAGGGAGACGGCGACCGGCGGGTGCAGGCCTACTGCTTCCGGATGTGCCTGACCGACCATCCCGACAACAGGATCCCTTTCGCCAAGCCCGAGGGCTACGACGAGCGCTGGTACGAACTGCTGCTGCGCAACTTCGAGGCCGGTGCGACCGCCGTGCCCTGGCTGCCCGGGGCGATGCCGAACCGCAAGACCGACACCAACAACCGCGACGGCGTCTCGACCGACTTCATCGGCCAGAACTACGACTACCCCGAGGCGTCATACGCCGATCGCGAGCGGATCGTCGCCCGGCACCGCCTCTACCAGCAGGGGCTGATGTGGACGCTCGCGAATCATCCGCGGGTTCCCGAGCGGGTGCGCCGGGAGGTGTCGCGGTGGGGCACCTGCCGGGACGAGTTCATCGAGGGCGGTGGCTGGCAGGAGCAACTCTATGTCCGGGAGGCACGCCGCATGATCGGGGCCTACGTGATGACACAGCACGAGTGCCAGGGGAGTCGCGTGGCGCCGCGGCCGATCGGGATGGCCGCGTACAACATGGATTCGCACAACGTGCAGCGCTACATCGACGCGGCCGGTCACGTCCGCAACGAGGGGGACGTGCAAGTGCGGGTCGATCCCTATCCGATCGACTACGGTGCGATCACGCCGCAGGCCCGTCATGCCACGAACCTGCTGGTGCCGGTCGCCCTGTCCGCCTCGCATATCGCCTACGGCTCGATCCGCATGGAGCCGGTCTTCATGGTGCTCGGCCAGGCCGCGGCGACGGCCGCCGCGGTCGCCATCGACGGCGGAACGACGGTGCAGGACGTCGACTACCCACGACTCCGGGAACGGCTCCTCGCCGACGGTCAAGTGCTCGAGTGGACGGGGCCGCGCGGGGCGGCTGGCATCGATCCGCGGCAGTTGCCCGGCATCGTGGTCGACGATGCCGGCGCGACGTTCACGGGCGAGTGGGAGTCGAGCGGCTCGATCGCGCCCTTCGTGGCGACCGGCTACAGGCACGATGGCGGCAAGGCCGACGGCCGCTGCACGGCGCGATACGAGGCGCGGGTGCCGCAGGGAGGCAGGTACGAGATCAGGATCATGGCGAGCGCCGCGGGGAATCGGGCGACGAACGTGCCGGTGACGGTCGAGATCGGGCCGGTGCGGCGGGTGTCGATCGTGAACCAGCGGCGCGGCGGCGCGGGAGGCTGGCATGCGGTGGGCCGGGTCGACGTGCCGAAGGAAGGCACGGTCGCGGTGACGCTTTCCAACGCGAATGCCGACGGGCACGTCATCGCCGATGCGGTGCAGCTGGTGCCCGTCGGCCCCGAGTGACGGCGGCCTGGGCGGTGCGGGCTGCAGGCGGCCGCGGGAACGCGTGACGGAAACCGCCCTACTTCACGACGAAGTTCACGAGCCGCCCCGGCACGGCAACGACCTTCACGATCGTCTTGCCGGCGAGCAGCTCCGCGATCCGCGGGTCGGCGGCGGCGGCGGCCTGCATCGCGGCGGCATCGGCGTCGGCGGGCACCACGACGCGGGCCCGCAGCTTGCCCTGCACCTGCACCGGGATCTCGACGGTGTCGTCGTGGAGCCAGCGGTCGTCGACGGCCGGCCAGGGAGCGAGCGACACGGGCGCCGGCCGCCCGAGAATCTCCCAGAGCTCCTCGGCGAGGTGCGGGGCGAACGGGGCGAGGATCGTCACGAACGGCTCGAGGATCGCCCGCGGCCGCCGCTCGAGCGGCGTGCAGAAGTTCACGAACTCCATCATCCGGGCGATGGCCGTGTTGAAGGAGAGGCTCTGGATGTCGCGGGTGACCTTGTCGATCGTGCGGTGCAGCTCGCGGAGCTGGTCGTCGAACGGCGGATCGTCGACCACCTGCGGGGCCAGGGTGATCGCGTCGGCCCGCTCGTCGACCACGAGCCTCCAACAGCGATCGAGGAACCCGCGGACGCCGCCCACGCCCGCCGTGCTCCAGGGCTTCGTGGCCTCGAGCGGGCCCATGAACATCTCGTAGAGCCTCAAGCTATCGGCGCCGTGGTCGCGGACCACCTGGTCGGGGTTCACGACGTTGCCGCGGCTCTTCGACATCTTGTAGGCCCGGCTCTCGACGCGGATCTTCGGCGCGTCGCGAAGGACGAAGTGCTCGCCCTGCTTCTCGACCTGATCGGCGGCGACGCGGACCGGCGAATCCTCGGCCGTCTGCTGCCCGGCCGTCACCCAGCCCCCCTTGGCGCTGCGGTAGCCGGTGAACTCCATCTCGCCGAGGATCATCCCCTGGTTCACGAGCCTGCCGAACGGCTCGGGGTGCGAGACGTGGCCCCGGTCGTGGAGCACCTTGTGCCAGAAGCGGGAATAGAGGAGATGGAGCACCGCATGCTCGGCGCCGCCCACGTAGAGATCGACCGGCATCCAGGCCCGCTCGATGTCGGCGGCCAGGAACCGGTCGGTGTTGGCCGGGTCGAGGAACCGCAGGTAGTACCAGCAGGAGCCGGCCCACTGCGGCATGGTGTTGGTCTCGCGCCGGTAACGCTTGCCGTCGCGGTCGACGTAGAGCCAGTCGGACGGCGACCGCGACAGCGGCGGGTCGGGTGTGTCGCCGGGCTTGAAGTCGGTGAGGTGGGGCAGGCTCACCGGCAGTTCGCTTTCGTCGACGGCGCGGATCGCGCCGGTCGGCCGGCCGTCGGCGTCGAGCTCGTGCAGGATCGGGAACGGCTCGCCCCAGAACCGCTGCCGGCTGAAGAGCCAGTCGCGGAGCTTGTAGTTGACGGCGGCCCGCCCCAGGCCGGCGGCCTCGAGGTCGGCGGCTACCTGCCCGATGAAGGTGCGGGTGTCGAGGCCGGTGTAGGGGCCCGAAGCCACGGCCACGCCATCGCCGGTGAAGAGCCCGGCGCCGGGGGCCGCACCCTCTGGCGCCGCCACGACCGTGATCTGTTCCAGGCCGAACGTGTCGGCGAACGCGCAGTCGCGGTCGTCGTGGGCGGGCACCGCCATGATCGCGCCGGTGCCGTAGCTGGCCAGCACGTAGTCGGCCACCCAGACCGGGATCGGGCGGCCCGAGAGCGGGTGCACCACGCACGAGCCGGTGAAGACGCCGGTCTTCTCGCGGGCCAGGTCGGTGCGGTCGAGGTCGCTTTTCCGCGCGGCGGCCTCACGGTAGTCGCGGATCGCCGGGGCCTGCGCGGAGATGGTGAGCGCGTCGACGAGCGGATGCTCCGGCGCGATCACCATGTACGTCACGCCGTAGAGCGTGTCGGGCCGGGTCGTGTAGATCCGCAGGGCGTCGGCGCCGGGCTGTTCCGGGAAGCCGCTCGCGGCCCGCGACCGCTTCCAGGCCTCGAAGGCGGTCTCCGCGACCCCGGCCGGCGCTCCGGCCGGCGGCAGGAAGAAGTCGACCTCGGCGCCGGTGCTGCGGCCGATCCAGTCGCGTTGCAGCTTCTTGATGCTCGCGGGCCAGTCGAGCGCGTCGAGCTCGCGGTCGAGCCGGTCGGCATAGGCGGTGATCCGCAGCATCCACTGCCGCAGCGGGATCCGCACCACGGGATGGCCGCCCCGTTCGCTCACGCCGCCGATCACCTCCTCGTTGGCGAGCACGGTGCCGAGCGCCGGGCACCAGTTCACCGGGGCTTCCGACTGATAGGCGAGGCGGTGCGCGTCGCGGTAGGCGGCGATCGCCCGGTCGCCCTGGGCGGCCACGTCCGCCGGAATCGGCAACTCCGCGATCGGTCGGCCCTTTTCGGTCGCGGGATCGAACCAGGTGTCGAACAGCACCAGGAAGATCCACTGCGTCCAACGGACGTACTCGGGGTCGGTCGTCGCCAGGCAGCGGCTCCAGTCGTAGCTGAAGCCGAGCATCTTCAGCTGGCGGCGGAAGGTCTCGATGTTGCGTTCGGTGCTCTCCCGCGGCGGCGTTCCGGTGCGGATCGCGTGCTCCTCGGCGGGCAGGCCGAAGGCGTCGAACCCCATCGGGTGCATGACGCTCGTGCCCCGCATCCGCTCGAACCGGGCGACGATGTCCGTGGCCGTGTAGCCCTCGGGATGGCCGACGTGCAGCCCGTCGCCGCTGGGGTACGGGAACATGTCGAGGACGTACGTCTTGCGGCCCGTCGGGAGCCGCGGCGTGGCGAACGTCGCGTGGCTGTCCCACCACTCCTGCCACTTCGGTTCGATGCGGGACGGCTGGTAGCGGGGCATGGTGTCGGCGGGGCTCTCGCCGCGGAGCGGCGCTTGAGGAACGGCCGCGGGGCGGCACCGGGGAGGGGCCGCCCGAGCGGCGCGGACGGCGGCCGAACTGGTCAGCCCGGGCGGGGCCGATTCTAATGCCTTCCGTGGAACGGGCAACGAACCCGTCCCGTCCCCCGGCAGGACCACCCATGACCGCCTCCCAGGACGCGCCGCTCGTGCTGCAGCGGCGGATGCTGCGGGCCTGCCGCACCGCCGCCGGCCGGCTCAAGATGGCCGACTCGCTCGGCACCCGGCTCACCGGTCGGGAGCTTCTCATCCGCATCCTCGCCGCCAAGCGGGTGCTCGACCGCGAGATCGCCGCCGACGAGCGGATGGTCGGCGTGCTCTTGCCGCCGACGGCGGGAGCGGCGATCGTCAACGCGGCGCTGGCCCTCTCCGGCCGCGTGGCGGTGAACCTAAACTACACCTCGTCGCAGGCGATCCTCGACCTCTGCATCGAGCGGGCCGGCCTGCGGCACGTGATCTCGAGCCCCGCCTTCCTGAGCCGCGTCAAGCTCGACGTCGGCCCGAAGCTGCTCGACGCGGGCGACCTGCGGAAGAAGCTCTCGCCCGTGGACAAGGCGGCGGCGTTTTTTCAAGGGGCCGTCACTCCGGTGGGGCTGCTCGAGCGGTGGCTCGGGCTCGACCGCATCCGCCCCGACGACGTGCTCACCGTCATCTTCACGTCGGGCTCGACGGGCGATCCGAAGGGGGTCGTGCTGACGCAGGAGAACGTCGGGTCGAACGTGCGGGCGATCGACGCCATGCTCCACCTCTCGCCGGCGGACGTGGCCCTCGGCGTGCTCCCCTTCTTCCATTCCTACGGCTACACGACGACGCTCTGGACGCCGCTGACGCTCGAGCCCGCGGTCGTCTACCACACCGACCCGCGCGATGCGCAGGTCGTGGGCCGCCTCGCCCGCGAGCATCATGCCACGATCCTCATGGCGACCCCGACCTTCCTGCGGATCTACACCCGTCGGACGCCGCCGGAGGACTTCTCGACGCTCGAGGCGGTCTTCGGCGCCGCCGAGAAGCTGCCGAAGGAGGTCTGCGACGCCTTCGAAAAGCGATTCGGCGTGCGGCCGAGCGAAGCCTACGGCGCGACGGAGCTCGCGCCGCTGGTCGCGGCGAACGTGCCGCCGGCGCGGCACGTGCCCGGGCGGCCCGTCGATGCCCGCGAGGGCACGGTCGGTCAGCCGATCCTCGGCTGCAAGGCGCGGGTCACCGATCGCGAGACCGGCCGGGAGCTGCCCGTCGGCGCGGAGGGCCTGCTCTGGATCGCCGGGCCGAACGTGATGCAGGGCTACCTCGACCGCCCCGACCTCACCGCGAAGGTCGTGCAGGACGGCTGGTACTGCACCGGCGACGTCGCCCGCCTCGATGCGGAAGGCTTCATCACGATCACCGGCCGCGAGAGCCGGTTCTCCAAGATCGGCGGGGAGATGGTGCCGCACCTGACGATCGAGGAGGCGGTGAACGAGGCGGTGGGCGCACCGGAAGGGGAGCTCGTGGCCGTGGTGACGGCGGTGCCGGACGCGGCCAAGGGGGAGCGGCTGATCGTGTTCCACCTGCCGGTCGCGCGGCCGCCCGAGGAGATCGTGCAGGAGCTTCTCAAGCGCGGGCTGCCCAAGCTCTGGGTGCCGTCTGCCGACAGCTTCGCGGAGATCGCCGAGCTGCCGATGCTCGGATCGGGGAAGCTCGACCTGCGGCATCTCAAGGAGCTGGCGGTGGAGCGGTTCGTGGCCGGCGGGAAGTCATGAGGCCCGCGGACGCCGGGGCGGGCGGGCGGCTGCCCCGAAGCGGAGCGTCCACCGAAGCGGGCTGGCGGATCGCCATCCAGGCCGGGCGGGCGGACGAGATGCGGGCGGAGATCGGCGTCGTGGTTCGCCGCGCGGTGGCGGCGGCGGCGGCCCTGCGGCTCTCGGGCACGCTCACCGGCCCGATCCGCGGCCGCGACGTGACCTTGCCGACGACGGTGCGGCTCGCCGGAATGCCGGAGGTCGCCCGCCCCGACCTGGCCGCGGCACGGGCCGTCTTCACCGAGCCGGCCTACTGGTCACCGGAGCTTCCCAATCTCTACCGACTCGCGGCCGACGTGCGCGAGGAGGGGGACGACGCCGTCATCACGACGTTCGAGCGGCTGATCGGCCTGCGGCGGCTGGGCGTTCGCGGCCGGTCGCTCTGGCTCGAGGGCAGGCGGTGGGTGCCTCGGGGGGTCGCGTGCCGGGCCGAGGATTTCGTGCCCGCCGAGTTTCGGGCCCTGCACGCCGCCGCGGTGATCGACGATCCGTCGGAGGAAGCGTGCGCGGCGGCCGACCGGGCTGGGGTGGCGGTCATCGCCAGGCTCGCCGCGGGCACGGTCGCGACAGCCGCCGCGCGGGCGGTCGCCCGATGGGCGGCGCATCCGAGCGTGGTGCTGGTCGTCGTGCCCCGAGCCACGCGTGACGCGGAGCTGCTGGCCGCGGTGCGGCCGCAGGGGGCGACGCTGCTCGTGGCCGCCGCGGTGGACGGTCTCGAGCCGCCTGCGGTGCTGGAGGCCGGCCTGACGCAGGGCGTGGACTGCCTGGTGGTCGATCTCCCGGAGGGCGGCCTGCCCCACGCCGCGTGGCGTGCCTCCCCGCCGGCCCTGCCGCTGGTGGCGCTGCGGGGCGCCGCAGCGGTCGCGTCGGCAGCGGCGGAGGATGGCGTCGCGGCGGCGCGGCGGAGATGCGATCGGCTCCAGGCCGACCTCGCCGCGTGGGGATGCGCCGCCAACGGCGCGGGGCTTGGCTGGGACTGGGCCGGCTACCTCAGCGACTTCGCGCATCGGTCGTGAGTGAGAGGCGCCGGCTCTCGGCAGCGCGCCCATGGGAGCGATGCCGTTTTTTCAATGACTTATGCATTCTGCGGCACGGCGGAGCCTGCCGCCCAGCGATACATTGGTCCTGTCACCGGGGGCGTGATCATTTTCTTTCTCTTTCATGCCGCCCCGGGCGGAACCCGACCCAAGGCAGAAGCAGAGGAGTGTCGCCATGCACACGGGATCGATTCGTCATCGACGCGGAGGCTTCACGCTCGTGGAGCTGCTCGTCGTCATCGCCATCATTGGAACGCTGGTGGGCCTCCTGCTTCCGGCGGTGCAGACGGCCAGGACGGCGGCGCGGCGCTCGGCCACCCAGAACAAGCTCAAGCAACTCGGGCTCGGGTGTCACAACTTCCTCGACGCGAATCGCTTTTTCCCGTGGCCTGGGAAGACCGAGGCTGGGGACAAGAATGACGCCGTCGGCGCGAATACGCGCGGCCCTCTCGCCGGCAATTGGGCCTGGCAGATCCTGCCGTTCATCGAGGGGTTGGACGTGCAGCAGACCTGGCTCTACAACGGCGCGGCGAGCGCCCGTGAGTTCGCCGTTCCCGCGTTTCTGTGCCCGGAACGGGCTCGCAAATCCTTCGCGTCGCAATATGTCGTTTCGGGCGTGTCGAGCAGCGGCGGTTCTCCCAAGTACGGGGGCGGGACGGTCTCCTGGGGGAACTGCGGGCCGATGACCGACTTTGCACTGAACGCCTTGCTCAACGGGAAGTACCTGGTGTCACCGGAGTCTACGGGGCCTCGGACGCAGACCAACATGAAGGTGACACCCGCGAAGATTCCGGACGGCTTGTCGAAGACGATCCTGCTGGGGCAGAAGTACGTGAGCCAAAACGCCTACGACTACCCGGCCAGCGGCTACGACGAATCGGCCTTCAAGATCAACGGCGGTGCCAACCGGACCGGCTGGTACGTGCAGGTCGACAACACGGTGACGAACACGGACAGCAACTGGGGGAGCCCGTTCGGCAACTGCCCGTTCGCGCTCTGCGACGGGTCCGTCAAAGGCCTCGAGGCCGGCATCAATGTCAAGACGTTGGGACTGCTCGATCCCGCCGACCAACTGCCGGCCTCCGGAGTGGACTTCTAGCCGGTGGTGAGGAGGCCTCAATGGCCCTGCCACGGCTGTCCGCTGCAGAAGGGATTCCCACACATCGAACGAAAGGCCCTTGTTTCCATGAAGGCTCATGCATTGCGTCGATCTCGGCAAGCAGCCGCTGGACGAGCAGCCGTGCTGCTGGTGATCCTAGCGGCGGCTGCAGCCGGATGCGGGCGGAGGGACCTCGGTTTTGTGCGCGGGCAGGTCGTCAGCAACGGAGGGCCGCGCGGCTTCACGCTCCCGGAAATGATGAACGTCACGTTTTCGATGGACGACGCGAAGATTCCGCGGGCCTACACCACGCCAGTGCGGGCCGACGGCAGCTTTCAGGTGGACATGAACGACGGATCGGGACGAGGGATTCCCAACGGTGCCTACGTCGTGGCGATCGACACGAACAATCTCCTCATGAGGCCGGCGGGCGGTGGCGCGGCGGCCGCGGAGGGTGAGGGCAACGAGTATCCTCGGCCGGCTCCGGAGGTGATCCAGAAGCTGAAGAGGGCGATCTGCAAGGTCGAGGTCGCCCGGGGAAAGGGTCTGTCTCTGGTCGTCGACCTCGACGCGGGCACGATCACGGAGGCCGCATCGCCGTGACGGAAGCACGCTGCAACGCGTCGGCCGCGGCCGGGGGGGCCGCGATCCGGAGGGCGGCGACGCCGCGGTGGGCGCCGCCTCCGGCCCTTCGCGCGCGGCTGGCCGTCGGTCCGCTGGTGCTGGGCATCGCGTGCGCGCCGGCGGCGGCCGCCGGCGCCAGGTCGGTGACGGAGTTCGGGGCTGCGGCCGCGGCCGACGACAACGCCGCCGCGATCCAGAAGGGCATCGACGCCGTGGCGGCCGCCGGCGGAGGGCGACTGACGATCCCGGAGGGAGCGTTTCGCACGGGGCCGATCACGCTGGCCAGCGGCGTGGAACTGCATCTGGAGGCGGGATCGCGGCTGGCCAGCGTGATCGCTCCGGGGCACGGCGGGGATGCCGATCGCGACGTGCCGGCGCTCGTCACGATCGCCAATGCCGAGAACGTGAGCCTCACGGGCGAGGGCACGATCGACGGCCGCGGGGAGGCGTGGTGGTCGGCGTTTCTCGCCGCGAAGGCCGCCCGGCAGGAGCTTCGACGGCCGCAACTCATCCGGATCGACCGCAGCCGCAACGTCGAACTCTCCGGCATCACCACGCTCAACCCGCCCAACACGCACGTCTCGGCCCGCGACTCGGAGGACGTCGCCTTCCGGGGGCTGACGATGACGGCGCCGGACGACTCGCCGAACACCGACGCCATCAACCTGGGCCGGATGAGGCGGGTGCTCATCGAGCGATGCATCATCAGCACCGGCGACGACAACGTCGCGATCATCGCGTCGGGCAAGCCGGGAGATGGCGCAGGCAGCGAGGACATCACGGTCCGCGACTGCCGGTTCGGCTGCGGCCACGGGCTGTCGATCGGCAGCTACACGCAGGCCGGGATCCGGCGGCTGCGGGTCTCGAACGTCACGTTCGACGGCACGACCAGCGGCATCCGCCTGAAGTCCAACGCCGGCCGCGGGGGCGCCGTGCAGGATCTCGAGTACCGCGACCTCACGATGCGGAACGTCCGCTACCCGATCTTTCTCGCCAGCCATTATCCGAAGCTGCCGGCGTCGCCGGGAGAGGCGACGGCCGTCGGGACGCACTTGCCGCGGTGGTCGGACATCCTCATCGAGAACGTCGCGATCCGCGACTGCCGGAACGGCCCGGTCGTGTGGGGCCTTCCGGAGGCGCCCGTCGAGCGGTTGGCGTTTCGCAGGGTGACGGTGGAGTCGGACGAGGGAGGCGTGATGGTGCATGCCCACGCGACGTTCGACGACTCGTCGATGCAGCCCCGCACCGGTCCGGCCCTGAGGGCCTTCGACGCCGTGGTCACCGGCATCGAGACGGCACCGCTCGAAGGGCGATACAAGCCGCGGTAGCCGAGGGCGGGAGCGGCAGGGGGCCTGTCGACCGATGCAACAGCGATTCAACGGTATCGATGCCTGATCACCGTCGCGTTGCGACGGCAGGCCATGCATGGTCTCTTCACACCGCGATAGCATGCACGAAGCGACGATCGACGGATCGCGGGGCGGGGCCGGCGGACGGGTGCGCTGGCTCATCTGCCTCCTGCTCTTTTTCTCCGTCGCCATCAACTACGTCGATCGGCTCATCATCGGCATCCTCAAGCGGCCGTTGAGCGTCGAACTCGGCTGGAGCGAGGGCGACTACGGCATGATCGCCGCCTTCTTCTCCTTCGCCTATGCCTTCGGCTACCTGATCGGCGGCTGGTCGATCGACCGGCTGGGGGTGAAGAGAGGTCTGCCGCTCTTCATGTTGCTCTGGAGCATCGCGGCGGCGGCCCATGGCCTGGTCAGCCTGGTCGATCGGCAGCAGGTCCTGCGGCTTTCGTGCCCGTGGTTCGGCCGGGCGGAGCAGGGGGCGGCCTGGGCGACGCTGGCCCTGCCGATGACGGCGGCCGGCTTCATCCTGGCGCGGGTCGCCTTGGGCCTGACGGAAGGGGCCAACTTTCCCGCCGCCATCAGGACGGTGGCCGAGTGGTTTCCGACGCGGGAGCGGGCGCTGGCCATCGGATGGTTCAACGCCGGCACGAATGTCGGCGCCATTCTCTGCCCGATCGCCGTGCCGTGGATCTACGCCCGGTTCGGCTGGGCGGCCACGTTCTACATCACCGGCAGCCTCGGGTTTCTCTGGCTCCTGGCCTGGGCGTTCGCCTACGAGGAGCCTGACCGGCATCCGTGGCTCTCGTCCGCCGAGCGTCGGTTCATCCAATCCGGCCAGCCGGCGATCGAGGAGCCGGCGGAGGCGATGCGTTGGCGGGCGATCCTCGGCCATCGTGCCGTATGGGCGTTCATCGTCGCCAGCATCCTGGCCGGACCGGCGTGGGGCTTCTACCAGTTCTTCGTGCCGGACTTCCTCGGGCAGCGATTTGGCCTGTCCCTCGAGGCCACCGGCGGCTGGACCGGTGTCTTCTTCGCGCTGGCGGCGGTGGGGGGCGTCTGCGGCGGCTGGCTCGCGGAGGTGCTGCTGCGGAGCGGCCGCTCGCTGGCGGCGGGACGAAAAATCGCGCTGTTGGCCTGCGCGCTGGCCGTGCTCCCCGTCTGCCTCGCGCCCTTCGCGCCGGGCGTCGTGACGGCCGTGCTGCTCGTCGGGCTCGCGGGCGCGGCCCACCAGGGTTGGTCGGCGAACCTCTACGGGCTGCTCTCCGACTGCCTTCCCAAGGCCGCGATCAGCTCGGCCGTCGGCCTGGGCGGCTTCCTCTGCTACTTCACCGGCGGCTTCGTCAACGCGCTCACCGGCCAGCTGCTCGAGCGCAGCGGCAGCTACGTGCCGGTGTTCGCCTACTTTTCGGTCACCTATCTCGCCTCGTTGGCGTGCATTCAACTCCTCGTGCCCCGCGTTTCGGGAGGCGGCCCACCGGCCGCGGCACCATGAGACGACACGAAGCCTCAAGGCTCGCGGCCCCATGGGTGCCGGATCAGGGCGACGGCACCTATCGCAACCCCGTGCTCCATGCCGACTATTCGGATCCCGACGTGATCCGGGTCGGCGACGACTTCTATCTCACTGCCTCGAGCATGCACTGCACGCCGGGGCTTCCGATCCTGCACTCCCGCGACCTGGTCAATTGGACCATCATCGGGCATGCCCTCGAGAACCTGCCGCACGACTTCTACGACGAGGTTCACCAGGGCCACGGGGTGTGGGCCCCGTCGATCCGCCATCACGACGGCCGGTTCTGGATCGTCTTTCCGCTGCCGGATCACGGGATCTACGTCACCGTGGCCGAGGACATCCGCGGCCCGTGGACGGCGCCCAATTGCCTGATGGAGGGAAAGGGCTTCATCGATCCGTCCATCCTCTGGGACGACGACGGGCAGGCGTATCTCGTGCATGCCTATGCGAAGTCGCGGTCGGGCATCCGCAACAAGCTGCACGTGCGGCCCATTGCCGCCGATGCACGGCGTGTTCTCGGGCCCGGCCGGATCGTCGTGTCCATCGAGGAGTCGCTCCCGACCCTGGAAGGGCCGAAGTGGCTGAAGCGGAACGGCTGGTATTACATCTCGGCGCCGGCCGGGGGCGTGGCGATGGGGTGGCAGACGATCCATCGGTCGCGGCATGTGTACGGCCCGTACGAGGAGCGGGTCGTGCTGGCCCAGCGGGGCACTCCCGTGAACGGCCCGCACCAGGGCGCCCTCGTCGAGGCCGCGGACGGCGCGTGGTGGTTCCTCCACTTCCAGGACATGGACCTGTATGGCCGGGTCGTGCATCTGCAGCCGGTGCGCTGGGAGGACGATTGGCCGCTGGTCGGCGTCGATCACGATGACGCGGGCATCGGGAAGCCCGTGCTCGTGCATCGCAAGCCCGTGGTCCGCGACGACGGCCCGCCCGAGGTGCCGCAGTCGAGCGACGACTTCATGGCACCGACGCTCGGGCCGCAGTGGCAATGGAACGCCAACCACAGGACGCGGTGGTACTCGCTCACCGACAGGATCGGCCGGCTGCGGCTGTTCCCCCAGTTCGCCATGGAGGGGCGGTTGGCCGACGCTCCCCACCTGCTCCTGCAGAAGTTTCCCGCCCGCCAGTTCGTGGTGGAAACGAAGCTGCGGATTCCCCCGGACTGTCCCGACGCTCATGCGGGGCTCATCGTGCTGGGGGGCAACCATGCCGCGATCGACGTCCGTCGTGAAGGCGGCAGGCTGCACCTGCGATTGCTCACGCCCACCGAGGTCCGCGGCGAGGTCTGCCTGAGCCACGAAGGCCCCCTGCGGCTGCGGCTCGTCGTCGGCGACGGTGGCGGCTGCCGGTTCGGCCATCTCTCCGAGAGCGGCGTCTTTCACCAGTTGGGCCCCGAGTGCTTCATCCGCACCGGCGTCTGGGTGGGGGCGAAGTTCGGCCTCTACTGCACGACGGCGACCGCCGTCGAACCGTCCGGCCACGCCGATTTTTCCTGGGTGCACGTCGGGGCCGTGGCGGCCGGCCAGCGGGCGGACGCCGCGATCCTGGAAGCCATCGGGATGCACTGACGGCGCGCGGGAGACATGGCACGCGGGGCCGGCCCGCGGTCGTCAGCGTGCCCGGCGGGACTCCCGTCGGAACGCCGCCGGCGTGAGCCCGCAGTGTCGCCGAAACGCCACGAAGAACGTGTTCGGGCTCGGGAAGCCGCTCAGGCGGGCCACGGCCTCGACCTTCGTCTCCGTCTCCGCCAGCAGCCGCTTGGCCGTGTCGATGCGGGCGGCGCGGATGTGCGCACCGGGCGTCCGGCCCATGTGCTCCACGAACGCCTTGTGCAGCCCCCGAGGCGACATGGCGACCGCCCGCGCGACCGTCCTCACGTCGAGCGGCTCCGTCACGTGCGCGGCGATGTATTGGATGGCCTGCCGCACCTCGGGGTGCGCCACCGAGGTCACCTCGGTGCTGCGCCGCACGACGATGCGGGACGGTGCGATGCGGAGGGGCCGCGCGGGCGGCCTCCCGCCGTGCATGAGCCGGTCGAGCAGCCCCGCCCCCTGGTAGCCGAGCTCCTCGTAATTCGGGTCGACGGTCGTGATGGCGCAGAGGCTGTCCTGGCCGACGAGCAGGTCCCCCTCGACGCCGATGATCGCGACGTCATCGGGCACCCGCAGGCCGGCGGCCTCGCAGACCTCGTGCACCTCCACCGCATGCGTCCCGTTGGCGGCGAACACACCGAGCGGCTTGTCGCAGCCCAGCAGGGCCTTCTTCAGCCATTGCTGGCGGGCGAGCCAGTAGGAGCGGTCGTCCTGGCGGGGGCCGTCCTCGTGGCAGCGGAGCCACCGGCCGCGAAAGCCCGCCTCGGCGAGTCGCGACAGGAAGGCCTTGCCACGCTGGCGGAACGTCCAGTTGTCGGCGAAACTGTAGTACACGCAGTGCCGGATGCCTCGGTCGAGAAAGTGCTCGGCAGCCATCCGGCCGGCTGCTTCGTGGTCCAGGACGACCCGGGGCCGCGTGTGCTGCCTGCGGAGGCTGAAGTCGACCACGGGGATGCTTCTGGAGAGGACGAACTTCGCGAGGCGGTCGTCACCCGCCAGCCATGCCAGGATGCCGTCGCCCTGCCAGCGGTGCGGGATCACGAACTCCTGGGTGATGCTGGCGGAGGAGATGTGCCAGCGATGCTCCGCGGCGAAGTGCCCGATGCCGCGGAGCAGCCGATGGTCGTGCCAGCCGAGCGCGAGCAGGACGTTCTTGCGACGCTTCATCACTTCACGCCGGGCGCCGGCCACGAGTGCTGTTTTCAGGGGTGCATCTGCCGAAAAGAGCATAGTCGACGGCGCGGCTGCGGGCGACAATCGGCGGCCGTGAGCGAGGGCCGGCCGGCGGCACGCGCCGAACATCTCCGAGGCCGACCCGTCCGCAGGGTTCATGAGTGAGCATTCGATGCCGCGATTCCTGCGCCCGTTCGCCGTGACCGTGCTCTGCTGGGCCTCGTCGGCCTCGGCGTGGGCCGCTCCCGTGACGGCCGATCGCGTCGCCGCCGCGTCGGAGGCCGATCGCGCGGCGTGGATGGATTACCTCGAGCGATCCGCCAAACTCGCCCGCCAGGATCGCGAGGCACTCGCCGCCGAGGTGGCGGCGGCAGGCCTTCCTGCGGCGCTGCTGCCGCCCTCCGGCGGGGTGCTCGACATCCCGCGGGCCGCCGAGGCGACGTGGTTCGCCGGGCCGGCCGCGGCGTCCCTGGCCGATGCGGTGCTCTCGTACCAGACCCCGTCCGGTGGCTGGTCGAAGCACAACGACTATGCCGCCGGGCCACGACGGCCGGGAACGCAGTGGACGAGCCAGAGCGAGCCGGGCAAGCCTGTTCACTACCTCGCGACCTTCGACAATCATGCGACGACCCGGGAGATCGGGTTCCTCGCCCGTGTGGCGCTGGCCACCGGCCGGGAGGACTGTCGCGCGGCGGTCCGCCGTGGCGTGCGGTTCATCCTGCAGGCGCAATACCCCAACGGCGGCTGGCCTCAGGTCTACCCGCTGGAGGGCAAGTATCACGACGACGTCACGTTCAACGACGACGCGATGATCGACGTCCTGGAGCTGCTGCGCGGCGTCGCCTCCGGTGCCGAGCCGTATGCGGACATCGACGAGCCGCTGCGGCGGGAGGCGGCCGCGGCGACGCGCCGCGGCATCACGTGCGTCCTCGCCACGCAGGTCGAGATGCGGGGCCGCAGGACCGGCTGGTGTGCGCAGTACGACGCCTTGACGCTCGAGCCGACGCGGGCCCGGGCCTTCGAGCCGGCGGCGCTCGGCGGACCGGAAACGAGCCACGTGCTCCGCTGCCTCATGAGGCTCCCGGATCCCGACGAGGAGCTGGTCGCGGCCATCGTCACGGGGCTCGAGTGGCTCGAAGCGGCCCGGGTCGAGGGGCTGCGGAAGACGAGGGTCGACGGCCGCACGGGATACGTCGAGGATGCGACCTCGAACGAGGTGTATTGGGCGCGGTTCTACGACCTGCGCACCGGCCGCCCGATCTTTCCCGGGCGGGATGGCGTCGTCTACGACACGTTCGAGGCGATGGCCGGCCGCAACCGAGTGTCTTACGTCTATTTGAGCGACCTCCCGAGGAGCATCGTGACGAACGGTGCGAGCACATGGCGAAAGAAATGGTTGCGGCCAACCAGCCGCTGATGGGCATGCTCCGCGGCCTCCTGGTCTCGGTGATCTGGGCGTGGGGAGCGCCGTGGGCCGCGGCGGAGGAGCCGATCCACATCGTGCTCGTCGGCGACTCCACGGTGACCGACAAGGCCGGCTGGAGCGACGGCTTTCGTCGCTTCCTCGCGCCCGGCGTGCGGCTGACGAACATGGCGAAGGGGGGCCGCAGCTCGAAGAGCTTCATCGAGGAGGGCGCGTGGCAGAAGTCGCTGGCACTCGCTGGCGACTACTACCTCATCCAGTTCGGGCACAATGACGATCCCGGCAAGCCCGGGCGGTCGACGACGATCGACGAGTATCGGGCGTTCATGCGCCGGTACGTCGAGGAGACGCGGGCCGCCGGGGCGACGCCGGTGCTCGTGACGTCGCTCGTCCGCCGGCAGTTCCGCGACCGGGACGATCCGCATGCGATCACGTCCAGCCTGACGGAACGTGCGGAGATCGTCCGCGAGATCGCCCGGCAGATGGACGTGCCGCTGGTGGAGCTGCACGACCGCAGCAAGGAGCTGTGCGAGAAGCTCGGCCGCGAGGGCTGCCTCCCATTCAGCCCGACGAAGGACGGCGGGCCTGACGGCACGCATCTGAAAGGGGAGGGGCACGTGCTCTTCGGCCGCATCGTGGCCGAGGAGGTCCGCCGTGCGGTGCCGACGCTCGCCGCCCACCTGCTGACGGCTCCGCGCGAGGACGCCCCGCCGGCGGGCGGTGTCCGACCGGATGCAGTCGTCGCCGCGGACGGATCCGGCACGCATCGGACCGTGCAGGAGGCCGTCGCCGCCGCGCCCGCCGATGGACCCGCCGCCCGCCCGTTTCGCATCCTCGTCAAGCCCGGCACGTACAAGGAGCACGTGGTCGTGCCCCGCGAGAAGCCCTTCCTGAGCCTCGTGGGCGAGGCGGGGCAGCGGGAACGCACGGTCATCACGATGGACACGAACGTCAACAGCCTCGTGCCCGGCGACCCCGACGGCAAGAAGCTCTCAACGCCCGACAGCGCGACGGTGCTCGTGCAGGCCTCGGACTTCACCGCGGAGGACATCACGTTCGAGAACACGACCACCCGCGAGGACCGGGTGCAGGCGCTGGCGTTCTTCGTCGCCGGCGACCGGGCGACGCTTCGCCGCTGCCGGTTCCTGGGCTGGCAGGACACGGTGCGGTCGGATGCCCCGAAGGGGCAGATTGCCCGGCACTACTTCCGGGAGTGCGACATCACGGGGCACGTGGACTTCATCTACGCCGGCGGCACGGCGGTCTTCGACCGCTGCCTCATCCACTGCCTGGCGGACGGCTACATCACCGCGGCGAGCACCGCGGAAACGACCCCCTACGGCTACGTGTTCCTGGATTGCACGGTGACGAGCGGTCCCCTCGTGGATCGCGGCTCCTTCTTGGGCCGCCCTTGGAGGCCGTGCGCGGCCACGGCGTTCATCCGCTGCGATCTGCAGGCCAGGATCCGTCCGGAAGGGTGGGATAATTGGGGCAAGGCGGACAACGAGAAGACGGCCCGCTATGCCGAGTACGGGAGCACGGGGCCGGGCGGCGACGTCACGAAGCGGGTGGCGTGGGCCAGGCAGCTGACCGACGCCGAGGCCGCGGAGTACACGGTGGAGAAGATCCTCGGCGGCGCCGACGGCTGGAAGCCTCGGCCGCACTGAGTGCCCGGCGGACGCGATCGGCGGTGCCCGGCGGCTATTCGGCGAGCCGGCGCCCGATGATGGCCGTGTCGTACACGCAGCCGGCCCACGTGCCGCCGCTGGCCTGCTGCAGGGCGGCCCAGAGCCGCGTGTCCTCGGGAAGCTGCGGATCCGCCGCCAGGTCGGGACGGGTCGGCCGGCCGGCGAGTTCCGTCGCCGCCTCCGCGGGCGTGAGCTCGCGGGCCCCGTGGCCGATCAGTTCCACCAGGCCCGTCGCGGCGGCCGGATCGATCGTGATGCCGATCCGGTCACCGTCGACCAGCTTGCCGATCGGCCCGCCCGCGAGCCCCTCGGGAGCGACATGGCCGATGCACGCGCCGGTCGAGACGCCGGAGAAGCGGGCGTCGGTGAGGATCGCCACCCGGCTGCCATGCGGCAATCGCTTGATGGCGCCGGTGACCTGGTACGTCTCCTCCATGCCGGTGCCCAGCGGGCCTATCCCAGCGAGCACGAGCACGTCGCCCGCCCGGATCGCCTCCGCCTTGATGGCGGCCATGGCCGCCTTCTCGCTCGCGAAGACACGGGCCGGACCGGCATGGCGGTAGACGCCGTCCGCATCGAGAACCTGCGGATCGATGGCGGTCGCCTTGACCACGGCCCCCTCGGGGGCGAGCGACCCGCGGACGAAGGCCATCGTGCCCCGCAGGCCGCGGGCCCGCGCGGCAGCGGGCGACAGGATCACGTCGTCGGGGTCGACGCCGTCGAGCGAGCGAAGCAGCTCCCGGAACCGGCGCCGCCGCTCGCTCTGCTCCCACCAGGCCAACTGCTCGCCGACCGTCCGCCCCGACACCGTGAGCGCGGTTGTGTCGAGCAGGCCCAGCCGGTCGAGATGGAGCATCACCTCCGGCACCCCGCCGGCCAGGAAGACCCGCACGGTCGGATGGTGGATCGGGCCGTTGGGGAGCACGCTCACCAGCCGCGGCGTGCGGCGGTTCACGGCGACCCAATCGTCCACGGTCGGCGCGGGCAGCCCTGCGGCATGGGCGATCGCGGGAATGTGGAGCAGCAGGTTCGTCGACCCGCCGAAGGCGGCATGCACCGTCATCGCGTTGGCGATGCTCGCGGGAGTGAGGATATCGCGTGTCTTGCGGCCGGCCGCCGCCAGGGCCATCACCGCCCGGGCCGACCGCACCGCCAGGTCGCGCCAGACCGGCTGGCCGCTCGGGGCCAGCGCCGCGTGCGGCAGCGACAGGCCGAGCGCCTCCCCCACGACCTGCGCCGTCGCCGCCGTGCCCAGGAACTGGCAACCGCCGCCGGGCGAGGCACAGGCCCGACAGCCCAGGTCGGCCGCCTCCTCGAGCGAGAGCTGGCCGTGGGCGTAGCGGGTGCCGATGGTCTGGATCGCACCGGCGTCCTCGCCGACCGTCGGGGGCAGCGTGACGCCGCCGGGCACGATCACGCCGGGCAGGTCGCCGAGGCCCGCCACCGCCATCAGCATCGCCGGCAGGCCCTTGTCGCAGGTCGCGATGCCGAGAACTCCCTGCCGCAACGGCAGCGAGCGGGCCAGCCGCCGCAGCACGATCGCCGCGTCGTTGCGGTAGGGGAGGCTGTCGAACATGCCCGTCGTGCCCTGGGTGCGGCCATCGCAGGGATCGGAGCAGAAGCCGGCGAAGGGAATCGCGCCGAGCCGTCGGAACTCCTCGGCGGCGGCCTGCACGAGCAGGCCGATCTCCCAGTGGCCCGTGTGGTAGCCGAGCGCCACGGGCGCGCCGTCGGCCGCCCGCACGCCCCCCTGCGTCGAGAGGATCAGGAACTGCGCGTCGGCCGCCTGGGCCGGCGACCACCCCATGCCGACATTCTGCGAGAGCCCGAACAGGTCGCCACTGGGGCTCTCGCGGAGCATGCGGTCGGTGAGTGGCAGGCTGCCCGCCGCCCCGTCCGCCGTGGTGGTGACGGAAAAGATCGCGGGATCGTCGGGGCCGAGCGGGTCGGCGTCGGCCTCCTGCGGACGTCGGTGCAGTTGCATGATCGGCCAAGCCTCCCGGAAGGGCGATTGCTTCACGGGATCGGCAGGCATGCCCGGACGCGGCGTGCGCATTGAGGCCGTGACGATCG
>Ga0255182_1000253_pt1 | contig 42113 bp, 34 predicted proteins | sample Atl_UVDOM_RepA_8_FD_188420 | JGI IMG/M metagenome (GOLD analysis project Ga0255182, IMG submission 188420) | Freshwater microbial communities from Altamaha River, Georgia, United States - Atl_UVDOM_RepA_8d | ecosystem: Environmental > Aquatic > Freshwater > River | place: USA: Georgia...
GCGGCGGGGGCCGCGGGGGCTTGGTCGGCCGCCACCGCCGATATCGGCGCCTGATGCGCGACGAACGTCAGGAGTATGTGCAATGGGACGGCGGGCACGCAGCAGTTGGATGCTAGCTCGCGTGTACGCCGGCGCCGACCTTTGCCGGTTCAGCCACCCGCCTCGGACGGGCCTCAGCTCGCGCGGTGCCCGTGATTCGCTCGGTACCACTCGATAGTCCGCTGTAGTCCGTCCTCGAACCCGACCTTCGAGCGCCAGCCGAGGAGCCTCGCGGCCCGCGCGGTGTTCGTGAAGACGGTGGCCCGACTCGTTAGCGGCATGTCCCGTCGGTGGTCGGGCCGGCATCGGGGTCGGCGATCAACGCCCTGGGTCCTCTCAGCCACTCGGTGCGGCACATTGTTCCCGCTACGATCATGTTCCGTGTCTTCCCCGACCCACAAGGTCCTCGTAACAGGTGGCAGCGGCTTCATCGGCAGCCGCCTCGTCCGGCGTCTCCTGTCGCGCGGGATCGACGTGACCATTCTCGACCTCGTGGTCCGCGAGGAGTTCGCGTCCCGCACGATCCAGGGCGACGTCGCGGACCCAGTCGCCGTCCGCCGGGCCATGCAGGGCGTTGACATCGTGCTCAACCTCGCCGCGCAGCACCGCGACGACGTTTTCCCGATCGAGCTTTACTACCAGACGAACGTCGAGGGCATTCGCGTCCTCTGCGAGGCCATGGACGAGGCGGGGGTCCGCCGCATGATTTTCACGAGCTCCGTGGCCATCTACGGCTTCGACACCCAGGACGGCAACGAGAACACGCCGCCGGCCCCGGCGAACCACTACGGCAAGAGCAAGTTGGAGGCCGAGCGGGTACTCGAGGCGTGGCTCGCCCGCGGCGGCGGCCGCTCGGCGGCGATCATGCGCCCGTGCGCGGTCTTCGGGCCCTCTAACAGGGGCAACATCTTCAACCTGTTCCGGCAGGTCATGTCGGGCCGGTTCCTGATGGTCGGCGACGGCCGCAACCGGAAGTCGATGGCGTTCGTCGAGAACGTCGTCGAGGCGATCCTGTTCATGATGGACCGCCCGGGCACGGAGGTCGTCAACTATGCCGACAAGCCGGATCTGCCGATGAACGAGCTGGTCGGGCTCATCTGCCGGTTCGGCGGGCGTCGTGCGCCCCGCGTCCGGCTGCCGAAGTGGGCGGGCATGGCGGCGGGCAGGGCGCTGGACGTCGTCGCCAGGCTGACGCGGCGCAACTTCCCGCTGAGCGCGGTCCGCATCACGAAGTTCTGCGCGACGAGTGTGGTAAACGCTGACCGGATTCGCCGGCTCGGGTTCGTGCCGCCGAGGACGCTCGCGGACGGCATCAAGGAGACGCTGGAGTCGGAGTTTCGCGCGCGTCCCCGGACGCTCATAGTGAATCAGGCGTTCTGGCCCGACAACGTGGCCACCGCGCAGCACTGCCATGACCTCGCGAAGCACCTCGTCGCGAGCGGCCACGACGTCACGGTCATCGCCTGCCGCAGCCGGTACGACGGTGGCGAGGGGCTCCTGCCGCGCCGCGAGACGGTCGATGGCATCCACGTGATCCGGGTCGGGCGCTCACTCTTCGAGAAGCGCCGCGTGCTGGCGCGCAGCGCGGACTTCCTCACGTTCGTACTGCTTTCGACAGTCGCCGCACTGCGGCGGCCACGTTTCGACATCATCATCTGCTGCACGACTCCGCCCTTCATCGGGGTGGCTGGACTCTTGGTCACCCGCCTCCGCGGCGGAGCGCTCGTGCTCTGGATGATGGACCTCTATCCGGAGGTAGCGATCGCGGCCGGCCTTCTGCGCGAGGGTTCCGTGGCGTGCGACGCATTCCGGGCCGTGGACCGCATTTGTCTGTCGCGTGCCGACGCCGTCGTTGTGCTCGGTGACCGGATGCGCCAGCGAGTGTCCGGCAAGGGGTGTCAGGTGCGCCGCATCGAGACCATCCATGTTTGGGCTGATGGGAACGAGATTCAGCCGCAGCCTGTGTCGGAGAGCTCGCTTCGGTCGCAGTGGGGCCTAGAGAACAAGTTCGTCGTCCAGTACTCCGGCAACTTCGGCCTCGGCCACGAGGGCCGAACAATCTTCGACGCGATGGAGTCACTGCGCGGCAATTCCTCGGTCCGCTGGCTTTTCGTCGGCGGGGGCCGCAAGCGGTCGATGCTCGGCAGCTTCTTGGCCGAGAGCGGCGTTCCGAACGTCGAGTGCCGCCCGTACCAGCCGCGGGAGGCCCTATCGGCGACGCTAGCGGTCGGCGACGTGCACCTCGTCAGCGTGGACGCCGACTTCGCGGGGATTATTGTCCCAAGCAAGTTCTACGGGGCGCTCGCCGCCGGTCGCCCCGTGCTGTACGTCGGGCCCCGGCGCACGGAGATCGCCGACGCGATCGAGGAGTTCGGCTGCGGGATCGTCGTCGAGCCGGGACGCCCGGACGAGCTCGTCGCCGCGATCGGACGGCTGGCCGCCGACCCGGCGCTGGTCGCATGTATGGGATCGAGGGCCCGCGCCGGATTTGAGTCGCGCTTCTCGCGTCGGCTCGCGTGCGACCGCTGGTTCGCGCTGCTCGATGAAGTCGCCGCGCGTTCGGGAGACAAGGTATGAGCCAGGGCGCCGACACCGTCCTCCAGCTCTCGAACGACTATCTGCAGCAGGACGTCTACCGCCACCTTACCGACGGCCTTGCTGCACGTGGCGTCCGCCAGTTTGTGTTCATGTCCGCACGAAAGCAGTCGCTGACGGATCGGTGCCCAAGGGACGAGCCGCTGGTTCGCTACGCCGCGCCCAATATCCTGAAGCTTCACCACAAGATCATGTTCCGCATGAAGTCGGAACTGGTCTATTCGGTCGTCGAGCGCACCTACGACCTCTCACAGGTGTGCCTGGTTCACGCGCACTTCCTCTTCAGCGACGGGCAGGTGGCGCGCATGCTGCACGAGCGCCGCGGCATGCCGTTCATCGTGTCGGTCCGGCCTCACACGGATATCGACTCGTTCATGCGGCTCCGGCCCGACCTGATGCCGTGGGGCTGCGAGAACCTGCTGCGGGCGCAGGCCGTCATCTGCCTCTCGCCCGGGTCGCGCGGCCTGCTGCTCTCAACGATCCCGAGCGACGTCCGGCGCCGCGTCCGGTTCAAAATCCATGTCATCCCGCACGGCTTGGCGCCGGAGTGGCACGAGGCGCCTACGGAGCCGGACCGCTCGGACGTACTCCGGATCCTGTCCGTCGGCGACATGACCAGGAACAAGAACGTGCGGGGAATCGTCAAGGCGATCGACCGGCTCGTGGCCCGCGGCCAGCGTATCGAGCTCACGCTTGTCGGTGGGCGCGGTCGCAGCAGTCCGCCGCACGCGCCGCGCCCGTGGATCCAGTGGATCCCGCACGTGGAAGACCGCTCGGCACTCCGTGAGATCGTGCGGCGCCACCACATCTTCATGATGCCTTCTTTTTCTGAGACCTTCGGCGTCGCTTACGTGGAGTCGCTGTCGCAGGGTCTGCCCGCGATCCACTCGCGCGGGCAGGGGATCTCTGGGCTGTTCGAAGACGGCGTCACCACCGAGGCCGTCGATCCACGGGATCCCGCGGACATGGCCAACGCGATCGAGCACGTGGCCCGTCGCCGGCTAGACGTCTTCGACCAGTGCATCGCCGCGACCAAGGGCTACCGCTGGTCTGAGGCGGCCGAGCGCATGCACGCCATCTACCGCGAGGCGGGCCTGCCCGGGGGGCCGTCATGATCTCCGTCCTGGAGTACGGCGTCGGGAACATCGGCTCGATACTGAACATGATCCGCCGCGCGGGCCACGAGTGCGCCCCCGTCGGCTCGCCTGAGGGCGTCGCATCGGCGGAGCGGCTGATTCTGCCGGGGGTCGGGTCCTTCGACTTCGGGATGCGCGCGCTCGCCGACCGCGGCCTCGTCGAGCCGATCAAGGAGGCGGTGCTTTCCCGCGGCATGCCGCTACTGGGCGTCTGCCTCGGGATGCAGATGCTCTGCGAGGGAAGCGACGAGGGGACGCTGCCCGGGCTCGGCTTCATCGCCGGACGGTGCCGGCGGTTCCAGAGCACCCCGGAGCACCCGATCAAGGTCCCGCACATGGGATGGAGCTCCATCCGGCCGACGCGCGACCATCCGCTGCTGGCCGACCTCGCGCCGCGCAGCCGGTTCTACTTCGTGCATTCGTTCCATGCGGTTTGCGCCGATCCTGCCGACCGGCTCGCCGCCGCGGACTACGGCATCGAGTTCTCCGCCATGATCTCGCGCGGCCCAGTGGTGGGCGCGCAATTCCACCCCGAGAAGAGCCACCGCTTCGGCATGGCGATGCTCTCGCGCTTCGCGGGGCTCTCGCCATGAGGCCGCGACTCCTGCCGATCCTGCTGCTGAGCGATGGAGGGCTCGTCAAGACGGTGAAGTTCCAGTCGCCGCGTTACGTGGGCGACCCCATCAATGCTGTCCGGATCTTTAACGAGAAAGAGGTCGACGAGATCGCCTTCCTCGACATCGACGCGCACCGCACCGGCCAGGGGCCGAACTTCGCGCTGCTCGCGGACATCGCCACGGAGGCCTTCATGCCGTTCGGCTACGGCGGCGGCGTGCGCACGGTGGAGCAGGCGCAGCGCCTGTTCGGCCTCGGCGTTGAGAAGGTGATCCTCAACTCCGTCCTCGCCGACGACCCGGACCTCGTGACGCGCGTCGCGAACTCGGCGGGCTCGCAGAGCGTTGTCGCCTCGATCGACTGCCGAAGGTCCTGGCTCGGCAAGTACTCGGTGCACGTCGGCGGCGGGAAGCGGTCGCTAGGGCGCGATCCCGCGGAGTACGTGCGTGAGATGGAGCGTCGCGGGGCGGGCGAGATCGTCATCAACTCGGTCGACCGGGACGGGACGATGACCGGCTACGACATCGAGCTCGTGGGCGAGGTCGCCTCGGCGGTCAGCATCCCCGTGGTCGCGGCGGGGGGCGCCGGGAGCCTCTCGGACGTTCAGGCAGCGATCAAGGCGGGGGCGTCGGCCGCCGCCGCGGGTAGCCTCTTCGTTTTCCACGGTCGGCACCGGGCGGTGCTGATCAACTACCCGAACCCCGACGAGCTCGACGCGATCTTCCGATGACCGCAACCGCTGGTTCCGACAAGGCCCCCACGCGCTACTGCGTCCGCTGCATCATGAATGAACGTGCCGACCGGCGCATCACGTTCGATGCCGCGGGGCTCTGCAACCACTGCCGGCGCTATGACGCGCTGATCGGTACCCGCGTCGTCAAGGGCGAGGCCGGGCGGGCGGAGCTCGCGCGAATCGTGGACATGATCAAGGCGGACGGCCGCGGCAAGGACTACGACTGCGTCATCGGCGTCAGCGGCGGGGTCGACAGCACCTACGTCGCCTACCTCGTCAAGCAGCTCGGGCTGCGGCCGCTGGCGGTGCACCTAGACAACGGCTGGAACTCCGAGCTCGCCGTGATGAACGTCGAGAACGTGCTTAAGCGGCTCGGCATCGACCTCGTCACGCACGTCATCGACTGGCCCGAGTTCCGCGACCTGCAACTGTCGTTCCTCAAGGCCTCGGTCCCGGACGGCGAGATCCCGACGGACCACGCCATCTACTCGCTCATGTGGCACCAGGCCGTGAAGCACCGCGTGCGGTACGTCATCTCCGGCCTCAACTTCACCACCGAGGCGACGATCGCGCCCGACTGGTCCTACGGCCACTACGACTGGCGCTACATCCGCTCGGTGCACCGGCGCTTCGGCACGAAGCCGCTCCGCACGTTCCCGCACATCTCGCTCGTCGGGCTCGCGTGGGTCAACCTCGTGCGGCGCCTGCGGACGATCTCGATCCTGAACTACGTGGACTACGAGAAGAAGCAGGCGATGGAGACGATCCAGCGCGAGCTCGGCTGGCGGCCGTACGGCGGCAAGCACCACGAGTCCATCTACACCCGCTTCTACCAGGGCTACGTGCTGCCCCGGAAGTTCGGCGTGGACAAGCGCTACGGCCACCTGTCCGACATGATCAACGCCGGGCAGATGGACCGCGAGTCCGCGCTGCGGGAGATCCAGGAGCCGACCTACGACCCCGCGCTGCAGGAGCAGGACCTGGCGTACGTGACGAAGAAGTTCGGGCTCACCCCCGAGCAGTTCGACGCGATCATGAAGGTGCCGGTAAAAAACTTCCGCGACTACCCGAACGTGTTCAACGTCATCCAGGGGCTCCGCGGCGCCGTGAACCGCCTCCGCGCGCTTGGCCTCTATCCGCGATGAACGTCGCGCAGCCACAGAGGCCCGCCGCGGGCCGTCCCCTCCGCGTGCAGTTCGTGACGCATTACTTCGCGCCCGACGGCGGCGCCGCCGCGAACCGGCTGTCGCGCCTCGCGTCGGAGCTCGCCCGCGCGGGGATGGAGGTTCGCGTGCTGACCACGCTGCCGCACTATCCGGAGGGCCGGATCCGCCGCGGCTACCGTTGGCGGCTGTGGAAGCGCGACGAGTGGCGCGGGATCCGGGTCGACCGCGTGTGGGTGTCGACGGTCGGCGGCACGCGGTTCGCCGCGAAGCTCCTGGGCCACCTGTCGTTCATGGTGACGGGCTTCCTGCGCGGGCTGCTGCTGCCCCGCCCGGACGTGATGCTCGTCGAGGCCCAGCCGGTGTTCTCCGGGTTCGGGGCCACGATGCTGGCCCGGCTCCGGCGGGTCCCGTACGTGCTCAACGTCAGCGACCTGTGGCCCGACCACCTCGCCGGTGTCGGCGTCCTCAGCGAGACATCCCCCGCGTATCGCCTGCTTGGCGCGATCGCCGGGTCGGCCTACGGCCCGGCGCGGACGATCGTGGCGATGACCCCGCTCCTTGACGAGCGCATCCGCCAGCGGATCGCCGATCCCGACAAGGTGACGACGGTCATCAACGGGGTTGACCTGGTGCGCTTCAGCCCCGGGAACGGCGACCGGCAGTTCGCGCGGTCGATGGGCATCGAGGGCAGGAGGATCGTCGCGTTCATCGGCACTTTCGCGACCGCGTACGACTTCGAGTGCATGCTCGGCGTGATCGAGCGGTGCTCGAGGACGATTCCCGAGGCCCTGTTCCTTTTCATCGGGACCGGCAGCCAGATGGGCGCGATGGGCCAGCGGCTCGCCGCATGCCCGAACGTGCGCATGGTCGAGTGGCTTCCGTCCGAGTCGGTGCCCGCGGCATGGCAGTCGGCGGACCTCGCGTGGTGGGTGCTCCGCGACTCGCAGCTCGCCCGCGGGACGATCCCGGCCAAGATGTTCGAGGCGTTCGCCTGCGGCGTCCCCGTGGTCGCCGGCCAGCGCGGCGTCGGTGCCGAGATGATCTCCCGGAGCGGCGGCGGGATCGTCGTCGAGCCGGGCGACGTGCAGGCCACCGCCGACGCCGTCGAGTCGGTCGTCCGCTCCGATGCCCGTCGGCGCGACCTGTCCGCCGCGGCCCGCGCGTGGGCCGAATCGCACTTCGACTGCGCGACCGGGGTCCGCCGCTACGCGGACTACCTCCGAGCCGCCGCGGGCCGCTGAGCCGGACGCACGCCTGTCACCTGGCGGCCGCCACCGACATCGGCGCGAGCGGTTGCTCGCGGACCGACGGCCTGCCGGTGCCCTCGACCGTCCACGGTCCCGTCCCGGAGCGCTCGGCGACCGCCCAGCCCGGGATGCGGACCCGTGCGGACCCCGGGAGTCCCCAGCCCGGGAAGCTGTGCTGCTTGATCCCGCCGGGGACCAGGCCGAAGCCCGGCGCACCCTCGATGGTGATGGAAGTCCCGCCGGCCGGGGCGTCGGCCGAGACGCGGTACGCCCAGCTCATGCAGCCGCCCATGTCCACCACCGCCGTGGAGCCCGCGAGACCGGCCACGGACGGGCGGTCGAGCGCCAGCGAACTCGTCGCGGCCCCGTGGTCCGTCGACGTGGTCGCGACGACCGAGGCCTCGACCGACTCGATGCCGGCCAACGCCATGTCGCGGTTGCGGAGCAGGTCGCCGTCCGCGACGAAGCGCCAGGAACGTTGCCCGCCGCTGGCCAGGTGCGCGAACGACGCCCGGACCTCGGTGCCGTCCCCGAGGCGGACGAGCCGGTTCCGGTCGGTGCCCGAGTAGACGATGTCCTCGCGATCACCGAGCCGGACGCGGAACGCGACCGCGGACGGATCGTCGGTGGCGACAGGCTCGACCGAGATGATCCGCGGCGCGCTCCCGCGGTATGCGTGGTGGATCGCGACGAAGGTGCTGTCGCCGCCCGTCCGCCGGGCGACGAGGAACGGTGCGGTCCCGGCCCGGCGCATCGCCGGTGCGTTGCCCGTCATCACCGTCGTGCCCGGGCTGCCGAGCATGTGGGTGTCCATGCGGGTCCCGTCCTCCAGCGCGAAGGTCGCCTTCCACCCGTCCGCGACCGCGGCCGACTCGATCCCGGTGATCCAGCCGCCCAGCGAGCCGCCGGTCGGACGCAGCGTCGGGCTCACGCCCAGCGACTGCATCGACTGCAGCGCCGAGTGGAGCATCCAGTCGTGGGTCTGCCCGCCGCGGACGCGGAACACGTCGACGACGTAGGTTTCGGCATCGTCGATGCGCACGAGCGCCACGGTGCGGCGGTACATGGACACCGGGACGACGGCGTCGTACGCCTGGTGCGCGTCCGCCTCGATCACCTGCACGCCCGCGAAGCGGTCGCTCATGAACCGGAGGGTGCCGGCGTCGTTGCCCGCCTGCCCCTGCGTCCAGCGCCAGCGCCAGTCCGTGATGCCGGGGATCGCGTCGGCCGGGGCCGGGGTGCGGACGCGCGACCCGCGCCGCCCGACCGGCGACTGCTCCTGCCCGTCCACGACGACCGTCGCCTGCGCTGCGGTGCTCTGGTGCCATTCGCGCGACGAGCCCGATCCCGGGATCGGGTGGTACTGGTTGCCGCTGACGACCTCGGAGCCCTTCGCCCAGAGATGGAGCCTGAGCGCGTCGGCGTGCGAGTGCGTGCCTGCGCGGCCCCAGTGGAGCGTGGCCATCGCGTAGCCGTTGCCGGAGCCAGAGACGAGGGATCCCTGGCCCATCGCGCCGTGGAGCACGGGCGCGGTCGGCGCCGTCGCGTCCGGCGGCCCCGAGAAGGGCCACGGCGTGTCGTGCACGGACATCATCGTGCGGTCGGGGAGCACCATCGAACGGGAGACGGCGTCGGCGCGGTCGAGCTGCGGGGCGAACTCGCGGCGCAGGTCGAGGCGGTCGAAGCGGCGGCCCGAGGCCGACACGAAGCCCGGCGGGTCGCTGTAGCCCTGCAGGAGCTCGGTGCACAGGAGCCGCAGGCCGCGGACGAGGTCGAAGTGGTAGGCGGGCGATCCCTCGTGCCACCAGCCATCCGGGTAGAAGCCCGTCGCGAGGAGCGACCGCATGTGGTCGACGCCGTCGTGCACCAGCTGCGGGGACGGCAGGTAGCGTCCGAACTCGAGCTTCCCGCGAATCTGGAAGCTGTCCATGTTGCTGTAGTCGGGCGTGGCGCCGTAATTGCGCTGTACCTCGAGGTGCAGGTCGAAGAGCCGTGCAACCTTTGCCTCAGCGTTGATCTTGCGCAGAGCACCCGACTCTGTGATGAAGGCGCGGGCCTGCACAAGCGGGAGCCCCATCACCAGATCCATGTAGATCCAGTGCCCCCAGAGGCCGGCGGTGTACTCCGAGCGGAACGTGAGCGGCGAGGTACGCACCATCGCCTGCCGTTGAGTGTGGGGCAGGTAGTAGGGGTTCCAGATGGGCCATTGCGGCACGGCCCACGCGAACTTCGAGAGGATGGCGGCTGCGCGTTCGGCGTGCTCCGCCTGCTGCGTCACTTGGAACAGCATGGCGAAGTGGAGGCATGCGTCACGCATCACCACGTTGGACGGGTCCGCTGATCCCGCCACGCTGACACGGTCAGCGAGTTGCGCGGGTGTCATCGCTGACATTGACCCGAGCGTCGCCCGCAGTGCCGTCTCCACCGTGGCGAGTCGCGTGGCGTCGCCAAGGGCTAGCGCCCGCTCAAATGCCATCAACAGCTCACGGTCGTAGTGCCTCGCGAAGAGCAGTCGCTCGGACGAATCGGCCGCGTACCGGGCCGCAAGGCCTGCGGCGTCGGTGGAGCGGAAGCGGTGGATGTACCAGTCAGCTGCCGCGGCGCGGTCGGTCGACATCGGCACCTTGGCAAGTTCCTCCCTGAAGGTGACCACCGGTACCGGGGCTGCTACGGCCGCACCCGGCGCAGCGGACGCTTTCGGCACGGCGCCGACCTTCGCCGCCGCCGGCGCGGTCGCCTTCGCGGGCGCAGCGGGTACCTGCCTCGTCTTGGACGCACTCTTGGTCGCGACCGCGGGCTTCTGCGCCTTCCGGTCGGGCTGCCGGACCGCGGGCGGGCGGCGCACCATCGGCGTCTGCGCATCGGCGGGCGCGCCGGACCACCCCAAGCAGGCGCCTAGCGCGAGCATCGTGCAATTGCGTACGAAGGATGGCGGTCGCTGGATTCCTCGCATGGTTTGAGACAACCTCGATTCGGCCGGGGCGGTTCGGTAGCCTTTCGACCTCAGATCTGCCCAAAACCGCTCAGGAGCGTTGGTTATCAATCGTTGCGCCTCCCCTGGCGTCATCGACGGAAGCGCGCCAACTTCTCGATCCGCTCGAGCGCCCATCGCGCGTTCACCCGGAGCAGGTACGGGTACCCCGGGCACGCGGCGCGGTGTGCGCCTCGGCGGCTCAGGCTGTCGAGCACCTCGGTCATCGGGACGAACCAGCCTGGCCGGCTCGCGAGGTGACGCATCCGTTCCTCGAAGAGGGGGTTCAACCTCCCGGATCCATCGACGAAGCCTTCCGCGAAATGGGTGTAGGCGAGGCAAGCCCCGCCCGAGCGCTCCAGCGCACGGATCCGGTCCGGGTGGATCAGCCTGCAGAACTCGTCCACTGTGTGGCCGTCCGAGGAGCTGAACCAGTTGTTGACGGCATCCTGGGTGCCTTTGATCGGGTAGGGCATCCGCGGGTCGCAGGCCAGGGTGTCGGTTCGATTGAAGACGAGGTTACGCACGTAGTCGACGTGCTGCCGCGCGAAGTCGCCCCAGTAGTGCTTGGACGCGGGAAGGTGGCCCTGATACCCGTGCGCACCTGCCTTGCGATCGAGGATGCGGAACAGCACAGAGACCGGCCAGGCGAAGCGCTCAGCCCCCCAATGGAGGTTGTCGATGTTCCGAGAGTGATTCGCGTGGATGCGCGGGAACGCGCCGAACTCCACCCGGAATCGTTCGTAGCCCGCGAGGATCTCCTCCCTCGAGAAGGAGCCATCGCCGACGCTATGCAGGCACAACTCGAATCCGCGATTCCTCAGAGATCGGACGTATGCCAGGTAGCCGGGGTCGTCGAGGGTCGCGCCCGCGATCCTGTCACGCGAGGGAAAGACCCAGACTGACTTCGTCGTGCGCATGCCGAGCGAGTAAAGCAGCTCGTAAACCGGCTTGATGCGACGGACCGTGGCACCGTCGGTGTCGTCCAAGACGGAGAATGCAAATCTCCTGCCTCCGGGCCACCGACCGCCATGGGTCGCGTTCTGCGGGTCGGTGATGGTCCCGTCCACGTGAGTGCTCACCAGCTCCGGCGGAACTTGAGGTACGGCTCCACCCAGCGCTTGCCGAGCGCGGCGAGGCGCGGCTCGAGCGTGCCGACCGTGTAGTCGTGGTGCGTCTTCGGCGGGCTCGAAATGATCCGGGCCCAATCACCCGGCGTGAACCGGAGCTTCTCGCACAGGTATGCCGCGTCCCGCTCCGCTTGGTCCTCGGTCATCGGCGGCACCGTTAGCTCGTCGAGCGCCTGCTGGCGGTTCACTAGTCCAGATACGATCAGGCTCGCCAGGTGCGCCCGGCGCTTGTCGATACCGAATCTCATCGGCAGGTACACCGACTGGAAGATCCTCGTGAACATCGACTCGCAGTGCTTGGCGCCGTAGGACTGCCAGCCGAAGTCGGCCTGCAGGCGGCGTTCCGCCGCCGCCGGGTCGTAGCGGATGTCATTCAGAATGCGCCAGAGATTCACCCCTCGAGCGTAGGGCTGCCAGATTCTGCGCATGAAGAGCGATTGGATCGGGAACCGCCGCGCACGCCGCCAGTCCCCGAATTGCCGCCAGATGGCGCGCAGGTGCACGAAGTCCTGCGCATCGTGTCCCCAAGCTACCGGGAGGATACTCTCACTCGCCCAATTCCCTCCGGCGATGAACGAGCGGATGCCAAGCGTCGCGGCGGCATTGTTCACCGTCGCGGCAATGGCGTGGTCCTGTGGAATGTCGCAGTTCGGCACGCCGGAGAGAAGGAAGGCTCGTTGCGCGTCTCGCATGGAGTCCCAGTCGATCACCGTGGTCTCTAGCGGCACGCTCAGCCGACTACAGAGGTTCTGTATGTTGGTGATGCTCTGCCGGGTGTTCCACCCGGTGTCGCAGTGCATGGCCAGCACCTTGAGGCCAGCCTCTACCGCGCTCACGAGCGCATACCCACTGTCAAGCCCACCGCTCACGCCGATCATGGCGTCGAAGGGCTTCGAACCCCTCGCCTTGCGAAGTCTGGCCACCGTCGCCTCGAACTCCGGGCTTCGCGTGGCGTCGGTTGCCATCCACGCCGGGCGCTTCGTCTCGGCCTGAGTGCATTGGCTGCAGCGTCCGGATGAGTCAAAGCGGATTTCCGGGTCGCTGCAGTCCATCACGCAGAAACTGCATACGGAACCCCTCGGCTTGAACCGGTTTTCATAACGCAGGCACCTGTATCGTCCGGTCATGCACGCATGGTACCGACCATACGGAGTATGCCCGTTGACCGAGCATGGTGGGATTGAGGCGGAGCGCGCATGATCCATCTGACCGCCAGTGCAAGCCTTCTCCGGGTCGCTATGCCGGCGATGACCATGATCAGTCTTGCACGGCTCTTCCCGCCGGACCGGATCGCACCGCTGGCTGCCTATGTCATGGTGACGTCAATTCCGCTTGCGATCGCTTCATTGCGGTTAGACGATGCCATCGCGATCGCGCGATCGTCACGCCATGGCCGCGCGATCTCTGCCTTGGCGATCCGCGCACTTGTCGCGATGGTCGCAATCACGGCGGCCGGCCTCGGCGTTGCGCTCGCCGCGGGAGCACTTCCCGAGTTTGGCCCGGAGACCTGTGTTATCGCCGCGGCTCATGTCGCCGCATTCGGCACTTGGCGGCTCGGGTGTGCGTGGCTCCTGCGAGAGCACCGTATTAGGCGCTGGATGCTCGCCGACATCGCTGGGCCGATCCTGCTCGCCGTGGCGCAGGTGACCATCGGCTGGCTCACGGGGTCGGTCCAGGCCATACTTTGGGGCTTTCCGGTCTCGTACGCGCTCGCCTGCCTGTGCGTGCGCGGCGCGGCGCCCGCCGGCACCTGGTCGCTCGCGCGGAGCCGGAGCCTCGTGCGCCGGGGCTGGCGGCTCGCGAGCAGGTTCCCGCGGTTCCTCGTGCCCTACACCGCGCTCGGCACGGTCCGTGACCGCGTAATCATCGGCGCGCTGCGCGACCTGTCGCCCACTGCCGTCGGCCTCTTCTACCAGTCCGAGCGCATCTCCCTTCTTCCTGGCACGGTTGTGACGGGCGCGCTTCGACCGATCACGCAGGTAGTTGGCGGGCGCGAGACTCGGGAGCGACTTGCGGCGATGGTTGAGCGTGTAACCGTCTGCATCTGCCCACTGACCGGGCTGGGTGCGGGCGCATCTTGCGCCTTTGCAGACACGATCGTGGTCCTGCTCTTCGGAGGCGAGTACCGGGGCGCCGCGCAGTACCTCATCGCACTAACTCCGTCAGGTATGGTCATGGCTTGCTCCAATTGGCTTGACCGCCTGTTCCACCTGAGCGGCAGCCAGCGTTCGGCGCTCATCGCCGAGGCAGCGGGATCGGCGGCCGTGATCGCGGCCGTGATTGCGGCGACCGCCCTGACCGGGGACGGCGTGACCGTCGCATGGGCGTACGGCACGTCGTTCGCGGCGTACCAGGTGGCGTGGTGGTGGGTCGCGCTGCGCCGCGGCATCGGCAGGACACGCTCGCTCGGCGTCGGGTTGGCGCTGATGGCGGTCGGCTTCGCCGGCGGCTATGCCGCGGGACTCGCACTGCGTTCGTTCGAGCCGGTGTCCCGTATCCTCCCGTGATGCTCGTCCACGTGATCGATATGGGCCTCGGGAACATCAGTTCCGTGTGCCGGATGCTGGAGCGCGCCGGCATCGAGCCGTCCGTGATCCGGACCCGCGCCGAGCTGACCGACGAGCATCCCGTGGTCCTTCCCGGCGTGGGCCACTTCACCCATGCGTCCCAGTTCCTCGACGCCAGCGGGCTTCGGGAGCCGCTCGGCGACCTGATGCGCGCGTCGCACCCGATGCTGGGGATCTGCCTCGGGGCGCAGCTGTTCTGCCGCGAGAGCGAGGAGGGGCCCGGCGTCGGTCTCGGGTGGGTCGCGTCGACGGTCCGCCGGTTCCCGGCCGAGCAGGTCGGCGGCGGGCAGCTCCGTGTGCCGCACATGGGCTGGCGCCGGTTCGCGCCGCCGGACGGGACCATGCCGTTCGGTGTCCCGCCGGGGCGCATGTACTACGCCCACTCCTACTACATCGATCCCGGGCCCGCGCCCGGCCACGTCGTGTGCACCAGCACGTTCGGCGGGTACGAGTTCGCCTCGGTCGTCCGGAGTGGCAACGCATTCGGGCTGCAGTTCCACCCGGAGAAGAGCCATCACTTCGGCTGCGCCTTGGTGACGGCGTGGTCGCGCTGGGCGTCGGCGGTGCGGGAGGGAGCGGCCGATGCCGTACCGTGAGGCCGACCTGACGCCGCAGGTGCGGGTCATCCCCGCGCTCACGATCGTGGACGATTCGGCCTTCCGCACGCGGCGCTTCCGCAAGAGGTCCTACGTCGGCGACCCCGTCAACGCGGTGAAGCTCTTCAGTGACAAGGGCGCCGACGAGCTCATGGTGATCGACATCTCGGGCGAGCCGTTCCACCCCGGGCGGGTGGCGATCATCCGCTCGATCGCCTCCGAGGCGCTCATGCCCATCTCCTACGGCGGCGGCATCCGCGACATCGAGGCGATCCGCACGGTGATCCGCAATGGGTACGAGAAGGCCGTCGTCAACACCGCGCTCTTCGATGACCCGGACATGGTCCGCGAGGCCGTGCGCGAGTTCGGCTCGCAGGCGCTCGTGGCATCGATCGAGACCTCGCGGGGCTGGTTCGGCGACAGGCTCGTGCTCCGCGATAGCGGCGCCCGCAAGACGCGCCACCGCCTCGCGGACTGGGCGAAGTCCTGCGAGGACCTCGGATGTGGGGAGGTTCTGCTCACCTGCGTCGACCGGGACGGGAGCATGTCCGGCTACGACCTCGACGCCATCGAGGAGGTGTCGTGCGCGGTCACGGTACCGGTGATCGCGATGGGCGGCGCGGGTACGCTCATCCACCTTCGCGACGCGGTGTCCCGCGGTGCGAGCGCCGTGGCCGCGGGAAGTATGTTCGTGTACTTCGGGCCGCGGCGCGCGGTGCTCGTCAACTACCCGTCCGGCGGTCTCGACGGGGACGCACCTCGCTGACGGAGCCGGGCGCCGGCGGTCATCGGCCGAGGAAGCCGCGGTACGCGTCGACCAGTACCTTCCGATCGACTTCCCAGTGGTAGTTCACCGCGCACTCCTTGGCGCGCGCCGCGGCGTCGCGGATCCTGCCCGGCTCCAGCGAGGTGATCAGCCGTGCAGCCTCGGCCGGGTCCTGGGACACGACCCACCCGGCGCCATGTGCCCGGATGATGTCCGCTTGCTCGATGAAGTTGTCCGTCACCATCACGGGCAGGCCGGCCTGGAGGTACTCGAAGAACTTGTTCGGGCACGAGTACTCGTAGCTAAGGCAGGTGCGTCTGCTCAGAAAGATCCCGACGTCGGCGGCCATCGCCTCGGCAGTGACCTGCTTCGACGGGACGGGCGGGTGGTAGTGGATGTTCGGGTGTCGCCGGGCAGCCTCGACGACCGACGGCACCATCTCGCCGTCGCCCATGATCACGAGGTGCCGGCCCGGCGCCTTGGCGAAGATCTCGATGCTCTTCTCGATGCCGCGGCCGGACGCGATCTTGCCCAGGTAGAGGAAGACCGGCTCGCCCGCCGGGATGCCGAGCCGCCCGCGCATCTCACCGCCGCCCTCCGGCAGCGGCTTCCGTACCGGCATGTTCCGAACCACCGTCGGCTCGATGCCGTACTCGCGCCGATACCACTCGGCGATGCGGGGCCCGACCACGAAAGTGTGGTGGACGCGACGGATCAGCGAGCGCTCGACGAACTTCAGCGCCAACTTGCGGGCCCCGCGGGAGTAGTAGGTCTCCGTCTCCAGCTCGTGCGTGTCGTAGATCAGCCTCGCGCCGTGGCGGGCCGCGATCTCGGCGCAAAGCGGCAGGAGCGTCACCGCATGGCAGTTCACCAGGTCGATCGTCCTGCCCGCCAGCGCCTGTCGGACCGCCCGGTACCAGCCGATCGTGCGGAACGCCCTCTTCAGCGACTCGCCGCCCTTGCCGCGCTTGCCGCCGACGCGCAGGATCTCGAGGCCGGGCCGCGGTTCCTCGCGGTCGGGAAGGCCGGGCCCCTTCGTGCCGAGGAGGATCGCACCGCTGACGATCCGCTCGTCGAGCAGCGTCCCGACGGAGCGCTCGATGCGGCTCTCCCCAACCATGGGGCTCTGGTACAGGTGGACCGCGATCATCGTGATGCGTGGCCGAGCACGCCGTCAGGCTCTGCCGGGGCTTCGGCGGGGGCGGGGACCCCGACCCCGGCCGCCTGCAGCGAGTAAAGCCGGGAGATCAGGCAGATGTGCATGTAGAGCACGAAATGGTTCCAGACCTGGCCCTCCTTCTGCGCGATCAGGAGGTCGTACGCCGTCAGGGCCAGCAGCGTCGCGACGGTCGCCCGCAGCGCCGGGTTCGGGGACGCGTCGATGAACAGGCGCCTGCCGCGTACCAACGTCAGGTAGAGCAGCACCACCAGCAGGGCGAACATCGGGATGCCGAGCTCGCAGAGCACCTCGATGAAGATGTTGTGTACGTACGTGTCCTCGTGGGCGCCGGTGATCGCGCTGAAGGCGTTGTAGCCCAGCCCCACGAAGGGCGCGTACGGCGTGGAGAGGAAGCCGCCGAAAAGATCCGCGATGTTCGCGACACGCGCGGCAATCGCGCTCGTCAGGTACTTTGATTCCCACCGATTGAGGTCGGAGGCGCCGAGCACGATGTCGGCCACGATGGTGACCACGAAATATCCGGCGACGAGCGCCACGGCGGTGACCGCGAAGGATCTCAGGTTGCGAATGGGCCGCGCGATCGGGAAGAAGAGCAATGCAATTGCCGCGGCCGCTGCCACCTGTCCGCGACTCCCGGAGAAGAACGCGAGAAGCGCACCGATGACGAATGCCGCAATCCTCAGCGGCAGCACTCCCCGGATACCAATCCTGAAGACGGCGGCGACGATCATCAGCGTGCCGCCGAGGCGGCCGATGGAGAGCACGTTCGTCACCTCGGTGGTTCCGAATCGAAAGGCGATACGTCCGCCTTTCAAGCCAAAGTCAGGGTTGACGAGGATCATGCCTGCAGTCGCGGAACCCAAAATCATCAGGGCAATAAAGGCTCGTCGTAGTTCTCCCAATTCAGAGATGAGTAGGGGTGCCGCGATCAGGTAGATGAGCATGTAAGGGATGCCTTCACGGATGAATTTTTCCCCCTGCTCACCCGCTGGGCTCCAGACCATGGACACGATGGTCCACAGAAGCAGTAGCGTCAGGGAGCCGATGGCCGCATTGAAAAACGACCGACCAGCTCCCGGGGCGGCCGCCATGACCTCTCGCGCCGAGGCAATCCCCACAACCACCGCAAAAATGTAGTTCGCGAGAAACTGATTCGCGAGGAAGACGCCGACGGAGGCCTGCAGCGTCATTTCCAGGCAGTAGAAGCACATGACGAAGGCGTACGCCCAAGCCGGCCGCGCGACCGCAAGCACGCAAGCCACGGAGAAAGTCAACAGCGTCAGATACTGCATGCGCTTTGCGGCCTCCGTGTCGCGTTGCGCCAAGCCCCCCGCCTCATCGCGCGCCTCCCTGCCTCGTCGGCGTGGTTCCGGGTGGCGTCGGTGGGGCGCGCTTCGCGACGCCCTTCTGCGCCAGCAGCCGACCCAAGCTCGCGGCTATCCGAGTTCCCAGGCCAGGGGCACCGCGCCGCAGGTAGCCCAAGTACTTGATCGGCTCCTTGAGCCGGGGCTTCAGTCGCAGATCGCTCAGTTCCGGAGCGTGTCGAGCCAGAAAGGACCGCTGAGGCCTACTTGCGCAAAGATCCGCATTCTCACATGCGAGACCGAGTTCGTTCAACGCTGCGCAAACGCCGATCGGCATGACGACGTGCTCGCTCAGATCCGTTGCCGTCATGACGGACTGGAGAGACCATTGGTTGAATGTCCAGTAGTCGAGTCCTGCACTCTCCACAAGATCGTCCGCTCGGGTCCTGTTGCCGACCGCGAGTGCGAGCATCTCGGCGACCCATGGGGCGGTACCTTCGTCGATACGCCAGCCGGCGGACTCGAACCACCCGCCCTTTCGTCGGAAGTCGGCGTATCGCCCCTGGATTAGGTCGAAAAAGAAGCTGTTGAGGTAGATGCTCCGTGGTCCGGTATGTTTCCAGAGATCCCGAGCTAGGTAGTACCCGTTCGAGCCTGGAACATCGATGTCTCTCAGCCTGAAGCCTAGGTGTTTCTCTACCTCCGTGCGAAGGTCGGCTCGCAATTCGCGGCCGAACGCCTTCACGGAGCAGTGATTCGTTCCGAATCGCCGTGCGATGGTCTTCGGAACGTCTCGGTCGTGCGGCGTCATGTCCATCCAAGGCTTCATGAAGGTGAAAGACCTGGCCGGTAGCCCTGCCTTTGCTGCGATGACGAAGACCGTCCTACTGTCCCTGCCTCCGGTAAGACCGACCAAGAACGGCAGGCCCGTTCGACGATGGAGGCGTTCAACCGCCGTTGTGCCGAGCTGCGCAAGCGCGTCCGCGACCTCGTCTGGCGTCGCCCTCTGTGGCACATTGAAGCGCGGGCACTGCAGGTCGCGGCAGGTCATAGAAGCAAGGTCCAGCGCGCTAACGGGCCACAGGCGCGCGACGCCCGATCGAGGAGCGCCGTGCCGTCTCAGATCGAAGTCGATTCGCTCGTCGGCCGGCGGTTCGCCTGCATGAAGTTTCAGCAACCCAAGCGACGAGTAGGCCCGGGTCTCGCCACCGATCGTCCTCCAGAGGACTGACATCGAACCCCAGCAATCGGACACAAGCTCGCCACCCACGACCCCGAGCCAGCGCCCCACCCACGTTCGACTTGCCTGGACAAGGCTCTCAGCCGTGTTCATCGCTGGAGCATCAGCGCGCGAGGCGAGGGGAGGCTCGTCCCGATTTCCTTCCTCGACTGCCCCCATGACCCATGCGTCCCGGGCGACCTGGGTCACTATCAGCGGCTCACAGTAACTCAGTACTTGACCACGTGGAAGCACCAGGTGCTTCGTTGCGCTCGCGAACTGCCACGGGGCTTCGCCAATGCTGAATTGTCCCGCGTGAGGTCGTATTGTCATGTTGTTTCTTAAGGATAACATCCGACGCGGGCGGGTTGCCTGGCCGGGTGCCGGTCTCGCTCGATGACCCGCCCCTTGAGGTCCGCGTTCAATGTTGATGCCTTTGATGCTCATTGCGATTGCGACATGGTCGCCTGCAGTCGCCGACGTCCAGCTGCGTTGGGAAGGCGACCGCGCCACATGGGTTCGCGCGGTGGATCGCCTTGCTTCGTCTGTTTTGGAGCCGAAGGGCAGCGCGGGTGAAGAGGGCACCGATCTCGTGCGTCCCCTGTACCTCCGGCCAATAGAAGTGGACATCGGGTCCTGCGTCGCCCTTTGGGAGAGCGAGCGCGACCAACGAGCGCGGGACGTCGCCCTGAAGGCGATCTCCGCGCAACTTGCCCGTTGGTCGCAACGGACTGATTCAGAGCTCCGTGCTGCCATCCCCGCAACGGGGAGCATCTCGCCGGACGCCCTAGGGCTGCGCGACGCAGCTTACCACTACGCTCTTCGATTCCATCTTGCTGGCGATTTCGCCGATGCCAGGCGCGCGGCAGAGATCTTATCGGGATTCGCCGAAGCGATTCCTGGATGGCCGATCTGGTGCCCCTATTTCGAGGTGGCCACCCGGAAGCAGCCTCTTCCGCAAGCGGACCCTGCATCTGTCCAGGGAGAATACGCAGCGGGTCTCTGGGGAGGCTGGATTTATCAGGACTTGGTGAACGGTATCCCCTTGATGCAGGCATATCGATGGATTCTGCCGAGCGGTGTGCTGGATGAGGACGCATCCAGGAAGGCACTCGACCTCTTCCGGCTGTTTCTCGCCATCCAACGGAAGCGTGGCGGCGCGGAGTTCACGAACATGGACGCCTTCAAGGTCCGCGGTCTTGTTTCGTGGGGCATTCTCATGCAGGATCCGGAAGTGGTGCACGAGGGCATGTGGCATCTTCGGTCGATCTTGCGCGCTGGTTTCTTCCCCGACGGCTGGTGGCATGAAGGATCCCCCGCGTATCACAGCGACTTGGTGATGGGGTTGCGTTCGGTGGCCGTTGGCCTCCTTTCCGGCTACTCCGATCCACCGGGATTTGCCGGAACTGACGCCGACCCGCGGGTAGACCGGCTTGACCCTGACTCGCTGCTAGGCGAGCGCGGCGAGTCCGCGCTGCGCCTGATCGAGTCGATGACGCTCCCGACCGGCTCTTTCCTCGCCGTCCATGACACCGACTGGCGGACCCCGTCGCCCATCGGTTCTCCGTCCGTGCGCGAGTCGGTGCTTCACGGTTGCTTCGGGCAGGCTGCGCTCTCGTGTGGCCCGCCAGGAGAGGAGACCGTTGCGACGCTCCATTGGAGTGGTTCTGGGGTGCACGCACACCACGATGCACTGAACCTAAACCTGTGGGCCAAAGGCATGGAGGTCATGAGCGAGACCCAGTACCGGCCTGTACCGGGCAGCGATTCATCGCATGACTGGCACGAGTCCACTGCCGGCCATGTCACAGTGGTGGTCGATGAGCGCAGCCAGGGCAACACCGGACCGCGCGGGCGCCGCTACCGCGACCGGTCCGCCCTGGACGCGATCCCCGGCGTGCCCGACTGGCCGTGGCGGTTTCGCGGCGAGAACGCGAACGACTTCGGCCGGCTCCGGCTCTACAACGCCGACTTCCCTCACGTCAAGGTCGTCGAGGCCGAGGCGCCCGCGAGTTACGAGAGCGTCGTCGACGTAAAGCAGTATGCGCGCACGCTCGCGCTCGTTCGCATCGACTCGCGCGACGCGTACCTTGTCGACATTTTCCGCGTCGCTGGCGGGACGGTCCACGACTACATGCTGCACGCGAATCTGCAGGACCGGCACGAGGCGCGCACCACCGTCCGCCTCGCCCCGCGAGACGGCCGTGCGCACGGGTATCTCACCTCGCTCCGGTCTGGCAAGACCGACGGCCTCTGGCTCGCCCAGTTCCTCTGCACGCCCGCCGTCACGCTGAACACCTTTATGTGCGGCGCCCCGGGCACCGAGGTATTCCTCGCCGACGGCCCAGCCATGCGCCGGCCCGGGAGCGCACCGTTCCTCTTCGTACGCCGCGGCGGCGACACCGATTGCTTCGTTGCTGTCCACCACGTCACGCAGTCGGGCCCTCCCCGGATTAAGTCGATCGAGCAACTGCCGACCTCGGGGCCCGACGTCGTCGCGCTCCGTGTGACGCTGGTCGAGCGTGTCGACACGATCGTGTCGTGCACCTCGCGCGACCAGGAGACTGTGGTCACCGACAAACTGAGCCTGCGGGCCCGGTTTGCGCATGTGGCTGACTCGACCGACACTTTCCAGCGGTGGGCGTACATGGTCGACGGCGACTTGCTACAGTCGGAGGTCGGCGCGATGTCCGGCGACACGGCGGTCGTTGGCACCGTGGTCTCCACCGACCGTCGGGATGCTGGCGCGCCAGCGAACGCGATCGTGACCGATGTCCCCGTGCCCCTGGGCCCGGACGCGCGCGGGCAGTCGATGGTCGTCGACCTGGGCGGCCTCGCCATCTGGGGCTTCGAGCTCACGGGGTCCTCGCCCGCCGCTCCGGGAAGCCGGGTGCTCGTGCGGCACGATCCCGGTTTCACCGTTGACGGGCAGGGCGTGAAGCAGGTTGGGTTCCCAAACTGGGGATCGGCCGGGAAGGCGCGCTTCCGGGTGCCGGGTTCCGGCGTCCTCACCTGGGATCGCAGCGGGCAGGCGTCCGTACGCGCGACGGGGGCCTGCGCGCTCGTGCCGGGCCGATGATCAGCCGAAACGGCTGATGAGATCCAGTTCCGTGACGGCTAACTGCTCGGGTGTGAAGTTCCGGAACTGTGGCGCCAATCTCATGGACTTGACGCGAGCGAGTGATTCTGGCGGGATGGTCTCGCGGGACCGGATGGTGATACCGCCATGAGACTCAAAGATCTCCCTGAACTCGGCCGCACGCAGCCGATTGTGATAAGTGATGGAGTGCTCGCCCAGTAGCTTCCACACGGTCGGCGAGAACCTGAGGAAGTTCACGAAGTCGCCGCCATTCCAGTCGTTGAACGGGTCCTCGAGGCCGATTCGCTGCACCGAGAGCCCGCCAGGCACAAGAATGCGGCTGCACTCGCGGCAGAATGCCTCGAGTACGGGTCGCGGGAAGTGTGCGAGGACCGCGTAGCCATAGACGAGGTCGACGGAGCGGTCCGGGATGGCCGTACGGCAAACGTCCCCCGGCGCGACGTACGTGACGTTCATGCTTGAGAGCAGGTCCCCCAAGTCCTTGCAGCGAATCACCGAACTTAGGCGCGACGCGATTCTCGACGCTGGCTGGCCCGAGAATCGTGACAGGTGGTCGACGTTGCTACGCCACGCTTCTGCCGCCTCGACGGCCGGCTGAAGCCGAAGATGCGGGATATGGTCGACGGTGGTGATTTTGTCCGCCCCTAGCGCCCACAGCAGGATCGTGTGAATGCCATCCCAGCCTGTTCCGACCTCAAGCACGTGTCGTCCTTCAGCGTTGACGGCGTCCGAGATCCGTTCCCAGAATGAGATTCCGAACTGGATCCGCCGCGCGAGCGCCTGCGGGGATCCAATGGTTTTGTTCCATCGTTGGAACCTGTGGTTCAATGCCTCGCCGCCCCACATGCGGGCAAGCGCCGCCTGGATTCCAGCCTTCGCGATCCACCGCATGAGGTCGTTCCTCCTAGAGTTAGAGGTGGCCGTGACCACCGATACTTTAGGTTATCTCGCTACAGCAGGCGGATAGCATCTACCGGCTGTCGATCCACTACCCGGAGCCTGAGCGAACCACGCAGCCATGACGAACCCAACGAAGAGCCCGGCGCATCCCGCACGCTTCGCCCTTGTCGGGGCCGGCGGATACATCGCCCCCCGCCACATGAAGGCGATCAAGGAGACGGGCTGCCACCTCTCGGCCGCGTATGACCCCAACGACAGCGTTGGGATCATGGACAGCTACTTCCCGGATGCGCACTTCTTCACCGAGTTCGAGCGCTTCGACCGGCACGTCGACAAGCTTCGTCGGCGCGGGGAGGGGGTCGACTACGTGAGCATCTGCTCGCCGAATTACCTCCATGACTCCCACATGCGCTTCGCGCTCCGCAACGGGGCGCACGCGATCTGCGAGAAGCCCATCGTCCTGAACCCATGGAACATCGACGCGCTCGAGGAGCTGTGCCGCGAGACGGGGAAGACCATAAGCACGATCCTCCAGCTCCGGGTGCACCCGGCGATCATCGCGCTCCAGGAGAAGTACCGGGACGCGAAGGGCATCACCGAGGTCGACATCGCCTACATCACCTCTCGCGGACGCTGGTACCACCAGAGCTGGAAGGGCGACGAGAGCAAGTCCGGCGGCATCGCCACGAACATCGGCGTGCACTTCTTCGACATGCTCTCCTGGATCTTCGGCAAGCAGCGTGCCTCCACCGTGCACCTCCGCACCGCGGACGCCGCCTCCGGCATCCTCGAGCTGGAGCGCGCCCGTGTCCGCTGGTTCCTCTCCATCAACGCCGACCACCTACCCGACGAGCAGAAGGCGAAGGGGCAACGGACCTACCGGTCGATCCAGATTGGCGGCGACTCGGTCGAGTTCTCCGAGGGGTTCACCGACCTGCACACCGTGAGCTACCGCGAGATCCTCGCCGGCCGCGGGTTCCCCGTCAGCGCGTCACGGCCGGCGATCGAGATGGTGCACACCATCCGCCACGCCGCGCTCAGGGGCCTCGACGCGGACAGCCACCCGTTTTGCCGCCGGGTGAAGGCATGATCGCGCCGGGCGTCACCGTCCATCCGTCCGCGATCGTCGACGATGGCGCCCGCATCGGCGCCGGCTCGCGCGTGTGGCACTGGGTGCATGTGTGCAGCGGGGCGCAGATCGGCGAGCGCTGCTCGCTCGGCCAGAACGTGTTCATCGGCAACCGCGTGCGCATCGGGAACAACTGCAAGATCCAGAACAACGTGTCCATCTACGACAACGTGTTCCTCGAGGACGACGTCTTCTGCGGGCCGAGCATGGTGTTCACCAACGTGTACAATCCGCGGTCGGCCGTGGTCCGCAAGGACGAGTACCGCGACACGACGGTCCATCGCGGCGCCACGCTCGGTGCGAACTGCACCGTCGTGTGCGGGATCACGGTCGGGGAGCACGCCTTCGTCGCGGCCGGCGCGGTCGTCAACCGCGACGTCCCGGCTTACGCGCTGATGGCGGGCGTGCCCGCCCGGCAGATCGGCTGGATGAGCGAGCACGGTGAGCGGCTGCCGTTGCCCGTCGGCGGCGAGGGTTCCTGCACCTGCCCGCATTCGGGCAAGGTCTACCGTCTCAAGGACGGCCGCGTGGAGGTTGTCCCCGGATGAGTATGCAGTTCATCGACCTCAAGGCGCAGTACCAGGCGATCCGCGAGTCCGTGCACTCCCGCATCAACGCGGTGCTCGAGCATGGCCAGTACATCCTCGGGCCGGAGGTGCCGGAGCTCGAGTCGAAGCTGGCCGCGTTTACCGGGTCGCGGCACTGTATCACGGTCGCCAGTGGCACCGAGGCGATCCTCATCGCGCTGATGGCGCTCGACGTGGGCCGCGATGACGAGGTGATCACCACGCCGCTCACCTTCGCCGCCACCGGCGAGATGATCGCGCTGCTCGGGGCTCGGCCCGTGTTCGTCGACGTTGACCCGCGCACCTGCAACATCGACGCGTCGGCGATCGAGGCGCGAATCACGCCGCGGACCCGGGCCATCATGCCCGTCAGCCTGTACGGGCAGGTGCCCGACATGGACGAAATCAACGCTGTCGCTCGGCGCCACGGCCTCCCCGTCATCGAGGACGCGGCGCAGAGCTTCGGGGCCTCGTACGGCGGTCGGCGCAGCTGCGCGCTCAGCACTTTCGGCGCCACCAGCTTCTTCCCGAGCAAGCCCTTGGGCTGCTACGGCGATGGCGGTGCGCTGTTCACCGACGACGAACGCCTCGCGCAGGCCGCGAAGGAGATCCGCGTCCACGGCCAGTCGAAGCGCTACTGGCACACCCGCGTCGGCGTGGGCGGCCGCATGGACACGATCCAGTGCGCCGTCGTGCTCGCGAAGCTCGAGCGCTTTGGGTGGGAGCTCGAGCGCCGCGAGCAGGTGGGCCGCCGCTACCACGAGCTCCTCGGCGGGCGCTTCCCGTGGGTCTGCCACACGCGCACAAAGGAGGTCGGCTGCCAGCTGCTGCCCTGGCCGCAGGCCGGTCGCAACAGCGTCTTCGCCCAGTTCACCGTGCTGGTCCGCAACCGCGACGCGGTGCAGGAGCGCCTCAAGCAGAAGGGCGTCCCGACGGCGGTGCACTACCCCGTCCCCCTCAACGAGCAGCCGGCGTATGCGGGCTTCTGCTGCCCGGAGTGCACGCCAGTCGCGAGCAGCCTCGGTCGCGAGGTCATGAGCCTGCCGTTCAGCGCGGACCTGCGCGACGACGACCAGGACAAGGTCTGCGCCGCGCTGGCCGAGGCCGTCGCCGCGGGCTGAGCGCGGTCAGCGGGCCGGGACGATGCCGAGCGTCCGGAGGCGCGCCTCCGGGCCGTTCGAGTCGACCATCGCGCGGATCAGCGGCTGCCATTCGTCGAACGAGCGCCTGCACCGCGCGATCGCGTCGTCGAGCGCGAGGTCGTCGTCGACCGGCAGGATGAAGGGGGCCCGCACCATGTGCGGCAGCCCGGTCTTCATGATCGGCAGGCCGCGCGAGAGCAGCGGCAGCGCCTTGTTGGGCAGCTCGGTCGCGTCGACGTCGCCCTTGCGGCGATAGGGAATGAGCGCCGCGAGCGTGCGGTGCAGCGGGAGCTGTTCCAGCGGCCGCGCGTCCTGCACCTCGACGTTGGGCAGCCCGGCGAGCCGGTCGACCGTGCGCGCGCGCCGCGACGGGACCTGGGTCGGCCCGACGAAGAGCATGCGGACGCTGGGATGGCGTTCCGCCAGGAAGCGCGACATCGAGCGGATCCGCTCCGTGTCCAGCCCGACGTCCACGTGGCCCCAGAACAGGAGCGTGTCGCGCCCGGCGGTCCCGGGCGCCGGAGCGGCGTAGGGCGCCTGCGACCAGGGCAGGAACAGCTCGGGCGAGCACCACTCCGAGAGCCGTCTCACGAGCGGCGTCGAGACGGCGAGGACCCGGTCGCTCGCCCGGCACGTCGCGCGCAGGTTCCGGGTGACGTGGCCGAACCACGGGATCCGCGCCTGCGCCTCGAAATCGTCGTGGATGAGCGTGACCAGCGGCCCGTCGGGGAACTCGCGCCGGAGAAACGCACCGTCGTGCGCGAAATTGATGATCGTGCAGCCGGGCGCCGCCCCTGCGCCGCGCAGCAGCCCGCGGAGGCTCGCGGCCGCGACCCTGTCGTTGAGCCAGTCCAGCGGAGGCAACGGCCGGAGCTGGTGGTGCGCGAGGCGGCGTCCGCGCAGGAGCGTGATGCCGGGCTCCGCCTCGCGGATCCCTGGTCCCGGGCCCGCGAGCGCGGCCCGCTCGACGAACAGCACCCGGTGCCCGGCGGACGCGACCAGCCTCGCGACCTGGTGGCGGATCCGCGGTGCCTCGCTCCAGAGCGTGTGCGTGAACAGGACGAAGTCCGACATGGGCGCGCCGCGGCGATCGTACCCGTCGCGGGCGGCCTCACCCCTGCCTGACCCCGTGCACCGCGTTCGGGCGGCCTTACACTTCGTGCAATGGGCTCGCCCACGGACACAGCCCGCGTCGCCGAGGGCGACGGATCCGGGTTCGCGCTGCAGGCCGCCCGCGGCACCGGCTGGTCAACCCTGAAGGGGATCGTCAACAAGGGCGCGACGGCCGTCGGCGTGATCGTGGTGGCGCGCTTCCTCGAGCCTTCCGACTACGGCGCATCCGCCCTCGTGCTCGGCGTCTGCAGCCTGGTGGTGCTGCTCCCGCCGCTCGTCATGTGCGACGTGCTCATCGCGCGCGCCGCCCGGGCCGGCGCCGCATCCGCCGCGGCGGCGCGGATGGTCACCCTCACTGCGCTCGCCTCGTCGGCCGCCATCGCGGCGGCAATCCCCGTGGTCGCCTGGCTCTACCCGAACTTCCCGAGGGGCACCGTCATCGGGCTCATGCTCGTCTTCGCGCTCCGGCCGGTGCTCGATGCGCTCTCAGTCGCGCCCGTGTCGATGATGCGGATCGGCCTGCGGTTCCGCGCGCTGGCCGTGATCGACGGCGGCAGCCAGCTGTTCGCGACGGCGGTGATGATCGCGATGGCCGTGGGCGGCGCCGGAGCGTACGCGCTTGTGGTGCCGCAGACGGCCGCGGCCATGCTGCGCCTCGCGGCGTACGTGGTCGACCTGCGGCGGGCGCGCGCCGCCCACGCACCCGCCGCCGACAATGGACCGGCCACGGCAGCGGAGCGCGCGGGGATCTTCCGTGAGTTCGCGCTGGCCGCGCTCGCGCAGCACGCGCACACGCTGATCGGCTACCTGCCCATCCTCATGCTCGGCAAGCTGGCCGGAGAGGACGAAACCGGGATCTACACATTCGCCTTCTACCTGTCGGCGCAGGCCACGTTCCTCGTCTCGCACCAGGTCGGCGCGGTGCTGCAGCCGATCTTCGCTCGGCTCGCCGACGACCCCGTCCGCCAAGACACGGCATTCCTGCGGTCGATCGCGGTAGTCGGCGCGGTGGCGGTGCCCGCCTCCCTCCTGCAGGCGGCGCTCGCCGAACCGATCCTGCTCGTCTTCTTTGGCGACCGATGGGCCGGTGCGGTGGGTTCCTACGCGGCGCTCTCAGTGGGCCAGGCATTCTTCTTCGCCGTGGCGCCCGCGATGGCGCTCCTGCGGGGCCAAGGCCGCTTCCGCACGCTTCTCCTGTGGCAGTTCGCCCAGCTCGCCGCGTCCGCCGGCCTCTACGCGGCGGTGGCATCGCGGGGCTCAACCGCTGTCGCGCTTGTGGACACGCTGGTGTGGGCCGTGGCGGTGCCGCTGGCGTCGCGCGTCTGCCTGCGGGGCAAATCGACGCCGGGGCCGGGCATTCTGAGCGCATTCGCCGCTCCGTGGCTGACGGCGCTCCCCGTGTCGCTTGCGGCTTGGGGCGCCTGGCTGTGGCTTCGGCAGTTCGGCATGGTCGGCGCATGGACCTGCGTGCTCGGCGTCGGGCCGGTCGCCGGCATCGGGACGCTCCTCCTGATCCGCGTCTCGCAGCCGGCGGCATACGCCGACCTCAGGCCGCTGGTGGCGAGGATCCGGCGATCGGCCGGCGCCTTCGTCGCACGCGTGCTCTCGAGGGGCGCCTCGGGCGGGCCGGGGGGCAGGCGGTGACGGCCCCGGTACGGCGGTGCGCCCGGTGCGTGATGGACACGAGCGTCCCGGGCATCTCGTTCGCGGCGGACGGGACCTGCAGCAAGTGCACAGAGTTCCTCGCGTCGAAGGCGCGCCGGCCGCTGCTCGACCCTTCGGTGCGCGAGGCTGGCCTTCGCCGGCTCGTCGACGAGATCCGTGCGCGCGGCAAGGGGCGCGACTACGACTGCGTGGTCGGCGTCTCCGGCGGGGTGGACAGCTCGTGGCTCCTCTTGCAGTCCGTGCGGCTCGGCCTCCGCCCTCTGCCCGTGCACATGGACAACGGCTGGAACTCGGAGCTCGCGCAGACCAACATCTCGAACCTCGCTCGCGGGCTTGGACTCGACCTGTATACCCACGTGGTCGAGTGGCGCGAGTACCGGGGGCTGATGCAGGCCTTCTTCGACGCCGACGTGGTGGACGTCGAGCTTCTGTACGACAATGCGATGCTTGGGGTGAACTATGGCCGGGCTGCGGCCGCGGGCGTCCACCACATCCTCGCCGGCACCAACCACGCGACCGAAGGCATGCTCATGCCGCCCTCGTGGAACTGGCACAAGTTCGACCGCCGCAACATCGAGTCGATCTCGCGCCGTTTCGGCGGGCCGCGCCTGTGCACCTTTCCCGCCATCGGCCTTGCGCAGCGCGCGTGGTATCGGTACGTGCGTGGCATCCGCTGGGTGGACCTGCTGGACTACTTGGACTACCGCAAGGAGGATGCGCTCCGCGTGCTCAAGGCCGAGTTCGGCTACAAGCCGTACCCCTACAAGCACTACGAATCCGTTTTCACGCGCTTTTACCAGGGCTTCATCCTGCCCCGGAAGTTCGGCATCGACAAGCGGCTGCTACATCTCAGCACCCTCATGCTGAACGGACAGCTCGATCGTGCCGAGGCGCTGCGCCTCCTCAATGGGCCTCCATACCCCGACGCGGCGTCCATGGAGGAGGATCGCCGCTACTTTCTTAAGAAGATGGGGTGGAGCGAGGCCCAGCTCGATGCCTACTTGGTGCGCCCGGCGGTCCCGCACGCCGCGTACGGCTCGTCGTACGCGTTCGTGAACGCCATCCGGGGACGGCCGCATTGATAGCAGCGCGGCTGGTCCCGCGCGGTCACCGTGATAGCGTGAACCGGCGTCCCATGGCCAAGGAACGGCTCCCCATAACCGTCGTCGTACCGATCCTGAACGAGGAGCGGAATCTCCCCACCTGCCTGTCGCGACTCGGGCGCTTCGATCGCGTCGTGGTCTTGGATTCCGGGTCCACCGATCGCTCGCGCCAGATCGCCGCGGCGGCGGGGGCCGAGTGGGTGGACTTTCGCTGGGATGGTCGATTCCCCAAGAAGCGGAATTGGTACCTGCGAAACCACGGCCCGGTCACGCCCTGGGTCCTCTTCCTCGACGCCGACGAGTTCGTCGATGATGCCTTCTGCGACGAGCTCGCGCGCACGCTCCCGGACACGCCGCACGCGGGGTTCTGGCTGAACTACGACAACTGGTTCCTCGGGCGCCGGCTGCGCCACGGCGACGCGAACCGCAAGCTTGCGCTCTTCCGCGTCGGTGCCGGCGAGTACGAGCGCATCGAGGAGGATCGATGGAGCCACCTCGACATGGAGATCCACGAGCACCCGATTCTTGCCGGCAGCGTCGGCGAGATCCACGCTCGCATCGATCATCGTGATGATCGCGGTCTGGAGCACTGGCGCCGTAAGCACGACGAGTACTCGTCGTGGGAAGCGCGTCGCGTGATGCTTCTACGGACCGGGCAGGGGGCGTCGGCCTCTGAGTTGTCGCCCCGCCAGCGGCGCAAATACGCGTCACTGGGCAAGTGGTGGCTTCCGGCTGCGTACTTCGCGCACATGTATGCGTTCAAGCTCGGCTTCTTGGACGGCTGGCCCGGCCTTGCCTACGCGTGGGAGAAGGCGAAGTACTTCCGGGACATCGGCCGGAAGATGCGAGCGCTTGAGCGTGCCCGCCGCTGATGGCCGGGCTAAAGGCCGTCACGCGTCGTCGCAGTGTTCGCCAGCCGCAAGGCCGCTCCTATCATCGCCCCCGTGCCCGCCGTCCGCATCCATAACTCGCTCACCCGCGCGACCGCCCCAGTCGGCGCCCCCGGCGCCCCACTCACCTTCTACTCCTGCGGCCCCACCGTCTACGACGACGCGCACATCGGCAACTTCCGATCCTTCCTGAACGCCGACATCCTGCGCCGCACGCTCGAACTCTGCGGCCACCGCGTGCGCCATGTGATGAACATCACCGACGTCGGCCACATGACCGAGGACGGCGTGGCCGACGGCGGCGGCGAGGACAAGATGGCGGTCGCGGGTCGGCGCATCGCCGAGGCGAAGAAGTCGGGCAAGCTCCCGGCGGGTACGGACATCGACCCTGGGAACCCGGGCGCGATCGCGGACTTCTATGCGGCGCGATTCATGGAGGACGCGTGTCTCCTCGGCCTGAAGGTCGCGCTTGAGGCCGAGGCGATCCGCGCCGCCGGCGGCGACCCTGGCACGCTGATGCCGCGCCCCACCCGTTGCATCCCGCAGATGGTGGCGATGATCTCGGATCTCGTGGCGCGCGGCCACGCCTACGTCGGCCGCGACGGAGCCGTCTACTTCGACGTACGTTCGTTTCCCGCGTATGGCCGCCTGTCGGGTAACACGCTCGATGCCCTCCGCGAGGGCGCCGGCGAACGCATTGATTCCGCGAACCAGGCCGCGAAGCGCCATCCGGCCGACTTCCTGCTCTGGAAGCCGGACTCGCGGCATCTCATGCGGTGGCCGTCCCCCTGGGGCGAGGGCTACCCCGGCTGGCACATCGAGTGCAGCGCCATGGCGCGCATGCTGCTCGGTGACGAGATCGACATCCACTCCGGCGGCGAGGACAACATCTTTCCGCACCACGAGTGCGAGATCGCGCAGAGTTGCTGCGCGACCGGCCGACCGATCTTTGCGCGCACGTGGTTCCACACTCGCCACCTGCAGGTGGAGGGCGAGAAGATGTCCAAGTCGAAGGGCAACTTCTTCACCGCGCGTGACCTGTTCGCGAAGGGCGTCACGCCCGCCGCGCTGCGGCTTGAGCTCGTGCGCACGCACTACCGTTCGAACGCCAACTTCACGTCGCAGGGGCTGCACGACTGCCAGCGCATGGTGGATCGCTGGTGCCGTGCCCACGCCGCCGCGGTGGCGCGGGCGGCATCCGCGGCCGCCACCGGAGCGGTCAGCCCGGATGAGTCCCGTGCCCCCGGTCCGTTCGAACGTGGGTTGGCGGCGTTCACCGATGCCCTCTGCGATGACCTGAACGTGGCGCGGGCGGTCGCCGCGTTGAACGAAGCGTGCGGAGCGCCTGCCGCCGAGCACGATTCATCCTGCCCGCATCGCGAATTGGCCAGCCTCCTGACCATGGATTCCGTGCTCGGGGTCCTTGGTCGCAACGCCCCCGTGGCCGGTGCCGCCCCGGCCGAGGATCCGGCCTTCGTGGCAACCGTGGAGTCGTTGATCGCCGAGCGGGCGTCCGCTCGAGCCGCCAAGGACTGGCCGGCCAGTGACCGCATCCGCGATGAGTTGATGGCGCTCGGCGTCACGGTGAAGGACGGCCCGCAGGGGGCCACGTGGACGCGCAAGTGAGTACGACCCGCTCCAACCTCGAAGTCGTGATGATCGTCCGGGACGAGGAAGTCAATCTTCCTCACTCGCTTCCCGCTGTGGTGGAGTGGGTACGAAAGGTCTGGGTGGTCGATTCCGGATCAACGGACCGTACCGTGGGGATAGCGAGAGGGGCCGGGGCGGAGGTCGTCCATCGTGATTGGCTTGGATATGCCCGGCAAAAGAACTGGGCCTTGGACAGCCTGGCGATCGAGGCGGACTGGGTCTTGTTCTTGGATGCCGACGAGCGCATCACCCCGGAGCTGGCCCAGGCCATTCGCGGGATCGTTGACCGGGATCCGTCGACCGTGGTGGAGTCTGCCTTTCACCTGAACCGCTACTTCGTCTTTCTGGGCGGGCGTATCAATCACTGCGGGTACTACCCATCCTGGAACGTCCGTCTGTTCAAGCGTGGCCGCGCGCGCTATGAAGAGCGCGACGTCCACGAGCACATGGTGGTCGATGGGCCGGTTGGGTTCATCCGTGATGGCGACATGGAGCACTGGGATCGTCGACCGCTCGAACACCACATTGCGAAGCACAACAGGTACTCGACGCTCGAGGCGCGCGCGATCTGGACCCAGGAGCGCGAGCCTGCACGGGATTCGCTGCCCGCGCGCCTGCTCGGCGGCCCGCTCGAGCGGAGACGCTGGATCAAGCGGCACGTCTACCCGCGGCTTCCCGCGAAGTTCCTCTTCCGGTTCCTTTGGATGTACGTGCTGAGGCTGGGCTTCCTCGACGGCGCCACGGGGTGGCGCTTCTGCCTCTTCATCAGCGCATACGAGCTGCAGATCGAGCAGAAGCTGGTCGAGTATCAGCAGGAGTCACGCCGCGAGCGACCGCTCAAGGTCCCAGCTGTCCCGAACGGCGAGATACGGATGTAAGCGCCTCGGCAAATCCCGCGACAATCAACTCGCGGTTGAATCCTCCCGGACGGGATACGATGACGACAAGTCTGTGCCGCCGTGCCACGGCGCTGAGGCTCGCCTCCCCTAGCCAGTCGATCACCACCCGCTCGAAGAGCACCGTCAAGCAGCATCTCGCCCCCGCCTAGGGTGTCGATGCTTGTACCACGCCGTACTCCGAGCACTCCACGCGAGGCACCTCCACCGCCGGCACCGTCTGCAACTGGCAGGGGTCCAGGTGACGCCAGCGCCGACGGTGCGCGTCGTAGCGCGGGCAGGGCTTCTCGCACCACGGGCCGCAGGCAGCGGCTTCATGACCCCAAAAGCCTCCAAGTCATCGACACGGTCTGGAGACGTACCAAGGAGATGAGAACCTGAGGAACTGCGCGTAGAGGTCGCGGTCACGCATCCGCGCGCGGTAGGCCCCGCCGGAAAGGCCTGGCATCTGGCTGCCGAGGCGGTGTCACCCACGCGGATTCCCAAAGCCCCCGTCTTGAATCGGGGGGATGCAAGGCTACTTCAAGTCTCCGCTCGAGACCACGCATCAATCCTTTGATGCACGGGCCGACGGATGGAACTGCTCGCCTCGGCGACCGAGGCTCCGCTCCAAGTTGGTTTGGCAATCACCAGTAGAGACCCTCATACCCGAGGGTCTTGTGCAGGGCCGGGACGTTGATCAAGTCTATAACCCGCTGTCGGGGCTTGAAGTTCACGTTCGCCCACGTGGCAGGCGTAAGGCGGTGCGAGACGATGAGCACTTCGCAGGCGTCGACGACCTGCTGGAGCTTGTCGCTCATGAGCTCGGCCAGATGCGGGATGGCGCTGAAGGCGAAGCTGCGATTAGCGCCGACCAGGGTCTGCACCGAAAGGTGCTCGTCGTAAATCTTGACTGGATGGCCCTTGCCGCAGAGCGCTTCGACGACATTGACCAGAGGCGACTCGCGCACGTCGTCGGTGCCTTCCTTGAAGGCGAGGCCGACGAGGCCGACGGCGGGGCGCCTCTCGGAGATCACGCGTCGGAGCAGCGCTTCGATCTGGACCTTGTTCGATGAGAGCATGCCCGAAAGCATGGGCAGCTCGGTCGCGGTCTGGCGGGCGGTGTCGAGGATGGCGCGCAGGTCCTTGGGAAGGCACGAGCCGCCAAAGGCGAAGCCGGGCTTGAGGTACTTGGGTGATATGTTGAGCTTCTGGTCTGCGCAGAAGACGTCCATGACTTTGTGTGAGTCGACGCCCAGCTCCTTGCAGATCAGGCCGATTTCGTTGCCGAAGGTGACCTTGAGCGCGTGGAAGCAGTTGTCGGCGTACTTGATCATCGCGGCGACCTGCGGCTCGACATGAAACGTCGGCGCTTCGATCTTGGGGTACATCATCTTGCAAACCTCGGTCGTCATGGAATCGGTCGAGCCGAAGACGACTTTGGGTGGATGGTAGAAGTCCTCGACCGCGACGCCCTCGCGCAGGAACTCGGGGTGGCAGACGTACCCGATGCCGTGGCCCATCTTGCGGCCCGAGGTCTCTTCGAGGATCTTGATGATGAGCTGATGGACGTGCGGCAGGCTGGTGCTGCGCGTCATGACGACGAAGTGCTTGGGATTATGTTTCTTGATCGACTCGCCGATCTGACTCGCGACTTGCTCGAGGTAGTGCGTGGTGACGCCACCGGAGCGCGTTGAGGGGGTGCCGACGCAGAGCAGGGCGACATCGGAGTTTTTCACAGCCTCGTCGCCGTCAGTAGTGGCTCGTAGGATCTGATTCCTGATGGCCTTCTCGAGCAGCTCGGTGAGCCCGGCCTCGACGATCGGGGGCTTGCCAGCGTTGATTAGGTCGACCTTGGCCGGGGCGACGTCGACGCCGATGACGGTGTGACCGAGGTCGGCCAAGCAGCCGCAGGAAACCGCGCCGACATACCCGAGACCGAAGACGCTGATGCGCATGAGAAGCTCCTTTAAGCCGAGAACAGTTAACTTGGTCGCCCTCGCATCGACAGGGCCAGACGGACGGCCGAATCGATCTTGGCGGTCATGTTGTCGATGGTGACTCTGTCGCGCATGAGCGCGCGGGCACGCTGACAGACGACCTCCGTCGCGGTGCGATCGCGCAGCACACTCTGGATAGTGGTGACCATCGCGTTGAGATCGCCGCGCTTATAGCGCCAGCCTGTAATGCCGTGCTCAAGAATTTCGGAGTCGCTGCCGAGTTCGTTAGCGATGATGGTGGGCTTACCGAAAGCGAGCGAGATGTTGATCGCTAGGCCGATGGCGCCAGGGTAGATGCCCAGGTCGCACGTGCTGATCCAGGCGTAATCGTCGCCCTCGGGCACGCGTCCGGTCAGTAGGATGCCGGTCGGGTCGAGCGCGTGGGCCTTGGCACGGATCTCGTGGAGCATCGGCCCGCCAGAGACGATGACCAGTCGAAGGTCCGGGTCTGCCTCGCGCAGCCGCGGCCAGGCGTCGAGCAGGTCCTGGTGGCGTTTCTCGGGGTCCATGCGCCCGATGCAGAGCATGATGCGCTTGCCGTCCATGCCCGCTTGCTTGCGCAGCTCGCGCCCGCGGGCGCTGATGCGGTCGGCGTCGGTGAAGATGTGGCGCGTGTCGATCGTGTTCTGTGCTACAAAGACGTGATCGCCCGAAATGCCAAAGCCCATGAGCTCCTTGCGGGCCGATTCGCCGTAAACGATCATGGTGTCGAAACGATTGAAAAACCGCGGCTTGATCAGGTTGCTCGCCCACGCGAGCCGCGAGTACGAGTGGACCTTGGACCACCCTACGACCGGCACGCCCATCGAGCGGGCGAGCTTGGGGAGTGTCCAGCACTGGCGTATGCGCGGATTGCCCAGCATCACCAGCACATCGGGCTTCTCCTGCGTGAACATCCCTTCGAATGATGGCCATCTCGCGGTGGAGACACCAAACTTGTTGCTCTGCACCAGTGGGCACGAGCGGACGTACTCGCGCATTCCGCCGCCGATGCAATGACCCCTGGCGTCGAGTCCGCCGAGCACGGTGATCTCGTAGGCATCGTCGGCCCGCCCGCGTGCCTGCACGCTGTCGAGGACGGGAAGGCGATAGTGGTGGACCTCGGGCTGCAAGAACCAGACCCGCGCCGGCGCGAAGGCGCTGCCGCTGCTGGAGGAGTTTGGGATGGTTTGGGTAAGGCCCATGGTCAAAGCGTGAGACCTGCGGTCAAGGAGAGGAGTTTACGACGGATTGGCAGTGATTCAGCGCACCGAAAGGGTCAATATCGACCCTATCAGGCCGCTGCCTGACGCATTGCTTGCGCGGGCGATGAGTTAGGCAGCGCCGGTCGGCACGGCCCGAGTGCGCGCCGAGGCTGCGGGGTCAGGGCGCGTGGGCATGGATCCGCCGCTGGCTGCAAAAAGGGTAGTCCGGTCATTGGCACTTTGGGCTTGCCCGACCTTCGTCGACCGGTCAACTGTGTGGCGCTTCAGGAAATCGTGTTGGCTGAGGCGGGCCTCGGGTAGAGGTCCAGCCCCCCGAGGCGGAAGAGGATCGCGTTGCGGAAGCGCTCACGGTTACGGTGCCCGCAGGCCATCCGCTGGATCCTCGCGTTCATCGACTCCGCCGCCGCGTTCGTCGCCCTCAGCACCACCGCGTTCAGGATGCCCTCGCGGTGCTTCCTCACCATCCGCGCCGCACTCACCATCGGCTCGAGCCTGCTGCGCGATGCCAGTGCCGCCCAGACAAGCCACGCCTTCCTCGCCCACCCGACGCTCACGTAGTCCCACAGCCGCGACGCCGCCTCCTACAGTGCCCACGCACGGCCAGTGCGCGTGCACACGCCCTTTAGCCTCGAGAGAAGCGACCGCCGCTCGGGCAGCATCGAGCCGGTGCTCTCAATCCACAGGTACTTCGTCCCCGCCAGCGTCCGGTCTCCCTCGGCGCGCAGCCGCCGGTGCTCTTCACTTGCGCACCGTGTTCACGGCGTCCCCGAGGTGCACCGCCACGTGGAAGCGGTCGAAGCACATCGCCGTATTCGGGAGCCAGCGCGCCGTGGCGTCCACGTGCGGCCGCCACATGTCCATCGCCACCACCTCCACCCGCTCGCGCTCGTGGGCGGGCTGCGCCGAGAATTGCGCGTCCACCGACTCCCTCGTCCGGCCGTCAAGCACCGAGAGCACCCGCCTGCCGTCCAGGTGACGCCAGTGCCGCAGGCGCGAGTCGTAGCCCGGGCAGGACTTGCCGCAATGCGGGCAGCAGGCCGTGCCACGGTGCTCGACGACGATTTCCACCTTGCCGGCAGGGACGTCAAGCCGCACGTCGGAGACGTGCTAGGGGGCGGTGATTCTGAGGATCTGGGCGTAGAGGTCGCGATCGCACATCCGCGCACGGTAGGGGGCGCGGGATGGACGCGAGATCAGGCCGACGGGGCGGCTTCTCCCACACGGATTCCCGAAGACTGGACCTCCACCCGATTCGTGGACACCCCTAACCGGCAGGATTGCCCCTGCCTGAAGGAGCGTGTTTCTTGTCCACGATGCGAGCGAGTACGCGAGAATTCCGTGAGTCTGCCGTCGGTCCGGTGCTGTCGGAGGGCCTCAGCATCCGCAAGGCAGCTGACGACCTAGGGATGCCGTACCACACGCTGCACGGCTGGGTGCGTTGCGGCACGGCGGTCGAGGCGCGAGACCGTGCAGAGGGTGCAGCCGAGGACGAAGGCCGACGCCGAGGCGCGGGTGCGCGAGCTCGAGGCCGAGGTCCGCAACCTGGTGCTCGAGAGGGACATCTTTAGTGAGCGGCGGCGTACTTCGCGCGGAAGCAGCCGTGAAGTACGCCTTCATCCGCGACGAGTTGGCCGGTGCGTGCACGGTGCGTATGGCGTGCCGGCTGCTCGAGGTGAGTCCCAGCGGCTACTACCGCTTCCTGAAGGCGCTGGTCGCGACACAGAAGGCGCGGAGGCTTGCGGTCGAGGTTGCGTATGGCGTGCATCCACGTGGAATCACGCCGGATCTGCGGCGCGCCGAAGATCGCGCACGAGCTTCCCCGCCTCGGCGTGTCCGTGCACCGCAACTCCGTGTCGCGGATCATGCAGGAGCATGGAATACGGGCGAAGTCCGCAAGGAAGTGGCGCCCGACGACGACGCAGATCGGCCATGGCCACGGTGCCTCGCCGGACCTGCTCGGTCGCGACTTCGCCGCCAGCGGCCCGAACCGGAAGTGGCTGTGCGACATCACCTACATCCCGACGGATGAGGGCTTCCTGTACCTCGCCGGCGTGATGGACGCCTGGAGCCGCAGCATCGTCGGCTGGAACATTTCCGACTCGCTGCAACGCCTCGGTGGCCCTCGACGCGCTGCGCATGGCGGTCGCGCGCAGGAACCCGCCGCGCGGGCTCGTGCACCACTCGGACCGGGGCGTGCAGTACACCTGCCGGGAGTGCCGCGACTTCCTTGAGGATCACGGCATGGCGCAGAGCATGAGCCGATCCGGCAATTGTTACGACAACGCGATGATGGAGAGCCTCTGGGCGACGCTTGAGAAGGAACTGGCGCACGGCTGTCGCTTCCGCACGCACGAGGAGGCGTGGCTGGCCGTATTCGAGTGGATCGAGGTCTGGTACCAGCGAACGAGGATCCACGCCTCACTCGGCTACGTCAGCCCCGAGGCATTCGAGGCGGCCGCAAGAGCCGGATAGGATCAAGTTGGGTGTCCACGGGTCTTGTGGCAGTCCAGACCCCAATGACAGGACGTATCTGGTTTACCGTCGATGTGGGGATTTCATGAGGCGGTCTGGACGTTGATTGCGCCCAATTGGATATGAAGGGGATTCGTCTCATCGGGGCGGCGGTGACCTTGGCGGTGTCTGGGGTTGTTTCCGGGATGGTGTCGGCACCGCCAATTGGGGTTGTCGCCGACACGTTCGGCGGCGTGTTCAACTCGGTCGTTGGCGTGATTCCCCTGCCAGATGGGCGGGTCTTGGCGTGGGAGCGGATCGGGAAGCTCTGGATGATCGGTCCGGACGGCGTCCGGGCACCCGGACCCGCCCTAGACATTTCCGATGAAGTGCAAGGCGGAGGAGATCAGGGGATGCTGGGGGTGGTACTTCACCCGGACTTCCCGTCGAAGCCGTACATCTATGCGCTGTACGTTGTGGATCGTCACCACCTGTTGTACGCCGGGACGCCGCAGTACAACCCGTCAGCCAGTCTCTACTACAAGGCGACGATCGCGCGAGTGGTGCGGTTCACCCTCGACTCCTCTTCCAACTACGCGTCCATCGTCCCTGAAAGCCGCTGCACGCTGTTGGGAGCAACGCGCGAGGACGGGATCCCGATCCTGCACGGCTCGCACTCCGTGGGGTCCTTGGTGTTCGGGCAGGATGGGACACTACTTGTGACTACCGGCGACAATGCGAACTTCTCCGTCTACGACACGGGCGGATCTGCAAACAACTTGAACGTCGCAACCGCGCTCAAGGAGGGGATCATCCGTCCAGAGGAGGACGTGGGTGCGTTTCGCTCGCAACTGCTCAACACGCTCTGCGGCAAAGTTCTCCGGATCGATCCGGATTCCGGCGACGGTGTGGCCAGCAATCCGTGGTTTCAGCCGGATGCGCCCCGGAGTCCCCAGAGTCGCGTCTGGGCCCTCGGGCTCCGGAATCCCTATCGGGCGGTAATGGTTCCTGGCACCGGCAGCCACAACCCAGACTTGGCAGACCCTGGCGTATTGTTGGTGGTCGATGTCGGCGCAAGTGTCGCGGAGGAGCTCAATGTCATCAAGCGCGGTGGGTTGAATCTGGGTTGGCCGCTCTTTGAGGGGCAGATGATCAACCCGTACTATTGGCGCCTTCTAGTCAAGAACTCAGACGTGTCTGATCCGCAGGCCTCGGTGGTGGCGTTTCAAGATCTGATTGTTCAAGATACCCAGTTCGAACAGCGATTCATCAACTCCGACCGTGTTCAACAAGCGGAGTCCGCACCGCGGTCTGCGTCCGTGGAGTACAAGAACTATTTCGGGGGGTTCTCGGGGTCAGGCTACGCGTTTCTGCCGGCTGCCGCCTGGATCGAAACCACCCAACCGGTCTCAGGGAGTGGCGCGCTCATGATCCGCTACTCCAATCCGAGCGCGACCGACTCCGTGGTCACTGCGCAGATCCCGGGCCAAGCGGGGCAAGCCGTGCGCTTGCCCACCACTGGTCACCAAGACGCGTGGCGCATTCATGCCGTTCCCTTCTCCACGGGCGGGGCAGCCCCTGCGGCAATCCGACTGACGAAGGCGTCAGGGCCGTCGCTGTTCATCGATGCGATCTGGATTGAACAGGAAGGGGTGACGCCGGACCTACCATCGAGCGCCTTGACCTACGTTCATCACCGCCCGGTACTGGATTGGCGGGTAGCGCGCACGACGACGCCGGGATTCAACGCCCAAGGTGCGGCAATCGGTGTCTCCTTGGGGGCCGAGGGCGGAGCTGAAGGGCAACCGTTCACGGGCGTTTGCGGTGTCGGAGTCGCCGTGGTCGACGGTGAGCACTGGCCAGCCGAGCATCGTGGGATCTACTTCGGCGACTACGGTGGCGGATGGATCCGCCGCGCCGTGCTCAGTCTGGGCTCGCGGTGTGGCGCGTCGCCGGGAAACTGCAATTGCTCTCGAGTCGAGTCCGTCTCGGAATTCGACTTGGACGTGCCCAGCGTCGTCGGCCTAACCTCGAGCCCCTTCGAGCCAACCTTGTTTTCCGCGCAGTGGACGACCCTGCGGCGGTACCGCTGGCTACCCGGCGGGTCCGCTGCGCCCGTCGTTCGAGTGACACAGTCGGCGCAGTTCGGGCCATCACCGCTGTCGGTGACTTTCGATGCCACTTCATCCTTTGATCCCGAGGGGTCTCCATTGGAGTTCCGTTGGGAGTTCAGCGACGGTCATAAGCCGCTGTCGGGTCCGGTCGTGCAGCGAGCGTTCGCGAACCCCGGTACCGGCCCCGCATCGGTTCGCATAACCCTTTCGGTCACCGATGACGCAGGCGTCACTGCCTCCGAGGAGTTGATGGTGGGTTTGGATAACACGCCTCCACTCGTCAGGATTGCGTCCGTCACCGACGGGCAGCTGTACCCGACCGATGTGGACACGGTGTTTCCGCTCTCTGCGGACGTGACCGATCTTGAGCATGGCGCCGCCGACATCGATTGCGAGTGGCGCGTCACCTTGCACCACAACACGCACGTGCACCCCGAGCCTCCTGACTCGTCATGCGTGACCTCTGCCACTATCCAGGCAACTCACTGTGACGACGACAACACCTATTGGTACGAGATCACGCTCACGGCTACGGACGCTGCGGGGCTCCGGGGATCCGATACGGTCGTGCTGCAACCCGACTGTAACGGCACGCTCAATTGTGTCGGTGACCTGACTCGAAACGGATCGGTCGATGCCGAGGACTTGGGAGCGCTGATTTCCCAGTGGGGTGGCGCCGGCAGTGGCGATCTCAATCGGGACGGTTTCACCAATGGGCTAGACATCGCGGTCTTGCTCAACAACTGGGGGGTATGCAAGGGACATTGAGGATTGGGTTGGGGAGGGGCACTCGTACACTTGGGGAGTCTTGGGCCACGTTCCCACCCCCCCACCCCCCACCCTCGGCCTCACCGGCGGCATCGCCTCCGGCAAGTCGACGGTGGCGCGGATGCTGCACGACGAAGGGTGCGTGGTCGCCGACAGCGACGAACTCGCGCGGCAGGCG
>Ga0255182_1000255_pt1 | contig 41589 bp, 45 predicted proteins | sample Atl_UVDOM_RepA_8_FD_188420 | JGI IMG/M metagenome (GOLD analysis project Ga0255182, IMG submission 188420) | Freshwater microbial communities from Altamaha River, Georgia, United States - Atl_UVDOM_RepA_8d | ecosystem: Environmental > Aquatic > Freshwater > River | place: USA: Georgia...
AAAGGCCTCGGCAGGTTTCATGGCCGGATTCATGTTCGAGAGATACATCTCGGTGGTAAGCCGTGCGATGTCATTGGCCTTATACATGTCATGCAGCTGCTGGCACAGGTCCGCCAGGCCCACCCGCTCATATCGGGGCTGCTTGGCGCAGAACTCAGGTAGCACACGCCACATCGGCTGATTTTTATCGTAGTCGTCTTTGAACTGCTGCAGGGCTGTGAGCAGAGTGTTCCAGCGGCCTTTGGTAATGCCGATGGTGAACATGATGAAAAACGAATATAGGCCCGTCTTCTCTACGATCACACCATGCTCGGCCAGATACTTGGTCACGATGGATGCCGGGATGCCGCGGGCATCAAACTCACCCTTGATATTTAAGCCTGGAGTGATCACGGTCGACTTGATCGGGTCGAGCATATTGAAGCCAGGCACGAGTCCATCAAATCCATGCCAGTCATCTTGTGGGTCCAGCTCCCACTCCGCGCGATTGGCCATGCCCCAGCTGTCTGCGGTGACGTCCTCTGGACCCCAGACTTTAAACCACCAGTCAAGACCAAACTCTTCATCCACTTTTCGCATGGCGCGTCGGAAATCCAAGGCCTCCACGATCGACTCTTCTACGAGCGCCGTACCTCCGGGTGGCTCCATCATCGCCGCCGCAACATCCAGCGACGCGATGATCGCGTACTGCGGACTGGTCGAGGTGTGCATCAGATAGGCCTCGTTAAACAGATCGCGGTCCAGTTTGCGGGTATCACTCTCCTGGACCAGCACCTGCGAGGCCTGGGATAAGCCCGCCAACAGCTTGTGGGTCGACTGGGTCGAGAAAATCAATGGATCCTTCGGCCGTGGACGATCCTTTCCGATTGCATGCATGTCTTTGTAAAAGTCATGAAAACAGGCATGCGGAATCCACGCTTCATCAAAGTGAAGGGTATCGATGTAGCTGCCCATTACATCTTTGATCATCTCGACGTTGTAGAGCACACCGTCGTAGGTGCTCTGAGTAATGGTCAGAATCCGCGGCCGGGCGCTGCCATTGCCGCTGCTCAAGGCCTCTCGCGCAAACGGATTGGCCTCGATTTTTTTCTGAATATTTTCCGGCTTGAATTCCTCAAGCGGAATCGGACCAATAATGCCCAGGTGGTTACGGGTGGGCATGAGGAACACCGGGATCGCTCCGGTCATTGTAATGGCGTGCAGCACGCTCTTATGACAGTTGCGGTCCACCACCACAATATCGCCTGGAGCAACCGAGGCATGCCAGACGATCTTGTTTGATGTCGAAGTGCCGTTGGTAACAAAGAAGCAATGGTCTGCATTAAAAATTCGGGCGGCGTTGCGCTCCGAGGCTGCCACAGGCCCCGTGTGATCCAGGAGCTGTCCAAGTTCATCGACTGCATTACAGACATCAGCACGCAGCATGTTTTCACCAAAAAACTGGTGGAACATCTGGCCCACGGGAGACTTTAGAAATGCAACCCCCCCGGAGTGGCCCGGGCAGTGCCAGGAGTAAGAACCATCCTGGGCATAGTCCAGCAGGGCACGAAAAAATGGGGGCGCCAGCGAATCCATATAGGACTTCACTTCACGCAGAATATGCCGCGCGACAAATTCCGGCGTGTCTTCAAACATATGAATAAAGCCGTGAAGCTCACGCAGAACATCGTTCGGAATGTGGCGAGAGGTCCGAGTCTCGCCATAGATGTAAATTGGAATCTCTGCGTTGCGGAATCGAATCTCGCTGACGAAGGCACGAATATTTTTTAACGCCGCATCGGTCTCTTCCTTGGATCCGGCGCCAAACTCTTCATCATCAATCGACAAGATGAAGGCGGAGGCCCGGCTTTGCTGTTGGGCAAACTGGGAGAGGTCGCCATAGCTGGTGACGCCCAGGACTTCGACGCCCTCTTTTTCCAGGGCATCGGCCAGGGCTCGAATGCCCAGGCCGGAGGCGTTTTCCGAACGAAAATCTTCATCAATGATCACGACCGGAAAACGAAACTTCATGGACGGGCACCTGTTCCCAAAAATAGAGAGACCGGATAGTAGGACAAAACCCCGGCGCGGGGAGGACTTTGTCTGATCATGCCAACCGACCGTGGCGTGAATGCAACCTTGGGGTTTAGCACTCGGGAACCTCGAGTGCTAAAATCAGCTCTGAGCAGCATGTTGACTTTTCTAGGAGGTCTTCTGCATGAGTACACAGGCTTTGTCAGCTGAGCAGGCCCTGACATCGCTCTCCCTGTCACCCGGGGGGAATCTGGATGCCTATATACGGGCAGTCCAGCAGTTTCCAATGCTCTCCCAGGAGCGCGAGGAAGAGCTCGCCCTGCGGTTCAGAGTAGCCAATGATCTTGATGCGGCAAGAGAGTTAGTGCTTACACATTTACGTCTGGTGGTTGCCGTCTCGCGCCAATTCAAGGGCTATGGACTGCCCCAGGCGGACCTGATCCAGGAAGGCAATATCGGCCTGATGAAGGCAGTCAAACGCTTTGATCCCACCCGGGGGGTTCGGCTGGTTTCCTTTGCCATGCTCTGGATCAAGGCAGAGATTCACGAGTACATCCTGCGCAACTGGCAGCTGGTCAAAATCGCCACCACCAAAGCCCAGCGCAAACTCTTTTTCAATCTCCGCTCCATCAAGGCAGCCCTAGGTGTGCAGGACAGTGTGTCCAATGACCAGGCCCAGGCGATTGCCCGAGAACTGAATGTCGCGCCGAGCGATGTCTTGGAAATGGACCAGCGGATGTCGGGTGGCGACATTGCAATCGAGCCCCGCACTGATGAGGAAGATGGCGGCTTCGCTCCGATCGCCTATCTGGCTGCTCCAGATGCAGATCCGGCCCATGTGGTAGAGGCTGAGCAGGCGGCATCGCTACAGTCCGAGAGCCTGCTACGCGCATTGAATTCTTTAGACCAACGCAGTCGAGAAATCGTCATGGCCCGCTGGCTTAGGGAGGAAGAGGAGGGCGGAAGCAGCACGTTACAAGAGCTGGCTGACCGCTATGGCATCTCTGCCGAGCGGGTACGACAGATCGAAGCATCGGCGTTAAAAAAACTCCGTCTCGAGCTCTCCTGATTATCTGCAGGCACAGTTCCACCACGCCATGCCCACACGACAAGGCCTGAGATGCGCGATGCTCTCGGGCCTTTTTCTTGTCGGCCTCTGTAGCACTCCTTTATCTGCCCAGTCGACAGGCAGCGCTGCGGCCAGCGCAGGGCAGAAGGCTGCGATTGGATCGAGCGTCAGGGTGCATGGTCTCCAATGGGATCTGCACGAGATGACCATTGGCCAAGTCAGGCAGATGGCGAAGGCGACCGGATTTGTGAGTCGGGCGGAGAAAGAAGGCGGTGGAAGTGTCTACGAATCCGGCTGGACCAAGAAGCAGGGCTGGAACTGGCGCACCCCCTATGGCGTTCCCGCCCAGGATCATGAGCCAGCTGTGCATCTGATGTTCGATGAGGCACAGATGATCTGCAGATTTTTCGGCAAACGACTGCCCACTGACCAAGAGTGGACTCAGGCGGCCTATCTCGAGCAGCGTGATCTGCCGCCTGCGGACTTCGTAAAAGGAAAACGTTACGCCTATCCAAACGGCGACTCCGCGGTCAACAGCCACTGTCTGAATGGCTGTGGCAACTACCGCGGCAGCGCACCTATCGGCAGTCTCACGCGCGGCATCGGCCATGTTGCGGTGATGACCACTCCTGCCGGTGTCAATGGCCTGTACGACATGGGCGGCAATGTGTGGGAGTGGGTCGATACCGGCAGCGGCAATGAACGTATTACCCGTAGTTCATCCTGGTGGTATGGGCCTGAGCGGCAGCGCGAATCGGATGTTGCTACGAAGCCGACTGACACACGGGTGGTCTATATCGGATTTCGCTGCGTACGATAACGCAGAAAGCGTCTACAGCAGATAATGATCCAGTAGCAGGGCTGCAAAGAGCAGGGCCAGGTAGTTGATCGAATATTTAAACGTCTTGCGGGCGAGCCGCTCCGAATAGCTTCGGTAGAGGCACCAGGCAAGCCAAAGAAAATACCCTCCTAGCAGCAAAGCCGAAACGAGATACACCACGCCGCTCATGCCAACTAAAGTTGGAAGTGCCGTGGTAGCCACGAGCAGCAGCGTGTACAGCAGAATGTGCAGACGGGTGAACTGGGGCCCATGGGTCACCGGCAGCATCGGCAGACCGGAGCGTGCATAGTCATCTGTGCGATACAGGGCAAGCGCCCAGAAATGCGGCGGGGTCCATACAAAAATAATGAGAAAAAGCACCCATGCTTCAATCGGCGCCTGGCCTGTGACTGCAGCCCAGCCGAGCACTGGTGGCATTGCGCCCGAGGCGCCGCCGATCACAATGTTCTGGGGTGTCAGTGGTTTGAGAATAACGGTATAAATAATCGCGTAGCCCACAAAGGTTGCCAGCGTCAGCCAAGTGGTTAGCGGATTTACAAAGGCATAGAGTAGAAACGTGCCAATGCCGCCGAGAATTCCAGAAAAGATCAGGGTCTGAAATGGTGTGAGCGTTCCGGAGGGCAATGGACGCCATGCAGTTCTGGCCATCTTTGCATCAATATGCTGCTCCACCAGACAATTAATCGCTGCCGCCGCACCGGCCACCAGCGTGATACCAATCGTTGCGTTTAACAAAATTCCGAGCGGTACCCAGCCTGGAGTCGAGAGCGCCATGCCGATCACCGCACAAAACGAGATGAGCATGACCACCCTCGGCTTTGTCAGGGCAAGGTACTGTTTAAACAGCGACGATTCGATAAGCGATAGGTCGTTCATGGAAACCAAAGGTCGGGCTATCCGATGCGGGATGCCTTGAGCAGCCGGTTAAGATCCTTTTTCATGGCATTCGGATCAGGATTATCCGGGAAACGCATCATTAGATTGCCTAGGGGATCCACGATCCAGATATTGCTTGCCCCTGCCTGCTGGGCTACCGACTGAATCGCCACTGAGAGCCAGTTGGCAATCAGCGGGTCTTTATTGGCCGCATCGCCAAGCCGCACCACCCACAGGCCCTCGTGCTCGGCGAGCACCGCGGGATCCGGCGTTCCCGAGTCCGACACGATCCATAGCCGCTCGACCCTGTCCCGCTCTCGGCCAGTGGTCAGGCGGAGCTGACGCATGAGCCACAACTCCTGCTGACAGGCCTGGGCACAGGCCGAAGGACCGATTCTGATCATGAGCCACCGTCCCGACCAATGTCCCAGCTCCGACAACGGTCTTCGCGTGGGGGATTCGGTCTGAATTGCAGCGAAGGCACTCTCCGCCTTTGGCGCCACCAGCACATTGACCGCCACCGATGTCACGGTGACCTGAGGCTCAACAAAATCCCCATAATTGGTTCGGCCTTCCGGTTTGATCCCGTAATAAGTCACATACGATGCAATCACCGGGGCGATCGTCACCGCCAGAACGCCCCACAAGGGCCAAAGATTCCGACGACGTTTTCTATCCTGACTGCTCATACATCACTCTTTATCTTTCGGTTACTGATCATGCTGCCGTCGGACTGGTCGCAGGCGCCAGGCAAAAAACAGGCAGGCCAGAAAAATCAAAAACCACTGCAGTGCATACCCAAGGTGCTTGGGAACATCGCTGTTGACTTCGGGCAGCTTTCTCAAAAGCCCATCATTGTTATCCGAAGTCTGCCAGACGATGACCGGCCAGACCGAGGCTCCGATACGCTGACCTGATGCCTGCCAGTCAAAGTTCTGCCAGACATTGCCCGGCAGGATCGTTGGATCTTGCCGTGTCAGCTCAATGCGCTTCATGACCGATGCTAAGGCCATGCCCTGCAGACGCACGGGATCAGGGGCGGCAGCGATATCGACCTGATTCACACCCGGTGGTTTAGGCATCCAGCCACGATTCACCCAGACATGGCTGCCGTCGGCCAGCACGACAGGTGTTAATACGTGAGCGCCCGCCCGGCCCTCCCAGGCGCGATTATCCAACGCCACCGATTGATCGAAACGCCACCTGCCGGTAATCAACACCCGCTGCTGATCCAGGTCCTCGGCGTTGCGGTCAGTCCGCCAGGTCAGAAGTGTGCTGCCCATCTCCAGCGGTTCGGTGCGTTTGGCCCGAAGGTCGATCAAGGCCTGCTTCTCATCCGCGCGGCCCAGCTGCCACACCCCCAGATGAATCGCGGTGGCTGCAAGGCCGAGAAACACCACTACCGCACCCCAGGACCGAACCCTAGACGGTGTTTTCATAAAGCGATCCGGGTCCTGCACAATAGCGGCTCGATGCGCATCCTGATAGCTTCTGTCTTTATCCTCATTTTGCTCAGCCTTGGGTCAGCACTCTTTTATCTGATGCGTGACAAGGGAGCCAGCAACAACACTGTGCGAGCCCTCGCGCTGCGCGTGGGCTTTTCTATCGCACTGTTTCTTTTTTTGATCGCTGCCCATCAACTCGGTTGGATCGAGTCGACGGGCATTCGATACTGATTTACAGCCAGTAGACCAGGATATACAGGCCCAGCCAGACCACATCCACGAAGTGCCAGTACCAGGCGGCGGCCTCGAAGGCGAAATGCTGGTTCGGCTTGAAGTGGCCACGCACGCAACGGGCCAGCATGACCGTCAGCATGATCGCACCGACGCAGACGTGAAAGCCATGAAAGCCGGTGAGCATAAAAAATGTAGATCCAAAAATGCCTGAGGTGAGTTTCAGATTGAGATCTGCATAGGCATGGGCGTACTCATAGGCCTGAAAGCCCAAAAATACAAAGCCCAACAGGATGGTCACTGCCAGCCAGAAATTAAGTTTGCCGCGATTGTTGTCACGCAGGGCGTGATGGGCGATGGTGAGCGTCACGCCCGATGACAGCAGCAGGGCGGTGTTAATCGTGGGAATCCAGAATGGTCCCATTGTTTTGTACTCTTCAATCAGTCCGGCAGGACCGGTTCCCTTGCCCCACTGGGCAATGAAGTCCGGCCAGAGAATTGACTTGTGATCCAGATCGCCAAGCCAAGGCATCGAAATCACGCGGGCGTAAAAGAGCGCTCCGAAAAATGCCGCAAAGAACATGACCTCTGAGAAGATGAACCAGCTCATGCTCCACCGGAAGCTGGCGTCTACACGGCTGTTGTACTGGCCGCCCTCAGACTCGGCAATCACGGTGCCAAACCAGCCAAAGAACATATAGATCAGAACAAGAAATCCTGCCAGCAGGGTCCAGGGACCATAGGCCTGGGAGTTGATCGTACCCACCGCGCCAAAGAGCGTCAGGATCATGGCCACCGACCCGACCGCCGGCCATTTGCTGGGTGCGGGCACAAAGTAATACGGTGCGTGACTTGCTGAACTCATGGCTCTCCCCTCAATTTCCTTTTTGTAAACAATTTCTTTTCATATCCACTTCAGACCACAGCGCCGGCATTTATCCCAAGATAACGCGCACCAGCACCACCAACGTCACCACAAACAACACGCCCGCCATTACACCGGTGATGATGACGTGCACCGGATTCAGACTGGCCATATCGCGATCATGATCCTGGCCCTTACGGACCCCAAAAAACGACCACAACACAGCGGCAAGGGTCTGCAAGAAACTACTTTTGCGGCCCGCTGCCTGTTTTAGTTCATCCACTCTTAGCTCCCCGCCTTGGGCGTGCTTGCGGCACGCGGCGTGGCAGAGATCGCGGCAGACTTGTGGCCCGCCACTTCAAAGAATGTATAGCTCAGGGTAATGGTGGCGATATCCGAGGGTAGTTTTGGATCAATCACAAACACCACCGGAAACTCTCGCCGCTCACTGCCTTTCAGTTCCTGCTGCTCAAAACAGAAGCATTCCAATTTTTTAAAGTGGCTGGCCGAATGCCGTGGGGCATAGCTCGGGATCGCCTGGCCGACCAGGTTCTGCTTGGTCACATTGACGATTTCATAGGTCACGGTTGCCAGCTCGCCAGGATGGACCTTCATGTGGGCCACCTTCGGCTTAAAGACCATGGAACCTTGGACATTGGCATCAAACTCAACAGTGATGCTACGGCTGGTGTCGACCTGAGTGCTACGGGCGAATTCACGTGCCTCGGCATAGTTCAGTTTGTCTTTACGGGCCAAGACATTAATGCCAGTGATCTCGCAAATTTTTTCGTAAAAAGGCACAAGGGCAAAACCAAATCCAAACATCAGAATGGCCACCATCAGCAGCTTGCCCATCATGCGGCTGTTTTCCGCAGAAGGCTTCTCGGCAGATATTGGATCTGATGAGGGGTGCGGCTGCTGACTCATACCGGAAAGATCAGGTACTTGGCCACGATACCCGCAAAAAATACGGCCGCCACTGATGCCAGGATCAGGGCGAGCCGCAGGTTTGCGCGTTGCGAATGGGCCATGTGCTACGCGAAGACTCGCCTCAAGCCTTAATGGCTCTGGCCTTTGAAGGCCGGGGGTGTCTCAAACGTATGGAAAGGCGCGGGTGATGCAACGGTCCACTCCAGTCCACCCTGGTCACTTTCCCAAGTGTTGTCGGCCGACTTCGGGCCGCCCTTGATGCACTTGATCACGACATAGAGCAGCAGCAGCTGTGTCAGACCAAAACCAAATGCACCCACGGAAGCCAATGCATTGAAGTCCGCAAACTGCATGTTGTAGTCGGCATAGCGACGGGGCATGCCGGCCAGGCCCAGGAAGTGCATCGGGAAGAAGGTGACGTTAAAGAAGATCATCGACAGCCAGAAATGGGTTTTACCGAGCGTTTCGTCATACATGTGGCCTGTCCACTTGGGCAGCCAGTAATACAGACCAGCAAAGAGGGCAAAAAGCGATCCGGCGACCAGCACGTAGTGGAAATGTGCGACCACGTAGTACGTATCGTGCAGCTGGATATCCAGCGGCGCCACTGACAGGATGATGCCGGTGAGTCCACCCATGGTGAACACGAAAATAAATCCAATCGCAAAGAGCATTGGGGTCTCGAAGGTCATCGATCCCTTCCACATCGTGGCCAGCCAGTTAAAGATCTTCACGCCGGTTGGCACGGCGATCAGCATGGTGGCGTACATGAAGAACAGCTGCCCGGTCACCGGCATTCCGGTGGTGAACATGTGGTGGGCCCAGACCACGAACGAGAGAACTGCAATCGATGCGGTCGCATACACCATGGAGCTGTAGCCGAACAGACGCTTACGGGAGAAGGTCGGAATGATCTCTGACACGATCCCGAAGGCCGGCAGAATCATGATGTAGACCTCGGGGTGGCCGAAGAACCAGAAGATGTGCTGGTACATCACCGGGTCACCGCCACCTGCGGCATTGAAGAAGCTGGTGCCGAAATGGCGATCGGTCAGCATCATGGTAATGGCGCCCGCAAGTACCGGCATCACCGCGATCAGCAGATAGGCCGTGATCAGCCAGGTCCAGACAAACATGGGCATTTTCATCAGCGTCATGCCAGGTGCCCGCATGTTCAGAATCGTGGTGATGATGTTGATCGATCCCATGATCGAACTCGCGCCCAGAATGTGAACCGCAAAAATCGCCATGTCCATGCCCACGCCCATCTGGGTGGAGAGCGGCGCATACAGGGTCCAGCCAGCAGCAGTCGCACCACCGGGTACAAAGAATGACGCCACCAGCAGCAGCGCGGCAGGAATCAATAGCCAGAAGCTCAGGTTATTCATCCGCGCAAAGGCCATATCGCTTGCACCGATCTGCAGAGGAATCATCCAGTTCGCAAAGCCCACGAAGGCCGGCATGATGGCGCCAAAGACCATGATCAGGCCGTGCATGGTGGTGAACTGGTTAAACAGCTCTGGGTTAAGAATCTGCAGGCCAGGCTTGAAGAGCTCGGCGCGAATGCCTAGGGCGAGAAAACCCCCGACAAAGAGCATTGCAAAACTAAACCACAGATACATCGTTCCGATGTCCTTATGGTTGGTGGCAAACAGCCAACGACGCCAGCCATGAGGATGATCATGGGCGTGATCATCGTGGCCGGCGACTCCATGCTGAGGTCCAAGTACTGCGCTCATCGTGTTCTCCTTGGTGCTGTCTGCGACTTATTGTTTAACGGGGGCATTGACGGCGGCGGTCTTCACCGGCGCTGCCTTGGGCTGTGCGGCAACCCACTTGGTGTACTCCTCGGCGGAGACCACCTTCACGACAATCGGCATGAAGGCATGGTCCTTGCCACAAAGCTCGGCGCAGTGGCCACGATAGGTGCCTTCTTTTTCTGCCTTAAACCAGGTGTCACGCACAAAGCCGGGAATCGCATCCTGCTTGACGCCAAACGCAGGGACCATCCAGGCATGAATCACGTCGTTGGCGGTGGTCACCACACGGATCTTCTTGCCTACCGGAACGACTACTTCTTTGTCGACTTCAGAGAGGTAGTGCTCGCCTTTGGGCGCCTGGCCGGTAATCTGCTCGCGTGGCGTGGCGAGGGCGGAGACAAACGAGATGCCCTGGCCTTCGCCTTTGATGTAGTCATAGCCCCACTTCCACTGCATGCCGGTGGCCTTGATGGTGATATCGGCGTCGGCGGTATTTTTCTGTGCGATCACGACGGGCGTGGCATACACACCAATCACCACCACAATCAGGAATGGCACGATCGTCCATGCGATCTCAACGGCGGTGCTCTCATGAAAATCTGCAGGCTTGTGCCCTTTTGATTTCCGGTGGGCATAGATCGAGTAGAACATCACCGCGAACACGGCGACAAATATCGCCAGGCAGATCCATAGCAGAAAGTTGTGCAGAAAATAAAGATCCGATGCGATGCCTGTCACCGGTGTCTGCAGGTTATACCGACCGTCCATTTAACCTCTCCCCTGTCTTATCTTGTTCAACAGCACCTGAATCGGCGTTTCATTTAGTGGGCCAACGCCAATCGAAACTCTTCAAAAAATCTCTTGCGATCTGCCATGCCCACAAACTGACCGATCTGCACTGCGCCTTTCGGGCTTTCCAGGCGGACCATTCCGTATGCAGAATCATCCATCCCACAACGACACCACTGCCGGGGGAACTCCGTCGCCTGCGACGATGTTCCCTTAACCACTTCCACCCGCACGCAGTCACGCAGCAGGGTGATTCGCTCGTGGTCTGTCGCATGACGGGCATAGGCCAGAAATGCCACAGAAAGCACCAGCAGTTCGATTACCGCAAAGGGGAGGACAATCCATGCGCCCGATAACGCCCAGGCGAGCGATATCAGCAACGATGCGACGGCCACCATTCCGTAGGCGACGCATAGCTGACGGGGCGTTAGCGAACAGTTGCGCCGCAACACCCATGACTTCGACAGAGCCTCCATGCTTCTCCCCCAACTGCCTAAGCCTGACGACCGAGTCGTTAAGATTATAGACGGCCTAGGGGTCTTTGCGACCGCGCGGAGCCCAGACCACCGGCTGGGGCGCAGCTGGATCAGGCTTCCCAGTCCTGGTGTTGGGGTCGGGAGACCAGGCATGGCCAAACACCAATTCGATGCGTAGCCGAATGCTGCCCCCCCGACGCTGGGACTCCAGGGCCTGAAGCACACGGTCTCGCCATCCTCTGCCCGAGAGCCCCGCCGGCCGGGCTAACAACGGGTTGCCTCCAAGGGTTCTAATGTCAGTAAGCGCTAACTCTGGGGAGGTGTATGTGAATTCTATCCACTCAACATCCATTACCGGATCGGCCAGGCCCAGTCCCACCAACGCATCTCCGATGTCATGCATATCTGGATGGCCAGGAACATGCTTGAGCTGGTCTGCATCACCCAGGTCAAGGGCGAATTGGCGCAGTGAGTCCGGCCCCAGAGTGACAAACATCATTAGCCCCGAGGGCCGCAGCAGCCCCGCCCAGAATTCGAGGGTCGCACGAGGCTGGGCCAGATAGGCCAGCAGGCCAACCGACCAGACCAGCTGGATCGAGCGTGGAGCCAGTTGAATCGGCTGGCCATATTGCGCAATGCCATGTTCAAGCCGCGGCCCCTGCTGCTCCCGGATATAGACAAACCGGTCGCGCAGGCGGCTCTCCGCCTCACGCCAAAACGGATGCTGGGCGAGCTGCGCACAGCCCCGCCGCGACAGCTGCAGGCGGGTACTGTCTGGATTAACCGGCCGGACGAGGGGATCTTTGTGCACCGGCTCAGTATATTGAAGCGGTGTTCCGAACAACGATCACACCCAGCCTTCGGCGACTGCTGCGATGGGCCATGCACGCACCCTGCGTGTGCTGCGGCCGCTATGACGATGGGCGGGAGATCTGTCCACCTTGCGCAGAAAAAATTGCAGTCACGCCATGGGGAGTCAGCGGCCTTGACTGTGGCGACATTCGAATTCCAATCCTCTGGCGGGAGGCCTATGGCGGACCGCTCACTGCGCTGGTGGTGCAGTCGAAGTATCACGGGCTGTGGTCAGTGGCACGGCTCCTGGGCAGAACTCTCGGATCACTACCCAGGCCCTGGCTGGGATCCGCGCCGATCGCTGTCGCCATTCCGTTGTCGGGTTCACGGCTTGCGAATCGCGGCTACAACCAGTCGCTGATGATTGCCCAGGCGGCAGCCGCTGCCTGGAACATTCCGGTGCGTAGATACTGGCTGGAGAAAATAAAACAGACCTCACGCCAGGCGTCATTAGACCGAGGCCAGCGCCAGCACAACCTGCTGGGCAGCTTTCGGGCATCACAGGCAATTGCGGGCCAGCGTGTGATACTCATCGATGACATCATGACCAGCGGCGCCACCCTGAGAGAAGCGATCACGGCCATTCGCCAGGCTAATGGCACGGTGATTGGCGCTGCGGTGATCGCCCGTGTTGGCCCCATGGCGCCCGCACGAATACATTTTTCACAACACCATGCTGCACATCGTCCTAGTTGAGCCGGAGATTCCTCCGAACACCGGTAACGTGATCCGACTGTGTGCAAACACCGGCGCACAGCTTCACCTGGTTGAGCCGATGGGATTTCCCATCGATGACAGCAAGATGCGCCGTGCAGGCCTCGACTATCACGAGCGGTCGATGTTCAAGGTCCATGCATCATGGTCTGAATTTCTGAACACCGAATCTCCTCCAGCCGATCGGCTGTTTGCCATCACCACCAAGGGTGGACAGTCACTCTTTGAGCATTCGTTCGCGCTTGATGACTGGCTGATATTCGGATCCGAGACCAAGGGACTGGGTGCGCGACTTGAAACCTTCCCTGTTCATCAGCGGCTTCGTATTCCGATGCGGCCCGACAATCGCAGCCTGAATCTATCCAATGCAGTGGCAATCACGGCCTATGAGGCCTGGCGACAGCTCGGCTTTATGGGCGCGCAGGCGCCGACGACATGGGCTGAGGAGGGTCCTCGCAGGACTCGGTCAAAAGGTTGAGTGCCTCTTGCACATTGGTCGCTACGCGGAGATGGCATCGATGCTCTTCACGTATAAAGCCAGCCTCTTCTCCACGTTTAAGAAAATCAAGTAAGGGCGTGTAGTAGTCGTGGGCATTTAAAAGCACGATCGGCTTTTGATGCAGACCAATCTGCCGCCAGGTCCAGGTCTCAAAAAATTCTTCAAATGTACCAATGCCCCCAGGCAGTACAAGAAATGCATCTGCACGCTCGGACATGATGAATTTGCGGGTATGCATGGAATCCACTACGAAGAGTTCGGTGAGCCCCTCTTTGGCGGGTTCAATGGACAGCAGACTCTCGGGAATGACGCCCGTGGTCTTGCCTCCTGCATCAATGACGGCCTGGGCAACCGCCCCCATCAGACCGCAGCAGCCACCACCAAACACCAGCGCCATACCCCGTTGGGCCAGGCCCTCGCCACACTGCCGGGCGATCAATTCCCAACGCGGATCCTTACCGCTTCGGGATCCACAAAATACGGTGACCGATTTAATGGTCGAACTCATCGCGCACATCACGCGCTGTCAACGATGCAATTGCCTGGGCGGCTGAGCATTGGCCTGACAGCAGTCCACAGACCGCGCCGGTGATCGGCACATCAACGCCCACGCTATCGGCGAGCGCCTGTAAGGCAGGAGCAGACTTCACGCCCTCGGCCACATGGCCCAGATTGCGGACAATGTCATCGAGCCGCTCGCCACGGGCAAGTGCAAGGCCGACACGCCGATTGCGCGATAGATCGCCGGTTGCGGTGAGCAGCAGATCACCGAGGCTTGCCAGACCCATGAATGTCTGTTCACGCGCGCCGATCGCTATTCCGACACGCGACATCTCAGCAAGGCCTCGGGTAAGCAGCGCCGCCCTGGCGTTTGCGCCAAGTGCCAGGCCATCGCAGACGCCTGCGGCAATCGCAAGAACATTTTTCATCGCACCGCCAAGCTCGACTCCGATCAGATCGTCGGTCGGATAAAGCCGCAGGCCCGCACCATGGCAGGCCTGGGCAATATGGCGCGCCCAGTCAATCTGTCGACTGGCCACGGTAAGTGCGGCGGGCAGGCCTCGGGCAACCTCCTGCGCAAAACTCGGCCCCGACAGAGCCGCCATTGGCCAGCCCGGGCATGCCGACTCAAGGATCTGATGCGGCCAACGCAGGCCGGTGCTCTCTTTCGATGTGCCTGGACCATCAAGCGCAAGTCCCTTGGCAAGCCAGATCATCGCCTCGCCTGCTTGCGGGGCGCCCAGTTCATGCATCAACAATGCCGCTGCCTGCTCGAGTCCCGACATCGGCGTTGCGAGAATGATGAGTGCGTGCAGGGTCTGGCCCGGCTGAGCACGACGGTGGGCATCTGACTGCGCACGCCAGTTTGCGCAGGCCTTCGATAGGTCTGCAGAAAGTCCGAGCGATCGCGGCAGGGCAATGCCGGGGAGGTATTTTTTGTTTTCGCGCAGAGATGCCATCTGCTCTGACTGCTGGCCATCACGTGCCCAGAGGGTGACCATCCCATCGGCTGCACGCGCCGAGAATTGAACGGCGATCGCAGAGCCCCAGGCGCCCGCGCCGACCACCAACACCGGCAGCGTGATCTCGGGCGCCTGCATGCTTATTGGGTCGGCAGAATCAGACCGCTCTCAGGCGCCTGCGCCTGCTGCGCGGCGGACTGGGCCATCCGCTGCTGATAGAAGGCTTCCCAGTTCAGCTCCGCAAGGTGCACCGGCGGAAAGCTGGCACGCTGGATCACATCCGCAATGTTGGCGCGTAGGTAGGGATAAACGATGCTGGGGCAGGAGATCCCTTTTAAGAGCGCGAGCTGATCATCGGCGACGCCGAGGATTTCAAAAATTCCGGCCTGGACCGCCTCGACCAAGAAACCTGTTTTCTCGCCAAGCCGACAGGTCACCGTGCAACGTACACCGACCTCATAGAGGCCTGGCTGGAGCGTCTTTTCATGGGTGTCAATCTGAAACTCAAGCCGGGGCTCCGCCTGGTCAAGAAAAACCGATGGCGCATCCGGAATCTCCAGTGAAAGATCCTTAAGGTAGATACGCTGCAGGTTAAATTGCGGGCCGTTCGATGCCTTGTCGGCAGAACTGTTGGGCTGGTTCATAAGGAATTCTTTCTGCGGATTAATCCGCTAACAAGGGGGCAAGCCCGCCGTCACGATCCAATGCTGCGAGATCGTCAAAACCGCCGACATGACGGTCACCGATAAAAATCTGCGGCACGGTTCTGCGGCCGGTTTTTTCAATCATCTGATCACGCTGGGCAGGATCCAGATCGATTCGAATCTTTTCAATTTCGTTTACACCGCGTTGCTTTAACAACATTTCTGCGCGCTGGCAGTATGGGCATACGGCTGTGCTGTACATGATGACTTTGGCCATACGACTTAACTCCGTTTGGTCACTGGCAGGCCCGCCTGCTGCCAGGCATCAAAGCCACCCTCGAGATTAAAAACGGCCTCGACGCCTGCCTTTCTGAGCTGTCGGCCCGCCTTCGCGCCGCGCCAGCCGCTTTGGCACATGAGAATGACCGGTGCCTGGCCCTTGCCGTGCTGGATGCGCTTTTTGATGTCATCCATCTGTCCGGCGAGGGCGCTCGACGGAATATGCAGGGCCTGTGGCGCACTGCCTTTGGCAATTTCGGCCGGCTCACGAATATCGATGAGCAGTGCATTCTGGGAGTTGAGCATCTGCGTGGCGCCCAGTGTGTTGACGACCCGCGCGCCAGAACCCCGGGTTGCCAGAGGCCAGACCAACAGCGCGCCGCTGATGAATGCAGCCCCGATCAAAATAATGTTGTCAATGACAAACTGCACTGGGTCTCCTTATCCATCGCCGGGACGGCGTCAGGCGAAATTATAGAATGCGGGCCATGAGCAAAACCTTTTCCCTCGTATTGCTGCGTCATGGTCAGAGCCAGTGGAATCTAGAGAATCGTTTCACCGGCTGGGTGGACGTCGATCTCACCGAGCAGGGCCGCCAGGAGGCCCGCGAGGCCGGTGCGCTGCTCAAGGCCAAGGGATTCCAATTTGATCGCGCCTACACCTCGGTGCTAAAACGGGCGATCCGGACCCTCTGGATCACGCTGGATGCCTTGGACCAGATGTGGATTCCCGTACATAACGAGTGGCGGCTCAACGAACGCCACTATGGCGCCCTGACCGGCCTGAACAAGGCCGAGACCGCCGCCCGTTACGGCGAGGCGCAGGTCCTGAAGTGGCGCCGCGCCTACGATGTTCGGCCCGATGCCCTGACCGCCAAGGATGACCACTGGCCCGGCCACGATCCCCGCTACCAAGGTATCGATCCGGGCCTGCTCCCCGCCACCGAATGCCTGAAGGACACCATTGAGCGGGTCATTCCGATCTGGGAGCAGAGCATTGCCCCGAAGGTAAGATCCGGCGAGCGCATCATCATTGCGGCCCATGGCAACTCGATCCGAGCGCTGATTAAATTCCTGGAGAACATGTCGGAGGCCGATATCCTGGCCCTGAATATCCCCACGGCACAGCCCCTGGTGGTAAGGCTCGACGATCAGCTCAGATTCATCGGCCGCGAATACCTGGCCGACCCCGCAGTCATCGAGGCAGCTTTGCTCGCCGTGGCCAATCAGGGCAAGGCAAAAACCGCCTAAACTTTTGGGCATTCAGGTAGCCTAATGCTGCCAATACTTTTTCGCCCCCGAACGGGCCAGAGGGCCTTTATGTCTAGAAAATTTCAGATCTTTGGTTGGGTCTCCGTGGGACTGATCAGCGGTGTGCTGTTCAGCATGGGGTTCAGGCGGTTGCACAGCGCGAGACGCGCTCGTCATTGCCCATTGATGAGCTGCGACAGTTTGCAGATGTGTATGGCGCCATCAAGGCGAACTATGTCGAGCCCGTCGAAGACAAGAAATTAATTACCGAGGCCATCAGCGGCATGCTGACCGGCCTTGATCCCCACTCTGCTTATCTCGACGCAGATGCTTTCAAAGAACTCCAGGTCGGAACCCAGGGCGAATTTGGCGGGCTTGGCCTTGAGGTGGGCACTGAAGATGGGTTTGTAAAAGTCATCTCCCCCATTGAAGGTACACCGGCTGAAAAAGCAGGCGTAAAGGCCGGCGATCTAATTATCAAAATCGATGAGCGGGCCACAAAAGGTCTGGCCTTAAATGAGGCCGTCAAGCTGATGCGCGGCAAGCCAAAGACATCGGTGACATTGACCGTAAGCCGTAAAGGACAGACCCGGCCATTGGTGTTCACGATTGTTCGAGATGTGATTCAGATTCAGAGTGTTCGCTCGAAAATGCTGGAGCCTGGCTTTGGCTATATCCGAATTACTCAGTTTCAAGAACACACGGTGGAAAACCTTGTAAAGCACTTTAATCAGCTTGCCCAGCAGGGGCCACTGACTGCGCTTGTGCTGGATCTGCGCAATGATCCGGGTGGCCTGCTCAACGGTGCGATCGGTGTATCGGCCGCGTTTCTTCCAGAAAAAACACTGGTGGTCTCCACCGATGGCCGACAAGACGACGCCAAGCGCAAGTATTTTGCTACTGTGGGTGACTACCATCGCTCGGGCCGCGAGGATCCCTTAGCGAAAATCTCTCCGCAGTCTAAGACTGTGCCCATGGTTGTGCTCGTCAACAGCGGCTCTGCATCTGCATCTGAAATCGTTGCCGGTGCCCTGCAGGATCATCAGCGGGCCAAGATTCTGGGCACCCAGACGTTTGGCAAAGGCTCCGTCCAGACCATTCTTCCACTGACCAGCAACACCGCAATTAAGCTGACAACGGCGCGCTACTTCACGCCCAAAGGCCAGTCAATTCAGGCCAAAGGCATTTCGCCTGACCTGTGGGTCGAAGAGACTGCAGATGGTGCGGTGGTGGATCGGTTGCGTGTGCGTGAAGCAGATCTAAATCGTCATCTCTCGGGCAAGGATGCCCCCGCGAAAAACGGTGAAGCTGAAAAACAAAAGCCCGCGCAGAAATCAGAACAGCGCAGCAGCGCAGAGACGCCCGCAAAAGATATCAAGCCAATTGAATTCGGCAGCCCCGACGACTACCAGCTGCAGCAGGCGCTCAATCATCTCAAAGGCAAGCCCGTGGTGACATCCGCCCGGCCGGACAATGGCTGATCATGAGACGTTGCGTCACAGCCGCCATGCGCTGTTAGACGGCATCGACGATGAAGGTGTTGATGCAATTCGTTCTGCGCGGGTTCTAATTATCGGAGCGGGCGGCCTGGGCTGCCCAGCTGCCACCTATCTCAGCGCCTGCGGCGTGGGCACACTCCACCTGGTCGATGGCGATACCGTTGATGCAACCAACCTTGCACGGCAGCCACTCTTCGGTCCTGACGATATTGGCGTATTTAAGGTGCAGGCCTCTGCCAAGGCCCTCAGGCGGCTGAATCCGGCCGTTGAGCTGATTTCAGACGCCGTCTTTGCCGATGCTGCTGTTTTGGATATTGCCATCCCGCAAGCCGATGTCGTTCTGGATTGCACCGATCAATGGTCGATTCGACAGCTGATCAATGCGCAATGCGTAGCCCACATGACACCTCTGGTGAGCGCCGCCGCGATTGAATGGTCCGGGCAGCTCATCACGATCGATCCCAGCCAATCCGATCACGCCTGCTATGCCTGCATCTTCGATCCTGCTGCCGAGCCTGCCGCCCATGCCTGCGGGGCCTACGGTGTGCTTTCCCCTCTGGTGGGTGCCATGGGCTGCCTGCAGGCTGCAGAGGCCATTAAGCTGATCGTGCGTAAGGGCCACTCGGGATCATCGCTGCAGGCGGGCGTGCAGCGTCTATCGCTTCTGGATATGCGGGATGGCCGCTGGGAGCAGCTTACTGTGTCACGCAATCCCAGCTGTCCCGTCTGCGCCACGCGCTAGGGTACGCTCGACAATCTCGGGTGACTAGGGAAACAGAAACCTGACCGCTACATCAGCGGCATCCGACGGTTTTTTACGAAATCCGCTTTTTGCGAACTGTAGCCAACGGCCTTGAACAAATCCCATCGCGAGACTGGACTGCAAAGTGGGATCCAATGGCCCAGATGACTCAGACTCGGCGCGCTGCAGACGCAGGCATTGGCGAAGCGATGCCTCGACACGTTCCATCAGCTGGTTCACGCGGCTTTGCAGTCGACTGTCCTCATTGACGATCGCATCGCCAATCAGCACCCGGGTCATGCCTGGGTTTTTCTCTGCAAAACCAAGCAGCATCAGCACAATATCCCGGGCCTTGGCCGAGGGCGATCCCTGGCCAGATTCGATCTGATTGATCAGTGAAAAAATGGTTTCTTCTGTGAAATCCAACAGGCCCTCAAACATCTGTGCCTTGCTGGCAAAGTGCCTGTAGAGCGCTGCCTCTGACAATGAGAGCTTTGCCGCAAGTGCTGCCGTTGTGACCTTCTCGGCGGCACCCTCTTGGAGCATGGCGGCAATCGTCTGAAGAATCTGCAGACGACGTTCGCCCGGCTTGGGACGTTTTCTTACCGAAGCGGAATGCTGCTCCGACTGCTGGGCTGCCTGTTGCATGCGCTATGCGGTTGTGGAGTGGAGGTGCTGGACTCTGAGCAAATGAGCGACACAGTTTACTTGAACCCGGACATAACTTGGACGGCGAACCGCTAGGGGTCGGCCCGAGTGTCGGGCCTGACGCAGTGCGGTTTTAGAGGTCCAGATACGGGCCGTCCGCATGCCAAGGCGATGGGCGGCCTGCAGGTTCTCGCCATGGTCATCAATTAAGCGTACGGCGCGCGCCGGCCGGCCCGACTGCCGAAGTACTGAACGCATCAACAGCACCGAGGGTTTGGGCCGAAGACGGCCACAGATCCGCATATCTTCGATCGCAATCACACGATCAAATCGTCGGTGGAGCCCGAGCAGGCGCAGCATCTTATGTGCATAGGCCCGCGGTGCGTTGGTCAGCAGCCAACGCTCCCCGTTCAACCGTCCGATCCGGTGGCCAGCACCAGGAATGCGACGCACCATCTGCGGCAGCTCCTGCATGGGATGCGTGCGGAATAAAAACTCATCCGGATCAACGCCATGGTGTCGAATCAGTCCGAGCAAGGTTGCACCATAACGATGCCAATAGATCTGGCGCAGTCGGGTTGCCGCATGCTCCGATATGGCCAGTCGTTCCGCCATAAAGGCGGTCATTCGACGATTGATCTCACCCATGACCCGCCAGGAGGCATCCACCAGCGTGTTGTCGAGATCAATCAGCCAAAGCGGCCGCGCCACAGTCCTCTCAATGGGAACGGATCATGGTGCCCACGCCTTCGCTGGTGAGAATCTCCAGCAATAGGCAATGGGGCACGCGGCCATCGACAATGTGCACAGAATGCACACCGCTGCGGGCCGCCTCAAGGGCGGAGGAGATTTTCGGCAGCATGCCGCCCGAAATAGTGCCATCCGCAAACAGACCGTCAATCTCACGGGCACTCAGGCCGGTTAACAGGCGGCCATCTTTATCGAGCACTCCCGGCGTGTTGGTCATGAGAATCAATTTCTCTGCCTTAAGAATCTCCGCGATTTTCCCCGCCACCAGATCCGCATTGATGTTGTAAGTCTCGCCCTCGCGGCCGGAGCCAATCGGTGCGATCACCGGTACAAATCCGCTGGCCAGCAGCGAGTGAATAATGGCGGGATCGACCGACTCGATTTCGCCAACGTGTCCTAAGTCCAGCACCTCCTGCGATCCGGTATCGGCCTTGACCATCATTTTCCGTGCCCGAATCAGTCCGCCATCCTGGCCTGTCAGACCAACGGCCTTGCCGCCGGCATGATTGATGAGTTCGACAATTTCCTTATTGACCTGGCCCGCCAAGACCATTTCCACGATGTCCATGGTCTCGGTATCCGTCACCCGCATGCCCTGGATGAATTCGCCTTTTTTGCCCACCTTCGAGAGCAAGGATTCAATCTGGGGGCCACCGCCATGCACCACCACCGGAAGAATGCCCACCAGGCGCAGCAAAATAATGTCCCGCGCGAAAGACTGTTTCAGATCGTCTTCCGTCATGGCGTTACCGCCGTACTTGATCACAATCGTCTTACCGTGAAACCGACGGATATAGGGCAAGGCCTCTGCCAGCACGGCGGCTTTCACTTCGGCGTCTGGAGATGCGGGTTGCGATGCGGAGGGTTTGCTCATGGGTAGGCCGATACGTGAGGGAATGTTCTACACTTTGCTGAATTGTAAGCAGGCTGCCGAATCTTGAAAAAACTTTTTAGCGCAATCGTCCGCTACGGGCCCTGGCCATTGCGCATTCGGGCATCAGCCTACGAACATAGCCCGGCGGCCACCGTCATGGCCATTGGCTTCGGCGGTCTGCTGGTCGGTCTGCTGACGGCGGCGGTTTTTTTGGCTGCCAGCATGCTGCTACCCAATCGAATCGCCTTGCTGATCAGCCTGTGCGCGGGGCTTGCCGCATCCATGCCAAGGCCTGCAGCGGGCCTTCATCAGCCAGCACTGTCTGGTCCATCTGCCCTGGCCCTTGCCTTAATGCTGATGATCAAACTGGAGGCGGTCTCCGAAATTGAGCCCGAATGGAGCCCCATCATTTTGATCTGCAGCGCAACCTGGGCGCGTTGCGCCACGCTGGCGATACGGCCAAATACTGTAACCGGCATTGGTTCCGTCTCGGCAGGGCCGCGGGCCATCTGTCTGCTCATCGGTGCGATACCTATGCTCTTTTTCGGCCTGTGGCCAGAGCCCGCCTGGGGACTCTGGATGGCTGCTATAGCGGTGTTGGTGATCAGCCGATTGTTAAATGCGTCGGGCTGGACCGCGCCGATTGTGGTGCGCTGGATTTTGGCGGAGACCGTCTACTGTGTGTGCGTGATCGTATTGATGAGCGCTGCAGCGATCGCCGAGATTACAGAAGAAGACTCCGCCGACTCTTAAACAGGCTTAATCGCCAAACTGTCGCTGGCGTAGCTCTCTGCGCTGCTGGGCCTCGATTGATAGCGTCGCTGTGGGGCGTGCAAGCAGCCGCTTCAGGCCAATTGGCTCACCCGTTTCTTCACAGTAGCCATACTCGCCCGACTCGATTCGCACCAGCGCCTGCTGCACTTTTTTAATCAGCTTTCGCTCGCGGTCTCGGGTACGCAGTTCCAGCGCATGCTCTTCTTCAATCGTTGCGCGATCTGCAGGATCTGGCACCAGCACCGTCTCGCGCAGATGCTCGGTGGTCTCGCCTGCATTGGCCCGCAGCTCTGCCTCAAGCTCACGTAGCTTGCGCTTGAAAAAATCAAGTTGTGCCGGACTCATGTATTCGTCTGCAGGCTGGGCCAGCAGTTCTTTTTCAGAGGTAATTAATTTAGATGACACGGTCGACATACACTCAGACTTTCTTTTACCTAACGACAATCACAACCTGGGGGCGCCTTAGACAAGGCACTGCTCAAGCCCTTTGATGATTGTATCTCGCGGCAGTTTCCTGCCAATAAATACCAGCTTGGACTGGCGCGTCTCTCCCGGCTGCCAGGGACGGCCCACGTCGCCGCCCATCAGCATGTGTACGCCCTGAAACACCATCTGGTTCTCGCTGCCTTTGATGTAGAGCACGCCCTTGTAGCGCAGCAGCTGCGGCCCATAGGCCTGGGAGACCGCCCCCATGAAGCCCTCAAAACGATCGGAATCGAAGGGCCGGTTTGATTTAAAGACAAAGGAATGGACGTCATCGATATGGCTGTGGCCGACATCGGTATCAAGAAATGCAGGATCAATCTCTAAAACCGCATTCAAATTAAATCCACGGATATCAAAGATTTCTTGGATCGGTACCTCGCCAAAATGCACCTGCTGAATCAAGGCCCGCGGATTCATTCGGCCAAGACGCTGCCGCAAGGACTGCACCGTGGCCTCCTCGACAAGGTCAGCCTTGGAAATCAACAACCGGTCTGCGAATCCAACCTGGGCCTGGGCCTCTGCATGCTGGGTAAGCTGGTCCGGGCCATGCAGTGCATCGACAACTGTAATGACTGCATCCAGCATGTAACGCTCGGCGACCTCGTCATCTACAAAGAATGTCTGCGCAACCGGACCAGGCTCTGCAAGGCCTGTGGTCTCAATCACCACCCGATCGAACTGAATTTCGCCTGCACTACGGCGCTGGGACAGCCGGCCCAGCATCTCGATCAGATCCCCACGCACGGTGCAGCAGATGCAGCCATTGTTCATTTCTACAATACGTTCTTGCGTGTCGCCAAACAGCAGTTCGTTATCAATGCTCTCCTGGCCAAACTCATTTTCAATCACCGCAATTTTCTGGCCATGCTGCTCGTTCAGAATACGTTTGAGCAGGGTGGTTTTACCTGCACCAAGAAAACCCGTCAGGATCGTGACGGGAACCATCGACGGCGGCGTCTGAGACGCAACTGGAGCTGACATGCTGAACTTCCGATCTGTTTAAGTCTTTGGGGAAGAGCCGGATTTTCGCCGGGCTCGCGGATGGGCGGCATCATAAACCTGTGCAAGCCGCTGGAAATCCAAGTGGGTGTAGACCTGGGTTGTAGCGATCTGGGCATGGCCGAGCATCTCCTGCACAGCCCGTAGATCTCCACTAGATTGGAGCACATGGCTGGCAAACGAATGGCGCAGCATATGGGGGTGGACCTCGGCGGGTACGCCGGTCGTCTTGGTCCTGCTCACAAATCGCCGTTGGACAGTGCGCGCCGAGAGCCGCCCACCCAATCGATTCACAAAAAGAGGGGCGTTCTCCAAATGCTCACCGCGTGACTGGCGGAGTTGCAGCCATTGGCTGAGGGCCTGCAGGGCGGGCGCCCCGACCGGAACGCGGCGCGAGCGGCCGCCTTTGCCGACCACAAAGGCCTCGGCAGCTTCCATATCCACCCATCCCGAGCGATCTGTGGCAATCGATTGGCTCGGCGTGCAATTCAGCTGCAAAAGCTCCGACAGCCGCAGCCCACATGAGTACATGAGCTCCACGATGGCACGGTCGCGCAGCGTGATGAAGTCATCGGACTGCGCCGATGATTCGGCAGACGCCGATGCCGTCAGACCGGGATCGGGCCTGCCCTCGACAAACTGCACTGCCCAGTCGGCCGATAAGGCCTTTGGCAGGCGTCGGCCGGCCCGCGGCGCACGCACAGGCTTGGCAGGATTGACCAGCATTGGGGTGCGCTGGGCCACCCAGTCAAAAAAAGAGCGCCAGGCAGACAGCCGGCGGGCAATACTTTTGGCCGACAGCCCCTGGGATCGCCAACGGCCAACTTCGGCGCGAACATCGGTCGATTTGATGTCGGCGATTGCCTGCTGCTCAAATGCCTGGGCGAGCTTATCGAGATCGCGTCGATAGCCTTGAACGGTTAGCGGTGAGTAACGACGCTCGTGGGCGATGGAATCAAGAAAACCCGCAACGAGCTCACTGATTCGCGCCATGGGTATCAATGCATTTGGACAGGGCCGCGCTGGCAATCTCACTGATGCGCTCAAGAAATGCAACACCGAGATCCGGCGCAAAACGACGTGCATCCGGTGACCCAAGGACCAATACGCCAAAAGCTTCCGGTGCCGCCCCGACGCGAAGTGGGAGCACTGCGATCGACTGGGCATCACGGCCCGCCTCCGGTAGCAGCCGTGCTGCAGCAGACACCGATACCGGGCCGCAGACTGGAACCCGGAGGTTATCGATCTGCTCCACATAGTCCGCGATTGCGCTTACAGCCCAGCCCTGTGCGGCCATCGCTGAGGTCGGCCGCCAGATGCCAATGCCCGCCAACGGCACGCTAAAAATGTGTGCGAGTGAATCAGCCAAAAAGCGCGGCAGGCTGGCGTGATCGGCATGCAAAAATAAGCCCCGTACCCAACGCTGCATCGAGGTGGAAATGGCGTCATTTTCCTGGCCATGTCGCAGCAGCTCAGCAAGCTTTAGCTCCATGGATTTGATTCGCTCGCGCAATACGGATGCCTGACGCTCCACCAGCGAAATGGCCTGGCCCGACTGCGGATGGGGCACATTAATTTCAGACAGCAGATGTGGCGCCTGATCAAAAAAATCAGGGTGCGATTTTAGATACTCCATCACCTGCTGCGCAGTCAGTGCGCCATCATTCTTTAACGTCGGTTCTTTCTGATTCACAGTTCCATCACTCCATCAAAAACAGGCTCGGCAGGCCCGGTCATCATGACATGATCTTTCTCGTTGCCAGACCACTGTATCGTGAGCCGGCCGCCCCGGGTGACCACCTCGATCGGTGCCGCCGCAGCGAGCTGCCCACGCCGAATGCCCGCCACAACCGCAGCGCACGCGCCAGTGCCGCAGGCCAGGGTCTCGCCGGCACCCCGCTCAAAAACCCGCAGGGCGATCTCGGTTGACGAGCGCTGCTGAACGAAGCCGACGTTGACCCGATGCCGAAATCGCGGATTGGACTCACACCATGCACCCACCTGCTCAACTGGATGATCCTCAAGTCGCTCGACCCACTGCACCGCATGGGGATTACCCATTGAAACAACACAGATCCAAAAGGCAGCGTGTTCGGGCGGCTGCAGCTGCCAGAGATCGGCTTGCTGATCGCGGCGATAGGGCAGTCCTGTGCTGTCAAATCCCACATCTTCTGGAAGAAAGCGCGGTGCCCCCATATCCACTGTGACCGTACCGTCGGCGTGAATGGTGGGCACGATTACACCGGACTTTGTCCGCACACGAATGGCCGACTTTTCTGACAATCCCTTGTCGCGCACGAATCGGGCAAAGCACCGTGCCCCATTGCCACACTGCTCCACTTCATGGCCATCGGCATTAAAAATTCGATAAACAAAATCCACATCGGGCCCGTCGGCAGGCTCGACCAAGAGAATCTGATCCGCACCAACCCCAAAACGTCGATTTGCCAAATGGCGCCATTGCGCCGGTGAAAGCGCCATGGGTGTATGGGTCGCATCAATCACCACAAAATCATTGCCGGCGCCCTGCATTTTTGTAAACGTGAGCCTCATGGCCATCGATTATCCATAGACCGATGGCAGTCCGGGGGGCCGTGTCTTAAAACGCCGATGGGTCCAGAGGTACTGCTCCGGTGCCTCGCGAACCCGTTCCTCGATAAAACGATTCATGCGTTCAACGCCCTGGGCCAGGGTCTCGGCCGGATCGTCCGCCGTATGCTGCCATCCCGGATAGAACCTGGCCACATAGCCGTCGTGGGTCATTGTGCTGACCAAAGGCAATACGATCGCACCAAGGGATCGTGACAGTCGCACCACACTGGTGACAGTCGCCGCAGGAACACCAAAAAAAGGCACGAAAATCGCATCCCTTGGGCCGAAATCCATATCCGGCAGAAAGTATGCCGGCAGCCCCCGACGCATCCACTTCACTAGCGAGATGATCCCCTGCTGCCTTGCCAATATGACCGGATCGTTGAATCGGCTGCGGCCCTTCAGCGTCCATTGATTGAGCACCGGGTTTGATTGATTCGCATACATCGATACAAATCGCGTCTCCAGTTGAAACCGCAGGCCCGCGGCATCAAGGCCAAGAAAATGGGGGGCCAGCACGATCACCGGCCGGCCCGCTGTCGCGTGTAGATGTTCAAGCCCCTCCAGCGTGACCAGATCACGGAGATCTTTCTCTGTTCCAAACCAGACCCGAAACCGCTCGATAAAGGCACGGGCATAGCAGTCGAAATGGGCGCGCACGATCTGTGCACGACGCTCCTCGGATACGCTGGGAAAACAGAGCCTGAGATTGGTCATAGCGATCTCCCGACGACGTCGGCTCGCGCGATAGGCCAATGCGCCTAAGGTACGACCGGCCATCACGCGCACTGCCCGCGGGCTAAATGCAAGCAGGCGGCAGCACCATAGGCCCAGCCAGGTCAGTGCATGCGTCATCGGCCTAAAGCCTCCGGGGCTGGGGCTACACCGCGCGGCACCTTGTAGCGGTTATACGCCCACAGATACTGATCTGGCGCGCGCGCGATCTGTTGCTCGAGCGCTGCATTCATTGCGGCCACCGCCTGCTCAACGGAGACATCACGAATCGAAAAGCCGGGATTCCATGGCTCAAACTCCAGATGCCATCCTGTCTTGGTGCGCACCGTGAGTACCCAGAAAATGGGTGCATTGGTGCTCTGTGCCAGACGAATCGGCAGCACCATGGTGTAAGCGGGCTGGCCAAAAAACGGTGCCCATAGTCCCTCGCCCTGGGCGGGCACCTGATCCGGCAGCATGCCAATCGCCTGTCCCTGTCGAAGCGCACGCAACAGTGCGCGTACGCCCGAGGCATCGGCAGGCGCTGTCAAGAGATTGGCCCTTGGCCGAAGTGCCTCCATCAGCTGTCGAAACCGCTTCTGTCGCGCGGGCCGATACAGCACCGTGATGGGACGATATTGGCTAAACACCCGGGGGGATAACTCGAAAGCGCCCAGGTGCGGGGTCAATAAAATCGCGCCGCGGCCGGCATCCAGCGCCTTCAGCACCTCCTGCAGCCCACCCACGCTGGCACGGCCCATCGTATGGTCATCGCACCAGATCTTTGGCAGCTCAGTGGCAATTAGCCCGGCCTGGCCGATGGCCTGGCGTTTCAAAAACCGCAGACGGGCAGAATCTGTCCGGCCGGCGCCTGACGCCAGAGCACCGCTTTGAATTGCCAGGTTCCAGGCCCGATTCATCATGGCCCGATAACGGGCCGACAGGGCCCAGATCATCCAGCCCAGCATCAGGCCCAGCAGACGTGCCAGCCCCAGAGGGAGACAGGCCAGAATTTTGAACAGCGCAATCATCTGTTTTATAGTTCCCGAATCGCCGATTTAATTCACAACTTGCGGGGCGATGGACACGCTGAAGTGTACGTGCAGTCCAACAAATACCGCTAAAGCGTCTGACTCCTGTGATTCTGACTTACAGCCGGGTGTAAAACGCTGAAGCGCCGCGCTGTGAGATTTATCCACCAGGAGGTTTTGTGTCCAGGAATTTTCTTTTCACCTCAGAGTCGGTCTCTGAGGGCCACCCCGATAAAGTCGCCGATCAGATTTCGGATGCCATTTTGGATGCCATTTTGGCCCAAGACCCACGCTCACGCGTGGCCGCAGAGACACTGTGCAACACCGGACTGGTTGTACTCGCCGGAGAGATCACCACCCAAGCCAATGTGGATTACATCCAGGTTGCACGCAATACGCTCAAGCGCATCGGCTACGACAACACAGAATTCGGCATCGACTACAAAGGCTGCGCAGTGCTGGTGGCCTATGACAAGCAGAGTCCTGATATCGCCCAGGGGGTCGACAAGGCCCACGACAATAATCTCGATCAGGGCGCAGGCGACCAAGGCCTGATGTTTGGGTATGCCTGTGATGAGACCCCGGTGTTGATGCCCGCCCCGATTTACTACGCGCACCGTCTGGTCGAGCGCCAGTCCATGCTGCGGCGTGACGGACGGCTGACATGGCTGCGGCCCGATGCAAAAAGCCAGATCACACTGCGCTATGTCGATGGCAAGCCCGACAGCATTGATACCGTCGTGCTCTCCACCCAGCATGCACCGGATATCGGACTGGAAAAGCTGCGCGAGGCGGTGATTGAAGAGATCATCAAGCCGGTGCTGCCGAAAGAATTGATCAAGGGCAACATCAATTACCTGGTCAATCCCACCGGACGTTTTGTGATCGGTGGTCCGCAGGGCGACTGCGGCCTGACGGGACGAAAAATTATTGTCGATACCTACGGTGGTGCTGCTCCCCATGGCGGCGGAGCCTTCTCCGGCAAGGATCCCTCAAAGGTCGACCGCTCGGCTGCCTATGCAGGCCGCTATGTCGCGAAAAATATTGTCGCTGCAGGATTGGCAAAGAAGGCATTGATTCAGGTCAGCTATGCGATCGGCGTTGCCCGGCCCACATCGGTGATGGTCACCACAGAGGGCACCGGTGTGGTTTCGGATGAAAAAATCGCCCAGGCCGTGCAAGAGGTGTTTGATCTGCGGCCCAAGGGCATCGTGCAGATGCTGGATCTGCTGCGACCGATTTACGAAAAGTCCGCGGCCTATGGGCACTTCGGCCGGGAGCATGCGGAATTCAGCTGGGAGCGCACCGATAAAGCAGCAGCGCTGAAGGCTGCCTGCGGCTTGTAAGCACTTTGAGCGGCGGGAGCGCGGGGGCTGTGAGGTGACGAACAAGTCGGTTTAATTTACACTTCGCTTCCCCGCTCAAGGAGCGCTGCGAGGGGGCCTACCGGCCCTCCCAGGCTTGGGTGGTGGTCCGTATGAACGGCGCTCGCGAAACCCTTCAACACCATTGTGAAAGGAGCGCGAGATGAGCGCTGTATTGAAACCTGTTAATGCCAACGGCCAGCCCGACTTTAAGGTTGCCGATCTCTCCCTGGCCGACTGGGGCCGCAAAGAAATCAAGATCGCAGAGACCGAAATGCCCGGTCTGATGGCGATCCGCGAGGAATACGCCGCAAAAAAACCGTTAAAGGGTGCCCGCATCACCGGCTCGCTGCACATGACGATTCAGACGGCGGTGCTCATCGAGACCCTGGTCGACCTTGGCGCTGAAGTCCGTTGGGCTTCATGCAATATTTTTTCAACACAAGATCATGCAGCGGCTGCAATTGCAGCCAGCGGCGTTGCGGTCTATGCCTACAAAGGCGAAACCCTTGAGGAGTACTGGGACTACACCCACCAGATCTTTAATTGGCCTGATGGCAAGCCCTCAAACATGATTCTGGATGATGGTGGCGATGCCACACTGCTGCTGCATCTCGGCACCGAGGCGGCTAAAGATCCCTCTGTGCTGTCGAATCCCAAGAGCGAAGAGGAAATCTGCCTCTTCAGCTCAATCAAACAACAGCTTGCAAAAGACCCCGGTTTTTATGAGCGCAACCTGAAGGCCGTGATCGGTGTCACCGAAGAGACCACGACCGGCGTGCATCGTCTGAAGGAAATGTCAGCCAAAGGCACGCTCGCATTTCGCGCCATTAACGTCAATGACTCAGTCACTAAGAGCAAGTTCGACAACCTCTACGGCTGCCGTGAATCCCTGGTGGATGCCATCAAGCGCGCGACCGACGTAATGATCGCCGGCAAGGTTGCTGTGGTCTGCGGATACGGGGATGTGGGCAAGGGCTCTGCGCAGGCCCTGCGTGCGCTATCTGCCCAGGTATGGATCACCGAGGTCGATCCCATCTGTGCTCTTCAGGCCGCAATGGAAGGCTATCGGGTGGTCACCATGGAATACGCCGCAGAGCAGGCGGACATTTTTGTGACTGCGACAGGCAACAAGAATGTGATTACCTATCATCACATGGCGAAGATGAAGGACCAGGCCATCGTCTGCAATATCGGCCACTTTGACAATGAGATCGATGTCGCATCGCTCGCCCAGTGCAAATGGGAAGAGATTAAGCCACAGGTCGACCATGTAATCTTCCCCGATGGCAAGCGGGTGATTCTTCTGGCCAAGGGCCGTCTGGTCAATCTCGGCTGTGGCACAGGCCACCCGAGCTATGTGATGAGCTCATCGTTTGCCAACCAGGTGATTGCACAGCTTGAGCTCTTCACACACAAGGACTACTACGAAAGCGGCAAGGTCTATGTGCTTCCAAAGCACCTCGATGAAAAGGTTGCCCGTCTGCAGCTGAAAAAACTTGGCGCCCAGCTCACCGAGCTCAGTGATGACCAGGCCCGTTACATCGGCGTGCCTGTCGAAGGCCCTTATAAGCCCGACACCTATCGCTACTGATTCATGGCAAACCGGCCCAGCCTGAGCCTCGAGTTTTTCCCACCGAAAACACTCGAGGCCCGGGATCGACTGCAGACGACTGCCCAGGCGCTCACTTGTGTGGCGCCCGACTATGTTTCTGTGACCTATGGCGCAGGCGGATCCACCCGAGAAGGTTCGCTGGATTCTGTTCGCCAGATGCTGTCGGTATTTCCGTCGGTGGCGCCTCATATTTCATGTATCGGTGCGAGCACCGAACAGATGGAGGAGCTGCTGTCGTTATATGCCGAGATGAAGATCGCCCGGCTGGTCGCCCTGCGTGGTGACCTGCCGTCCGGCTATGGCCAGGGCGGCGAGTTTCAGCATGCCGTGGATCTGGTCCGGTTTATCCGCGCCCGGTATCAGAATAGCTTTCACATCGAGGTCGCGGCCTATCCTGAGATTCACCCGCAGGCCAAAAGCGCACAAGACGATCTGAGATTTTTTGCAGAAAAAATTCAGGCTGGCGCCGATGGTGCGATCACCCAGTATTTTTTCAACTCAGATGCGTACTTCCGATTTGTAGACGATGCATTTGCGCTAGGCATCGATGTGCCGATTGTTCCGGGCATCATGCCGATTACCAACTTTTCTCAGCTGGCACGATTCTCGGACGCCTGTGGTGCAGAAATTCCGCGTTGGATCCGTCAGCGGCTGGCCGGATACGGCGATGATGTTGCCTCGATTACCGCCTTCGGCCAGGAGGTGATCACCGATCTCTGCGATCAGCTGCTGACCGCCGGAGTGCCGGGTCTGCACTTCTACACCATGAACCGGGCAGAGCCGACGCTGGCAGTTCTGCGCGGACTCAAGCTGATCGGAGCTTGAAGTCTCGCCACCCTGATTCCGTGACGCAGGCATCGAGCTGCAGGTCATGGGATTCAGAGACCGCTTCGCCGTGCAGGGCATGATCAAAGCAGATGCCAATGAGCCTGGGCCAGGGACGCGGTGTCACCGCAATGGTTCGGTCATAAAAACCCTTGCCCGCACCCAGACGGCCCCCTTGGGCATCAATTCCCACGCACGGTATCAGCCAGGTATCACAGCGCAGCGTCTGAGATTCCGCCGGAACCTGCAGGCCCATCGCATCACGGATCAGGGATGCGCCCGGCTGCCAGAGCTGCATCACCAGTGGCGCATCACGGCTTACGACCACTGGCAGGGCCAGCAACATGCCGCGGGCGTGCCAGGCCTTCCACATGGACATCAGGTCCGGTTCGCCACGCCATGGCAGAAACACCGCAATTCGAGACCATCCCTGGGTAACGGCCTTGGCCGACAAGGTGTCCGCAATGGCCTTTTCAGCGGCGCGGCGCTGGTCTTGTGACAACCGTTCACGCTGCTCTAAAAGCCGTCTGCGCAATGGGTCTTTCTGCATGGATAGGATTCTCGACATTTCGGGGTTAAATTTACTCTCTGTGAATTACATCCAGCCGATTCATTTCACTAGGGGAAGCCCTTTGTTTTATTGCGTGACCATGGTCGCGCTGCTATTGCTCGGCCATCTGCCCGCCATTGCGAAAAACGCCCCCTCTGATCACAGCACATCCACGGCGATCATTCAGCAGGCCAAGGATGCGTTTTCAAAAGGAAAACTTGGAGAGCTCGATCGGCTGTTGGCCAAAAGTCAGGGCCATCCCCTCTCGGCGTGGCCCGATTACTGGCGCCTCAAACTATTGATTGGAATCCCAAGTTCGGATGCCAAGACCATTCGCAGCAATGTCTTGGCCTTTCTAGCACGGCATCCCCATCATCCTCTGCGTGAGCATGCCCAACGTGATTGGATCGCCGCACTGGCGACCAAGAACCTCTGGTCCGATGCGGCTGTAGCGCTGGATGAACTACCCGGCCAGATCAGCAGCCCGAACATCCAATGCGCCCGGGCCAAGCTCGGCCTGTCGAACGCAGAGAGAGCCTCCGTCAAAGGCGAATTTGCGGTATTAGCGGTTGGCCAAGAGACACTTGATGCATGCCTGGCGCTGATCGCCGATCTCGCGAAATCCGAGCAGGTCGCTCTTGGTTACCTGCGGCAGCGCGCCCGATGGGCTGCCCAGTCTGGCAGCGATGCAGGCCACCATCGCATGATGGATATTCTGCGGGACCATGCCAAGGCCCACGAGACAGGCGGTAGGGGGCCGGATCCGTTTAAGACCGAGGCCCTGCTGGGCCAGGTGCTGAAGGTCTCACGTGTGGATAGCCTGTCGTCCCTGCCGTTGTATTTAAAACATAAAAAAGATCTGAGCCATGAGCAGGCGGAATATGGCGCGTTTGCCGTGGGTGCGGCGATCTGGCGGCGCAGTCATGCAAACGCATGGCCGATGATGCAAGAAGGCTGGGCGAGCCTGCGGGCGCAGCCCGATGATGCCCTTGCGGCAGCAGCCCGCGAGGCGATTCGTCGATCAGCCTGGCCGAAGCTGCTTGAAATTATCGCTGCGATGCGTCCCGCGACACGGCTCGAACCAACATGGCAGTACTGGCGGGCCATTGCGTTGATGGAGACGCATCAGCGAGAACAGGCACAAGAAGTGCTGCGGGATCTGCGGGATGACTTTGGTTTCTATGGCCTGCTCGCACAGGAACAGCTGGGCAGCACGGTACAACTTCCTGCACGTCCTGAGATTGTTCTCAGTGCTGACGATCAGAGGCGGCTCGATCGTGATCCTGGTGTTCAACGCAGCTACATGCTGGTGCGCGCCGGCATGCGGGCAGAAGCTGTCGTTGAGTGGTCAGCGGCCATGCGACATCGTAGTGATGCGGATTTAATTCGTGCCGCCGAACATGCAAAAAAAGCAGGGCTATATGACCGCATGATTGCGGCTGCAGACCGCACACAGCAGGAGCACGACTTTACGTTACGGTATCCCACGCCCTTTAAAGATAAAGTGCTGTCAGCAGCAAAACAGAAATCTCTTGATCCATGGTGGGTGCTCGGGCTCATTCGTCAGGAGTCGCGCTTTATTGCCGACATCAAATCGCCGGTGGGTGCAGCCGGACTGATGCAGATCATGCCGGCTACCGGAAAAATGCTTGCCAAGGAGGCAGGGCTGGGCAATGCACGGCACCTATCCCTGACCGATGTTGACCTGAATGTAAAACTTGGGACGGCCTATATGCGGCAGCTTCAGGATCGCTTCGGTGGCTCGGCGCTGCTGGCGTCAGCCGCCTATAACGCCGGTCCTTCTCGGGCGGTAAGCTGGCGTGCGGCCCTGCCCAAACGGGTGGATGGTGCGGCATTTGCAGAATCGATCCCCTTTCCCGAGACTCGGGATTACGTCAAACGGGTGCTGGCCAACGCGGTGCTCTACCACGCCGTTCATAATGGCGGTGCAGTGCCTTCGCTTCGACGCCTTCTTGGTGAAGTCGCGCCCGGGGAATCCTCTTAAGGGCATAGGCGAAATAATTTTCTGTTGGGAGAAGTGTTATGCCGTTGATGCATGCAGATGTAGTGATTGTTGGAGGATCAGGATTCATCGGCCGGGCGCTGGCCGCTACGCTGATCTCTCGCAATAAGTCGGTGCGCATCATCACCCGTCGGCGTGAGCAGGCACGGGATCTCTGGCCGCTGCCGCGAATCCAAATTGTTCAGGCCAACCCCAATGACGAGGCTGCGCTCTATGAGGCGCTCGACAATGCAGATGCGGTGGTGAATTTAGTCGGCGTGCTCCACAGCAAGACCGGTCGGCCATGGGGGCCTGATTTTGACGCTGCCCATGTCAAGCTTCCCGCGCGCATTGCCCGCTGCATGAATCGCAGAAAAATCAGCCGTCTCATCCATATCAGCGCCTTGGGGGCTGCCGACCAGGCACCGTCCATGTACCTTCGTTCGAAGGCCGCCGGTGAGGCTGCCCTGCGGGCCAATCAATCCCTCGATCTGACCATCATTCGGCCATCCGTCGTCTTTGGCGCAGAGGATCAGTTCCTAAATCTTTTTGCCCGCATGCAAAAGGTGCTGCCCGTTATTCCCCTGGCCACGCCCCATGCACGATTTCAGCCGATCGCGGTAACCGACCTTGCTGCAGCGATTGCCAATTGTCTAGAAAATCCCGCCACCATCGGCAAACACTACGAATGTGTCGGCCCCGAGGTGCTCACATTGTACGAACTGGTGCACTGGGCAGGCGTGTATGCAGGCTGCCCGCGGCCGATTATTCCTCTGCCCGATGGCGCTGCATGGGTACAGGCATGGATTATGGAAAACCTTCCGGGAAAACCGCTGTTATCGCGCGATAACCTCGCATCCGCAAGTGTTCCAAACGTCGGAAGTGCGCCCATGTCGGCCGATCTTGGTATCGCACATCCGCAATCGATTCACGCCGTCGCACCCACGACGCTTGGCCAAGAAACGCCTCGCGCAAGGCTTGCCGAACGACGTGCAAAAACCTAATCCGCACGCACCCTTGTCGGTGGACGGCCAGCACGATTTGCGGCCGCTCATCGAGGCGCTTAATCAGGCGGACCCGATACTAGAAAAACTCCCGCGGTCGGTTCAGATCTTCTGTGTAGGTGGCGCGGTTCGCGATGCCCTGATGGGACATACGGCGGGTGATCGGGATTTTGTAGTCGTCGGTGCTTCGGTTGCTCAGATGGTGGCTGCTGGATTTACCCCCGTCGGCAAAGACTTTCCTGTCTTTTTGCATCCCATCCGTCACGAGGAATTTGCCTTGGCCCGAACAGAGCGCAAGACTGCCGCGGGCTATAAAGGATTTGCGTTTCACGCCGATCCCTCCGTGAGCCTCGAGGAAGATCTGATGCGTCGGGATCTCACGGTCAATGCGATCGCCCTGGGCAGAGATGGCCAGTTGGTAGATCCTCACGGGGGATTAAAAGATTTACACGGTCATGTCTTACGGCATATCGGTGCTGCTTTTTCTGAGGATCCGGTACGGCTACTTCGCCTGTCTCGCTTTGCCGCGCGATGGCCAGCGTTTTCCATCGCTCCTGAGACACTGCTTCTATGCAAAGACATCGTGGCCTCAGGAGAAACACGCGCCCTCGTGGCGGAACGGGTCTGGCAAGAACTCGCGAGGGGCCTGATGGAGGCGCGTCCATCGCGCATGATCGATGTACTCGAAGAGACGGGTGCATGGTCTGAATTCAGCCCGCAGATGCCACAGGCCTCGTTGGTGATGCGGACACAGCTGGATCGGGCTGCCAACGCGTCCGCACCGCTTGAAATTCGGTACGGACTCCTGATGCGTAATTCAGGAGGCCAACGCCCTCTTCCGGAGTCTATATTTAAGGTGCCCCGGCCCTGCCATGAACTTGCTGGACTGCTGATACGTTCGACGACATCGCTACACGATCTGGCGGAATGTGCCGCGCCAAAAAACGCAAACGGCGTTACAGCCCTACTGGAGTGGTTGATGCAGACGGATGTACAACGACGGCCCGAACGATTTGGATTGCTGCTTGATGCCCTTCAGATTACCGATGCACTGCCTTCAGATCGGATCTCGTTTTTACGCTCCGTTGCCGCGCTCTTCAACACGCCCGCAGCACACGAGATGATTGCTAAGGCGGTTGAACACGCCCTGCTCTTGGGGCAGTCGGCTGCCGATGGCGCAACGCTTGGACGGCTGTCCGTGCTGCACTCACACCCTGAGCTCAGCTCATTGGTCTGAAAAAAGCGAGGCCAATCGATCACCCGAGGCAAATGCGGGGTCTGTAAGTGCAGTAAGGGATTGGGTTTCTAGCCCCTTTGTCAGCAGTAAAACTTTAAACACTTCTCCCATCTCGGACTCTGAGACTAGCATCTGTAACTGATGCAGCAGCCGGGCTCTGTCGGCGGGATCTGTTGTGCGCTCGATGACTGGCTGCGCCCTGTGCAAGAGGCCCGAATTAATTAGAAAACGCGCCTGGGTTACAAAGCCACTCACATCAAATCCCACCAAACGGGCCTGCTGTGCCACCTCCGTGAAATCCACATGGGCCGTTAGGTCCTGTATGCCGACACGTCTTAACAGTTCCTCGCGCGCATCGATGCGTCGATGTTGATAATGGGCGCAGATGGTGCCGTCACAACGGCCGGGGTGATCCAGCTCTGGCCGAGCAAATCCATAGTCAATCAGCAGCACTGCGCCAACATCCATCGACTCAAATAAGGACTGCAGCCAAGGGCCAAACCATGGGCTCCATTCGCCCCGGTAGCCGCAATCCCAGGCCTGTCCGCGTGCTGCCGCGGCCGCTGCACGGACCGCCACCGCATCGGCAAGCAGATGGCCTGCGGGCTGGGCCGCCCACAGAAATTCATGCCTGTTATCGGCTGCACGGTGTGCGTCTGCGAGCGCTACCCCCCATTCCCTTACCCCTTCGGGACCCATCCATTCAAAGCACTTCACAGGCATCGCATCCAACACCTCATTGGCAATGACCAGGCCCTGAAATCCTGGCTCGAGCTGTCGGGCCCATCGAATGGCGCCAAGCCCATGGGTCCGCTCACGCTGCATCTGCTGCAGATCAGCGCTGGTCTCGAGCATTTCGAAATCGATGGCACCTGCGGGAGTCCGTCGCATTAATTCCGCTGCAAGATCCCCCCGGCCGCCGCCAAACTCTCTGATCCTGAGCCGGGCCGGCTGCCTGCCCAGGCCTGTACTCGGCACAGACAGCGGCTGGGCCCATGACCAGATCGCATCCGCCATCCACGGTCCCAGCATGGGGGATGTCACAAAGTCGCCTCGGCCGACCGCCTGCGGGTCGGAAAATGGCACGCCACCGCCGCTGTAATAGCCCAGCCCAGGGGTATAGAGGGCGGCCTGCATAAATTCATCAAAACCGATCCATCCACCTGCCTGTTGAATCTGGTCGAGAATCCGGGATTCGAGCGCTTTCATGAGGCCGAGGTTATCAAAGCTAAACTTCAGCCCATGCAGACCTCGCACCCATCGTCTTCAGAGGCCGCGCCGCATCCAGGCGTGAGGCCCGCCTGCCTGATCACTGGAGCAGGCGCACGGATCGGACGCGAGATTGCGAAGGCCATGTCCGAGGCCGGCTGGGATATCGCCATTCACTACCGCCAATCAGAGGGGCCAGCGCAGGCGCTGGCCGGTGAGCTCAGTCAGCCTGGCCGACAGGCAAAATGTTTTCAGTCAGATCTGGAAAGCGAGGCTGCGGTCTGCGATCTTTTTGAGCGGGTGCGTCATGCATTTCCTGCGCTGTCGTGTGTCGTGAATAACGCCTCACAGTTCGAGTTTGATCGGCCTGAGCACGTGCGGGCGGAATCTCTCAGCCGGCACTTTCAGGCCAATCTCGTGACGCCGGTGATTCTGACGCGATGCCTGCATGATGCACTGGCACCGATGCATCAAAAAGGCGCGGACCCCATTGGCGTTGTGATTCACCTGCTGGATCAGAAACTGGCCAATCCGAATCCTGATTTTTTCTCTTACACCCTATCGAAGGCGGCGCTTCTGGAGGCGACCCGGCTGTGCGCGAGCGCGCTGGCGCCGGTGCTGCGCGTAGTAGCAGTCGCGCCCGGTATTACCCTGCCATCGGCCGACCAGACCGAGGCCGAGTTCCAGCAGGCCCATCAGATGACACCCCTGGGGGCCTCCAGCCGGCCAAAAGAAATTGCGGATGCGGTCGTCTGGCTGTCTCGGGCACGTGCCGTGACCGGCACCATGCTCCTGGTCGACGGAGGCCAGCACCTGGCTGCCCATCCGCGTGATGTCATGATGGTGATCCGATCATGATGCTTCTTGACCCCCGACTGACCGACTGCCGACGAATTTTTCTGCAAGACTTTGCGGTATCCGCATCGATTGGCTTTCACGACTTCGAGAAAAAAACGGCCCAACGAATTCTCATCAGCGTAGATTTGTTTGTGCCCATCAGTGCGAGCACATCATCCAACGATCAGGTCGATGATGTGCTGGACTATGATTTTTTACGTCACGGTATTGAATCGCTCGCACAGTCGCGACATTTTAATTTGCAAGAAACCTTGATCGATCAGATCTGTGCACTCTGTCTGGGCCAGCCCGGTGTTCGCGCCGTACGGGTCGAGAGCCAGAAGCCAGATGTCTATCCAGACTGCAAAACGGTCGGCGTGGAAGTCTTTCGCTGGGGCGCATAACTATGGGGCATCATGACAAAGAGGCCTTCGAGGCCAACAAACTCTCAAAACGTCTGCATCGCCTGGCGGGCCAGGCGATCATTGACTTCAATATGATCGAGCAGGGCGATCGCGTGATGGTCTGCATGTCGGGCGGTAAAGACAGCTACGGCATGCTGGATATTCTGCTGGGCCTTCAGTCCCGCGCTCCCATTGATTTCGAAATTGTGGCGGTCAATCTCGATCAGGGCCATCCAGGCTTTCCAAAAGACACCCTGCCCCGTTATCTGCAGGGGCGTGGGGTTCCGTTTCATATTGAAACCCAAGACACCCATGCCATCGTGAAGCGGCTGATCCCCGAGGGAAAGACGATGTGTTCGCTGTGCTCACGGCTACGGCGCGGGATACTGTATCGCGTGGCAACCGAACTGAAGGCCACCAAGATTGCTCTGGGGCATCATCGTGATGATATTGTGCAGACGTTTTTTCTGAACCTATTTTTCGGTGGCAGTCTGAAATCAATGCCGCCGAAACTTGTTTCCGATGACGGACGGCATGTGGTGATTCGTCCGCTGGCCTACTGTGAAGAGACCGATCTCGCACGCTGGGCAGAGCTTCAAGAATTTCCGATTATTCCCTGTGATCTCTGCGGATCGCAGGAAAATCTTCAACGTCAGCAGATCAAACAGATGCTTCATGACTGGGAGCGGCGCTATCCTGGGCGTGCGGCCTCGATCTTTCAGGCACTCGGCAATATTCGGCCGTCCCATCTGCTGGATCCGAAGCAGCACGACTTCAAAAATATTCAGCCTGATTTTGTGCCCCATCCCGATGGCGATCGGGCCTTTGATCCGAACTAGGCACACCACTGATGCGATCTTTGTTTCGGCTTCTGACCATTCTGCGTGTCTGTCTGCGATTTGGCCTTGACCAGCTTGCGCTGGATGGTGCCGCCCGGACCTTTGACTCACGGCTGCTCACCGCCATATTGAAACTATCCAGAATTGGCCGCTCCATCTCGACCGCCCGTGGCGTCCGTCTGCGGATGGCCTTGGAGCACCTGGGGCCGATCTTTGTGAAATTCGGCCAGGTGTTGTCTACGCGACGTGATGTGCTGCCTGAAGATATCGCCGATGAACTCGCAAAGCTTCAGGATCAAGTACCACCATTTGATTCCGGCCTCGCGGTCGCCACCATCGAGCGCTCATTGGGCAGGCCAATATCAGAAATTTTCTCTGAGTTTGATCGAACACCCATCGCAAGTGCTTCTATCGCCCAGGTGCATCTGGGCCGGCTGATCGACGGCCGTGAGGTGGCCATCAAGGTATTGCGGCCCGGCATGCTCAACATCATTGAGCAGGATCTGGCCTGGCTCAAACTGATGGCGCGTTTTGTAGCCCGCTTCTCCAGCGATGGCCGCAGGCTCAAGCCAGTAGAAAATGTCCAAGAGTTTGATGGCTATCTTCATGATGAGCTCGACCTCGTTCGAGAGGCGGCCAATGCCAGCCAGCTGCGGAGAAATTTCGCAGACTCCGGCCTGCTGAAGGTCCCCGAAATGGTCTGGGATCTGTGCCGGTCTGATGTCATCGTGATGGAGCGCATCTATGGCATTCCGATCAATCGATTTGAAGAGCTCAAGGCAAAAGGCATTGATCTTAAGCAGCTATCACGGCATGGCGTAGAGATCTTTTTCACCCAGGTATTTCGGGATGGATATTTTCATGCCGATATGCACCCGGGCAACATCCTGGTGTCCGATCGCGGACCCCATTTTGGAAAATATATCGCCCTGGATTTCGGCATTATGGGAACGCTCTCCGATGTCGATAAAAATTATCTCGCGTACAACTTTCTGGCCTTCTTCCGTCGCGACTATCGTCGTGTTGCCGAGCTGCATGTTGAGTCCGGATGGGTTCCGGCCGAGACTCGAATTGATGCGCTTGAGATCGCCATTCGCGGTGTCTGCGAACCTTATTTCGATCGGCCACTAAAGGAAATCTCACTTGGCCAGGTCCTGGTGCGGCTCTTTCAGGTATCGCGGCGATTCAATGTGGTGATTCAGCCGCAGCTGACCTTGCTGCAAAAGACCCTGCTCAATGTCGAGGGCCTCGGCCGCCAGTTGGATCCGGATCTGGACCTCTGGAAAACGGCTATGCCATTTCTCGAGCGATGGATGCAGGAGCAGATTGGCTTTCGCGCCCTGAGAAAGGCCCTGCAAAAAGAATCCGAACGCTGGGCGCAGACCCTGCCCCAGCTGCCCCGGCTGGTGCATCAGGCCCTTCAGCAGGCAGCCCATGACGATCATGGTGCGCTCCAGGCCCAGCTTCGAACGCTGGCTGCCGAACAGCAGCGACTGCGCCGGTCCGTCTGGATTCTCGCCGGCCTGCTGCTTGCAGTGCTCGCGGTGCTCGGGCTGGGGCTCGGTGCAACCCCGCTATATCCCTAAACGAAATCCCGA
>Ga0255182_1000256_pt1 | contig 41588 bp, 33 predicted proteins | sample Atl_UVDOM_RepA_8_FD_188420 | JGI IMG/M metagenome (GOLD analysis project Ga0255182, IMG submission 188420) | Freshwater microbial communities from Altamaha River, Georgia, United States - Atl_UVDOM_RepA_8d | ecosystem: Environmental > Aquatic > Freshwater > River | place: USA: Georgia...
CTGACTCTGGCTCTGGCTCTGGCGACTGGACGGGGTAGGTGAGGGGCCGCCCCTGCCCCGAGAGCCGGCGTATGCCGACAAGCGCAGCCAGGATGGCGAAGCGCCGTCGGTATCCGAGTGAGCAACGGACAGGATGTCCGTGGCGAACGTCCGGCGACGGGGCTGGGGCGGCCCCGACCTTCACGAACCGACTCGCTCCAGCTCGCGTTTCTGGGCGAGCCTCCGCTCGCTGGTGCTGACCCGGCCCTCCGGGCCTGACCTCGCTTGAGGGAGGCGACGGGACCGGGGCGGACGCGAGCCGGGCCGCCCTACGCCCGCACGGCGGCGTGCTCCTCGGCCACGAGCTCCAGGTCGGCGCTCAGGTATTTCACGGCCGCGGAGGGCGCGAGGTTGAAGTAGACGCGGCCGTCGGTGCTCCAGCGGACGCCGTCGTAGAGAAACTCGGCGGTCGCAGCCCGCACGTTCGACACCGCCTCGACGTGCTCCATCCCGCCCCCCTCCACCGCCGCGAAGCTCACCTCGATGGCTACCAGGGCTTTGAGTCGCTTGCTCCGCCGATCACGGGCGTAGACCACGTCGTCGTCGAAATCGACGTCGGTCCAGACGAGACCTCGGGGCTTCCCGCTGGCCGCCGCGCGATCGATGAACTTCGCCTCGAGCTGCTCCCGCTGCCGGTGGAAGTCCCGCTGCATCCGGGCCAGTTGCTCGGCCCGTCGTGCCGCACGGATCGGACGCAGGGCGATCGCGATCGCCGCGGCGGCGGCGGCGATCGCCGCCGCCGTCCCGATCATCATGAGTGCGTCCAAGTTCATGCCAACCCCGAGGAAGAGCTCTTCGGCATCCTTCACTCTCGAAGTGTACGGCCCCGGCCCGGACCGTCAAAACCTCGGCGATCCGCCCGGCACCAGCGGAGCGGCCGGCGCGCCGGGATGCCGCGGTCGCGTACACTCCGCGTCCATCACGCCTCCCGCCCGCCGCGCCCAAACCGCCGGGCCGGAGACGATTCGACGCCCTGGAGTGACTCGCATCATGCCGGCAAATTCCTCCCGCACGCCGCTGGGCGCCCACCAGTCGATCGCCGGCGGACTGGCCCGGGCCGTCGACCGCGCCCTGGAGACAGGCTGCGAGTGCCTGCAGGTGTTCACCCGCAACATCAACCGCTGGGAGGTCGCGCCGCTCGCTGCGGAGGACGCCGCCGCCTTCCGCCGGGCGGTGACCGCCGCCGGGCTCGCGCTCGTCGTCGCCCATGACTCGTATCTCATCAACCCCGCCGCCGCCGCCGACGGATTGCGCCAAAAGTCCATCGACGGCCTGGTCACGGAGTTCGAGCGGGCGGCCCTGCTCGGCATCCCCTGGGTGGTGGCGCACCCCGGCGCGGCGGGCGAGCAGCCGCGGGCCACGGCCGTTCGGCGGGCCGCCGAGGGTATCGTGCAAGCGCTCGCACGGACGCGCCGTCTCGACACCGGGATTCTTATCGAGACGACCGCGGGACAAGGCTCGTGCCTTGGCGACTCGTTCGAAGAGATCGGCGCGATGCTCGCCACGATCGACGCGGCGGGCTTCCGCGACCGGGCCGCCGTCTGCCTCGACACCTGCCATGTCTTCGCCGCCGGCTATCGGTTGGCCCCGGCGGCGGAACTCGACCGCACGCTCGCCGCCTTCGACGCCGCGATCGGCCTGGAGCGGCTCGTGGTCATCCATGCGAACGACTCGAAGAAGCCCCGCGGCTCGCGGGTCGATCGCCACGAGGCGATCGGCCGCGGCGCGATCGGCCCCGAGGCTTTCCGGTTGATCATGAACCATCCGCGGCTGACGGGGATTCCCCTGATCCTCGAGACGCCCAAGGAAGGCCCGGACGGCAAGGTCTGCCCCGACAACGACCGGGCCAACCTCGCCACGCTCCGCGGCTTCGTGAAGGCGGCGCGGCGCCCGACGAAGCGGGCCGCGAAGGCGCCCCCGAAGAAGGCTCCGCCCCGCCGCCGAGGCAAGGCGGATTCGACCGGGTAAAAACGTGCCACCACGGAAAGCCGTCACGGCTCGGGGGGGATCGGCCGGCCGTGCGGGTCGCGCGCCCGTGCACCGACCTCGGCCTCGATCCGCCGGCGGACATCCGCCCCGAGATGGTGCTCGATCCATTCGGCCGGCGGATGGAGGTGGTCGGAGGGAAGTTCGGCATGCCGACCGAGCCAGGATTCCCAGAGCCGGTGCGACCGCACCACCGTGTCGGCCTGTTCCCGGCCCCGGGCTGTGAGCAGCCGCCCTCCCGGCCCCCGGGCGATCCGGCCCGTGGCCGCCAGCCAGGCGTCGACGAACCGGCCGGCCCCCGTCGTCGCGACCGGCACCGGTCGCGTGCAGCGGTCGCGGGTCTCCTCGGCCCGCCAGTAGGCGGCCAGCCGATCCTCGCAGGCCACCCGCCAGGCCAGCGCGAGCCGGCGCAGCCCGCGGATGACGAGGCCGTCCTCCGGCGCGAAGCACACGGCGGCGGCGTACTGCAGGCCGAGCACGACCGCGATCATGCCGGCGGCGCTCGTGGCGAGCCGCCACGCGGCCAGATAGCCGAGCACCGCGGCGCAGCCGCCGAGCCCCGCCGCCAGCACGGCCATGCGGTGCAGCCGGTGCGTGAGGAGTTCGGCGGTGGCCGCGGGCACGACGAGCAACGCGACGACCAGAATCGCCCCCACGACTTCGAAGCTCGCCACCGTCGCGAGCGCGGTCGCCGCCATCAGCCCGGCCGTCACGCCGCGCACCGGGATCCCGGCGGCGGCCGCCGCCTCCGGATCGAACGCCGTGAACACCTGGAGCTTCCAGGTGACGACCGCGGCCAGCGCCAGCCCCGCGCAGACGGCGGACGCCGTGAGAAAGCCGCGCGGCACCTCGTGACCCGCGACCGCGACGGTGTCGAATGGGACGAGTTCCAAAACGCCGTGGAGAATGCAGCCGGGATCGAGGTCGATCCGCGAGGCGAAGGCCGTGACCAGGAGGACGCCGCCGGCGAACATCGTCGTAAAGACCACGCCGGCACTGGCATCCTCCGCCATCCTGCCGGTGGCGGTGAGCCGCTCGGTGAGCCAGACCGTCGCCAGGGCCGTCGCGACGGCGGCGGCGAGCACGAGCGGCCCACCCGGCCGGCCTCCTGCGAGCACCGCCACGACGATGCCCGGGAGCACGGCATGGCTGATGGCATCGCCGACGAGGCTCATCCGCCGCACGACCAGGAGCGTGCCGACGAGCCCGCAGGCCGCCGCGACCAGGGCGGCGGTGGCCATCGCCCAGGCATGCATGCCGCCGCCGGGCCCGAGCAGCCGCTCCGCGAGGTGCTGGACGCCCTCCCCCGCGTCGCCCATCGGTGCCAGCTGAGCGAGAGGGAACCGCCCCATGTCACGCCGCTCCCCGCCGCGCCGACCGCCGACGCCAGGCCCGTGGCAGAAGTCCTCTCTCGGGTGCAGCGAGCAGGGACACCGCCAGGAGCGTCGCCGCCGCAAGCACCACCAGCGGCCCGGTCGCCAGCCGCGGCACCAGGGCGCTGGCCGCCACCCCGAAGACGGCCGCCGCCAGCCCGATGAGGCCCGCCAGGAGCAGCATCGTGGGCACGCGGTCGGTCCATTGACGGGCGGCCACCGGCGGAATGACGACCAGGGCCGTCACGAGCACCGCCCCCGCCGCCGGCAAGCCGACGATCACCATCGCCGCGACCAGGCCGACCAGGCAGTAGTCGATCGCGGCCACCGGCCAGCCGCTCGCCGCCGCGAAGCCCGGATCGAAGGCGACCAGGGTCGCCTCCTTGAGCCCGACGACGGCGACGACCACCGCCGCAGCCGATACCGTTGCGAGCAAGGCCGCGTCGGCGACCGTCAGGGCGGCCGTGTGACCGAGGAGGAAGTGCTCGAGTCCTGCGGCATCGGGCACGCCGCGGGAGGTGAGTCCCGCGACCAGCGCGATGCCGCAGCCGAACGAGACGCTCAGCACGATGGCGGTCGCCGCGTCGTCCCGCGTGCGGGTGTACCGTCGCAAGAGCACGAGCACCCCCAACGCCGCGAGCGCCGCAAGCAAACCGCCGCCGAGGAGGACGGGCAGATCGCGTCGCCCCGTCGCCAGAAACGCCAGGGCGACTCCGGCGAGCGCGGCATGCGCCGCCGCATCGCCCGCGAGCGCCCGCTTACGGAGCACGGCCAGGCTGCCGATCACGCCCGCGGCGACGCCCACCGCCGCCACGCCCGCCGCGACGACCACGGTGTTGGGCGGAACCGCAAGCCACGCGGGCGCCGTGGCCACGCAGCACACGACGTCGGGAATGCCGCTCATCATGGGGTCCGCCTCCGCGCCGCAACCGCTCGGCCGAGTTCGTCGAGCAGTTCGATCTGCCCGGCATACGTCCGCTCGAGATTCTCGGGCGTGAGGACGGTCGCCGTCGGCCCGGTGGCCACCAGGCGGCGGTCGATCAGGGCGACGCGGTCGAACCACGCGGCCGCGGTCCGCAGGTCATGATGCACCACGACCACGAGACGGCCCGAGTCGCGGAGCGCGGCGAGCACCTCGAAGATCGTCTCCTGCGAGCGGGCATCGACGCCGGCGAGCGGCTCGTCCAGAAGGTAGACGTCGGCCTCTTGGGCGAGCGCTCTCGCCAGAAAGACCCGCTGCTGCTGGCCGCCGGAGAGGCGGCCGATCTGCCGGTCGGCGACGTCCTCCAGGCCGACGCGGGCGAGGCATTCGCGGGCCAGCCGCCGCTCCCCGCGGCCCGGCCGGCGAAACCAGCCGAGCCGGGCATAGGTTCCCATCAGCACGACATCGCCCACGGTCACCGGGAAATCCCAATCGACCGTCTCGCGCTGCGGCACGTAGCCCACCCGCCGCCGCCCGTCCGCGAGCGGCCTGCCAAAGAAGGTGACCGTGCCGCCCGTCGTGGGGACGAGACCCAGCGCCGCCTTCAAGAGCGTGCTCTTGCCGGCGCCGTTGGGGCCGATGATCCCGAACAGGCAGGCGTGGTCGATCGTGAGGTCGATGTTCCAGAGCACGGGCCGACGGCCGTAGGCGACGGTCACGTCGTGAAACTCGAGCAGTGGCGCCGACATCAGACTAGCGGCCTCCGGCGAGCGCGGCGACCATCGTCTCGACGTTCGCCTCGAGCACCGACTCGAGCGTCTCCGCGCCGCTGCCTGGCCCACCCAGCGAGTCGGAATAGAGCCGGCCGCCGAGCGCGACCTCCCGCCCCCGGGCCCGGGCCCCCTCGCGGAGTGCCGCCACGTTGCGATCGGACACGCTCGTCTCCACGAACACGGCCGGGATCCCGCGGTCGACGAGCAGGTCGACGAGGCGGTTGATGTCGGCCAGTCCCGCCTCGCTCTCGGTGCTCGTGCCCTGCACGCCGACGACCTCGACGTCGTACGCCCTGCCGAAGTAGCGGAACGCGTCGTGGGCCGTGACGAGCACGCGACGCTGCCGGGGGATCGACGCCAGCCGCTCCCGCAGGCGGCCGTCGAGGGCCTCGAGCCGCCGCGTGTATTCCGCCCCGCGGGCCTCGTAGGCCGCCCGGCCGGCCGGATCGAGCTTGACGAGCGCTGCCACGACGGCCGGCACGCCCTCGCTCCACAACCGCGCGTCGAACCAGACATGCGGATCGAACAGACCGTCGGCCACGGGCAGCAGTCTCTCCCGGGGCAACGCGTCGGCGACGGCCACGGTGGGCACCCGCCGGGCGAGCCGCGCGAGAAGGGACGCGAGTTTTCCTTCCAGGTGCAGCCCCGAGGCGACGACCAGCCTGGCCGCCGCCAGCCGATCGGCATCCCGGGGCGTCGCGCGGTAGGAGTGCGGGTCGACACCCGGCCCCATCAGACAGTCGACGACGACGCGGTCGCCCCCGACCTGACGGACGAGATCGGCCACGATCGTCGTGGTCGCCAGGACGGGTCGGGGCGGCTCGTCGCCCCACGCCGCCGTCTCCTGGCTCGTCGTCGGCACCACGACCACGGTCGCCAGCACGGCGAGCACCAGGGCCCTCGAGAGGGCATGTCCCATCGCAGCGCCGGTTTTCGAGTCGCCAAAAAACATTTTTTGAGAGCCCAAAAAATCATAGCCGCCTGGGGATCTGCCGCAAGGGGCATGGTCTCCGGACCGGCGTGTTGACCATTTCGCAGGCTATTTTTAAGTTCAGCCCAGCAGTCAGGCGGTCCGCCGCCTCGGAGCCCCACCGGAGCGCAGTCGTGGAATCGACCTACTTCAAGCGATTTCGGATGGATGCCGAACTGTCCCGGCCCCGGCCACGGGCCCCGCTGCCTCCCGGCTACCGCTTCGTCCCTTGGAACGAGGCGCTCGTCGACATCCACGCCAGGGTGAAGTTCCGTGCGTTTCGCGACGAGATCGACGCCGATGTGTTTCCGTGTCTGGGGAATCTCGAGGGCTGCCGGCGACTGATGCGCGAGATCCGCAACAAGCCGGGTTTTCTGCCCCACGCCACCTGGCTGGTCGCCTGCGGCCGGTCGCCGGAGGAGTTGCAGTGGTGCGGCACGATCCAGGGCGTGGCCGACCGGGGGGGCTGCGGCCTGATCCAGAACATCGGCATCGTGCCCGGGCATCGGGGCATGGGCCTGGGGACGTGCCTTATCGAACAGGCCCTTGACGGCTTCGTCCACCACGGCCTGCGGTCGGCGTCGCTCGAGGTCACCGCGGAAAACTGCCGGGCCGTCAGGCTCTACCAGCGGCTGGGCTTCCGCCGGATGCGGACGCTCTACAAGGTCGTGGACGGTGGCGCGGACGTCGTGTTCCGCGGCCCCGACGCGGCCCGGGCCGCGCCGGCCGAAGCGGCCTTGTCCTGATCCCGCCCTCGAGCCGGTGACCGTGAAGCAGACGCTCTTCTCGACGACCCTGTCCAACGGCATCGTGCTGCTCGGCGAGTCGCTGCCCGGCCTGGAATCGGTGGCCGTGGCCTTCCACACGCCCGCCGGCGCCATCCACGACGGACCGGGCCGCTGCGGCCTGGCGACGCTCTCGGGCGAGATGATGCTCCGCGGCGCGGGCGGCCGCAGCAGCCGGCAGATCGTCGAGGACCTCGAGAGCGCCGGCGTGCAGTGGGCACAGGCGGTGTCGATGAGCCATGCGAGTTTCTCGGGGGCGATGGTCGCCCGGCAGTTGGCCGACGCACTTCCGATCTACGCCGACATCCTGCGGCGGCCGCTGCTGGCGGAGGAGGATCTGGAGAACGCACGGCAGATGGTGCTGCAAAACCTCGCCGGAACCGAGGACGACCCCGCCCATCGGGCCATTCTCGCTCTCCGGGAGATCCACTATCCGTCTCCCTGGGGCATGCCTTCGGAAGGGCGCACCGCGGACGTCGAGGGGCTCGGACTCGACCGGGTGCGGGAGTTCGTCGCAACGCACGTGCGGCCCAGGGGCACGATCATCGCGATCGCCGGCCGGATCGACTGGGACGACTTCGTCGGACGCATCGATCGGCTCTTCGGCGATTGGGATCCCGGCGCCACGACGACCGTCGCGGCAGGCCCCCGCGGCCCGCATGTGCGGCATGTGCCGCACGATTCCCAGCAGACCCACATCGCGCTGGCCTGGACCGCGCCTCCCTACCGCTCCGAGGATTCCTATGAGGCGACCGCGGCGCTCGCCGTGCTGGGCGGCGGCTCGAGTTCGCGGCTTTTCTCGGAGGTCCGTGAGCGGCGTGGGCTCTGCTACAGCGTCTCGGCCGGCTACCAGACCCACCGTGACTTCGCCATGGCCCTCTGCTATTCGGGCACCACGGCGGCGCGTGCCCAGGAGACTCTCGACGTGATGCTCGCCGAGATCCGGCGGCTGCCCGGCACGATCCAGGAGGCCGAACTCGAGCGGGTGAAGGCCCGTGCCAAGAGCGGCCTGGTGATGCAGCAGGAGTCGAGCGCCGCGCGGGCCGGCGCGATCGCCCGGCAGTGGTACCACCTCGGCACGGTGCGGCCGCTCGCCGACGAACTCGCGCGGTACGACCGCCTGAGCGTCGGCTCGATCGAGCGCTGGCTGGCGACACACCCGGTCGGCGACCTGTCGGTGGTGTCCCTGGGCCGCGAACCTCTGGAGGTACGCGATGCGGTTTCTGCATGAGCGGCTCGACAACGGGCTGGACATCATCGCGGAGGTGACCGACGGCGGCCTCTCCACGAGCGTCGGTTTCTTCGTGCGGACCGGTTCCAGGGATGAGACCGACGACCTGTGGGGGGCGAGCCACTTCCTCGAGCACATGGTCTTCAAGGGCACCGCCGACCTCTCCGCGGAGGAGATCAACAGGCGGCTCGACTGGATGGGCGCCAGCGCCAATGCGTTCACGAGCGAGGAAGACACCGTCTACCACGCGGCGGTGCTCCCCTCGCAGCAACACGAGGCGGTCGACCTGCTGGCCCGGATGATGCGGCCGGCGCTCCGCGGCGAGGACTTCGCCACCGAAAAGCTCGTCATCCTGGAGGAGATCCGGATGTACGACGACCAGCCCCCGTTTGGCGCCGACGACCGCTGTCGCGCCGCGTTCTTCGGAAAGCACCCGCTGGCCCGCAGCGTGCTCGGGACGGTCGAGTCGATCGAGCGGCTGCCGGTCGAAGCGATGCGGGAGTACCACCGCCGCCGGTACAGCCCGGGCAACATCGTGCTGGCGGCCACCGGCGCCATCGACTTTCCCGCACTCGTCGAATCCGCCAAGCGGCTCTGCGGCGACTGGGAGCCGCTGCCCGCGACGGAGCGCCGCCGGCCACCGACGCCAGTCGCCCACGATCACATCGAGACGATCGTCCGGCCGACCGCCACACTCGAGTACGCGGTGCGGATGTCGGCGGGGCCGGCCGGTGACGACGACGACCGGTTCGCCGCGAAGCTGCTCGCCGTGGCGCTCGGTGACCACTCGGGCAGCCGGCTCTACTGGTCGCTCGTCGATTCGGGCGAGGCCGAGCACGCGTCCTGCCACCACCATGACTTCCTCGACGCGGGGCTGATGATCACGCAGCTTTCCTGCGACGCGGCCGACGTGGAGCCGCTCCTCGCCCGGATCCTCGGCATCTACCACGACGCGGCGACGAAGGGCATCGGCGCGGCCGAGTTCACGCAGGCCCGCAACAAGCTGGCCGGCCGCGTGGTGCTCGAGGGGGAGCGGCCAAGGCGCCGGCTGTTCCACGTGGGGCTCGAATGGGCGCACGGCGGCCTCTACCGCTCCGTCGCCGACAACCTCCGGATCGTGGAAGGGCTCACGGAGGACGACCTCCGCCGTGTGCTCGACCGTTGGCCGCTCGCCGGCCCGGGTGCCACGGTGCTGGCCGGGCCGGGGGCCGTGGCGGAGCCTTCCCCTTCGGGACCGGCAGGGGCATAATGCCGGCCATGATGACTCCGCTCTTTGCCAACCGCTGGCTCGTCGCCGTCCCGCCCATCTGGCTCATCGGCACCGGTGCTCTCATCGCGCTGGTCGTGCTGGCCGCGGTCTGGGCGGTGCTGCGGGCGGTCGCCCCGCGGGCCGCGGCGGAGGCCGCCACCAGCCTGCGCGACGGCTTCGCGGGTCCGCTGGCGTGGCTGCTTCTCGTGCTGGCAGCGGTCTCGCTGGCCTTCGCGCCGCTCGTGCCGACCGGCCAGATCTGGCGTTCGCTGGTGCGATTGGCGTCTGCCGACCGCGAGTCGGTGATCGTCACGCTGCCGCCGGGAGCGAACCTCCAGGAGATCGCGCTCGACCTGCGGCCCCAGGAGCTGTCGGAAATCGAGCTCACGAGCGATGCCCCGCTCGTGGTCCGCACGCAGCAGCCGATCGAGGGCTTCGCACTGTCGAAGGTGCCCGATGTCGAGCTCGACGCCACGAACCAGAACCACTGGTCCTGGAACCGCCGACAGGATTCCACCAATCCGTTCCTCGGCACCCGCGCCAAGCTCGAGGCCACCAACTCCTCCGACGGGCCGGTCCGGCTGACGGCCCGGTGGCGGCTCGTGCCGGAGTTCCCGCAGGCGGCCATCCTGCCCTGGACCGTCGTCACGCTCCTCGGTCTCGCGACCGCCTACGGCCTGTTCCGGCTTCTGCCCCGGCGGATCGCGGCCGTGGCCTCGGCGACCACGAAGGAGGCGGTCGGCCAGCCGATCTTCTCCGTGGCGTTGATCGTGGGATTCGTGCTGCTCCTGGCCTTCATCGTCATCCCTTACAACACGTTCGGCGAGGACGTGAAGATGCTCAAGGACAGCGGGCTGACGCTGATCAAGGTGCTCGCCCTGCTGGTCGTGGTCTGGACGGCCAGCGTCTCGGTGGCCGAGGAAATCGAGGGCCGCACGGCGCTCACGGTCCTGTCCAAGCCGCTGACCCGGCCGCAGTTCATCCTGGGCAAGTTCGCGGGGCTCGTGCTGGTGGCGCTGCTCGTCTTCCTCATCCTGGGCACCGTTCTCCTGTCCACCACGAGCCTGAAGGTGGTCTACGACGCCCGCGAGGGGGCGAAGCTCGACCCGATCTGGCGGGACTGCGCAGACGAGATGATCACCGTGGTGCCGGGCCTCGTGCTCTCGCTTCTCGAAACGATCCTACTGGCCGCCGTGAGCCTGGCGGTGTCCACGAGGCTCGGCATCGTGCCCAACCTGATCATCTGCTTCACGGTCTATGCGCTCGGCCACCTCGTGCCGTTGATCGTGCAGTCGAGCGTCGGCAAGATCGCGATCGTGCGGTTCGTGGGGCAGTTGTTCGCCACCCTGCTGCCGGTACTCGAGCACTTCACGATCGAGGCGGCAGTCGTCGGCGGCGTGCCGGTGCCCTGGGGCTACCTCGGCTGGGCGGCACTCTACGCCGGCCTCTACTCGGCCGTGGCCTTGCTCGTGGCGTTGGTCCTCTTCCAGGACCGCGACCTGGCCTGACACCGGGACTCCGGCCGGCTACCGCACGAGCCCCGTGCTGGCGGCCACCCCCACCGACCCCGGGCCTCCCAGGCCCTGATCCGCGAGGCCCGGCAGCGCCCATCCGCCCGTCTCGGGCGACCGGCGGGCCTGGGCCTGCGCCTTGCCGTCCAAGAAAAAGACCGTGCCACCCCGCAGCCGCCTCTCGATCCGCGGCCCCACCTCGAGGCCGAGCACGCCGACCTGCTGCGCCCGGCCGAGCGACGTCCGCAGTTCGAGCACCTCCTTGCCGAACGCGTGGTCGCTCGAGAACCCTAGCCCGCCGACCCACTGCGCAGGCCCCTGCTCGATGACCGTCGGATCGGCCTGCATGCCGGCCGATACGCTGACGCCGTCGAAACGGCTCTTGAGCTCCGCGGCCAGCGCGTCGCCGGTGCCCGCGGTGCGTCCGTTCGGTCCTCGGACGAGCACGTTCACCGGCAGGCCCGCCGGGCGTGCCCGCCCCCCATCCGCCACGTCGAGCCCATCGAGCGCCGAGGCGATCGACCCTTCCCCCTCGAACGACTCGAGCCCGAAGCCGTCGAACACGACCGGCGTGGGCACGACCGCCGCGTCGACCGCCGCCGCATCCGGGCCGCCTTCACCCTCGGCTCGTCCCGCCACGGGCGGACACACCGCCGCCGCCAGCACTGCCAACACCAGCACGGTGCGTCGCATGCCACGTTCCTCCCTGCCCCGCCGCCCATGTCGGCCGTTCTCGAGCACGGCCGGCCCGGCATCACTCGATCACGGTGCCCGCGTCGCGGGCGGCCGTCGTCGGCTCGGTCACGGCGGGGACGGCGGCCGCCTCCTGCGGCTCGGCATCCCCCTCGAGCGACGGCGGTGCCGTCGGCGGCGTGGTCACATCGGCCTGCACCGTCACGTCGCCGTCGACCGCCTCCGCCTCCACCCGGAGCCCATCGAGGAGTTTCCGCAACCCGTCGACCTGCATCGCGAAGGCCTCCGTGGCCTCGGTCAGCATGGCTCGTCGTGTGGCCCGATCCCGCTCGGCGGCGGCGTCGAACTGCTGCTTCTGCTGCTGGAAATCCTCCACCTGGGCGAGGAGCGCCCGCTCCATGTGCTCGATTGCGACATTCACCTCGCGGATCATGGCATCCCGCGCCTGCGCGTTGCGGTCGGCGTGGACCGCCATCCGTTCGAGCACCTCTTGCCGTGTCTGCGCGATTGCCGCCGTGGCCCGCCCGAGTTCCAATCGCACCCGGTCGGCGGCCGTCCACTGCCGCGACACCTCCGCCGCGAGCGTCTGCATCCGCTCGAGACTCGTCGCCGAGGCCGCTTCGACGTCGGCCAGCCGTGCCGCCATGCGGCCGGTGGCGGTCGCGTGCCGTGCGATCTCGTCGCGCATGCGGGTCATCTCCTCTCCCTGGGAGACGCCGAACCGCTGCATTTCCACGATGCTCTCGTGGACCGCCGTCTCCATCGCGCCGGTCTGGTGCACGAGCCTCCAGACCACGGTCGTGAGCATGAAGGAGAACGCCGCCACGGCGAGACCCGCGGCCGGCACGAACCTCGAGGCCCCATCGCGACGGATCTCATCCCCGCCACCCGCAGCACGCCCGCCACCCGAGTACCGATCGAAACTCTCCACGGGTCACCCCCTGACACCGGCCGTGTTCGTGCGAGGCCCACTCATCCCCGTCCGGTGATGTCGACGGGAGCGGGGCCGTGACTTGACGCCGCGGCCGGGTCTCGGACCGATCCGCGCAGCCGGCAGGGCAGCGCCGCGGACTCTGCCGGTCGTGCGGATCGTGCCGGACGCTCGTCAGGCCGCGTGGGACGGCCGGCTCGCGCCGGCCGCCTCGGTGGCGCCCAGCCGCCGCAGGGCGAGGCGGTCAAGCACCCGCAGGGCCACGTCGAGCGCCGCGGCGCCCGCCGCCGCCGACACCAGCGGCGTCCGCCGCGACCGCACGCACGCGAGGAAGTCGTCATGCTCGCAGGCGATGGCATTGGCCTCGGGCACCGGCAGCCTTTGGTGCGGCAGGATGTCGGCGAAGAAGCGGTCCTTGAGCGCCGCCCGCGCGGCAGGTGGTACGTCGGCGGCGACGAATCGCCCGTCATCCACGGCCGGCGAGGCGGCGACGACGTCGACCGTCTTGGCGTTGAAGTCGGCCTGCACGAGGCTCCGCTCGCCCCAGAGCGACATCCGGCGCGTGAGCACGGGCTGGATGCGCGAGGCCGACAGGTCGGCGACGAGGCCCGACGAGAAGGCGAGCCGCGCCCGCACGGCATCCTCGTGGCCGCCGGTGGCAGACAGGCCGTGGGCCTCGACCTGCTCGAGCAGGCCGGGCTCGAGCGAGAGCACGAGGTCGATGTCGTGGATCATGAGGTCGAGCACCACGCCGACGTCGAGGGAGCGGAACGTGAAGGGTGCGAGCCTCGCTGCCTCGAGCAGCGTGACCCGGCCGGCCTGCGCCGCAGCGAGCCGCCAGGCCGGGTTGAACCGCTCGACGTGGCCCACGGCCACGACCCGGCCGTGCGCCCGAGCGGCGGCCACGATCGCGTCGGCCTCGGCGGTCGTGGTCGCGATCGGCTTCTCGATCAGGAGGTCGATGCCCCGCTCCAGGAGCGGCACGGCGACCGCGGCATGCAGGCCCGTGGGCGCCGCGACGACGACGGCTTCGGCCCTGCCGATCAGGTCACCGGGCTCCGCCAGCGGCCGGCAGCCGTGGGCCGTGGCCACCCGCTCACGTGCCTCGCCGACCGGATCGACGACGGCCACGAGTTCCGCGTCGTCCCTCCCGGCGAGCAGCCGAGCATGGATCGTGCCCAGGTGCCCGCATCCCACCACCGCCACCTTCGTCCGCGTCATGCCGCCCTCCTGCGTTCCCGGGCGCGGCCATGGCGCCCTTCCTTTTGTCGTGCCAGAAACTCGAGCAGTTGCAGCACCTCGGGCACCAGCATCTCCTGCGATCGCAGGATTTCCCGCGCCGCATCGAGCCCCATCTTGGCGCGGTAGAGGAGCCGGTGGGCCTCCGTGATCGCCTCGATCGAGACCTCCGGGACCCCGCCGCGCTTCAGCGCCACGAGGTTGATGCACCGCGGCCGCGCCGGCATGCCCTCGCAGAGCATGAACGGCGGGATGTCGTGCAGCACGCGGGAGAGCCCGGCGACGAACGACCAGCTGCCGATCGTGGTCCAGTGGTGGACGGCGACGGCGCCGGAGACGGAGGCCCGCGAGTGCATGCGGACGTGCCCGCCGAGGAGCGTGCCGTTGGCGAGCGTGCAGTGGTCGCCGATCCGGCAGTCGTGCGCCACATGACTGCAGGCCATGAGAAAGTTGCCGTCGCCGATCGAGGTGACTCCCTCCTCCTTCTCCGTCGCCCGATTGATCGTCACGCCCTCGCGGATGACGTTGCGGTCGCCGATCTCGACCCGTGTCGGCGAGCCGCGGTAGCTGACGTCCTGCGGCTCCCCACCGATCACGGCGTTGGCGAAGATGCGGTTCCGCGCCCCGATCCGCACGTCGCCCATGATGGTCACGTGGCTGTCGAGTACCGTGCCGCGACCGATCACGGCGGCGGCGGAAACCCAGCAAAACGGCCCGATGCGGACGTCCTCAGCGAGCCGTGCGCCCGGCTCCACCACGGCCGACGGATGGATCTCGGGCGCCGCGCCCCTGATCCGCGGCGCGCCGTCGTCCCGCATCGGCAGCGTCGCGTCGTGGTCGTCCATGGCTGGTCCTCGCGGGCGGGTCAGGCGGCGGCCGGCTGCGGCATCGCGGCTGCGAGCCGGGCGGCGAGGGCGCCGTTGAGCCTGTGCCCGCTGCGGCAGGCGCGGATGTGGGCGTGGAGCGGCCGCCCGGCCAACGACAGGTCGCCGACGAGGTCGAGTACCTTGTGCCGCACGCACTCGTCCGGCCAGCGGAGGGCGTTGTCGATCGGCCCGTCGGGGCCGAAGACGAGGAGGTCGCAGGTCGTGGCGGCGAGACCGCGGCCCGCGGCCCGCAGCCGGGCGGCATCGTCGGCGGGGAGGAAGGTCCGCGCCGCGGCGAGTTCCCGCCGATAGACGTCGGCCGTGACCGACAGCGCAAGCGTCTGGTGGCCGATCGGTCCGGGACCGTAATCCAGCTCGTATTCCACAGACAGACCGTCGCGGCGGGGAGGCGAGGCCTCGACCCACGCCGTCTCGTCGCCGACCCGCACGACCGCATCGACCACCAGCGGCGTCGCGGCCGCGCCGAGATCCACCACGCCGGCCGCGTCGATGGCGTCGACAAAGGCCAGCGCAGAGCCGTCGAGGCCGGGCAGTTCCTCGGCATCGACGCGCACCACGCAGCAGTCCACACCGAGTCCGGCAAGCGCGCTCAAGACATGCTCCACCATCTCGACCCGGGCGGCCCCGGCGGCGAGGTTCGTGCGGCTCGACGCCTCCTCGCGGCGGGCGACCGTCGCCTGGATCACGGGACTCCCGGGCAGATCGTCGCGGATGAAGACGATGCCCGAGCCGGCGGCTGCGGGCTCGAGGACCACGCGGTTCTCGCGGCCGCTCCAATAGCCGACACCCGTCACGCACGCGGGCTGCCGGAGCGTGCGCTGCGGTCGCGGGCTGCTGGCGTGTTGCATGGGAAAACGATCCTCATCCCCGGGAAGCCGCCGCGGGCCCGGCGCCCGCGATTCGACCGCCGAGGTCGCCCCGCCGGGCCGGAGACCAGCCCGGCGGCGCTGGCCGGCCCGAGGGCTATCGCGTCCGCTGCGGCACCGCGCCGGGACGACCGGTCTGATCGGCGACGGCGGCACCGTTGAGCATCCGCAGGATGTCGGGCGTGATGTCGTTGCCGGCCTCGTAGTAGACGATCGGCTTGGTGATGCCCCGGAGGATCTGATTGCGGTCGGCGCCGTCGACCGGATCACCGTCGAAGCGGAGCACCACGGCGATGCCGTGCTCGCGGGCGAACTGGGCGACGGCCCGCTCGATGTCAGTGTAGACCTGCAGGTAGACCTTCGCCTCGCGATCCATGAAGTCCTTCTTCTGCAGCTGCGCAGTGACGTTGAAGTCGCCCTGGGCCTTCGCGATCTCCGCCTCGAGCTTCTTGTACTCCGGCGTGCCGACGTTGAAGCCCTTGAGCTGCTCCATCAGGCCATTGATGCGGTCCCGTTCGCTCTTCAGCGAGTTCTCGGCGGCCATGACCTCGTCCTTCATCTTGTCCATCGCACCCTTGAAGCGGGCGTGATTCTTGAAGATGTAGCCGACGTCGATCACCGCCACGTGCGACGCCGGCGTCGTCGGGCGGGCGGCCTGCGGCTGCCCCTGCGGGATGGCCACGGGGGCCTGGGCGCGGGCCGGAACCTGTGCCAGGGCCACGATGGCCGCACAGACGAAGGTGGCGAGTTGCCTGTTCACGGAAAGCTCCTTGCTGGATGTGTCTGGACTGGCCCACGGTGCCGACCGCCGCCGCCGTTCACGACGGCCGGGGACCGGGGGTCCACTTGGCGCGGCGGATCATGGCGATCACGCCCCGGCGACTCAAGGCCAAAAATCGGCCCACTTTCGCCGGCCTTTCGGCCGCCTCTGGGCATCGGGAAGCCGGCGCCGGAGAGGCGACTCCGCCGGGCTACTTGGGGGCGCCGAGCGTGACCTGAAGCGTCACCTCGGCACCGTCCCGCAGCACGACGACCGGGATCGTGTCGCCTCCCTTGTGCTTGCGCAGGGCGCTGTCGAAATCCTCGAGGCCCGTCACCGCGCTCTCCCCCAGGCGGACGATCACGTCGCCCCCCTGCAGCCCCGCCTTGGCGGCGGGCGAATCCTTGGTGGCACCGGTGATCGCGTAGCCCCCGCCCGGCTTGCCGAAGTCCGGAATGCTGCCGAAGTACGGCCGATCGCCGCCGCCGCGGGCGAACTGCTTCGATGCGACCTCGATGTAGGCCGGCCGCTCCGCCGCGGTGGCGAGATCGCGCACGACGTCGGCCACCAGCCGCGCCAGTCGCACCATCCCGTCGTAGTTGATCTTCTCGGCGGTGTCGGTGGGCCGGTGGTAGTCGGAGTGGGAGCCCGTGAAGAGATGCAGCACGGGGATCTTGCGGGCGTAGAAGCTCGAATGGTCGCTGGGGCCGAAGCCGCCGGGCTCCTTCGCCAGCTCGAATCCGTGCCGGGCCGCGAGCCGGTCGACGAGCGATTCGAGCCCCGTGCCGGTGCCCGTGCCGTGCACGATGAGTTTGTCGCCCTCGAGCCGGCCGACCATGTCGAGGTTCACCATCGCGGCCGTGCCTTCGAGCGGCACCGCCGGCCGGCCCGTGTAATGGGCGCTGCCCAGGAGCCCGCGTTCCTCGCCGGTGAAGCCGATGAAGAGGATGTGCCGGGGAAACGGCCCCTCCCGGGCGAGCATCCGGGCCACCTCGACGAGCAGCGCCGTGCCGCTGGCGTTGTCGTCGGCGCCGTGGTGGACGACGTGCTCGCCGGGGGCTGCCGAGTTGGCGCCGCCGTACCCCAGATGGTCGTAGTGCGCCCCGAGCACCACCGTCTCCGTGGCCCCGGCCGTGCCGGGCAGAAAGGCGAGGACGTTGCGGCCCTCCGTCTTCGTCCGCTCGACCGCCGTGCGGCCGCGGATCCGCCAGCCGCTCAAAGGGGCGCTCTGCGGCTCGAGCTTGGCGTCGATGCCCTGCTGGATCTCCGCGAGGCTGCGGCCGAGTGCCGCCTTTACCGCCTCGTCGACGACCGAGCGGCGAACGTGCAGCACCGGCAGCGACCGGTTCTCGGAGCCGTCGCCCGCCCGCGTGAACGCCATCAGCGTGTCGCCGTCGGCGTCGGTGTCGTTGCAGAAGACGACGCCCCCCACCTCGTGCTCCGAGGCATTCGCCACCTTGCGGGAGAGCGCCGCGTGCTGTGACGCCTGGTTGCCGTCGAAGACACTGTGCGGGTCGTCCTTCTGCGGCTCCTGCCGGAGGATGATCGCCGCCGCCCCCTTGGCCGTGCCGGCGGGCAGCGCCGCATAGTCGTCGTACTTCTCCTTCGGCGCCGTGATGCCGTAGCCGGCAAACGCGAGCTCCAGGTCGAAGGATCCGCTCCCGCCCGCGGCCAGCGGCGTGAAGTCGGTCCCCAGCCGTAGCGGAATGACCTTACGGCTGCCGTCTCCGGCGGGCGGCGCGACGAGTTCGGCCGTGTTGTCGGCGGCGGGACCGAGCGTGGCGTCGAGCGTCATCGAGAACCGCTGGAAGGGGCCGACAGCCGCCGGGGCGACGGTGTCGGCGGGCACTGGCTCGAGGCCCAGTGCCTTGAACTGGGCCGCCAGCCAGTCGGCCGCCTGGTCGATGCCGCGGGTGCCCGGACCGCGTCCCTCCCGCTCCGGTGCCGCCAGCCATGCGACGGCCGCCCGGAGCCGGCCACGGGCGGCCTCGGCATCGGCCCCGGCGACGGGGGCGGCGGCCTGTCCGTTCGCCGCGGCAGGGACGTCCGCAAAACCTGCGGCCGGCTCGGCCGGTGCGGCGACGAGCGGACCGAACATCCCGGTGGCCAGCAGCAGCGGCAGGCAGACGCGTCGCACCATCATTTCCTCCCTGGTTCCATGCGCCGGGGACGTGACCCCGCTGACCGAATTCTAACAGGCCTCGGAAAAAGGGCATCCATCCGCCGGCCCACGTCGCGGTAGGATGGGCGTCGAGCCCGCCTCCCGGAGCCCCGTCCGTGCCCTTCCTGTTCGTCATCCAGGGCCGCAATCGCGGCAGCCGCTACGACCTCACCGCGCCCGCTGGCGCAGTGAGTATCGGCCGGGAGACGGGCAACGTCGTGCAACTCGACGACAACGAGGTCTCCCGCCGCCACGCCGAGATCCGGCGGGTCGGCGAAACCTTCGTGGTCGGCGACTTGAAGAGCTCGAACGGCACCTGGCTCAACAACCGTCGGGTCGAGCGGGCAGAACTGGCCAGTGGCGACCAGATCCAGGTGGGCCGGACAGTCCTGGTCTATTCGCGGGACGGTGCCGAGGAGCCGCCGACGGGCATGGTGGACATCGTCCCCGCCGCCCAGGACGCCGACGGCTCGCGCATCGTTCGGGCGCTCAAGGACGACTTCGGCGGCCCGCCTGCAGACGACACCCACGACCGCTGGCTCGCTCGCGCGCGCAGCAACCTCCAAGTGATGTACCGCACGGCCCTGGCCGTGAGCCATACGCTCGACATCGACGACCTCCTCGGCCGCATCCTCCAACTGGTCTTCGAATGGGTCGAGGCCGACCGCGGCTGCATCATGCTCATCGACCAGGAGTCGGGCCAACTCCGCACCAAGGCCAGGCGCGATCGGCGGGTGGCGGAGGCCACCTCGATGGTCATCAGCCGCACCATCCTCGATTACGTGCTCGATCGCGGTGAGGGTGTGATCACCAGCGACGCGCAGGACGACGACCGCTTCAGCGGCGGCAACAGCGTGGTGCGAACGGGCGTCCGCGAGGCGATCTGCGTGCCGATGCAGGGCCGCTACGGAACGGTGGGCGTGATCTACGTCGACACGACGGTGCCGCTGGCCGACGTGGTCGAGTCGGGGCATCGGCAGTTCACCGACGAGCACCTGAAGCTGTTGATCGCCATCGGGCATCAGGCGGCGCTGGCGGTCGAGGACACCACCTACTATTCCGCGATGGTGCAGGCGGAGCGGCTGGCGGCGGTCGGGCAGACGATCGCCACGCTCTCGCACCACATCAAGAACATCCTTCAGGGCATCCGCAGCGGCGGCTATCTCGTCGACATGGGGCTCGAGAACGAGGACCTGGCCCTCGTCCGCAAGGGCTGGGAGATCGTCGACCGCAACCAGGGCAAGATCTCCTCGCTGGTGATGGACATGCTCTCCTTCAGCAAGGAGCGGGAGCCCGATCCGCTCCCCTCCGACCTGGCCGCGATCGTGACCGACATCGTGGAGACCGTGCACCGTCGGGCCGAGGAAATCGGCGCGACGATCCAATGGTCGCCGCCGACCGATCTGCCGCGGCTCCTCTTCGATCCCGAGGCGCTGGCGCGGGCCATCCTCAACGTCGTCACCAACGCCCTCGATGCGGTGGAGGAACGACCGGGCGGCACGGTCGAAATCCGGGTCGAGACGGCGGCCGGAGAGGGGCCCGACGAGGGCCGGGCCCGGGTCGTCGTCACGGACAACGGCGCCGGCATGGCGCCGGAGACGCTCGCGCAGATATTCAACCTGTTCGTGTCGACGAAGGGCGCCAAAGGCACGGGCCTGGGCCTGACGGTCAGCCGCAAGATCCTCCGCGAGCATGGTGGCGACATCCATGTCACGAGCCGTCTCGGCGCCGGGAGCACGTTCGTGCTCGAGTTTCCCGTCCGTACGGCGGACGGGCCGCCGACGCTCTCCGGCGAGGGAGCGGTCAAAGCGCCGTCGGACACCACGAGCGAGCCATGAGCGGCCCGTCGCGCCTGCCTATCTCGGCGGTCGTCATCACCCGCGACGCCGCCCGCCACATCACCGCCGTGCTCGACGCCCTCGACTTCTGCGCCGAGCGGCTGGTGCTCGACTCGGGCTCCGTCGACGAGACCCGGACCATCGCCGCGGCCGCCGGCGCCCGCGTCGAGATTCAGCCCTTCCTCGGCTACGGGCCGCAGAAGCGGCGGGCGGTCGAGCTCGCCAGCCACGACTGGATCCTGTCTCTCGACGCCGACGAGATCCTCGACGACGAGGCCCGCGCGGCCTGCCTGCGGCTCGACCTCGCGGATCCGGCCGCCTGCTGGGAGATCCGCCGCCGCACGTTCGTGGGCCGCCGGGAGATTTGCCACGGCGCCTGGCGAGGCGAGCGGGTGCTACGGCTCTTCAACCGCACGACAGCCGCCTTCAAGCCGCTGCCCGTTCATGAGGAGGTCGAGTCGATCCGGTCGCCGCGGCTGCTGCCCGGATCGATCCTGCACTACGGCTTCACCGACTGCCGCGACGTGCTCGCCCGCTCGCTGCGGTACGCACCGCTCAAGGCCGACATCCTCCGCTCGATCGGCGGGCCGAGCGGCAGCTGGATCCTGCCGTTCCGTGGCCTGGCCGCCTTCATGAAGAGCTACGTCCTGCGCGGCGGCTGGCGCGACGGCGGTCCCGGGTTCGTCATCGCCGTCGGCCGCCTCATCGACTCCACCCTGCCCCGGGCGCTCGTCCTCGAAGCGCCGGTCCGGCCGGCCGACGAGCCGCACGCCCCCGAGCGGCGCACCGTCAGCCGCTGAAGGCGACGCCGCCGAAGAGCAGCCAGGCCAGCAAGAGCGTCCAGACCACGTTCACCGCCTGGCCGCCCAGGAACGCCAGGGCCGGCCGACCGCCGCCAAGCTCGAGCAGTTCGCCGAACCGGGTCTCGAGCCCGATGCAGACGAAAGCGGCGGCGAACCAGAGCTCACGCAGTCCCTTGAGCGGCTTGTCGACGGCCTTGGCGACCTGCGGCTCGACGAGGAACGAGAATACGAGCGACGCCGCCAGGAACCCGAGCACGAACTTCGGAAACCGCTCCCAGAGCACGCCGAGCCGCGGGCCGCGGGCCGCGGGTTCGCCGCCGGATTCGCGGACGGTCCACCATGCGGAGATCACCAGGGCCGCGATGCCGATGAAGACGTTCTGCGAGAGCTTCACGACCGCGCCGGTCTTCGACGCCGTGTCGCCGAGCATCTCGGTGGCCGCGAGCACCGAGCCGGTGGTGTCGAGCGTGCCCCCCAGCCAGGCGCCCGCGACGGCCTCGTCGAGGCCGAGCAGCCGCGCGCACCAGGGCAGCAGCAGCATCATCGGCACCGCGCACAGGAGCACGATCGAGGTGACGTAGGAGAGCTTGCGCTTGTCCCCCTCGATGGCGCCGCAGGTGGCGATGGCGGCCGACACGCCGCAGATCGAGACGGCGCTCGAGATCATCACGCCGAACTCGTCGTCCACCCGCAGCCTGCGGCAGAGGAGGAACGTCGCCTGCCAGACGACGGGGATGACGAGGGCGGCCTGGATCAGCCCGGGCACGCCCGCCTTCGTCAGCTCGGTGAAGAGGATCCCCGCGCCGAGCAGCACGATGCCCACCTTGATGAAAAACTCCGTCCGCACCGCGAGGCCGAGCCAGGCCGGCACGCCCGCGATCCGCCGCCAGAGCATGCCGAGCGCGAGCGCGAAGACGACATACTCGATGCCGGCGGCCTTCGCGCCGGCGCTTGCCGCGAGCACGAGCGCCCCCCATGCCAGCGCGAGCACCACGCCGACGCCGCCGGCGAGCGGACCGAGACGGCCGCCCACGCTCGGCCAGAGCGCGAGGAGCGTCGGCAGGAGCACCGCGAGCGACGCCCGGCCGAGGGCGGCGAGCGGCCCGGGCGCCACCAGTGACGCCAGCTCGGCGGGCCGCTTCCAACCGAGCGCCGGCGGACCGAGCGACAGGCCGGCGGTGACCGCCGCGAGCAGGGCCGCGCCGACGACGACCGCCAGCCAGTCTTCGTTGCGCCACCAGGCGGGCCGGGATGTCGGGGCGGGAGACGCCGCGGAACCGGGCGTGGGCATCGTGATGTTCTCCTCGAACGAGCGGGCCGAATCTGTTCAACGTGCCTGCCGCAGGCAGTCGAGCACCCGCTGCATGTCGGCCGGCAGCGGCGCCGCGAGCACGAGTCGCTCGCCGGTCGCCGGATGGTCGATGGCCAGTTCGGCGGCGTGCAAGCACTGCCTTTCGACGAGCGGCCCGCCCCCCGCGACGACGTCGGCCGGCAGGCCGAGCCAGGCCGGCTCGATGCGATTGCGGCCTGAATAGAGGCCGTCGCACAGCACCGGGCAGCCGATGGCGGCCAGATGGACGCGGATCTGGTGCGTGCGGCCGGTCTTGGGCATCACCTTCACGAGCGCCGCCCCCCGGAACCGCTCCACGACCTCGAAGCGGGTGACCGCGTCGCGGCTCGTGGCATGATCCCGACGCACCGCCATCTTCTCCCGCTGATACGGATGGATGCCGATCGGCAGCTCGATCTCGTCGCGGTCGAGCTGTGGCTGGCCCTGCGTGATCGCCAGGTAGGTCTTCGCCGTCGTGCGCCGCTCGAACTGCTTCGCGAGCGTCTGATGCGCCTCTTCGGTGCGGGCGACGACGATCACGCCACTGGTGTCGCGATCGAGCCGATGCACGATGCCGGGGCGGGTCGGGCCGCCCATGGTGGAGAGCCCGCCGCCCGAGCCGCGCGCCTCGAGGTGCCACTTGAGGGCGGCGGCGAGCGTGCCCTTCCAGTTGCCCTTCGCGGGATGCACGACCATGCCGGGCGGCTTGTTGACCGCCGCCATCGTGTCGTCGACGTGGAGAAAGTCGAGCGGGATCTCCTCCGCTTCGGGACCGGCCCGCGGCGGCTCGGGGACGGTGAGGCAGACGACGGAGCCCACTTTCAGCTTCACGGACGCCCGGGCCACGACGCCGTCGACCCGCACCGCCCCTTGTTCGATCGAGCGGGCCAGGGAGGAGCGGCTGCGGTCGGGAAATGCCCGGACAAGAAACACGTCGAGCCGCACGCCGGCATCGGTCGCGGTCACCGTCAGGATCGCCTCGTCGCCCGGCGCGAGTCCGGCGGCGCGCGACGCGTCGGGCGGGGAGCCGTCGTCGTCCCCGATCAGGTCGGGATCGCCGCCACGGCGGTCGCCCGCCCTGTCACTGTCCGGCGGCAGCCGGTGCGGCGGCGGGTTCGGCGGGAGGGGCTGCGTCGGCATTCTTGGCTTCGGTGGCGCCAGCCTTCGCTTCGACGGCGGGCGTGGCTTCGGGAGCGGCAGCCTTGGCTTCGGTGGCGGCGGCCGGTTTGACCGCCGCGAACCAATCGTACCACTGCCTGGTGGACTCGAGGCCCAGGTCGGCGGCGCGGCGGGAAGCGACCCGTGCGAGCGGCTCCTGCGGGAACTCCGCGGCCACCGCCTCGTAGCCACGGCGGGCCTCCGCCAACTGCCCGAGGCACTCACGCGCCTTCGCGAGACCGAACACCGCCCGCTCGGCCAAGAGCCCCTTGGGCGCCGTGGCGACGAGCGCGGTGTAGAGCTCGACGGCCGCCTGGAGGCGGGATTCGCCCCGCGATCGGTCGACGAAAAGCAGATCCGCTCCCTCGGCCGTCGCCTGGTCGGCGGTCAGCAGTTCGGCCCACCGTGCCGCGTCAGTGCCGGGATAGCGACGAATCACTTCCGCCAATGCGTTCGGCTCGCCGGCATTCATGGCCGCGAGGCAGGCATCCCAGCTCTGGCGCCTTGTCGCCTCCGCCTGCGAGGCGACAAGGCTCCACACGACCAGCCCCGCCACGGCCGCGGCCGCGGCCGCGAGCAGCGTCGACAGGTAGGGCCGCATCCGGTCGTAGGCCGCGACGGCCGCCTCGGCGAGGGCGTTGTCGCCGAGTTCCTCCTCGATGATCGCCTCATCCGCTTTCAGTCGGCGGACGTCGTCGGAATCGTGCTCGTGGAAAGAGTCCGGGACGCCGGCTCCCGCTGCGGGGCGTCCTTGCCTCCTCTTGCGACGATCGTGCCACGATTTTTTCACGGGTTGCTCCTCGGGCAGCTGGCCAGTCGTGGGAAATAGAGACTTCCCGCGCCGGAGCGTCAAGCCGGAACGGAGGCCTGTGGTAGATTCCGAGACCCATGCACTCCTCCGCGCCGCCGTCCGCCGCCACCCCCCGCTCGTCCGGCTTGAATCCCGCGCAGACGGCGGCCGTCCAGGCGCCGATCGGCCCCCTGCTCGTGCTCGCCGGCGCCGGCACGGGCAAGACGCGGGTGGTCATCGCCCGCATCGGCCATCTCGTCTGGCGGGGCAGCCGGCCATCCCGCATCCTGGCCGTCACGTTCACGAACAAGGCCGCGAAGGAGATGCTCGCCCGGTCCGTGAAGTCCCTGCGGACGAAGGACGACGACAAGCCGGAAATCTCCACGATCCATTCGCTGTGCGTCCGGATCCTGCGCCGCCATGCCGACAGGATGGGACTGCCGGGCCGGTTCGCGATCATCGATCGTGGCGAGCAGGAAACGGCGGCGCGGAAAGTGCTCAAGGAGCTGAAAGTCCCGGAAGCGACGCTGCGGCCCGGCGACCTGCTCGACCGCATCAGCCGCTGGAAGAGCGCGGCGGTCCGGCCGGACGACGCCTTCGCCGCGCTCGCCGGGGACGCCGACGGCTCCTGGGAGCTCGCCGCGGCGGGCTACCGCCGCTATCAGCAGGCGCTCCGCGCCACCGGCGCGGTCGATTTCGACGACCTGCTGCTCGTCGTCGAGGAGCTGTTCTCCCGCCACGAGGACGTCCGCCGGGCCGAGGCGGGCCGGTTCGACCACCTGCTCGTGGACGAGTACCAGGACACGAGCGGCATCCAGGAGCGGATCCTCACGGCGCTCGCCCGCGATCACCGCAGCCTGTGCGTCGTGGGGGACGACGACCAGTCGATCTACGCCTGGCGGGGCGCGGAGGTGACGCACATCCTCGACTTCGCCCGCCGCTGGCCCGGCGCGACCGTCGTGCGGCTCGAGGAAAATTACCGCTCGACGCCGGAGATCATCCACGCCGCCAACACGCTCATCGCGCGGAACGCGCGACGACACGGCAAGACGCTCGTCTCGCGGGCGCCGTCGGGGCCGCCGCCGGCGATCGTGCAGGCCCAGGACGAGCTCGACGAGGCAAGGCGGGTCGTGGCCGACGTCGAGTGGCGGCTCAAGGAGGGGGCCGTGGCTCCCGCCGAAGCGGTGATCCTCCTGCGGACGGGGGAGCAGACCCGCGTCTTCGAGCAGGAGCTGCGCCGCCGCGGCATTCCCTACGAGCTCGTCGGCAGCCGTTCCTTCTTCGATCGTCGCGAGGTGAAGGACGTGATGGCGCTCCTGCGGGTGATGGTCGATCCCGACGACGACCTCGCCCTCTCGCGGATCGCGAACGTCCCGCCGCGGGGGCTGGCGGGCTCCACCGTCACGGCCGCCCGCAACGCCGCCGGCGCCGCCGGCACGAGCCTCTGGCACGAGCTGCGTGCCGCCCGCGACGCCCACCGCCTCTCGCCCGCCGCCACGGCCGGGGTGATGGCGCTCGAGCGACTCGTGGCCCTGCGGGACGGGGCGGCCGAGCGGGGCGCCGCGGAGACGCTCCGCGTGCTGCTCGAGTCGGCCGGCTACCACGGCTTCCTCAAGAAGGAGTACGAGGCCGACCCCGCCGAGCAGGAGGCCCGCTGGCAGTGCGTGGAGCAGATGGTCAGCGCCCTGGCGGAGCACGAGAAGGCCCACCGGGGCAAGGGCGACTTCGCCACGCTCGTCCGCGGCTTCCTCGACGAGCTCGTGCTCGACGTGACCGAGGCGGAGCGGTTCCGCTCCGACAAGCCGAAGGGCAACGTCCTGCGGCTGATGACGCTCCACGCCGCCAAGGGGCTGGAGTTCGACTGCGTCTGGATGGTCGGGCTCGAGGAGGGCCTCCTGCCCCACCACCGTGCGCTGACCGAAGGCCTCCAGGCGATCGACGAGGAGCGCAGGCTCTGCTACGTCGGCGTGACGCGTGCCAAGAAGCGGCTCGCGCTCTCGCTGTGCCTGACGCGGATGAAGTGGGGCAAGAGCCGCCCCAGCCGTCCCAGTCGGTTCCTCTACGAGCTCACCGGGCAGGCTGAGAAGTTCACGGAGGAGGAGGCGGACGCAGGGCCGAACGGGCCACGGCCGGGAGCATCCGCAGCACGCTCCCCAGCCCAGAGCCGCCGCGGGCGATCGCGGCGTACGTAGCGACGAGCCCGCGGGCGAGCGGCGCGGCCTGGTCGTTCCAGGGAAACCACGGCGGCGGCGGCCAGGCCACGAGCTTCGTCCGCAGGATCGTGTTGTGGACCAGCGGCAAGAGCAGCGGATCGTGCACGCGGCCGATGCCGCTGGCCGGAGCCGCCAGCGTCGCCCCGGGAAATCCGCCCCAGGGCACGCAGCCCTTCGCGTACGCCAGAGCCGCCCAGCCGTTGACCGCGACCGTGCCATACTCGAGGTGCTCGACGAACAGGTCCGCCCGGAGGCGGTCGCGCGGCGCGAGTGTGTCGGGCAGCGTCACGCCGGCGGCGAGCGTCCCCGGCAGCCGCGCGGCGATCTCCGCGGCCTGCGTGCAGTAGCCCTCGATGTCGTCGGCATCGATGCTCGTCTCGGCGGCGACCGGCACGAACCACTCGCGATCGACCCACGCGTGGTCCCGCGCGAGGTCGAGCCCGCGGCGGAACACCCACGGCAACGTCCCGTCTTCGGGCGGGCGGCGGCCGGTGACTCCCTCCCACGTCGCCTGGGCGCCCGGATACCAGGCGGGCCGGGCCGGCAGCCCTGCGAGCCGCCGGCCGACGAGGTCGAGAAACGCCTCGCGTTGCGGCCAACCGCGGCAGGTCACCACGAGCTTCGTGGCGATGCAGTTGAACGAGGTGTTGTTGGCGATGGAGGCGGCGATCATGTCGGCCTGGCTCGTGAGCTGCGCCGGCGTGTAGCGGCCGGGCACCACGAACCAGGGTGTCACGTTGCCCAGTTCACACGTGATCGGCTTGGCCAGCACCGGAGCCGCGCCCGCGGCGTGCGGATCGCGACCGCCCCAGACCACCGCGTCGAAGGCGGCCTGGCCGCCGGTGAGGTGCACGTGCGTGACCTCGGACGCCTCCATGGCGGCCCGCGACACGTCGGCGCCGCCGGTCGTCACCGCGAGCAGGCCGGCTTCGACGAGCGGAGCGAAGGCCCGCTGGAAGATCGCGGCCAGCGGCGCCTGGATCGGATGGAGCTTGAGCAGCACGGCACGGCCGTGCTCGAAGACCTGGCTGATGCAGTCGGCGGCCGCGAGTCCGGTGACGTTGCCCGCCCCGAGCACCACCGTCACGCCTCCGCCCCGGGGCCGCTCCGCCGCCTCGAGCCGCCACACCCGCTCGAAAGCCTCGAGACCGCCGGGATCCACGCACCGGACCGTCGCCCGCTCGTCGCGAAACACCACGCCGTCCCAGAGGCCGCCGGCGGGCAGGACATCCACCTCGATCCACGACGCGGAAGCGGAGCCACCGGCCGGCCGAGTGGAGACACGGGGCGGCCGCGCGACCCGCGGCAGTCCCCGGCGGGCGATGTCGTCGAGCGCCCGCGCCGTGAGGATCAGGAGCCGCAGGGTCCCCAGCGGCCCGGTCGCGATCTCCTCCGCCACCGCCTCCGGGCCACCCCGCTTGAGCCCGACCGCCGCCTCCACCCAGGCGTCGGCCTCGGCGGCGACGCCCCGCGCGCACGCCCAGGCGAGCGCCGCTCGATCGGCGGTGCCACGATCCATCTGCCGCGCCGCGCCCGCAGCAAGGGCGGCGACCTGCGCGGGCAGCCTCTGGAGCGAGTCAGTCATGCGCGTCCCTGCCGACCACGGGTCACTTGCCGATGCAATGGCGGGAGAATATCCGATCGATGAGATCGGTGCCGACGTCGCCGGCCTGCGCCGCGTCGAGCCCCTCCACGGCGGCCCGCACGAACCCCGCCACGACCGCCTCGTCCCGCCGGGCGGCGCCGCCGGGCGGCGCGGCCGCCTGCCGCGCCGCGGCCAGGGCCGCCCCCACCTCCTCCAGCGCGACCCGCAGCCGCCGCGTGGCCGACGAATGTCGCGGTGGCAGCCCCGCCACCGCGGCGAGGATCGCAGCGCGGAGTTCGGCGATGCCGGAGCCCGACAGGCTGCTCGTCATCAGGCCGGCCCGCTGCGGCGTCTCGGCGGCCGCATCGCATCGGGTGATGACGTCCACCCGCACGGCGGCCCCCGGCAGCCAGGCCGGCGACATCCCGGCCGGCACGACGGCATCGTGGCAGACGACGACGATCTCGGCGCGTGCGATCTCCTCGCGTGCCGTCCGGTCGGCCAGGCCGGCGACGGCCGGCCGACGCGGGTCCGCTGGCTCGCCGACCCCGGCGACGTCGATCAGCAGGCAGGCCGGCTCATGCGCGGCCGCGTCGAGCCGTGCCGCGAGCCAGTCGCGGGTGGTGCCCGGCTCGTCGGCCACGAGTGCCGCCGTGCGGCCGACGAGCGCGTTGTAAAGGCTGCTCTTGCCGATGTTGGGCGGCCCCACGAGCACCGCCCGGGGCAGGTCGCCCATCGCGGTCGCATCGCGGGCGGCGAGGCGGCCGGCAAGTGACCCGACCGCGACGGCGCCGGCGGCGAGCCGCTCCTCGATCGTCGCCCACGCGGCGGCGTCCGCCGCCGGGACCGCGTCGGGCGTCCGCTCGTCGGCGAAATCGACCGCCGCCTCGATGTCGGCCGCCAGGTCGAGCAGCAGCTCGCGGACGAGATCCACCTCGCGACCGATCCCGCCGGCGAGCGCCGAAAGGGCCGCGGAGAGTTCCGCCGGCGTCCGCGCATCGACCACGGCCAGCACCGCCTCCGCCTGAAGGAGATCGATGCGGCCGGCGAGAAACGCGCGGAGCGAAAACTCGCCGCCCTGCGCGAGCCGGGCTCCATGACGACAGGCCGCGGCGACGACCGCCTCGACAAGCGGCGGCGCCGCCGGCACCTGCACCTCGGCGAGCGGCCCGCCGATCGGGCCGCCGGGCCCGGGCCAGTGGAGCACATCGACCGGCAGCGGACCGAAGGCGGCGAGCGGGCCGACGGCCGCCAGCCGCGCCGCGACCAGCCGCGGCGGTTGGCCCGGCAGGACGAGGGCCGCGCCCGCTTCGGGCACGAAGAGCGTGGCGAGCAACCGGTCGAGCCCCGCGCCCGCCAACCGGACGATCGCCCGGCAGCCGGGTGCCGGTACCGTGGCGGCCGCGACGATGAGGTCGTCTGGAGAGAGCATGGCGACGGCCCGTGGCCGACAACGCGGCACGAGAAGATCCCGACGGCAGGGCTCCGACCTGCTCGCAGCCCGTGGATAACGTCATCCGCCGCCGGATGCGGCGGTAGCGAACCGGGAAAAACCTCGGCTTTCTGCGGGTTCGCCCGCGTGGGAAAAGGCCATGGATGGCTTTCTCCACAGCCAGTTAGCGCTGCTTCTTGCGGGCCTGCCGCCTCTGCCTGGCCGCCTCGGCGGCCGGCGGCTGAGCCGCCTGGCCGCCGAGCCGCGCGAAGGGGACGTCGATCACGCGACCGTTGCCGCCCGCCGTCGCCGCCCCCGCCGGCAGCGTGTGCGGCAGCCAGAGCCGCTCCGCGATGCCCCACAGGCTCGAAGCGATGAAGTACAGGCACAGCCCGCACGGCACCTTGAAGAACATCAGCGCCATGAAAAACATCATGTACTTCATCACCTGCTGCTGCACCTGCGCCTGCTCGTCGACCGCGGGCGGCATGAAGAGCTGTTGCTGCCAGAGGAACAGGCCGATGGTGGCCAGCGGGAAGAGGTTCAAGTACGGCCCGAGCCAGGCCTCCGGCGCCGAGAGGAACGGCGGCAGCCACTGCGACCAGTCGTAGAACATGTCCGGGGCGGCAAGGTTCGAGCACCAGCGGATCGCCGAGCTGAACAGCGGCGCCTGCCGCAGCTCGACATCGGTCGCCAGCGAGCGGTAGAGGCCCATGAAGATCGGGACCTGGATGAAGACGAGCAGGCACCCGCCCATCGGGTTGTAGTCGTGCTTCCGCCAGAGCTCCTGCGTCGCCCGGGTCCGCTTCTCGGGCTCGTTCTTGTATTTCTCGGCGATCGCCTTCATCTCCGGCTGCAGCACCTGCATCTTCTGCGACGAGAGCGCCTGCTTGCGGCTCACCGGAAACATCGCCGCGCGGACGAGCACTGTCAGCAGGAGGATCGCGAGACCGTAGTTGCCGATCACGGCGTGCAGGCTGTGCAACAGCGCGATCATCGGCCGCGCCACCCAGCCGAACCAGCCGTAGTAGACGAGGTCGTCCATGGCGGCGGCCTTGAGCCCGAAGGTCGCGAGCAGGTCGGGTTTCTTGGGGCCGGCGAAAATTTCGTAGCGGTGCGCGAGCGTGCTGCCGGGCTCCACGGCCAGCTCCTTCGAGACAAGCCGGCACGTCACGTCGACGAGCTTCCTGCGGGCGGCGGGCGGCACCTCTCCCACCACGAGCGGCCGCACCTCGTCGAGCGGCGGCGCCTGGTCACCGACCGCCGCCGGAATGAGCGCGGCAGCGAAGTAGAGGGCGTCGACGCCGGCGAAGGAGAGCGGCTTGCCCTCACGGACGGCCGAGGCCGGATGGTCGAGCGAGCCGTCGGCCATCTTCAGGCCGCTGACGAGCGTGCTGTGCTCGCCGGCGAACCGCATGGCCACGTCGCGGACGGCGAGCGTGCCCCAGTCGCGGGCCACCCGCGAGGTGTACCACCAGCCCTCGGTCGGCAGGCCTGTCGGACCGTCCAGGGCGTAGACGAGCCGTGCCGGTCGGTCGCCGCCGACGATTTCCACGAGCAGTTCGAGGCGTTCGCCACCACGCGCATCGGCCGGCGGCTTCACGAGGCGATACTCCTTCGCGACCACGAGCCCCCCTGGAAGCCGACGCGTGAATCGCACGCGGCTCCCATCCGAGGCGGGATCGACCTGCCAGTCGCGGTCGGCGAGCTCCTGGCCCGGCAGCTCGACGAGCGGATCGCCGCGACGACGGCCGTCGCGCTGCTCGAGCGACAGACGGAACGAGAGCGGATCGATCGGCTCGGCGTCGGGATCGGACACGGGCCGGGTGCGATACTCGGGACGGACCACTTCGAGCGGCCGCCTGGCGAGCACGGCGTCGCGGGCGAGCGTCTGCCCGTCGCGCACGATTTCGACGGCCACGTTCTGCCCCGGACGTGTCGCCGCGAGCGCCGCGGCGAGCGCTCGCGGATCGGGGATCGCCGTGCCGCCGAGCTTCGTGAGCACGTCTCCCGGCCGCAGGCCCGCCCGATCGGCGGGCGTGCCCGGGCCGACGAAGCCGATGCGGCAGCCTGTCTCCGGCGCCGGCTCGCAGGCCAGGTGGCCGAGATAGCCGGAGCGATCGTCCTGATCGAGGAAGTCCCGGCTGGCCAGTTCGATCCGCTCCACAGCCGCCCCGCGGCTCGTGAGCGTCACGAGCATGCCGGCCGGCCCTGCCGGATCGAGCGAGCCGAGAGCGAGCCGCCGGCGGGGCGCGTCGGGCTCGGACGGGTCGGCGGGTTCGGTCTCGGGCCGCTCCGCCGCGGCCTCGTCGGCCGAGACGCGGGCCGCGGCCACGGCGGCGTCCTCCGGGGCCGGACCATCCGCGGCCTGCGGCGCCGCGAGGCCGTCGCGGTCACCGGGCGGGGGCTTCGGGAAGAGGCGGGCCTGCAGCAGTTGCCCGGCGAGAACGATGGCCAGTGAGATGGCGATGAACTGGGCGTAGCGGCGTTCCACGAAACACTCCGACGAGGCAGGCGACCGTCCGGGAGTATATCGGCTTTTACCCCCGCGGGCGGGATTTCCCGGAACACGGTCCTCCGCCTACCGCCCCTGCAGCAGCCTGTCGCCGAGGAAGTTGTCGAGGTCGGCGACGGCGTGGATCTTGCGGCAGGTGACGTCGGCTGGATAGTCGATCCGCCGGTACCGGACCGCGCCGTCCTCGAGGATCACATAGCAGGCCCTGTAGTCGCCGTCGCGCGGCTGGCCGACGCTGCCGACGTTGACCATGGCCTTGCCCTCCGGCAGGGTGAGCCGCTGCTCCGCGGCGGTCCGCGGCACCGCGGGCGAAACGAAGTCGGGAGCGGTGGTGAAGATGCCGGGGATGTGCGTGTGGCCCTGGAAGCAGGTTCTGCCGAACAACTCGAAGATGTGCTCCATCTTCAGGGGGTTGTAGATGTCCTCCGGAAAGACATATTCGTCCAGCGGCCGCCGGGCGGAGCCGTGCACGAAGAGCAGGTCGCCCTCCGCATGCACACGGGGCAGTTCGCCAAGGAAGTCGGTGAGTGGATCGGAGGCGTTGCGGGGGAGACGGTCGTGCTGCTCGAGTTGCTGCCGCGTCCAGCGGATGGCCCGCTCGGCGCCGACATTGAAGCCATCCGGATCGAAGAGGGCCCCCTGGTCGTGATTGCCCAGCAGCACCATGCCGCAACGGTCGCGGACCAGGCTCAGGCACTCGCAGGGATTGGGGCCGTAGCCGACCACGTCGCCCAGGCAGTAGATGGCGTCGACCTGCTGGCTGTCGATATCCTCGAGGACCGCCTGCAGGGCCTCGAGATTGCCGTGGACGTCACTGATGATGGCCCGCTTCACTGGTTCGACTGGATCGCAACCCGCTCCGCCGGGGCCTGCCGCTCGTCCGCCTTCCAACACCTCTCCCTTCGAGACTACGAACGGCCCCCACCCCGGTCAAGCCGCACCGTCGGCGCCGTCCACGGGCCGTCGCCTCCATGATCTTCCATAACGTTCTCGCCATCGACACGAGTCTCGCTCCCGGCGGCGTCGCCGCGCGCGGGTCCGCCGACCGTGTGGCCGAGCGCGTCCTGCCGGAGGCGGGCGAGCACGCCCGACTGCTGGCGGCGGCCGTCTCCCGCGTCGCCGCCGACGCGGGCTGGCCGCTCGCCGCCACGGAGGTGGTCGTCGTGGTCACCGGCCCCGGTTCGTTCACCGGGCTGCGCGTCGGCGTGGCGACGGCGAAGGCGATCGCCTGGTCCACCGGGAGTTCTCTGGTCGGCGTGTCTGCGTGCGAGGCGATCGCGGTCGGCACGGCCGCCGCCCTGGGCCGCACCACGGCGCCGGTGCATGTGGCATTCGACGCGGGCCGGGGCGAACTCTTCGTCGCAAGGGTCGTCCCCACCGCCGCTTCGCCAAGCGGCTGGGCCGTGGAGCCGGGCCGGCTCGTCACGACGGCCGCATGGCCGGAAACACTGCCCGCGGGTGCGATCGTCTCCGGTCCGGGCCTGGCGCTGGTCGCGGAAGTGATCGCCGCCCGTCCCGACGTCACGGTCGCGCCGGCGACGGCCTGGCGGCCGGCCACGGGCGATCTGATCCGTATCGGCCGCGGGCGGGCGGCGGCCGGCGTGGTGGACGATCCTGCCGCGCTCGTGCCGGAGTATGTCCGCCCGAGTTATGCCGACGAGCAGGCCGGCAGTTGAAGGACGTCGGACCGCTGAAAAGCCCGTGGGCGACGGCCGCCCCGCATTCCCCTGTTCGCCCTGTCGGGCGACGGTACGATTGGTGCCGTTTTCAAGCTCCACAAGCTCCCCGAAGCCCCGCACGACGAGCTTTCGAGCCCCGGTGGGCCCGAACCGGCGTGAAAGGAATCCGCTGCGATGCGTCCCATCAAGAAGCTGCTGGTCGCCAACCGCAGCGAGATCGCGATCCGTGTGTTTCGCTCGGCGCATGAGCTCGGCATGCGGACCGTGGCGATCTATGCCCACGAAGACCGCTTCGCGCTCCATCGTTTCAAGGCCGATGAGTCGTACCTCGTCGGCAAGCCCGGCGAGCCGATCCGCTCCTACCTCGACATCGAAAGCATCGTCGCGATCGCCAAGGCCCACGACGTCGACGCGATCCATCCCGGCTACGGCTTCCTCTCCGAGAATCCCGACTTCGCCGCCGCCTGCCAGCGGGCGGGGATCGTGTTCGTCGGCCCCCGTGTGGAACTGCTCCAGGCGCTCGGCGACAAGACCGCCGCCCGCGACCTCGCCAAGCGGGCGGGAGTGCCGATCCTCGCGGGCAGCTCGCAGCCAGTCAGCGGGTTCGCCGACGCGCTGGCGATCGCCCGGGAACTGGGCTGGCCGGTGATCATCAAAGCCGCCCACGGCGGCGGCGGCCGCGGCATGCGCGTGGTCCACGGCGAGGATGAGCTGGCCGTCGCGCTCGAGAGCGCGCAGCGGGAGAGCAAGACCGCCTTCGGCAGCGCGAGCGTGTTCGTCGAGAAGTTCATCCAGCGGGCCCGGCATATCGAGGTGCAACTCCTCGGCGACCTCCACGGCAACCTCGTGCATCTCTTCGAGCGCGACTGCTCGGTGCAGCGGCGGCACCAGAAGGTGGTCGAGGTGGCGCCGGCACCCAACCTCTCCGCGGCCATGCGTGACGGCATCTGCGAGGCGGCGCTCGCCATCGGCCGACTGGCCAGGTACGAGAACGCCGGCACCGTCGAGTTCCTCGTCGACGCCGACACCGACCGCTTCTACTTCATCGAGGTGAACCCCCGGATCCAGGTGGAGCACACCGTCACCGAGGAGATCACCGGCATCGACATCGTCCGCCGGCAACTGCGGGTGGCCGAGGGCTGGAAGCTCTCCGACCCGCAGATCGGCTTGGGGGATCAGGCGAAGATCCGTTCGATGGGGGCCGCGATCCAGTGCCGGGTCACGACCGAAGACCCGGAGAATCGGTTCCTCCCCGACTACGGCCGAATCACCGCGTATCGCTCCGCCAGCGGCATGGGCATCCGGCTCGACGCGGGCACCGCGTTCTCCGGCGCCGTCGTCACCCCCTACTTCGACTCGCTGCTCGTCAAAGTGACCGCCCGCGGCCTCACCCACGAGGAGGCCGCCGGCCATATCGAGCGGTGCCTGCAGGAGTTCCGCGTCCGGGGCGTGAAGACCAACATCCCCTTCCTCATCAACCTCGTCACGCACCCGGAGTTCCTCGCCGGCCGGTGCACGACCCGGTTCATCGACGAGACGCCGGGACTGTTCGAGTTTCCGCTGCGGCGTGATCGGGCCACCCGGGTGCTCGAGTTCCTCGCCGACGTGATCGTCAACGGCAACCCGCTCGTGAAGGGCCGTCCGCCCGCGGCCCGGCGGCATCCCGCGCCGCTCCCGGCATACGACCGGCTGGCAAGCCCGGCGGCGGGCACACGGACGAAGCTCACGGAGCTGGGGCCGGCGAAGTTCGCGGCCTGGCTCGGGGAGCAGCAGCGTCTCTTCATCACCGACACGACCATGCGCGACGCCCATCAGTCGCTCCTGGCGACCCGGATGCGGTCGTTCGACATGCTGGCCGTGGCCGACGCCTACGCGCATCTCGCGCCCGGGCTCTTCTCGCTCGAGATGTGGGGCGGGGCGACGTTCGACACGGCGATGCGGTTCCTCAAGGAATGCCCCTGGGACCGGCTGCTCCAGCTGCGGGAGCGGATCCCGAACGTCCTCTTCCAGATGCTCCTGCGCGCGAGCAACGCCGTCGGCTACACCAACTACCCCGACAACGTCGTGAGGGCCTTCGTCAAGGAGTCGGCCGCCTCCGGCATCGACGTGTTCCGGGTGTTCGACCCGCTCAACTGGGTGCCGAACATGCGGGTGGCCATCGACGCGGTGGTGGAGAGCGGAGCGATCTGCCAGGCGGCCGTCTGCTACACCGGCGACGTGCTCGATCCGAAGCGGACGAAGTACGCGCTCGACTACTACGTCAAGCTCGCGAAGGAGCTCGAGAGGCACGGGGCCCACATGCTCGCCATCAAGGACATGGCCGGGCTCTGCAAGCCGTTCGCGGCCGGCAGGCTGGTCCAGGCGCTCCGCGACGAGATCGGCATCCCGATCCACTTCCACACCCACGACACCTCCGCCGGGGCGCTCGCGAGCTGCCTGGAGGCGGCCCGGGCCGGCGCCCGCGTGGTCGATGCCGCGCTGGCCCCGTTCGCCGGCCTCACGAGCCAGCCCAACTTGAACGCCATCGTCGAGGCCGCCCGCAACACCCCGCTCGACACCGGACTGAATCCGGAGCCGCTACGGCACCTGGCCCACTACTGGGCGGGCGTCCGCGACCATTACACCGCCTTCGAGTGCGGTATGAAGGCCCCCGACGCCGACCTCTACCTCCACGAGATGCCGGGCGGCCAGTTCACGAACCTGCTCGAGCAGGCCAAGGCACTGGGCCTCGGCGACCGCTGGGAGGAGGTCTGCCGGGCCTATGCCGACGTCAACACGCTGCTCGGCGACATCGTGAAGGTGACGCCGACGAGCAAGGCGGTGGGCGACCTGGCCCTGCTGCTGGTCACCAACGGCATGCAGGCCGCCGACCTGCTCTCCGACTCCCGCGAGATGGCGTTTCCGGAATCGGTCGTCGATCTGCTGGCCGGCCGCATGGGCCAGCCGCCCGGCGGCTTCCCACCGGAGGTGGTCAAGCGGATCGTCCGCTCGGGCGACGTGGTGACGGGCCGCCCGGGTGAGTCGATGCCGCCGGCCGACTTCAAGGCGGCGGAACAAAAGGTGGCGGAGATCGTGGGCCGTGCGGCGTCGCCCCGCGAGGTGCTCTCCTGGCTGCTCTATCCCCGGGTGTTCCAGGAGTTCGCGACCCACCGGGCCAAGCATGGCGACGTGAGCGTGCTCTCCACCCCGGCCTTCCTCGAGGGCCCGAAGCTCGGCGAGGAGTTGGCCATCGACATCGAGCCGGGCAAGACGCTCGTCGTCCGCCTGCTTTCGGTGGGCGAGCCGCATGCCGACGGCTCGCGGACCGTATTCTTCGAGCTCAACGGCCAGCCGCGGAGCGTGTCGGTGGCCGACAGGAGCCTCGAAGCGAAGATCCAACGACGGCCCAGGGCCGCGGCGGGCGACGCCCGCGAGGTGGGCGCGCCGATGCCGGGATTGATCGTGACGGTCGCCGTGCGGCCGGGCGACGCGGTCACGAAGGGGCAGAAGATCCTGAGCCTCGAGGCGATGAAGATGGAGACCACCGTCTACGCCGAGCGGGACGGCAAGATCGCCGAGGTGCTCGTGGCGCCAGGCACACCGGTCGAGGCGGCCGAGCTGATCTTGCGGTATGCCGACGGCTGATGCGGCGACAGGCGTGGAGACACAGGACCATGGACAGCACTCGCGAGCGTCTGTGGCGGAGCGTGCCCCTGATCGGCCTGGCGGCACTGTCGCTCATGCTCCAGGCCTCCGCCGGCACGGCCGAGGCGGCGACGCCCCAGCGGCCCAACGTGATTTTCATCCTCGCCGACGATCTCGGCTGGGGTGACCTGGGCTGCTACGGCAACCGCCAGATCCGCACGCCGCACATCGATCGGCTCGCGGCCGGCGGCACGCTCTTCACACACTTTTACGTCAACGCCTCGGTCTGCTCGCCAAGCCGGTGCGGCTTCTTCACCGGCCAATACCCGGCACGGCACCGCATCCACGGCCATTTCTCCACCCCGGAACAGAATGCCGCCCGCGGCATGAGCCAGTTCCTCGAACCGACCGTGCCCAACGTCGCGCGGCTGGCCCAGGCGGCAGGCTACGCCACCGCCCATGTGGGTAAGTGGCACCTCGGCGACAAGTCCGGCGGCCCGCGGCCGGATGCCTACGGCTTCGACTTCGTGGGGACCGGCGATGCCCAGGGCCCTCGCGAATCCGCGACCGACCCCTTCTTCCGGGCCCATTCGTCGGCCCGGTTCGTCGACGAGGCGCTCGCCTTCATCGAGCAGCATCGCGACGGCCCCTTCTATCTGCAGCTCTGGACGCTCGTGCCCCACGCCACCCTCAAGCCGACACCCGAGCAGTTGGCCGGCTATGCCCATCTGGGGGCGGGCGGGAAGGACTTCCCGCACCGCACGGCGGCGGAGATCTACGCGGCATCCGTGACCGATCTCGACACGCAGGTGGGCCGGCTCATGGACGGCCTCGAGCGGCTCGGGCTGCGCGACGACACGATCATTCTCTTCTCGAGCGACAACGGTCCGGAGGACATCCACGTCCGCAACGCCGGCCACAGCGGCGTCGGCAGCGCCGGGCCGTTTCGCGGCCGCAAGCGCAGTCTCTACGAGGGCGGCATCCGGGTGCCGGGAATCGTGAGCTGGCCAGGACGGGTGCCGGTGCGGGTGGAGGACGAGGCGGTGATGGCGGCGGTCGACTGGCTGCCCACCGTCTGTGGGCTGACGGGCATTCCACTCCCGGCGGCGCATGCGCTCGACGGCGAGGACCTGAGCGACGTGCTGCTCGGCCCAGCGCGGCCGCGGCGCCGGCCGCTCTTCTGGGAGTGGCGATTCGCCATCTCCGGGGAGCCCTTCCACCACAGCCCGCAGTTGGCCATCCGCGACGGCGCCTGGAAGCTGCTCATGAATCCTGACCGCAGCCGCGTGGAACTGTTCGACGTGGTCCGCGATCCGATGCAACTGGCGAACGTCGCCGACGAGCATCCCGACGTCGTCGCGCGGTTGGCCGACCAGCTCCTGGCCTGGAGCACGGCGCTGCCCGAGGGCCCGCGGGATCCGGCCGCCGGCCGCAACGCCTATCCGTGGCCGGGCAGCACGCGATCGCGGCCTCATGGCCGGGCTGACGAGTAGCCGGTACGGACCGCCACGTTTCCGTACGTCTCAGGCACCGCCCCGCGGCCGTTCCTTCACGAGGTCCTTGAAGACCTTGCGGACCTTCTCCACCTTCGGCGCCGCCACCGCCCGGCAGTAGGGCTGCTGGGGATTGTTGGCGAAATAATCCTGGTGGTAGTCCTCCGCCGGATAGAAGGTGGAGGCTTCGGTGACCTCCGTGACGATCCTGCCGGGGAAGACCCGCGCCGCGTCGAGCCGCCTGATCACCTCCTCGGCGATCCGCTTCTGCTCGGCGTCGTGATAGAAGATGCCCGAGCGGTATTGCGTGCCGACGTCGGCACCCTGGCGGTTGAGCGTGGTCGGGTCGTGGGTCGCGAAGAACACCTCGAGCAGCTTCTCGAACGGAACCTTCGCCGGGTCGTACTCGATCTCGACCGCCTCGGCATGGCCCGTGAGCCCGGTGCAGACATCCTTGTAGGTGGGATTCGGCACCTTGCCGCCGATATAGCCGCTGGTGACGCTCTTCACGCCGGCGATCTCCGCATAGACCGCCTCGGTGCACCAGAAGCAACCGCCCGCGAACGTCGCCTTGGCGAGCGGATCTGCCGCGCCATCCTCGGCCCGCGCCGCTCCGTTCCCGACACCCAAGGCCATCATCATGATCGCTCCTCCGACAAGGCTGATTCCCGCGCGACGGCTCGTGACTTTCGCGACTCTCATGGCTCTCATGGCTCTCATGGCTCTCATGGCTCTCATGGCTCTCATGGCTCTCGCACTGCTCATGGCTTCGGGCTCCTCGATTCCAGCATAGACAACGCCGCCGGATCGACGACGAACCGCAACGGTTTTTCCGCCCACGCGCCCGCGTAGCCGACGCCGATCCGCGGCGTCCGGCGCACGAGCCGGGCCGGCACCGGGCCGCCCCGCTCGAGCCAGAGCCCCGCGCGACGGCCGGCGGGCAGGCCATTGTGCCCGCGGTCGACGCCCAGGGCCCGCGTGACCCGCCCCGGGCCGACGAATCGACCGGCGGCCCGGACGAGCACCGCCGCCGGCACCCCCTCGGCGCCGGTGACGATGTTCAGCATCCAGTGGAGCCCGTAGCAGAGGTAGACATACCAATGGCCGGCCGGCCCGAACATCACCGCGTTGCGCGGCGTCATGCCCTTGGCGCCGTGGCAGGCCAGGTCGTGGCTGCCGAGGTAGGCCTCCGTCTCGTGGACGACGTGCCGGGTCACCACGCCGTCGTCGCCGCGCACCACGAGCACCGCCCCGAGCAGGTCGCGGGCCACCCGGTCCGCCCGGCGGTCGAAGAACGCCGCGTCGAGGGTATAGGACGATCGAGGCATATCGGGCATCATTATGCCACGCCGGGAAAGATCGGCAGTTCAGCCAGGCCGGCGGAATCGCGGAGCCCTCGGAACCCACCATGGAAGCAGGCATCGTCGGACTGCCGAACGTCGGCAAGAGCACCCTCTTCAACGCCCTCACGCAGTCGAAGGCCGCCCAGAGCGCGAACTATCCCTTCTGCACGATCGAGCCGAACGAGGGCATGGTGAGCGTGCCCGATGCCCGCCTGGGCCGGATCACGAAGCTCATCCCGCCGCAAAAGGTGATCCCGGCGGCCCTGAAGCTCGTCGACATCGCCGGCATCGTGAAAGGGGCCAGCGAGGGCCAGGGCCTCGGCAACAAGTTCCTCGCGCACATCCGCGAGGTGGACGCCATCCTGCAGGTGGTCCGCTGCTTCGAGGATCCCGACGTGATCCACGTCGCCGGGGCCGTCGATCCGGTCTCCGACATGGAGACGATCGAGATCGAACTCATGCTCGCCGACATCCAGCACCTCGAAAACCTGCTCCCCAAGGCGGAGCGGGCCGCCAAGAGCGCCGACAAGGAAGCGAAGCTCAAGGTCGAGGTGATGAAGAAATGCCTCGCGCACCTGGGGAACCAGAAGCCGCTGCGGACGCTCGCGCTCGACGAGGCGGAGCGGAAGGCGGTCAAGGAGTTCGGGCTGCTCACCGCGAAGCCGATCCTCTACGTCGCCAACGTCGACGAGAGCGACGTGGCGGGCCAGGGGCCGCTCGTGCAGAGGGTACGGGCCGCGGCGGCCGCCGCCGGCGCGGAGGTGGTGCCTGTCTGCGCGAAGATCGAGGCGGAGATCGCCGAGCTCGACGAGGCCGACCGGGCCGAGATGCTCGCCGGCGCCGGCCTCACCGAGCCCGCGCTCGCGGCCCTCGCTCGGGCCGCCTACAAGACGCTCGGCCTGCAGAGCTACTTCACGGCGGGCGAGAAGGAGGTCCGCGCCTGGACGGTCCCTGTCGGCGCCACCGCCCCGCAGGCGGCCGGCGTGATCCACTCCGACTTCGAGAAGGGCTTCATCCGCGCCGAGATTTACTCGCTCGACGATCTCGAGACCTACAAGTCGGAGAAGGAGATCCGAGCCGCCGGCAAGCTCCGTGTCGAGGGCAAGGAATACGTGATGCGCGACGGCGACATCTGCCACTTCCTCTGCAATAAATAGCGCCTGCACCGCCCTCCTGGCCGGTGCAGGCTTGCGGCCGCCGCAGCGAACGCCGAGGGTTCGCCGGGCGGCCACCGGCGGCTTCCTGCCGCCGCCGGTGACGCTCGAGTCGATGCACGCTGCGACTGCACCGCCCTCCTGGCCGGTGCAGGCTTGCGGCCGCCGCAGCGAACGCCGAGGGTTCGCCGGGCGGCCACCGGCGGCTTCCTGCCGCCGCCGGTGACGCTCGAGTCGATGCACGCTGCGACTGCA
>Ga0255182_1000257_pt1 | contig 41466 bp, 34 predicted proteins | sample Atl_UVDOM_RepA_8_FD_188420 | JGI IMG/M metagenome (GOLD analysis project Ga0255182, IMG submission 188420) | Freshwater microbial communities from Altamaha River, Georgia, United States - Atl_UVDOM_RepA_8d | ecosystem: Environmental > Aquatic > Freshwater > River | place: USA: Georgia...
TCCGTAGTGAGCCTCGAGTGCACGCACGATTGCCTCGAGCGTCACGCCATGGAGGGGATTGCGCGGTTGTTCGGGGAGAGCAGGCACGTCGTTCATGGCTGGATTGTCTCTCGCGATCCGACCGCAGCCTGCCTTGAGCTGATGTGGCCCCATCTCCAGGCTCAATAGTCTTCGTGCAGAAGTCATCTTTCGTGTCGCCACCCTCCAGCACTTGTCAGTCGCTGACAAACACCGTCAGCACACCGGTGTAGCCGTAGAGCTGGTGCCCGGCGATTTCGCCTGCCGCGTAAAAGCCGACCAGCGGCACTTCGCCCAGCGCGTGGCGAAGGATCTGCATCTCGGCGCTCGGGCCGCCGAAGTGGCCGCCGCCGCGGCCGGTGCAGCTCACGTAAATGGCGCCAGCGATGCGGCGTCCTGCCGCAGGGGTGGTTTGCGCTGGCTGATCGGCTTGCAGCAGTGCCGCTTCCAGCGGCAGGCTTTCGGGTTCCAGCGCTTCACGCAGTTCGGCGCAGATGCGGGTCAGGTCGGCGCGCGCGGCCTGCGGGTTGCGGCGGCAGAACACCAGGCCCATCCCGGGCTGCAGGTGTTCGGCCAGCGCAATGCCCTGGCGCATCGGGTCCAGGCCGACGATGTGGCGCACGCGCACCTCCTGCTGCAGATGGCCGGTGCGGCCTACCGCGGTTTCGCCCGGCAGGCTCAGGCCGACCAGGGTCTGGCGCACCACGGCGATTGCTTTCTGGGGCTCGTCGAGCGAAATGTCCAGCGCGCGCAGCATCACCTCCAGCGCGGGTTCGTCGTCGAGCTTGAGGGCCACCAGGTCGTCCGCCAGGCTGAGTGTGTGCTCGGCGCTGACGGGCTGGCAGCCCTGGGTCAGGCGCGTCATGCAGGCCACTTGCGGTGCAAAGGCCACGCCGCTGAGCCCGCCCACAAAGCAACCCCCGGGGGCTGCGCCCTGCACCGCAAACTGCGGCGCATCGCCGCGGGCCGAGGCCAGGCCGCCAAACAGAAAACGGTCGGTGGTGCGGTCGGCCAGTTCGGCCAGCAGTTCGGCCAGCTCGGGGGTTTGTGGCTCGGCATGGACCAGCGCGGTGCGCGCCTGCCAGCCGCCAGCGCCCTGAGCGGGCAAGGGCGCCACACCCGAGAAGACGCGGTAGTGCTCCGGCGGCAGATCGCACAGCAGGATGGCCAGCGCCGGTTCGTCCCAGTATTCGGCCTGGTGCGCGCAGATGCCCACGCCGGTGGTGCCCGCCCAGTCGCTCACTTGCGGCAGTTCCTGCCGCACATGGTCCAGGATGGCTTGCGCATCGCTGGCGTAATGGTCGGTGATGTAGAGCAGGCCCAGCGGCGGAGCGCTGGCGTAGTCCGGCAGCGCCATTTGCGCACGCAGTTGCGCAATGGCCAGCCCGGCGGCCATGCGCCATTGCGGGTGCGTGGCATGGCCGCAGGGGAAGAGTTTCATGGGCGGGAGGCGCGCGCCTTGCCGGTGGCCGCGGTCTTGCGTGCCGTTTTGACGGCTGTTTTGGGTGCTGTTTTGGCGGCAGAGCGCTTGGCGGCCTTGCTGTTGTTGGCTGAACGGGTGCTCGCAGTGCCCTTCGCGGGGTCGGCCACCTGCGCCTTCAGGGCCTGTGCGGCCACGTCCTGCAGGGCCGAAGCGGCAATGTTCTGGAACTGCTGCGTGAGCGAACCCCACCATTGCATCGGGTCGACCGTGGCGCCCTCGCCGGAGGGCTTGCCAGCGGCTTTGCCCGCGCGTTTGGCTTTGGGGGCCTCGGGTGCTGGCGTTTCGGGCGGCGTTTCGGGCGGCGGTGCTGCGGTCGATGCCGCGGTCGGTGCCTGGGCTGCGGCTGGCGCCGCCTGCGCCGCCTGCGCCGCGGCGGGCTCGGGGGCCTTGGCGGTGAAGGCCTTGGCCAGTTCGGCCATGTTCACGTTCATGCCCTGCAGTGTGCTCAGGGTCATCTTCTGCACTTCCAGCGCCTGGATGGTGGCCTTGAGCGCGGTGCCGTTTTGTTCCAGCCAGAACTGCACCGCCTTGAGCTCCTGGATGCGCTTGTCCAATTCCTCAACGCTCAGTGTGGGCGCCACCCAGCTTGACAGGCCGGGGATCGCGCCGCCAGCGGAGGCCGGTGCGCTGGCGGTCTGGGTCAGCTTTTGCAGAAAGTCAAAGCCGGGCATCAGGGGGCTGAAGCCGAATGCAGAGGGGTTGCTCATGAGGGGCTCCTGGGGCTGGAGCCCTGATTAAACCAAAGCCCGCCCCACAGGGGGCTGACAGCCCACCCGGCTGGCGACGACCTCAATGCTTGTGTGCGCCGTGGCCGTGGGCCGGTGCCGGCGCGGCTTTCGTGCCCCGGGCCGTGGCCTTGACCTCGATGTTCTGGCGCTGGCCATCGGCGCCTTCGACAATCAGCGTCACCGGCACGGTATCGCCGTCTTTCACGGCCGCCTTGAGGTCCATGAGCATGACGTGGTAGCCACCGGGTTTGAGGTCGACCGGTTTGCCGGCCGGCAGCGCCAGGCTCGGGATGGCGCGCATGCGCATGACGTCGCCACTCATCGCCATTTCATGCACCTCGACCACGCCGGCCACCGGCGAGCGTGCGCCGACGAGCCGCATGTCCTGGGCAGACTGCAGCTGCATGAAGGCGCCGGTGGCCTTTTGCTGGGCGACGGTGGCGCGCACCCAGGCATCCTTGACGGTGACCTGGGCCAGAGCGGCGCTGGACATCACGGCGGTCAGGGCGGCCATGGCCACCCACTTGAAAGTAACTTGCATTAAAAACTCCAGGAAAAGATCCAAAGGGTCAAGGGCGGTCTGGCGCCTGTGGCCATGCCCTTGAAAGTGCAGGCATCGCACGCCCGGGCGCGCTGCTGCGGTCAGCACGGGCCAGGGGCCAGTGCCATCAGATCACACCTGGACTTGGGGTGGAGCGCGGGCTTGCCAGGGCAGGTTGGGCAGGCTGGACAGCCGCGCCGTGGCGTGGGCATGCCGCTCACAGGTCAGACCGGCCGGTTGCGGCACCTGGCCCCCTGTCGGCGCCGGTGCGGCGACCGGCAGGCACAAGGGACAGTCCAGGCCCTGGGGCGCCGGATGACCTGCCGCATCCAGCGCGTCCAGGTCCACCAGCTTCATGCCCTGGGCGCCGCTGCAGACCATCTGCAGGCCGTCGGCCTTCACCAGGGGCGATGCCACCGCCGCGCCGATGAACAGCGTCCACCACACCAGCACGAGGCGGGTGATCCAGGCAGCGCGGCGCAAGGTAGGCATGGACCGGATTATCCACGCCCGCGTGGCACGCCCTTGCCTGTGGCCACCCGCTCGGCCGTTCTGAACAGGCCGGGCGTTGCGATGTGCCAAGATGCGAAGGTCTGATCCGTAACGGAAGCCCTGCACCATGAGCCCACTGCACAACCGCCTGCTGGCGGATCTCCCGGAAGCGGAATACCAGGCGTTTGTGCTGCAGTTGCAGCCCGTTGTGTTGCGCAAGGGGCAGGTGCTGTTTGACGCGGGCGAAGTACCGCGTTATGTGTATTTCCCGGTCGGTGCGGTGGTCTCGATGATGAACGACACGCAGGATGGCGAAGCGCTGGAGACCTTCATGTTTGGCAACACCTGCATGGTCGGGGTGGCCACTGTGGGCCAGCCCAGTTTTTACCGGGCGCAGGTGCGCAGCGCGGGTCCAACCTACCAGTTGAGCGCAAGTGCGCTGGTGCAGTTGCGCGGCCAATGCCCTGTCTACTGCCGGCGCGCCGATGCCGCCATCCAGCGCATGGTCATGCATTTGAGCCAGTCGCTGGTCTGCGGCAAGCACCACCCGCTGGAGCAGCAGATGATCCGCTGGATGCTGATCACCCTGGACCGCAGCAGCAGCCTCCGCATCCTGATCACGCACCAGGAGCTGGCCGAAATTTTGGGCGTGCGCCGCGAGGCGGTGACCCACAACCTGGGGACTATGGTCGAGCGCCACGAAGTGGCCGTAAGACGCGGCGTGATCGAGGTTCTGGATCGCGCCGCGCTGGAGGCGCGGGCTTGCGAATGCTATGGGGTGGGGCTGCAACAACGGCACCCAAAATAGCACGCCTGAGGCACCGCCCGGCGCCTGGGCACCGGGCCGGCACGGGTCTGATGGCGCAGCGGCAGGCCCTCAGGCGGGCGGATCCGCCTGGCGCTTCAATGCCATTGCCTGCAAGGCCTGCAACAGGTCAGGCGTGTCCACATCGAGGATGCAGCCCACATCGGTGAGCGGCAGCAGCAGGGCCGGGTGTTGCGCGATCACTTCACACGCACCACGGTCGCCGCGCAAGCTCAGCAAGGCCTCCCGGCAAGCGGGGCCAAAGCCCACCGGATGGCCCCGCTGCCCTTGCACCACCGGCACCACCACCGGGTGCTCGCGCAAGGCCTGTGCCACGGCACGCAGGCTCTCGCTGCAGATCAGGGGCAGGTCCGCCGGCAACACCAGCCAGCCCCCCGCCTCCGATGTGGCCGCCACACCCGTGGCAATGCTGGTGCCCATGCCCTGCTCGGCATGGTGCGCGGTGGCCTCGGGCGTGACCACATGCCAGGGCAGGCCGCTGTCCTGTGCCGCCGCGACCACGTGATCGAGCACCGTGCGGGTGACGCCCTCGCGCACAAACGGCGCCTGCAGCTTGTGCTGCGCGCCACCGGCCGCCCGAAATCGCGCGCCTGCCCCGGCCGCGAGAATCAGGATGACCGGCGCAGGGTCTTCAGGCGTCATGGGAGATGGGGCTGGCATGGAGGAATGCCGCGGCTGATCAGCGCGTGCCGCACACCAGCGCACCCGGATCGTTGTGCGCCACAGCCAGGCCTTCCTTGGCCGGGCCGACCTGCATGCCCCGCGGCAGGGCGACGCCGTTTTTCACCGCCAGCACCTCGGCCATGATGCTGACCGCGATTTCCGAGGGCATCTTGCTGCCGATGTACAGGCCGATCGGCCCGCGCAGTGCGGCCAGGGTTTCTTCGGTCTGGTCAAAGTGCTCGATCATGCGCTGGCGCCGGGCTTCGTTGTTGCGGCGCGAGCCGATCGCACCGATGTAGAACGCATCGGAAGACAACGCTTCAAGCAGGGCCAGGTCGTCGAGCTTGGGGTCGTGCGTCAGGGCGACCACCGCGGTGCGGCGGTCCACGCCAAAGTCACGCACCACATCGTCGGGCATGCCGGGCAACAGCTGCACGCCGGGCACCGACCAGCTGCCGCTGTGCTCCGGACGCGGGTCGCACACGCTGACCGCAAAGCCGCAAAAGCGCGCCATGGTGGCCAGAAACTCCGACAGCTGCCCTGCACCAATGATCAGCAGGCGGTATTCGGGGCCGAAGGTGTTGCGCAGCCACTGGCCATCGTCCTGCAGCGGCTGCGGCGTCTGCAGTGCGGTCAGCTGCACGCGGCCGGTGGCGATGTCGGTCTCGCGCCGGACCAGCTGGCCGGCCTCCAGGGCCGCCAGCAGCGCAGCCAGCGACGCAGCTTCGGGGTTGAATTCCAGCAGCAGTTCCAGCGTGCCGCCACAGGGCAGACCAAAGCGGTGCGCCTCATCGGCCGTGACGCCATAGCGCACCCGCTCGGGCGGGCCCTCGGGAATGGCGTGGGTGCTTGCAACAGGCGAGGAGCGGTAGCGGTAGATCAGGTCGTCTTCGATGCAGCCGCCCGAGACCGAGCCGACCACCGCGCCGTCTTCGCACAGGGCCATGATCGAGCCTACCGGACGGGGCGACGAACCCCAGGTGCGGATGACGGTGGCCAGCAAGGCCTTGCGGCCGGCCTGGCGCCAGTGCAGCAACTGGCGCAGCACGACAAGGTCAAGGTTTTCCATCGTGTGTTGTTGTTCAGGACCCGATGATTATCGAACGGACCCGCAGGGGCTGCCGACCTGCGTCCTGCGCGCGACGTCCGGTCTGGCCAGGACCGATTACGCTGCAGCCTTGTTCACCCTTTCAGGAGACCCCCATGCTCACGCTGTGCGGCTTTTCGGCCAGCAATTACTACAACAAGCTCAAGTTCGCCCTGCTCGAAAAAGGCGTGCCCTTCGAGGAGGAGCTGGCCTGGGTCGGCGAAACCGACCCGGCCTGCAGCCCGCTGGGCAAGGTGCCCTACCTCAAGACCGCGCAGGGCCCGCTGTGCGAGTCGGCGGTAATGATGGAGTACATCGAAGACTGCTACCCGCAACACCCGCTGCGCCCGGCCGATCCGTATGCCGCCGCCAAGGTGCGCGAGCTGGTGACCTTCATCGAGCTGCACCTTGAGCTGGTGGCGCGCAACCTCTACCCCGAAGCCTTCTTTGGCGGCAAGGTCAGCGACAGCGTGAAAGAAAAAACCCTGACGCAGCTGGAGAAGAACGCCAGGGCCTTTGGCCAGCTGGCGCGCTTTGACCCGTTCGTGGCCGGCGCCACCCTGTCCATGGCCGACTGCGCGGCCGTGGTGCACCTGCCCCTGATCAGCGGCGCCAGCAAGATCGTCTATGGCCGCGATGTGCTGGCCGACCTGCCGGTGCGCGACTACCTCAAGCGCATGGGCGAGCGGCCCGCGCTGCAAAAGGTCAACGCCGACCGCAAGACCAACACCGAGTTGCTGATGGCCCGCGCACGGGCCAAGGCGCAGGGCTGATCAGAAGCGAGGCGCGCGGCGCTCGCGCAGGCTGGCCACGCCCTCGCGCACATCCGGGCCGCCAAAGCCCATGAACTCCAGCGCCAGCGAGGTGTCGAAGCTCGGCCCCGCCTGGCGCAGCCAGTTGTTGAGCGCGTACTTGGTCCAGCGGATCGCGGTCTGGCTGCCGGCAGCGAGCTTGTCGGCCACTTCATAAGCCTTGGGCAGCAGCTGGTCTTCCTCGACTGCGAGTGAGACCAGTCCGATGCGCTCGGCTTCTTCACCGCTGACCGGCTCGCAGAGCATCAGGTAGTACTTGGCTTTGGCCATGCCGCACAGCAGCGGCCAGATGATGGCCGCGTGGTCGCCTGCGGCCACGCCCAGGCGGGTGTGGCCGTCCACGATCTTCGCGCTGCGCGAGGCAATCGAGATGTCGGCCAGCAGACCTGCCACCAGCCCGGCGCCCACGGCCGGGCCGTGCATCGCACTCACGATGGGCTTGTCGCAGTTGATCACGTTGTAGACCAGGTCGCGTGCTTCCTTCCAGACGCGGGTGCGGACCTCAAAGTCGTCGGCCATGTCCTGCACCAGGGCCAGGTCACCGCCGCCTGAAAAGCCCAGGCCTTCGCCGCGGAGCACGGCGCAGCGCACACTGTCGTCGCGGCCCACATCGCGCCAGATCTCGGTCAGCTCCCTATGGCCGTCATGGCCGGCGGTGGGCAGTTTGCCGTTGGTGGCTTTCATCTGGATGTCGAGCACCGCGCCGCCTTCGCCGCGGCGGGTGATGTGCAGGGTCTGGTAACGGCTGTAGTCGGGGCTGGGGTGCATGACAACTCCTGGAAAACGGGTAGGGACAGGGTCTTGTTGCCGGCCATCGCAATCATTGACCAGCATCAAGGTGTGTGGCCGCCATTTTCTTACGATGAAGCCATGAACACTGCACAAACCCAATCTTTCCAGGACCAGCTGCTGGCCGAGCGCCAGGCGCTGTTGGCCCGCATCGCTCAGCAACGCGGTGGCGCGGTCTCCCGCGTCGAAATGGCCGCCGAGCACGATGTGCGCGCCTCCGACGCACGCGCCCAGGCCACCACCGAGATCAGCGAAGAGTTCGCGATGAATGAGCACGAGACCGCCGAGCTCGCCGCCATCGATGCTGCCCTCGAACGTCTTTCGCAGGGCCTCTATGGCCAGTGCAGCGATTGCGGCGTGGCCATACCCCTCGCGCGGCTGCAGGCCTACCCCATGGCCCTGCGCTGCATTGACTGCCAGACCCAGGCTGAAAAAGCGCACTGATCACCGGGCGCTTGGGGTGTCATGCCTTGTAGGAGGCCGCCCTTGTGGCCGAAGGTTTTCGCGCGCAGGGGCGTGCTCCTGCATCGAATCCGGTGCAGGCCCCTGTAGCCCGCCCCCGCGGGCGAATGCACAACGCCACAACGCCTTCACCCTCCCTCATTTCACCTAACCCCTTTCATCCCACTACAGGAGCACACCATGAGCACATTTCACGCCGTCGTCTGGATGGACCACCAGGAAGCCCACGTTCTGATGTTCGACCGCGAGCATGTCGAAAGCCAGCGCATCAAGTCGCGCAGCCACCACAAGCACCAGGGCAAGGCCGGCGATGCCGCCGCCTTTTTTGGCGATGTGGCCAAGGCGCTGAACGGCACGCACGAGGTGCTGTTGACCGGCCCGGGCGCCGCGCGCAACGAGTTCCGCGAGTGGTGCAAGGCCCACGCCAAGGCCACCGCCGGCGTCATCGTTGACAGCATCGCCACCGACCACCCGACGGACAACCAGCTGGTGGCCCTGGCCAGGCAGTACTTCAGGAAGTTCGATGCCATGGCGGCGGATCCGACGCAGGCATGAGTCATCGGGGGCCGTGCGGGCCCCGGTGCCACGGGAGATTGCCGCGCTTCGCTGCGCAATGACGCCGTGCTGCCCTTGCAATGACACCGCGCCAATCGGTGCAGATCACGACAGATTCCGACAAACCGAACAGCGACCGCCGCATTGGAGGCAGCCTGTCGTAGATTGGGAAGATGCGTCAATCCACCCCCTCTTTGCTGGCATGGGCCATCCACGGCCGGGTCACCGTACGCTCGGCCGTTCTAGGCCCAGTGCATCTGCTGCTGCTCCTGCTCACACTCGTACTTCTGGCCGGGTGTGGCGGCAACGCCGGAGAAGCCGCCTTCACGCGTTTTGTCGCGGTGATCGATGCGGGCAGCAGCGGCTCACGCCTGGTGCTGTACGAACGCATCCGGGACGGCCAGGGCATCAAGGTGGAGCAACGTTTGACCGACACCGGTGGGCAGGCCCTCTCCAGTTTCGAGAGTAATCCGCAGCAGGCCGGGCCCGCGGGTGTGCAGCCCTTGATTGACAAGCTTCAGCAAGCCCTCAAAACGCTGAACACGCCGAATTCGGCGGTCGAGCTGCACTTACTGGCCACTGCCGGCATGCGCCTGGTCGAAGCACGCAACCCGGCGGCTGCCAAAGCCATCTACGAGAGTGCCCGGTCCGTCATCTCGGCCTCGGGTCTGAAGCCCGGCCGGATCGAAACCCTCAGCGGCACCGACGAGGGGCTGTTTGCCTGGCTGGACCTCAACGATCTGGCGGGCCACTTCAGGAACGGCACCCCACCGGCCCTGGGCATTGTCGAAGTCGGCGGTGCTTCTGCCCAGATTGCTTTTGCCACGACAGAGGACTACAGACCAGGGGTCTCGGTCTCGGTACAGGGCAAAACTTACCGGGTTTTCAGCCAGAGCTGGCTCGGTCTGGGGCAAGACCAGGCCCGCCTGTCGATGATCCGTCTGCACCAGCGCCAGACCACGGCAGACGATGCCGGCAATCCCTGTTATGCCAACAACACCAGCCAGATCGGTGGCCTGACAGCCTTTGATGCCGGCATCGAAGGGGTGTTCATAGCCCTCGGCGATTTCAATTTTCAAGCCTGCCAGTCGCTCTACGACGCAGTGTTGAGCCCTTTCGGGGTCGGCGCGGTCGTTGCAGTACCGGGTTTTGACAATGTGTCCCTGGTCGGCGTGTCGTCGGTCAACTTTGCCTTGCAGGACTGGCAGGCGAGCGCCGCGCCCGGCATGCTGGCCGTTCAGTTGCAGGCCCGCTGCACAGGGCCCGATGCCTATGGCGCACAGGTGCTGCCTTACCTGGGGCGTAACCCGCCTGGCAACCGCTTCGCACAGAATGCCTGTGCCAATGGCACTTATGCCCATGCGTTGCTGTTCGGCCCCCAGGGGCTGAAACTACGGCCTGCTCAATTGCAGTCCGAAAGCGCTGCAGGCGTGTCGGTCAACTGGACCCGCGGCGTGGCCCTGGCCGGTACTTGAGCCACGCACAGTGGTTCAGGCCGAGCACGGCAGCCAGACGCAGAACGTCGCTCCCTGCCCAGGCGTGCTGGTCAATTCAATGTGGCCACCATGGGCCTGCACGATACGCTGCACGATGGACAAGCCCAGACCGACCCCGCGCACCTGACTCTCCGGGCTGACCCTGAAAAATGCCCGGAAGATCTTGTCCTGGACATCCAGCGGGATCCCTGGCCCCTGGTCGGTGACGGCAAGCCCTGAAAACCCCTCCTTGTGATGCAATGAAAGGGTAATGGTGGTCTGGCCGGGGGCGTATTTGGCCGCATTCTCGATCAGGTTGCCCAGCACCAGCTCCAGGTGGTATTCATCGGCCATGACAGGCCTGACAGACGCGCCAGGCCTTAACACCAGGGTGTGATTGGTCAGCAGCACCCGCTGCTCCTGAACTTGCTCCACGACCCACAGCTGGAGGTCCAGAGGCTTGACCACCATCGCGGCGAGCGTTTCGTGCAGGGAGTCGCTGTAGAGCCATTTGTCAAACATGCTCTTGAGGCGCTGGGAGGCCCCGGCGATGGCCTCCAGACGCTTGATGACCTGATCGATGCCTTTGGTGTATTCCTTGCGCATCAGCATCGCCTGGCTCTGGATGATGCCCAAGGGGGTGCGGAATTCGTGCGAGATCATGGACCCGATACGCACATACTGCTCGCGCAGGTTTTTTTCTTCCTGCAACGAGATTTCCAGCTGCGCTGTCCGCTCGGCCACGGCCAGCCGGAGCTTTTCCTCAGAAGCCTGGGACAGTTCAAGCAAGGCCTTGTTGGCCGCCAGCGCCTGGGCCTGGCTGCGCACATGGGCCTGGTGTTCCTCGTGCAGCAGTTCCCCGAGCGCCAGGGCCACCAGCAACATTTCAATCGTCGTCGTGATCTGCAGGATGTAGGACGTCAGGCCGGTCGTGGGTATCCAGCCAAAGGCACGCCCGGTCGCGATGCAAGCCCCGAGCCACAACACGACCCATCCCAGCAGGAAAAACCGTATCCCGCTTTGCCTGCGACGATAGGCCTTGAATCCGGCTACGGTGACCAGCCAACCCATCACCACCGCAGTGACCAACAGCAACTGGTTGGCCAGCATCAGCAAATGGGGGTAGAACACATGTCCCAGCGTCAAGGCCACCGACAGGGCAAACAGGGCCTGGGTCACGACCATCGCACGTTCAAGCATGCTGCGCGGGTCCAGACCGATCAGCCTTCTGGCAAACCACACCGCAAACAGGGCGGCCAGGCTCAGAAAAATTGACTGCGCGATATCGTCAAAAAGTTCCTGGTCCTGCCAGAAAAAGAGCCGGCTATAACCGTTGCTGGCGAAGATGCCGATACCGGCCGTGACGATGTAGGCACTGTAGATGGCAAAACGCCTGTCGCCCATGGCCAGGAAAAACACCAGCCCGTAAATGGCCAGGACCACCAGCACTCCGTAATAGAGGAACTGCAGGGCATCAAAGCGCTGCTGCGTTGCCCTGTAGGCATTGGGTTGCCAGATCGTCATCGGCACGGTCAGCGCATAGCGCGAGGCCACCCGGATGTAGTAGTGCTGCACCTCAGGGGTCAACTGCAGCCTGAAGACAAAAAAAGGATCGAACACCTGGCGGCTCGCAAAGCCACGGTCAGTGCCCGTCAACACCGCCGTGCCATCGGGCTGGTAGAGGTCGAGCTCGTGGAGTTTGGCGTAATCAATGCTCAGCCACCACTCGGCGGGCGCCTGGGCCTCGCGCTGCAGCGGCAGCTTGAGCCAGTACACCGAAGGCGTGAAGCCGAAATTCAGCCGATCCCCAGGCCCGGCCCACGGGGTGAACTGCCCATCCAGGGTGCGCACCTGGGCCAGCGTGAGCTCTCCCGCGGGGTCTTCGAGAACCGACACACTGCTCAGCGGGTTGAGTTGCCGTGTTTGGGCGGTCAGCGTGACCGCCAGGGCCGACAGACACCCTCCGGCCATGGACAAAATCAGAAGCCATCTGACATACAAACGCAGGGTCATGAACACATACTTTCTGATTCTGGCGCGCTGCATGAATGCCGGACAAGGTCGGTTGCAGCGGGCCAGACGTGGGCTTGCCGATCTCCTAAGCTGCGCTGCGGCAGCGACAACCAGCGTCAGTGTAAGGGCCTGAAACTCAAGCGCAGTGACCGCTCAAGCCGCTCAAACTGCGGAAGGCTGTACCTGCGCCCGGGCGGTGAAGACAAAACCCCGCCCATAGACGGTTTCGAGGGGAAGGGGCTCAGCCCCGAGCTGCTCGATCTTCTTGCGCAGACGTCGGACCATGATTTCCATGCGACGCGCATCGTAATAGTCCAGCTTGTGGCCCATGCTGCTGACCAGCACTTGTCGGTCGACGGGCGTGCCGGGGGTCGACATGAGCGGACCGAGGAACCCGATTTCCGACTGGGTGAGCTTGATCGTCGCGCCACGGGGGGTCAGCAGCGACCATTGCACGGCATCAAGCATCCAGTACCCTGGCTGGGCCCGGCGTACTCGGCGTGTCAGGTTGAGCACTTGCAGCGAGAGCTCTTCCAGATCGACCGGTTTGACAAAGTAGGCATCCGCACCACAGCGGATGCCGGTGATGCGGTGAGCCTTGGCCACCCGCGCACTCGTGATGATCAGACCGGTTGCCTCCAGATCCTCGCGCGCGCGCAGCCAATCCATGCCATCACCGTCGGGCAGCCCCAGATCGAGCAAGATCACATCGAAATGCGCACTGTGCAGGCACTCCTGGGCTTCATGCAGGCTGCTGGCAGCGACTGCCGTCATGCCGTCGAGCTGCAGAAAACTCACCAGTGCATCGCGCAGATCGGCCTCATCCTCGACCACCAGCACCCGAGGGGCGACGTCCATTGCCGATTTCATAAGCGCTCAGTCATGGGTGCTTTGGCGGCCAGACCATCCATGGCTACGCATCCTGGCGGGATGGGGGTACGTCATTGCGAAATGGCATGGTCAGGAGCTTGAACAAGCGGGCTTCATCAGCCCCCCTGAATTCGTCCAGCCCGAGTTCAATTTTGCCCATGACGTGGTGGGTATTGGGCTTGTAGGTCCTGAAAATCCGATCCCAGATCGAGAACACAAAGGCGAAATTCCGATCGAAATCCTGAATGTGTGCGGAATGGTGCGTCTCGTGCATGGCCGGCGTCACAAAGATCCAGCGCAACACACGATCAAGCCCGTCTGGCAAGCGCAGATTCACATGGTTAAACAAGGAGAAGATGTTCAAGGCCACCAGATACATCACAACAGCAAGCACCGGAATCCCCAGAATGACCGCCAAGGAAACTCTCAAAAAGGCAATCCAGAGGGATTCCAGCGGGTGAACCCTGTTGGCCGTTGTGACATCCATCTCGGTATCGGCATGATGCACCCTGTGCAAACGCCACAGCAGGGGCTGGACGTGAGACAGACGGTGCTGAAAATACATCAAGGCATCCAGCGCGAGTACACCCACGATCACCTGTGCTGCGGCAGGCATCGGCAGTGCATTCATGAGCCCGATCTGGTCCTGCTGCACCCACCACAGGACAGCAAAGATCACGCCATTCAATGGCAGTCCGACAACCACGACATCAAACAGGAACAGGCTGATGTTGCCTGACCATCGTTTTTTTCGACTCAAGACCCGAAGCCGATGAGGATGAAGGTGTTCAAGAAGCGCAAACAACATGAAAAACCCGAGCAACAGTCCCAGCCGTGTTGTCAGATCAAATTCCATTTTTTCCTCTGAAGTAGGGTGTTTGAAATCAAGAAACCAGAAGCCCTGGTCGCCGTCATGAACGCAGGTGTTGCAGACAGCCGGGAAATCCTAGCGGACAGGCACGCAAGTGCGGACTGCCCAATTTCGACAAATACCGACACCGCTTGTTTTCGAGCCCCAAAGCATGCTTTTACTGGATTCAATAGCGTTGTCGAAAGCCCTCTGGCACCTTCGCCAAGGGCAGCCCCAGCAAACCCGAAACCTGACCAACGATTGCCATGCCAACGCCCGAATTTCTGAACCACTGGCTCTACGAGTTCATGACCCTGCTGGTGATCCTGGACCCGATCGCCACCGTGCCCCTGTTCATGGCGGTCACCGCCGGTTTGACTCGACCCCAGGCGGTCAGGGTGGGCCTTTATGCGCTGGGAATTGCCTTTTTGATCCTGCTTTTCTTCATTGTCATGGGACAGCACCTGCTGGAGGCGCTGAAAATTCCGATGGCGTCCTTTCAGCTGGCGGGATCCCTGATCTTCCTGATGCTGGGCCTGCAGATGGCGACCGGCCGCATGCACACCGAAGCGGGCACGGCCAACGGCGACGGCACACTGCTGTCGCGGGCCATCTACCCCCTGGCCACGCCCGCCATTGCGGGTGGCGGCGGCATCCTGACGGTGGTCATGCTCACCGACAACAACACCCGCAGTGTCGAGGAGCAAGCCATTACCGTGGGTGTGCTGCTCAGCTGTCTGGCGGTGCACTTTGTGTCTTTCATGCTGGCCGGTCCGTTGATACGGCGGATGGGCGCCGCCGGTATCGAAGTGGTCAGCCGTGTTTTTGGCCTGATTTTGACCAGCATCGCGGTCAATGGCCTGGTGACGGCCATTCAGCTGAGCTTCAAGATCGGCGGCTGATCGCGCGCAATGCGCGAGCAGCTGACCGACGGTTGACCGTGCTCTTACGGGCTGCGCTTGAACGGACTGGCTTCAAAGGCGCCGTCGCCGGTCGTGTCACCATCGTCAAGCACGTACAACACATCCCCTTCAAGCAAAAGCATGCCCAGATCGGTTCTGGCACGAAGGGTCTCGGCCGATTCCTTGAAGCACAGCGTTTGACCGGCAACACCTTCGATGCAGATCTCGGGGTCGCCAAAGTTCGTGGTGGTACGGCTGATGCCCATGCCACGGGAGATGAGTTTGGGCACGCCCGCAGTCTGGGTGATTTCAAACAGACCCGCCTCCACACGCCGCTTCATCCCATCTGGGAAAAGGGCAGACACACCCGCCACGCCAGCGGTTTTGAGCGTACTCATGACGGTGTCGTCAAAGAAAAGCGTAGCGCCCGGGCTGCCACTGCAATCGGCGGCAGCAAAGTAGTCGCTTTCGTACCGCGCCTTCAAAGTGCTGTCGTCCTGTAGCGACAAGGTGATTTTGTCGCGCTGTCCTTGCCCATCGCACTGGGTCCAGGCCCCGACGTATGGCGTCAGATTGGAGGCGGGACTGGCATCGCTGCCGCCGCCACATGCGGACAGTGCTGCAGCGAGCACCAGAGATGTGCCCATGATGGCAATTTTATTTTTCATTTGACTTGAAACCTTTTGAAAGAGCATTTAAATGCTTGCTGTTGATAAACAGCATTGAACGGACGAAGGAAAATCATTCATATTAAATGAACTTGCATGAGTTTGAATCATATTATTTTTTACTCGGATCTTTCATGTGAGTAAACTTAATACTGCTGACCACGTCGTAATCATTTTGCCTGATAATTTCTTCAAGTTTGTCCGAATTACCCCATCGGAAGGTCGTTTGAAAATTCTCACGAATACTTTGCTTGCTGATCGGCAAGAGAGCAATTAATTTTCCATTGTATTTGCACAGGTCAAAAAATGATATCGAATTGCACGCATTGACGGCTTGCAGGCTTGAATTCAACAGGTAAGGTACATCAGAACTGCTTGGCACTGAAAAACTCCTGAGGCCTTCATTCCAGGGCAATGCATGGTATCCATTATCGGGGGCTTGAGAGACTGGACGTTGTTGCGTGGTATATTGATTGACTGGCATGAGCAGCATTTGGTAGCGTTCATGCACTGAACTGCTGGGCGTGGAATTGGGAAACTTTATGGAGAAACCTTTATAACCGCCTGGCACTGGAAATATCGTACCTTCATTTTTCGAAAAGCTATTGTCAGGATTGCTCATCAGCGCTTTCATTTGCGGGGACAAGCGGGCGCTCGGATTGATGGGAAGGGATTTAAACTCGTAAGGCTTGAGATCTTGAGATGTTGGGACAATCACATATTGCTTGCCGTAAATAATCTTATCAGCGCCGACAAACTGAACATACAGCAAGGTTGATTCATTGGAGCCGTTGTAGCGGAAGACAGGGTACCATGGCGATTGCAATGGTGGACTTTTCATGCCGGGATACAATGCTCGGTCTCTGTAAAGCAACATTGGATTGGTTTCCGGGCTGGAAAATGAAATATTCAGCGCCGAATCAATCTCGGGCACATTTCCCTGATTGTATTTTATTCCTCGTACGTCAACAAAGGTCATTCCTTTGCTTTGGGTATTGCCCTGAAATGTGAAAGGTATGTAGCCACCCGAACCTTCCGCCCAGATTTTGGCTGCAGTGGGCGTTAATATGGCCTCGCGGAAATAGCGATACAGGTCCTTATTATCGGCTGATTTGTAAAGTGCATTCGTTTCTTTATTGGCAGCGGAATTTCCAACCATTTCATCAATGAAGCTTTCAAGAAAGACGGATGGTACGTCTTCTCCAGCAACAGTCATCATCTTCAGTTTTAGAAACGCACCTTGAGAGAAGGCCTTTCTGAAATTGTCAAACTTGTCGGCCATTTGTGAATTGATGCCGCTGATGTCTTCCATGTTGCTGAGAAAGCGAATATAGAGGGCAGCATCCTGCACGCGGCTGAGCAGCATTCGAAGACGGGTCGCATTAGGGTAATATTCGCTGGCTTGTTCTGTTTCACCTTCAATGATCAGATTGGGTCTGAGTTGCGGCAATACATCTTCGTACTTGGTCACTTTAAAACCACTTACATAGTGCCCATCAACAGAAACCAGGTTACTGCCGGGGGCAGTGGGGCCCGTCTTCAGGCGCACAAGATTTTCATTGACTTTGCTGAAGCGATCCAATTCCATCTGCAAAGCGTCGTAGTCAAGCATTTCGGCCGCAACTTCAGCGACAGGCATGGTGGACTTCAAGACCTTAGCTGGTGGTCGAATCTGATCAAAAAAATCATTATCAACTTTTTGGGCCGCAATCTTAACAACTTCCTCTTTTTTCTTGGGCTGAGGATTCAAGATTTCCTTGGCTTTTAACCACTCATCGATGTCTTTGTATGTCCCTTTGGGTGGCAGAAATGGTTCTTTGAGTTTAGCGGGTGAGGGCAGCGTGACCAAAGGCTGTTTGGTCGTATCAACCGCCGGCACAGAAGGCTTACCTTTCTCTATATTGGTCAGCACATCGGTAATTTGCGTCCTCCAAGCTGAAACATCTATAAATCCCATTGGGTTAGAAGTAGCGTCCACCTTTATATTTTTGAAGCTTTCAGCCCAGCCCTTAGCGTACAGATTTTGGACGTCTACTTCTCCTTCTAAACCTCCGCCAAAGGTGCTGAATCCAGCACCAACGCTGAGACCATACCGCCATGATTCATTGCCTGTGGTATCTTCCCACTGGATTGTGCCAATGCCGATCCCATCCGCCATGGTGTAAAGAGCGGAAACGAAAGCCTGCCCATGGGTGGCGTAAAAGGTTTCAATTCGCTCGCGGATGCCGTCACGAACGCCGATCATTGCGTTCAGAATATCAGCGCGACGCGTGTCGGTGGCTGACATAGCCGAACGCTGATCGCGAAGGGTGTCCAGCTTCTTGATCAATTCGTTGATAACTTGAATTTGTGCATATGCGTTCTCGAAGGGAATTAAATTGATAATGGACTCTTCAACTTTAACATGACAAATATAGCCGCCAGCAGGGTCGCCTTGTGAACTTTTGCATTTTTCGGATTTTATGATGTCTGCTATTTGCTGTGGCGTGAGTGCAGTTCCCATCAAAAACCGACTGTAATCGAGCGGTGCAGTTTCGCTCAATTGAGTCAACATTGTTATAGAGGGCAGTTGGGAGGAGACTTCTCGTCTGAATACAATGGAAGATCCACCTTTATTATTTATTTCCTGGAAATTCTTATCGTATTCGAAAGCTGCCGACGCATGCCAGCCTAGAGTTTTGCCGCTCACTGCAGTACGCAATTTGAAGGTGTTAGACTCGCTGTTACCTGTGGTTTTTGCTTTGATATCTACAGATGCGTAATCCTTCATATCTTTGAAATTTATATCGACATAATTTGCCTCGCTCAAGGCTCCGATGTCGAAAATCGGGAAGTTTCTGAATTTTGAATTTTGTATGAAAAATGCGGCACCAAGCTTCACATTTTTGACTGACTGTATAGAATTGTCAAATTCATCGTCTTGGCTCCCTTGTACACCCTGTACAAGCGTCTGCTTGGTCGTCTTTTGTGCCATCAACTGGGATGTCAGTTTGCCAATTCGGTCCAGATCGTCCTGGTCGAGTCCATAATATTTTTGCAGCAAAGGATAGGCTTCAATACTCAGTGGATCGACCTGCTCGGGAGTGCTGCTGCCGCCACAGCCGACCATGAATGCGCCTGCAATCAATATGGCGATTGGGGTTTTTTGAAATTTCATTTTGGCTCCATTATTCGGTTTAATGAATTGGCAAGTGTGATGGTGGGTGCGATGCGCCGCACACTGTTTGAGTTGTAGTCAAAATATTCTATTGATCTCGGTTTGATAAGGGGGGACACAACCGGCGACAAATTCCGACATTTCATGATCAACCGATGCAATGAATGAATAGGAATTCATTTCGGACGCTGTGGGGCACGAATTCACGCATACAGTGCGCGGGTGTCATTCGCACTTATTTGCATCAAGGAGAACCCATGAACAAAACAATGCTCAGATTGATCAGTCCGCTGGGGCTGTTCGCCCTGTCAATGCCGGCGCTTGCAAACGAAGCCACCATCATTGGCGGCCAGGCGCAAAACTACTGCAACCGCTATGCCGATACACGGGCCAAACCCAGCAACGCCCAAAGACCCCAATGGATCAGTGAATGCATGCGGTTGGCCCAGGAGCAGGACGCTTGCGTCAGAAGCAACGGGCCTACCTCAGGCGGTCCATCAACACCTGCGCAGGATCAATGCATCAGAACTTTCAGAGCCAAACTGGACAGTTTGCCCAAAGGGGTCAGCCGGCCCATGATCACGCCGGGTTGAGTACCCGAATGACATCAGCGACTACAGCACGTCAACCACTGGTCATGTGAATCACTGGTCGGCTGCAAAGGCATGGCTTGATGGAGGCACTCATCGCCGTCTCCAGCGTGCGCACGGGCAAGCCTTGCATGCCATCACCGCACAAGCACCGCGGGGCTGCCAGGCAGAGCGCCTGGCACCTTGCTCAGCGTGATCAGCAGTGACAGGTACTGCAGCACTTGTGCAGAGTAGCTATCATCCCCGCCCGGGATCTGGCATTCACGCCCCCGGTATACCGCCTGGGCCAGTGGCTGGGGGTGCGTGGCGTTGGCATCACAGAGCACTTTGAACAAGGGTTTGGGTGCTCGTGAAGCGTCCTGGGCAGAGGCCCCAACCGTCCAGACCTGTTGCGGGTTCTGCTGCTGGCTTCGGACCACACTGCCAAGAAAGTAAAACACCTCCCGGGGTGAACGCAGCCTGACTTGCTGCCAGGCCATTACCGGCTTGGGTCCCGACTCACCGGCCATTCGTCTGGACGATGGGAGGGAGTCGCCTGCTGAAGCCGCACCTTGGCACAGGTCCTGGGCATCGGCAGGGGCTGGCCGTCCCATCAAAGGGTGGATACACAGCCGTGTTTTTTTGGCGCTCATGACCAGCTGGTGGGTTTGACTGCTGTCAGCACCGCCAAGTTCCACCAGCAGGGGGCGGGCCGCATCGGCCGATGGCGGCGCCCAGGCGGGCGGATTCCAGGAGGCGATGATGGTGCCGACCTGGCTGAGCGCTTCGTCACGCGACATGCGGGGGCCGATGGGGGTGTTGTCCACCACTTGTTCCATCGAGAGTCCCTCATCGAGAGACCGGGACAGCATGGCCTGAAAGGCGTTCCAGAGCTCTGGCTTGACCACATTAGGCATCAGCACAGGCCTGCCAGACCCAGTGTCCCTGCCGGAATTCAAAGTGACGGACTGGGCCATCAGCGTCCATAGGACGATGTTCTCCAGGCCTGTACCTTCGTGCAGGAAATACAAGCGGTCCAACGGCAGATCACTCAGAAAACTGCGCATGAACTGTTCATTGTCCAGCGTGGAGAGTGAGTAGCTAAACCCTGCACTCACGTTCAAGCCTGTGCTCGCGGAATACGGGTCAAATCCGCTGACATTCACCCCCGCTCCCACCGAACTGTTCCCCCCTATGAAAGACAAGGCTGTCAACGTCAGGGGTTGCTCATCGGCGGCGCGCAAAATATTGAGCAGCAAGGTGTTGCGCTCGACCTGATCGACGGTTTCATTGTGGTTCACCGCCATGCTGACCATGCTTCGGTCGAGACTGCCGCATGCCGTCAATACAAGGGCCAGAAAAACGATGAACGTTTTTTTCATGGGTCTTAAGCTCAGTATTCCAGATTAAAAAAAGGCCAGCGTGCGATGCGGCATGTTCAGTCACCAGTGTCCTGCATTATGGTGCTGCTATGCTCGCGCGCATGCGCAGCCTGTTCCACTTTGCTTTCAACGTCACGAACCTCGACGCCGCGCGCCGTTTCTACGGCGACGTGCTCGGATGCCGCGAGGGCCGGTCCACCGACACCTGGGTGGACTTTGACTTTTATGACCACCAGATTTCCCTGCACCTGGGCGAACCGCTGAAAACCGCGCCCACCGGCCATGTGGGCGACCATCTGGTGCCCATGCCGCACTTTGGCCTGATCCTGCAGCGGGCCGACTGGCAGGCCATGGCCGACCGGCTGCAGGCCGCGGGCGTTCCATTCGTGATCGAGCCGCACCTGCGCTTTGCCGGCCAGCCTGGCGAGCAGTGGACCATGTTCTTTCTCGACCCTTTCGGCAACCCGATCGAGGTCAAGGGCTTTGCGTCGCTCGACACGGTGTACACGAGCTGAGCATGGAGCACAGCTTTGCCTCGGCCACCATCCTGTTGCTGCTGATCACCGACCCGCTGGGCAACATCCCGATCTTTGTCAACAGCCTGCGCGGCGTGGCGCCCGAACGCCGTGCGCGTGTGATCGTGCGCGAGGTGCTGATCGCCTTCGGCATCCTGCTGGCGTTCATGTTTGCCGGGCAGTCCTTTCTGCGGGCGATGAACCTGTCTGACATCTCGCTGCAGATCGGCGGCGCTGTGGTGCTGTTCCTGATCGCCTTGCGCATGATCTTTCCGCCACCACCGCCGGCACATCCTGTCGCACCGGTCGGCGAGCCGATGATTGTGCCGCTGGCGATTCCGGCGCTGGCCGGCCCCTCGGCCATGGCCACCGTGCTGCTGCTGGTGAGCCAGGCACCCGAGCGGCGGCTCGAATGGGTGGCCGCGCTGAGTGTGACCATGGGGGTCTGCGCCGTGGTGCTGCTGCTGGCTGACCGGCTGCAGCGGGTGGTGGGCGAGCGGGTGGTCAGCGCCTTCGAGCGGCTGATGGGCCTGATCCTGGTGTCGATTGCGGTGGAGATGTTCATTCGCGGCCTCAAGGCGCTGAGCCTGAACTGGCCGCATTGAACTACCGGCCGTTGCGCCGTCAGAGGGCTGACCCAGGCCGGCAGGACGCACAGTCAAACGGTTCATGGCGGGGACTACCCTGCCGATGATCCCCCGGTGCAGTCATCACATGGGGGCAGCGCTCTGACGCAACAGGTTTTTGGCCACCTTGCCAGCAGCGGTCAGTGGCAATTGATCCCGGAATTCATAGCTTTTGGGGCATTTGAAGCCTGCGATGAGGCCACGGCAGTGCGCGTCCAGGGCCTCCGGTGCAGCTGTCAGTCCGGGCTTGAGCACCACGACCGCGTGGACCGCTTCACCCCATTTCGGATGGGGTACCCCCACCACGGCCGAGGCGGACACGGCGGGGTGTTGGGCCAGGGCATTCTCGACTTCGGTCGAGTAGATGTTTTCACCGCCGCTGATGATCATGTCCTTGATCCGGTCGGTGATGTAGAGATAGCCCTGCGCATCCATGATGCCGCCATCGCCCGTGCATAACCAGCCATTGTGAAAGGCCGCGCGGGTTTCCTGCGGGCGTCCCCAATAGCCCTGCATGACCGCAGGCCCCTTGAGCCGGATTTCGCCGGGCGTGCCCGGGGGGACTGCCATACCCTTTTCATCCGTGACCTGTATTTCCACCGCGACAGTGGGTCGTCCCACAGACCGGATCCGGTCGCTCTGCAGGAACGCTGCCGAACGCTCCACACGCAGCAAGGCCACAGAAGCCGCCGTTTCCGTCATGCCGTAGGCATGGATGAATTCGGCATTGGGAAACCTCGCCAGTGCACGCCTGAGCAGCGCGGGCGGCATGGGGGCAGCCCCCCAGAGGATCCGCTCAAGGTTCGGCAAATGCCCCGGGTCAAAGCCTGGCGTCTCAAGCAGGACGTGCAGCATGCTGGGCACCGCCATGATGTCGTTCGCGCCTTCCTGGGCCATCAGCGCCACCACCCTGACCGGGTCAAAGCCAGACAGGCACACACAGGTGCCGCCGGTCATGATCTGGACCACCATCCTCCCCAGGCCGGCGACATGGAACAGGGGGGAGATCAGCAAGGTCACGCTGTGCTCCGGGTTGGGCACCACAGCCAGGCGAGCCACCATGGAGGCCCAGATGTTGGCATGCGAAAGCATCACCCCCTTGGCAGCCCCAGTGGTGCCGCCCGTATACACAATGGCGGCCAGGGTCTGCGGATCACAGCGCGCATCCGGCACGGGCAAGGCGGCCACGACCAAAGGCGCCCACGGCAACCACCCCTCAGGCGCGTTGGCAAGCTCACCCATGTAGAGCCGTGTGCGCAAGCACGGCAGCGTCAGGGCCTGCACGGACCCCAGGCAGGCGTCATCCACCGCCAGCGCGCTGGCCTCGCAGTCCTGGAGTGCGTAGGCGATTTCCTGCGGACTCCAGCGGGTATTGAGGGGGCAGGCCACAAGACCGCACCACCATGCGGCCAGCAACAGTTCGATCAGCCGGTCGCTGTTGTGCGCCAGCAAGGCCAGGCGATCGCCGGGCTGCAAGCCCAGCGCCTGCAGTGCCGATGCGCTGCGCGAGACCCGATCCACCAAAGCGCTGTAACTTTGGCGTCTTGGGCCAAACACGGTGGCGATCTGGTCAGGCTTTTGTTGAAGCGCGCGGTGCAGTCCAGCCGTCAAGTGCATGGTGTTGTCCGGTTCAGTAGGTTTGAAGGGGTCAGGCCTGCGCCGCGATCTGGTAGGCGGCAGCGCCCTGAAGATTCGCCTCGACGGCGCCAATGGCTTGCCGGGACTGGGCGATCACGGACGCCCTGAATGCGGGGTCCTGAGCAGCGCGTAGCTGTCGATAGCGGTTGGCATCGAACATCATCGGCAACAGCGCATGGGTCCAGTTGGGGCGTACGCCAAGACGGTCAGCCAGTTCATCACCGTGAAAGAGCCGTACCAGGGCATGGATGAGCAGGAGCATGACCTCCTGCGGCAGCTGCAGGGCTGGCGAGAGTCGAAGACTCAAGGCTTCAGACAAGGCCCGCATCAAGGCCAGGCTGTTGGCGTCTGGCTTGGCGCTGCCAGCATGCATTTGATCAAGCATGTGTTGCGCCTGGGCCGGTGTTTGCATCTGCGCCAGCAGCTGTTCATGGATGCCCAGCAAACGCCCTACCAGTTGCCAGAAATTGAAAATGTCGGCGAGGGTTTCGCCTGCGCATTCCAGACCGGCTTTTTGCAGCGCCGAGAGCGCAACGACAGAAAACCCCAGCCAGGTGTGGACCATTTCCCGTTGATCGATCGGACGAGAAGCGGCCGTGGTCCTGTCCGCAGTCAGCAGGCCTGAACGCACCCGTGCATGCATCAGCCGGACTTGCAAGGTATGGCAATAGCCACTGCCCCCCACGGTCAGGCCGTCTTGCTTGAGCAGTTGCAGATTCCAGAGCGAGGTCTCCAGCAAACGTCGTGCGGCCATGTCGCCAGAGAGTCGGCCTGTGCGCATCAGCGTATGGGCGATGCCCGGGTGTTTGTACGTGTGCACCAGGGCGCCAGGTCCTTGCGAAAGACTGATCCACAGCGGCCCGGCCACCAGGTAGTACTCGGCGGCCCTGTGGCATGAGGCCAGGTCGGCCGACGCCACGGCCTGTTCGGCCTCGTTCAAAAAGGTCTTGAAGGACGCCGGCGCATGGGCAATGGCGCCCACACCGTGTCGCAGACCTTGCACAAGCAAGGCACGGGTCGCTGAATCGGCCTGTTGCCAATCCACGGTGACGGCATCGGCAAGAGGATCTGCCAGTGAAAAAATGTACTCCTGATTTGTCAGCATAAGAGTATCACCGGTGATTGAGAATATCCTGCATGAAGGATTCACATATTGAAACAAGACTGGGAAAAGCCTGACCATCAGTTCACCATATCTCCATGCGCTTGATTACGACAAATTCCGACAGGCTCATTCCGAACCTTGATCGCACTCAGCCTCAAGTTGTCAGGTTTAGTCGCAACCAGTCGCGGCGTCTGCAGGTTGTCCGCTTCGATCTGAAGCATTGAACATAAAAACGGCAGTTGGCCGCTACCGACCCGCGGGAAACCCTGATGAACATGGACATTCACATGCAAGCCAAGGATCACCAGAGGGGTGAGGCCTCTACGCACCCGATCGCACTGCCTTGGGGCGCTCTGGCGGCATTGCTCGTTGTTGCAGGGGTGCAGCCAGCGGCCTCCTCGCGCCTTGCCAGAGCGCCCCCCAGAACAGCACGCTCGGGCGCGTCCAACTGCCGTTTTTAGGTTTAACGGCCACAAAAAAAGTCCAAGAATTTGAAACTACACCAATATCGACACACTCTAGCTCAATGACTCATCAGGTTCTGGTAAGCAATGCCGAACGTGCGTTTTTGGGGTGACCTGCAAGAGCTTCCAGACTCGGGGGCATTTTGTCGCGATACGAAGGATCCGACAAATTCCGACAAAACGCTGAATACAAAGCCGGTACATAGGCTGATCCGGTGCATCCCTTTAGGATTTACAGCATTGAATCTAGACAGGTCGACACATGGTTCGCTTCAATTGTTTCCAGACCACCTGCATTGCCGGTTTACTGATTCTGACCGTACTGGGTGGCTGTGCTTCTATGGATGACCGGGATTGTCAGAAAACAGATTGGTACCAACGTGGGCTTGCAGAGGGCCGTTGGGGGACCTCTGGCAATCAAATCAAGGCACATGCTGAAGTCTGCGGGAAGGTCAAGTTAGCAACGGACGAGACGGCCTGGCGTGCCGGTTACGCTGAAGGTGACAAGTCCTATTGCACAGCCAACTCCGGATGGAACCGCGGCTTGGTCAATGAGCCCTATCGAGGCGCTTGTGGCAGTCTTGAAGAGTCCACATTTCTTCGCTACCACTCGGCAGGTCAGCAACTCTACAGGGCCCGACAGGAGCTTCGCCAGCTCGATGAAAAGCGAAAAAACTGGAAGCTGACTACAAATTCACCACGAAGGATGACGTAAAGCGTCGACTGCGTGAAGACATGCAGCGTACCGACCGGGAGCAGGATCATTTGATGACAGTCGTGACCGTTTACGAGTTGGCCGGACCGCATCGATGACGACTGAAGAGGTCCGAAACCCGGAGGACGATAAGCCTCAATTATTGCGGTTTCACGATGCCTTCAAAAAACAAGGTTTCAAAGACAAGATTACTCCTCATGGAGTGAGTGAATGTAAGCACGATCCTTCAGATCGTTCGGCAGGTGTGGCAACTCCATCAAATTAATGAAAGTTTTATCATGAAAAAATTTAAATGGGCTGCTATTTTTCTGATCGCTTATGGAGGGTTAACAGCATGCTCATCAGGTAACCATCTGGACCAGCCATTCGAGCTCAATATTGCGCATATCAACGATAGTCACTCCAATATTAGGCCGCCGGACATGCAGTCCATTACCCTGGAGGGCACAACCTACTTTGCAGAGCAGGGCGGATTTTCGAGACTGGTGACGCTATTCAAACGTCTGCAAGCCCCCAACCTTCTCAAACTGCACGCCGGCGATGCCATGACTGGCACTTACTTCTACAACCTGTTTGAAGGTGAAACGGATGCCATTGCAATGAACAGCATTTGCTTTGATGCCTTCATTCCAGGCAATCACGAGTTTGACTATTCAGACGCCGGGTTAAAGAGGTTTCTTGACTTCTTGCAGCAAAAAGAGCCTGCATGTCAGACGCCAGTGTTGGCGGCCAATGTCCATCCGGCAACGGGTAGTCCTTTGGATCGCCGGCCAGATGGCCGGCCCTACTTCCAGCCCTACCTCATCAAAGAGATGGGCGGTGTGCCGATCGGCATTGTGGGGATCGATGTCAAGGGTAAAACACAGAATGCATCAAAGCCATTGCCCAGCACGGTGTTCGATGATGAGGCCGCAGCGGCTCAAAAGACCATTGACTTGCTCAAATCTAAAGGTGTCAGGCATATTGTTTTGATGACCCACGTTGGTTATGACAAGGATCTGGAACTGGCGAGCCAACTGACCGATGTCGATGTAATCATTGGTGGCGACTCGCACACTTTCCTTGGCCAAAAATCACAAGTTTTGGGTAAAGAACCTGTAGGTCCTTATCCCACCATCGCAAAAAACAAATCCGGTGAAGATGTCTGTATCGGGCAGGCCTGGGAATACACCAAAGTCTTTGCACGCATGAACGTGCTATTCAAGCCGGACGGAAGTGTTTTGTCTTGTTCGGGAACAGCTGCCATCGTGGTGGGAGATCAGTTGTATCACGACAGAAGAAAGCAGAAGCCATTGTCCGCAGCTGAGAATGCTGATGTTTTGCAAAAAATCGCTCAATATCCGGAGTTGCTCGTTGCGGCAGAAAACGCTGACTTCAATGCGCGCATTGCCAGCTTCGATGCGACTTATGACGCCAAAACCAAGACAAGCATTGGGACTTTGAAAGCCAATCAATCACTTTGCCTTGTGCGTGTTCCTGGTGAGAACTGGGGTGGTTCCATCTGCGATCCTGTTGCTGCCAACGCAGGCGGCAGCGACATGGCGCAAGTGGTAGCCGAAGGTTATCGGAGGGCGGCTCAGTTGGCCAACGCCATCGAGGCAGATTTTGCCCTGACCAACGCTGGCGGCGTTCGGGTCGCACTGGAGACGGATGGTACGAATGATGGCGTACTGATCCTGGAAGATGTTTTCAGAGTCCAACCGTTTCCGAATGAATTGATTGCAGTGCAGATCACCGGTGCGCAAATTCAGAAAGCCTTGGAGCAAGGTGTGGCCAATTGGCTTGACCGTGGGAACTCTAATGGATCACACCCTTACGCCAGTGGATTGCGCTGGGACCTGGATTTGACTAAGCCCGCAGGGACCAGGTTCTCCAACCTGCAAGTCAAGAACCACACGACTGGACTTTGGAGCAATCTGGATCCTGCTGCAGTCTACAAACTGATCATTGCTGACTATCTGCGCGATGGTTATGAGGGCTACAGCACATTCAGTGACATCTGCAAAGCGCCATCAAGCACCATGTGTGCTCCGCTTGGCGGTGTCTACGCAGCAGACAGCCTGGCGCGCCATCTGCAGTCATTCCCTGGTGGACTGGTGGTGCGCCCAGCTTGTACTGATTATTCCCACCAGAAATTCATTGGAAAAAATGGAATAGCGCTTAACCCGCCTGCGCAACCTTACTGCAACTGAGGAGATGTGCGCGATAGGCCTGATTGCAAGCTTCGCGGCGTCTGTTCGGTATGAGAATTTCAGAAAATTAGTTTCGACATTTCCAGGAAAATTTTTGATATGAGCCTGTACTTCAGAAGTTTGTTGCTTGCAGGATGCACGAGGCTTCTCGTCTCCTGCGCATTGCTGTTTTTCGTCCTGCCGACCTGGTCTCAGGCACTGCCGCCGCGAATACCCGTCATCGTGGACTCTGACATGGGCACAGACGATTGGCTTGCATTGGCTTACATCACTCGGAACGCTAATTTTGAATTGTTGGGCATCACCATCGCAGGCAATGGCTTGACGCCTTGTCCTCATGCAGCCTTTAACGCGCAGTACTTGCTGGAAATGACCCAGACACAGGCTCCGGTTTCATGCAGTTCGCCGTGGCCCATGAACGGTTATGCGTCTTATCCGAAGCCCTGGCGTGAGGGTAGCATCACGATGCTGGGCGAAAACCCGACTGTCCGCAATCCACAGCAGTCATTCGAGGATGCCCCCAGATTATTGGCCAGGCTGCTCGAGCAGTCCAAAGAGCCAGTCGACATCATCGCCATAGGCGCGTTGACCAATATCGCGACCGTATTGCAGACATATCCCAAGCTGAAAAGCAAGATCAGGAAAATCACCAGCATGGGTGGCGCTATTGGAATTCCTGGGAATTTGCGTGTTCATGGCTTCACGGAAAACCACACCAACCGCAAGGCCGAGTGGAACTATTACATCGACCCTGTTGCCGCCAAATTGGTTTTTGACAGCGGCGTCCCTTTGTTTCTGGTGCCTTTGAATGCGACCAATCAAGCACCGTTGACTCCTGAATTCGTTGAGCGCGTTAGAAATGCAAGGAATACGCCTGCTCAGTCTTTCGTGCTTCGAACCTTTGAACGTATTGCATCGAGCACCAGCACGGGTGAGTACTACCACTGGGACCCTTTGGCAGCCGTGGTTGCCAGCGATCCAGATTTGTGCGTGCAACGTTCAAGGATGAGACTGACCGTGGCATCACAGCGTGGTGCCGATCATGGACTGGACAATGGTCAACCCTGGAACACATTCCCCTTGCTGGCCTTTGACGGCCGAAAGAGGCATGGACTTTCCGAGAGCCAAGCCGGTGCAGTCGTGGCCAGCAAAAAAGGACTGTTGATTGACGTCTGTATGAAAGTAGACACATCTGCCTTTGAAGCAGAGTTCATTCGCACCATCAGTCGTTAACGGTTCCATATAGGAATTTGTTGCATTTTTGTTACGTTCCAGTCCTTTAATCAAAGACCCTGATCACACTCATATGCGGATGAAGCGCCGAGATTTTTTAAAAAACTCTGCCCATACTGCCATCGCGGCAATCGTGGTGCGCTATGTAGAGCCTGCGCAGGCCCATGTGCTACCTCGACCTGGTGTGGTGAGCTCTGAGCGGCACTGGTGGTCAGACAAACAGTTGTACGAGGGTGCGGTCAAAGTCACCGGCGGAAAAGTCTACGCCATGGACTTCCGGTCGCAAGACCTGCCAGGTTGGCCTGTGACTGAAAGAAGAGCTGTGATTTTGCGTGCAAACACGCACCACAGGCCTTTGATGGCACTGGATGTCCAAGGCCTTCGGCGGCAGTTCGGCAACATCAGGATCGTCACCGGAGATATCTTAAACCGTTGGGGGTGCAAAGGTGCAGAACCATTTCTGATGCCGGATTTTTATGTCCGGACCGGCCAGAGCCCTGAATACTTCGGACAAGCCATGGCCCTTCTCACTTTTGAAAACGCTGATCACTATTTGCTCCACAAGTCCAAGCTTTCAGGACTCCATGATTTTGTTCGGTTTGGTCCCTATGAATCACCCGTAACGCGCGAAAACTACGGGACAAGTCAGTTCGTTTACTACCAGGGTAATGGCGAAGAGCCTGAGTTTTCGTTCATGAAAAATGAGCAGGACGGTCATGATCCGGCACACTCTCTTGATCGCGTGGCAAAAAAAAATCGGGTTGGGCAATTCGTCCGGAAAATTGAACAGGACATGAATTCATCTGGGTGGCTAAGGTTGAAGCAATCCTTTACCACCCAATCGGTTGATCCCCTCTTTATGGAAACCGAAAACGGTCTGGCTTGGTACGACAGTGCATCAGGGACCCTGTCCCTGATGCTGGGCACACAGTCGCCTCACGAAGATGCCTTGGCCATCACGCAATTCTTTGCAAATACTCAAACGCCGCCGATCAGAAAAATCGTGGTCAACTGCTGTTATTTGGGGGGAGGGTTTGGCGGAAAGGACAGTTCGGATTTCCCGCTCCATCTGGCCATTGCGGCCATTGCTGAACCTGACGTCAGCCATCGGCTTGTACACACCCGATTCGATCAATTTCAAGCGGGTCTCAAACGACATGCGGCTGCTGTTGATCTGGAAATTGCAGTTGACCGAAAAGGGCAATTTCAGGCGTTGCGCTCGCAGGTGACGCTGGACGGTGGTGGGCAAAACAATTACAGCTTCGCCATCCAGAGCGTGGCAGCACGAAACGCCGCTGGCGCTTACCGATTTGGACGCTCCATCGTGAATGCGGTGGCCTTGCCTTCGGCATCCATACCGGCCGGTTCAATGCGCGGATTTGGGACTTTTCAATCGTGCTTTGCGCTCGAATGCCTGATTGATGAAGCGGCGCAGGCATTGCACATGGACCCGATTGCTTTAAGACTCAAAAACTGCATTCAAGATGATGGTTACATTCACACGGGCGTCAAGCTGGCAACACCCGTCCATGCACACCAAGTTTTGAGGGCCGCTCAAGCGTCCCGCATTTGGCAAACGCGCCACCGCACCCGCGCGGAAAAGACAAAGGGAGACATCCTTTACGGCACTGGATTTGCTGCGGCTTTCAAGACTTTCGGCAAGAACGAAAATGGTTGCCTGGCGGGTGTGGAGCTTACAGAAAACGGACACTTGAAGCTCTACACACCCGCCGTAGACATGGGCAATGGGGCTGCGACCACGCTGGCTTTGTCGCTGAAATCCCTTCTTGGGCGGCCTGCTGATGAAGTCCATATCGGCGTAACAGGCCATTTCGACGCTCTGCAGCTGGTCAGCTCGGAAGCGAAAACCGAGACCGAGCAGGACATGCTCGCCGCCAATCCGTTTTGGACACCGTCAATCGCCATATCGTCTGCAGCAAGCACATCAGCCTACCACCTGCGTCATGTTGTGTTGCAAGCCGCCAGGGTAGTGCTTGACCATGGATTACTACCTGCGGCAGCGCTATACCTGAATCTGAATGTTCAGGATCTGCTGTCAGAACCAGATGCCTTCACCTTGCGTCCAGATGGTCTTCGCTACAGGGATGGCCGTGTGATCACGTATGAGGAGCTGGCCAAGCTGATCTACAGTCGCGGGCTGATCAGCGGTGCCATGGTGCACGGGTATTACCGTGAAAGCTGGGCACAAGCTGAATTTGTACTGACGGGCAGAAGGCACAGGGCGGACATTGATGGACTGGCAATTCGTCATGGTCAGGGGCCGTACTCGGCGATTGCACGCGAAACAGTCCGCTATTCTTCGCTTCAATCACTACAAGGCGATGCAAACCGCATGTCATCTTATGCGGTGATAGTTTCTGTAGCGGTGAACCGGTCCACTGGTGAAGTCAAAGTAGTTGACGCTGAGGGATTTGTTGAATGCGGACCGGTGATTCTGAAAGAAACCGTGATGGGACAGATGCAGGGCGCTTTTGCGATGGGCATTGGGCAGGCATTGATGGAGAACTTGTCGCAGGAAGACCGAAATGCGGGTCAAGGTCAATGGAATCTGCATCTCTATCGAGCGCCCAGGGCTGCTGACTGTGCGCTCAACGCCGCCGAATTTCATATCGTTTCCAATGATTCTGGCGAACCCAAAGGCATGTCTGAAGTGGTGTTCAACCCTGTACCTTCAGCCATTGCCAACGCCATAGCCAACGCGACCCGGAAGCGGTTTCGTGCGCTCCCGATTCAGCCCAAGGATGTCATGGAGGCACTGCGAACATGAAACAAGTCACCATCTCCTTGACCGTCAATGGCAAGCCCGTCTCGCGATTAGCGCCTGCAGACATCAGTCTGGCTGATTTTCTGCATGAGAAATTGAACCTGACCGGTACCAAAGTCTCGTGTGGCATGGGTATCTGCAAAGCTTGCACCATTGCCGTTCGTCAACAGGATCAGAACAGGCTTCTACGAATGCAAGCCTGCATCACGCCTGCTGCTGCCGTGGAAGGTCAACAAGTGCTAACCGTCGAAGGCTTGTCCGTCCGTGGAACGCTAACGACAGCACAGAAAGCCTTGCTGGAGAATTTTTCATTTCAGTGTGGCTATTGCACCCCAGGGTTTCTGATGGGGATTACCCTTTTGATCGACGCCTTGTTGGACAAACCGGTCCCGAGGCATATGCTTGACCAGGCCATTGACGAACACCTGGGTCAGCATATTTGTCGCTGTACCGGATATGCGAATTACCGCAAGGCAGTATTGAAGATACTGGATGAAACTCCCGGCATCTTGACCTGAAGACTTGCCATGAACAGTCACTACCGATCCTGGACGATCAATTGATGATGCCGAACATATGCTGGCCCGGCTGCTTTCGTCCTGCTGGTGCGTTCCTCTGAACACGATCCATCAAATGCAACTGAAGCTGGTAATGATTACTGCAGTCGCGTCGGGTATTGGCCCAGCCAAAATCCACTGCAGCTGTGCTCGTTATCGGCGTTATAGGCCTTCACATTGTTCGGGGCCAGCAGCATCACACTGTCACCGCCAAAACGTACTGTCGCACCACGGTACTCGGGCCAGACAGGCAACTCTGTTGTGTTGGGCGAACCGGTGTATGCAAATTTCGACCAATAGGTGACCATCTGATTGGCCAGTGCTTGCGATGCGGGGAGCAGATCGGGCGCATCTATCGCCTTGGTGTTGGACATGTTGGGGAACAGGTAATTGAGCTCGGATGAATGCACCGCACCGCCGTTTTTCAGGAAAGATGGACAGGGTTCTGCCATACCAACGCCACAAACAGGCGCTGCAGGGTCAGCAAACTCAAACTGAAACAGGGATTTGTTTTGTCTGGCAGGGGCGTTCAGGATCGCGTCTGAGACCTGAAGATACAGGCAGTTGTTCAGTCCGATTTTGGGGTTGTAGCGTGAGAGTACCGAACCCAAGGTTGCAGCGACTGTTGCATCATCAGTGCTCAACAGGTCTGGGTATTTCGTTGTGATCGCTGACAGGCCATTGAGCGGAGCGGGGTCATAAAAAAGGCCCAACCAATTCATGATCGATGAAGAATTGATTGGATTTCTTTCCCGGTCCTGCCAGAAGTACCCGACGTAAAGCGACATTTCGTCTCGGGTTCCGCCCATGATCATCGGAACGTCAACCAGGCCACCCGTCATCTTCACGGCGGCCTCGAATTGGACAGGTACCGTTGCATTGGGCTGTTCATTGGAACCCGTCACAGGTGAAAAAGCGACAATTTCGCCTTCGGAGTTTTTACCCTGGGCCGTCAGGATATCGGTCACCTTTTGTTCTCGCATGCACGCCAGAGCAGCCTCATGGGTGGGGTATGTTTGAGCGGGACACAGTGCTTCCTGAATTCTGACGCTCACACTGCCGCTTGTCTGGGCTTGTGTCACTGTCGGCATTTGCTGAAGGCAACCTGCACTTTGAACAATCGCTTTGTGGAAGAGGTTTTTGACTTTGACCTGGGTTTGCGAAACCACCTGTTCTGGCGAAGCTACATGCATGCAGGTTGCGCCTGCACCGGCAGATTCGCCCGCAATCGTGACGTTGTTTTTGTCGCCACCAAAGGCATCGATGTTGTCTTGAACCCATTTCATGGCCAAACGCTGATCCTCCAAACCATAATTGCCGTTGTAGCCGTTGACCGCAAAAATCGGATTCGGCATGAAGCCCAGGACACCCAGGCGGTAATTGGCCGAAACCACAACCAGGCGGCCTTCTCGCGCCAATTTGTCAAGGCGATAAAGACTGGAGGAGCCGCCTACAAATGCACCGCCATGAATCCAGAACAGAACGGGGAGCTTCTCACCTGGCTTGAGGTCCGTTGGCACACTGACGTTGATACTCAGGCAGTCCTCATTCAGACTCTCTTCGGTCAGATTGAATCGAGCCTGCTGGGGACAGGCAGGGCCGAATTCATAAGCTTTGTAGACATCCGACCAGGGCGTGGTGACGGGCTGTGGCAGCGCCCAGCGCAGCTGACCGGTGGGTGGCAACGCATACGGTATGCCGCGGTATTCATGGACACCGTTTCTAACCAAACCCTGCACGGGACCCATGGACGTCTGCACCAAAGATGTCTTTTGAGGGCTGTTGGGGTCATTGGATCCGCCCGAACATGAAACAAGGGTGGCCGTTAAAAAACTCACCGTGAACAATCGAAAAAGTAAACCGGCTTTTAATGATGAAGTGAACATGTGCAGGCTTGATGTGCTCATTGAAAAAAATGATGAAACAAAGAAGGATCATCGCTAAATTTGACGGGATCCATACTAAATCGTGGGTCAAAAATAACAAGACAAATACGCTCTCAAAAAACCGACAAAGTCCGACATCATGAACAGCCTGCTCTCCATGTTCGCGGCTTGGAAATGAAATATGGCACTTTTGGGTCGTCGTTCCAACATCGCTTGTCATGGATACAGATGCCCTGCGGCACGGGCGGCCTGCACATAAATTTCAGACAGTTGAACCTGGCGTTTGCGCAAGATCGATTGCCGTATGGAAATGTCGAATGCGGTTGCGGTCACGCTTTTCAGGGCCTGTTGCGCATGGGGCTTGGCCAGGTGTTCAAAGGCCATCTGGATGGCCAATCCGCCGAGTTCATCGGGCGGCACTGAAGCCGCCAGCCCACCCCCCATCTGCACGAAGGAGTGGCGAACACCGATGGGCAGAGGTGCCGAGTGGGTCTCGGTCCAGAGCGTCACATCGGATTCGCGCGCCATCACCATGCCGACAGCGCTGGCCGGGACCTTGTCAATCGTCAGCACCAGCAACACATCGGCTTGTGTTGCCGGCCCCTGCACATACTGTTGCCAGGCTTCAAAGTGAGGCACCACCGCATGGCTGACCAGGCGATGACGTCCCCAGTCATGGCCGAGCACCTGTTTCATTTCGGCAGTTCCGGTGAGATCGTCTATGCCCACCACCGCAATGCGCAGGGGCTCTCCGCGACCGATCTCGTCCAGCAGCGCAGTGATCGGGGCAAGGGGGACGGGTTCCCTGATCCCGAAAACCCCTCTGTCTTCACTGTAGCCATAACGACCGGGCTCATGCATCAGCCCGGTGTACACCAGTTGCATGCGGTTCTGGTCGACGTAATGCCTGCCCAGCAAATGGTTGGTTTCGTCATCGACAGCCACCAGGACGTGCGGGTCCATCGCTTTGATTTTGCGACGGACTTCCTTGACCATCCGCTCCAGATCGGCCTCCTCGGAAAGAATGTCCAGATTCAGGTATTCGCGTGTGACGGTGGCTGGCAATCGGTGGGTACTCAGCACACGCGAGATGCCCACATCGACCGCGCTGGCCCATGACGACTCCTTGCTGAGCGAATGAACCACCAGGATGCGTGGCTTGGCGCTGTTGAACAGGGTCAGCAGCAAGAGGGTCGACACCAAAAAGCCGACGATCATCAGCCAAGTGGCCCTTGCCTTGGTCGAGCTGTTCATGCAATCCCCATCCAGCCCCACAGCGGCACCGACAGGAACACCATCAGCACACGGGCGCCATTCATCCACAGGTTGTGCCGCAAAAAGACGGATTCCTCAATGCGTGCGGCTACGCCAGCGTTCAGTGCAATGCCGTAAATGCTGTTCTGGTACTTGAAAAACCAGATGTCACTGAACACCCCAATCGCAAAGATGCAAATCCATGGGCTGATGCCCTCGACCTGCGCCACGGGCAACAAAACAACCGCAGACAACAGCATGCCAGCGGGTATGGGCAGCAGCAGGCGGATCAACAGGACCACCCCCAGCGTCAGGCCAAGGAAGACCAGCACATTCCCATCCACAAAGGTGACATGCTCGCCAAGCGCACGGGACAGGTCGTGGTTCAGGCCCAGATAGCCCATGACCTTGATCAGGCAGTCGGTGGAGATCAGAAAAACGATCATCGGCCAATCGATGCTTTTCTGAAAATCCATCTTGGTCATGACACCACAGACCAGCAAGCCCACCAGTACGGCCCCCGCCAGACCGGACTGGGGCACATGGTGAATGGATGTGGTCAGTGAACCCAACAAGAACATCACAAACACGACGGCCGTGCATTTCTCGGCCAGGCTCAGCGGTCCGAGCAATTGCATGCGCTCATGCAGGATGAGCCGGTTGACGGTGGATTGCCCCTGTGGGCCCACCCACCATCGCACGCCCAGCATGTGAAGCACCACGACCCCGACCGTGAACAGCGCGGCGGCACCCATCCAGAACATGCCGGCGTAATAGTCCTGCAAGTGCAGTGGCAGAAACCCCAGCACCGAAATCGTCACCGATTTGCTGGTGGCCAAAGTCGACGAAAACAGCATGGCGCCGCCATACGTGGCGATGAACAGGGCCGTCATGGCGGCACTGCGTTCAGGCAAACGCAGGCCACGGGCCATGTCATCAAACGCCGGCATCATCAAGGCCATGCGGTTGTTGCCCGACGGTGTGCCAAACGACAGCAAAAGCCCGTAGAGCAGCAAGCTCAATTGCCGCCATGACGAGCGATCCGGCAAACGCAGCAGCAGCCAGAGCAGGACGCGGTTGCTCAGACCCGAGCCACTGAGCATGGCCGCCATCGCAAAGACGCTGATCAAGGTCACCAGGCCAGGCGAGGCAAAGCTGGTCAACACCACCGAAGGGGGCGCCAAACCCACAAAGAGAATGCAGATCAGTCCGGCAAGCGGTGGAATGTAATCATCCACCAGGCTGAAGACCCACAGGGTGATCACCATGCCGAAGATCGCCAGAAACACACTGGCCTGCAATGAAAGGCCCAGCGCCTGGGTCGATGCGTACAAGGCTGGTGGCACACACAGGGCCATGCCCCAGCCGATCAAACGCTTGTTGCTGCCCGTCGCTGCTTTGGCCGCATCGTCCTGCCAAGGGGTGGGCGCTTGCGATGCCTGGCCGATGGAACGCACCAAAGCTGCTTCCAGTCCAGGCACTTGCGCGCGCAACGCGCGCACGGCCTGGCGTGGCAGGCGCCAGGCGCGCACGGTGGTGACGGCACGTACCGTGCTTTCGTAGGTGGGCAGGCCGGCAGCCTCCTGACCTGTCAGCAAGGGCCTCGGCGCATCGAAGGCCAAATCCGCAACCGGATTGATGGCGGGCAAGCTTTCGACGGTGCCCTCGACGATCAGCAGCATCGCACTGGCAGGCTCCCCCAGTCGAAACAGCTCTTCTCCCGGCGACCAGACGCACTCTTCCATGCTGGCCAGCAGGCGCGAGAGCGCCGGGGACGGCAGGCCGCCGAGCAAGTCGTGGGCACGGACATCGGACAGGGGAGAACGGGTCTTCAGACCCGTCTCTGAGTGATCAGGCCGTTCGGTCATGGGCGGGTGTTTAACGATCCCCAAGGGTTTTGTGAGTTCGGTTTTGCGCCGAAAGATACCCAGTGTTGCCCTGGACCTCAAAAGCGCTTTTATTCAGAAAATGCCAACTCCAGAGCGGGTATGAGCTGCCGTTTACGACTGAAAAGATCGGGCTTCCAGGTGCCCGCATCAGGGTCATCCAATTTCAATGCTTTCTGGATCCGTCCTGCTTGCGGCCCCACAGCGAAAAGGGTTGAACCGCCTCGCTGGAGATCCGTGATGGCCATCACAACACCATCGAGGTTTTGGGTCTTTTGAAATTTCAGGATTTCCTTTTGCAAAAGGGGCCATCTCGGCGTCAGCATGGAGGCATCCAAGGTTTCAATTTGTGTCACACCGATTTTGAAACTACCCATGTTGAAAATTTTCATATCAAGACCGACCAGGGTTGCTTCGTCAAGTTGCTGCATCTCCTCGTTGTAGGCCTGCAGCATTTGCTGACCCAGAGCGTTCATGTCATCGATCCCCGCAATGTCAGCAAGCACACGCGCTGCCAGGCGATCTTGTGGGGTCGTGGTGGGTGAAACAAAGGTGCGGGTATCAGACAAGATGGCCGAAAGCATCAAGCCCGCCAGGGGCGGAGGAATCGGAATATTTTTCTGTACAAATATTTCTTGCAAAACAGTTGCCGTAGAGCCCCAAGGCTTGGTCACAATTTCAAGGGGCTCCTTGCTTCGGATGCCGCCCAACTTGTGGTGGTCATAAATACCGACGATTCGGGCCTTATTGATATCTTCAGGGGCAAGCTGTTCATCTGAATGGTCAACCAGTATCACATCATGGCCGGCATAGTGATGTTGGATCAAGGGTGCATCGAAGCCAAATCGCTTCAAAACAAAACGCGTCTCCGCGTTGGGCTTGCCCTGCGCCCTTGCTTGAGCTGGTGAGCCAAGAGCTGTCTTCAAGTGTGCCGCTGCGATGGCGGATGCGATGGCGTCGGTGTCCGGATTTTGATGACCGACGACCAAGATGGTTGCCAGGGCCATGGTCGGAATACTTTGGGCTCCTGTGAAGATGAGCAATGCGAAGAGATAACGGTAAACCTTCAGGCGCATAAATGGACTTCCTTGTGTGGTTCTGAAATTGGCGCTGAGCACGAGAGTTGGCTTGTGATGGATGGTTATGTTCTGTGGTGCTTCAGGTTTCTTTGCGACCTGAGCTCCACAACCTGGCCAAAGAGGTTTTCCAAGGCCCGGGGTTCAAACCAGCACTGCTCAACCATGCCGGGTTGTAGTACTTGTCCTGGTATCGTCTTCCCTCATCGCAGATGATGCTGACCACCGAGCCTGAACGCCCTTCGCGGTGCATGCGTTCGAGCAGTTGCAGCGCACCATAGAAATTGGTGCCTGAGGAGGGGCCGACATCGAAACTGACCAGTTCTGACAGTAACTGCATGCCTGCCACTGAGGCAGCGTCAGGTACCTTGTACATCCTTGCTGCGCCGCTGCGCAATAGACTGAATGTCTTGCCAAAAACCACGGGGCCGCTCGAGCCGATACCTTCGATGCGGGAACCCTTACTGATGGACAGATCGTTATTGCCGTTCATGTACCAGTCAAAAAGCACCGAGTCTTCGGGGTCGACCACAGCCAAGCTGGTCGCACAGTTGCGACCTCCAAAGTCGGACCACTTTCGGAGGTAGCGTGCAATGCTGGTGGCAGTGCCACCAGAACCTGCACCGGCAACGAACCACTCGGGACAGGGGTGGTCGTCCATCTTGAGTTGCCGAAAGATTTCAGCGGCCATGTTCATCGATTGATCTGGCTCGGCATCAAAGTAATCAAGCACGCGTTGTGTGTTGGCAAACTGGTTGAAGTCGTATCCGCGTGTGTCGGTAGCCAACAACTTCTGCAAGTGCGCGCCGGGCGACATGCCAGCGGGAGCGATGGCCACCTTGCCGCCGTAGTCCTTGATGGCAGCGATCTTGAGTTCGCTGATGCCAGGGCGCATGACTGCTGTGAAGGGAAGCCCCAGCATCTTGGCAAAGTAGGCTTCACCGATAGCCGTGTTGCCACTGGAGGCTTCATAAAGGCTGGATTCAGGACCGATCGAACCATCCACCAATGCGCTCATCACCAGTCCCCATGCGACACGGTGCTTAAGGCTACCCGTCGGTGATTTGGCTTCGTTTTTCAGGTACAGCCGCAAGTTCTTGTTGAAGGGCACCTGCAGCATGATCAGCGGCGTGACCCCGGAGCGCCTGCGCTCGGCCCACAAGGTACGAATGGCTTGTCGCGTCCAGGCTGGATCAGCAATAGGGTTCGCACCTTCCTGAGGTGCTGAGCTGACCGCCTGGCCATCGGCGCTTGATGACTGGGCGAAAGACAGTGGAGCGCTCATAACGCCAGACACGGCCACTATGCTCTGGCCGACAAAGCGACGGCGTTCATGGGAAAACTCAGCATTAAAAGCACGGCAATTCATGAACAGTCTCCTCAAAAAAGATCGCGACTTAAAAAATGGTTCGGATCGTCTAGGCCACGGCGTGAGGCCTGTCTTCCGGAAATGACTCGTCGTTGTGGCGCCACAAAGGGTGAAAAAGCAGGGTGACCAAACTCACCAAGGCGGCCAGCATGATCAGCAGCGCGGGGGCCATGTGAAAGTTCAAATGTCCCACCAGATACTCCGTCATCACAGGGGCCAACCCGCCGACGATGCCCACAGAAAAGCTGTACCCAAAAGCGATGACGGTGACGCGTACCCTGGGTGGAATGAGTCCGGCCATACAGGCACAAAAGGGCCCACCGAAAAAGCCATGAGCGGTACCAATGATCAGTGAGCCCAGCAGCATCAATGGCCAATCACCGGTTTTGAAAAGCATGAAAGCCGGCCATGCGCCACACAGAGCGATCCATGCGCCAATGACGACCGTCCGGATGCGGCCAATGCGGTCACTGATCGAGCCCGCCACCAACGTCATCAGGCAACAGACGCTCAGGCTGATGACGTTGATCGCAAAAGCCAGGCTGTTGCTCACGCCTGTCTGCTTGACCATCCAGGGCACTGCATACATGAAGCCGATGAACCCTGTCGCGCCCATCAAGCTGTTCCCCAAACCGATGGCCAACATTTCGCGCCAGTATTTCTTGAAAGCATCCATCACCGGCGAATGCTTGGATGGCTGGGCGTCAGCCACATCAGGTGTATCAGGTGCAATCTTTTTACGAAGCCAAACGCCGATCAGCGTGAGCACAACGCTGGCCAAAAAAGGCACGCGCCAACCCCAATCGTGCATGACCGATTCACCCAGGCCCCAGACACAGAAAAAGGCGACCAGAGAACCCAGCAGAAGACCAAAGGTGGCCCCCAGTGGACTGAAACTCCCAGCAAATCCGCGCCGTCGCATGGGTGCACGCTCGACCAGAAAAACAATCGCTGCCGAGTACTCACCGCCGACCGACAGCCCCTGAAGCAGCCGCATCAGCAGCAGCAACAAGGGCGCCCACAGACCAATCTCGTCATAGGTGGGCAGAACACCGATCAAGAAGGTCGGCAAGGAAATCAGGATGACCGAAAACTGAAGCGCCGCCTTTCGGCCAATCCTGTCGCCGATCGTGCCAATCAAGATGCCACCAATGGGACGCATCAGCATGCCGGCCGCAAAACCCCCGTAGGTGGCCATCATGCCGACCACAGGATCGTGGGTGGGGAAAAATTTGGCGGCAAAGTAGTGGGCCAGATAGGCGTACACGATGAAGTCATAAAACTCGATCGCATTGCCAACAGCCCCTGCCAGCATATTTCGATTAACCAATGAAGATTTCATGATGACTGATAACGGCACTCACCAAAACATGGAGTCGTTGGCGATTGCGAAGACGCTCTTCAGAACATCTTGCGCATTGGAGGTGACCAAGTGTTCAAAAGTGCTTAACTGCAGGCAAAACCATTGTGAAATGACAATGACCCAGCAATTTCACAATTGTGTGCCGCTTAGGCTGATCCGCAGAGGTTCACCCTGCCACGTGTCGGAATTCGTCGTTTTGGCGCCGTCACCGTGCAGGACGAAGACAGCCTTGACTGTGGATGGCTGAGGTGCCTGAAAACCCGTAGAAGCCCATATATGTCGCAGCAAGGCATTTCGGACCTGCTGGCGCATCTGTTCCCCGGCCAGGGTTTGTGACCTTGCCCCTGTTTTCCATACTCCATAGGCTGCTCGATTATGCGGCCCTCTGTTCCTGCTGCCGCTGTGCCACGAGCCAACGGTTTTCAAACACCATGGGGCTAACGTAGCCAAGCGTCTGATG
>Ga0255182_1000259_pt1 | contig 41358 bp, 45 predicted proteins | sample Atl_UVDOM_RepA_8_FD_188420 | JGI IMG/M metagenome (GOLD analysis project Ga0255182, IMG submission 188420) | Freshwater microbial communities from Altamaha River, Georgia, United States - Atl_UVDOM_RepA_8d | ecosystem: Environmental > Aquatic > Freshwater > River | place: USA: Georgia...
TATATATTCTTATTAATATTGTATTTAGTAGTCCATACGAATAATAACATTCATATCTACATCATCTCGCATCTTGAGAGGTCTTCCAAATTTAGCAACAGCTACCAATTCAAAATTTTTATTGTAAAGTCCAACTGTTGTAGCATAGGGTGTTAAAGAACCTGTAAAATCATTCAAATACAAATTTGATTTTGGACTTTGTATAGATGTTGGATTCATTGTTTTATTAAATGAACCTGCTTTAATTCTAACTAAAGTTTCGTATTCGTATATAGTATACCTGTTTTTATAGGTAAGATTCCATTGGCTACTCTTTAAAACATTATGATATTTTTTTATAGGAGATGTTATAATTATCTCACCTCTTCTATAATATACATTACCTACATTAGTAGTTTGATATGCTAATATATTTGATGAATTAGCTAATGATTGTGATATCTCTGTATTTGTAGCAGCCTTACTGTAAAATCTAAATTCATCTATAGAACCAGAATATTGTTTTGTTCCATTTCTATCTTCTGCACCTATTATTATTGTGTGTGCATTTATGGGTTCATTATTTATATCTGACCCTGATGATTCTAGTATACCATCTATATATAATCTTAATATTTTACTATTCTTAGTTACACAAATATGATGGAACGCTCCATCATTTATAGATGAACTGCTAATTAATGACATTGTCTTTATGCCATCAGACCTCTTAAACAATATTTTTCCTGTATTTCCACCCGCAGTTTGATTATATATAGATATATCATATGGATAATACTCTACAGGCATATAAGTTATACTAGAACTTACATAATTTCTTTTGTATGAATATCCTGTATCTGATATAGTATCAAATTCACCTGATTGTAATATATTACTATATCTTTTTTTTGTAAGTATTGAATTTATATTAGAAGTTAAATTACTTTGACTTATTGGTGCTTTTGTCCAAAAACTTATTGTGAAATTTTCATCCAATTCATAAGATAATTGTTCAAAATGAGGTATTTCAACATAACTTGTACCTTTGAAATCAATCTTAGCTCCGCTTCCTGTATTATTTATCGGTATTCCACTACTTAATCCTACATTATGAACTCTATAATTGAGAGATTCTCCTATTGTGTTTGACTCAAACTGTGAATTTTTTGCTATACTACTTCCAAAACCCTTTTTTGTATGTTTGAATAAATCTTGAAACCCTAAATAAGCATCTAAGTAATTTGAATCTACTATACTTGATGAATTTATAGTATAATCATATAAATTATTATGCAAATCATCTTTTATTTGTATATTAGAACTTACTATATTTATACTACCTTTTTTAAATCCATCCCCCATATCCATATATGGAGCAGATATAATACTTGACGTTAAAAATAATCTTTTTTCTGTATATCTTTTTGAATTTCCCTCCCAAGATTCATAGGAATCATAAGCATTTCTGTAATACATATGATTTAACACTCTCCAATTTAAATAATTATATGAACCATCAGAACTTGTTGGAGCATTTATAACATCATTTTTAGATGAACTTATATGCAATGAATCTTTATAATAGTTTGCTATTTTAAAAGAATATCCTAAAGATTGTAATTTATTAGAATTGATGGAAAATGTCTTGTTAGCTTCGTATGGAAGTACATTATAATCAGACTTTTTAACTTTTTCAAATACAGAAAGTTCATACATATTATTAGAACTTTAATTTTACAGTAAATACTACTTCTTCTGTGAAATTATTTAACTCAGCTTTACTTACTTTTCCTACAGCAATTAAATTTCTATTATCATCATATAATCCTATAGTAGTTATATATGTTGTAGGTCTATCTATAAATGTACTATTTAATACAGCTGTGTTATCTAAAATTTCTGGAGCTACGCTAACATCGTTTGGAACTCCATATTGTAGATATTGTAATCCATCAGTATTATATATACTTGGATTATTACTAAAATTAAACTCCTTATTTTTAACGTGTATATAATAATAGTATGTTAGCTCTTCTTTCGTTGCTCTTGCTTTCATACCTAACTTATCACCACTTATATCAGTATACAATGCAGCACCTGATATAGCTGTAAAGAGTTTCAATTGGTTCTTACCATCTATTTCTCTACTTGTTACTGTTCCGAATGACGCGGATACATCAAGTTTATTAGCATCTAACAGTACAACACCTAAACTCGGATACAACTTACCATAATAATGTGGATTACTAGTATTATATACTCCATCTTCTATAGAACCTGATACAATATTATATTCTAAAGGTGCAGATGGTGTTGCTTTTTGTGGATTATCATTTATTTTATAATCAGATATTAGTCTTAGTACTTTACCTTGACCTCCCAATTCTACATTTGAACCTGTATGGTATCGCATATTAGAACTAGCAATAAATTGAGAACCTGATAAGTGAGCTATATTTAATTCTAACGCATTATAATCTGCTCTTGTATCTCTTCTATCTTTTTGATACGATACAACATAGAAATGCTTTGTAGGAGTTCCTGATAGATTCAACCTATCTTGACTATTTCCTACTATAATATTCTTATATTGACCGTATATAGCTCTTGTAGGAGTATCATTATATTGACCTCCCTCATCATTTGAACCTGAGCCTTCTATATGACCATATGCTAAACTAAATTGTACAGATGAAGTAGGATAACTTAATCTTTCGTGATATATGTGTGTATAGTAATTATCTATGGAATCTGATATACTTGATGTATAAAATGAAACCATATTTGCTATCCCATTTGAAAACATACCCTTGGTTATTACCGAGTTATATTTCATTTGGTCTATAGAATCTATCTTCTTTAACCAATAATTTGTGGGTAATGCTACTCCTGTATAATTAACATCTACTGTTGTTGGACTACATATATTTATTGATATCTTCCTCTCTGGAGGAGTTACGAATATCATCCCCGCAACTTTTATAGGTTCAAAATACAAGGTATAATCACCTGTATCTAAACTATAATCATTTATAGAGCCTTCTCCTATCTGTCCTACATTTGTAATAAATACTTTTGGTTTTATATTTAAACCTGATATATTCGGTGTTACATTTACTCTTACTGATAAACTTCCTCTTATTTTTGAAAACGAAGGATAAAAGTAACTTTCTAATCTAGTTTGATATTGTGATACTGTAAATGTATAGCTACTAGGACTTCCATCACTAAATGTGAAATATGGATGACTTGGTTTGTTAAATACTACAGTATGAGTTGTACCTACAACTAATGTTGCAGTTGCTTGACCAGAACCTATTGATACTCCATCAAGTATTATACTACCAAGATTTAAAGAACCTAACATTGGGTCTAATGACCTTCCACATCTACTTCTAATAATCTCAGCTAAATCTTCAGCAATAACTGATAGGAATGTTATAGAAACTACATCTTCACCTGGTGGTGGGGGTGGAGGTGTTGGTGTTAGAGTTGGTGGTTCAATAATTATACCACCTCCTGGGCATCCATATTGTCCTGCTATAGGTCTTAGATTAGGATTATAATTTTTAGGTGGTAACCCAAATCTCCTATCAGCACCATCAACAAAGTAATAATATCTTGTTGTTGGCGATATAGGTAATGAGATATCTCTATATCTCTGTGCTTCATCACCTCGTATTTGTGTGTAAACTTCTGCACCTAATCTACCATCATTTGTACACTCTCTTAATAGAAAATACTGGTCATTACTTGGTGCAGGTTCTACAGGAGGTATTAAATCTGTTCTATCTTCAGTTTGAGTTGGGCAATTGAATAAACCTGCCAACGGTATAAAAGTAGAATCATATTGTGATGGTGGAGTACTAGAAAATATACTTCTACCTGTAAATACATAAATTGGTCTACCTAATGTAAGACGAGTTGTATTACTGAATCTTTGATTAGCAGATGCGTTAGTAGTTGTATACTTTATATCACTACCGTTACAATTTACTAATTCGTAATAAGTAATTTTTCTATCTTCAGTCGAACCTCCACCACTTTCGCTACCATCAGCACTACAATTCTGCTTTCCAAAAACTTTTTGTATACTTCCATTAAAAAAGTTTGGAACATCAGAAAGGTCTCTTACACTACCTGTATATACATAAAATTCATTTGTTATAGGGTCTATGTAAGTTTGATTAGCTATATCAGGTCTTATGGTAGTAAATGCGTAACCACCGTTACATCCACTTAATTCATAATATCTAATTGTTACAGGTATAGGTGTAGGTGTCGGAACAGGAGCACAATCAAAACTATTTGAACAATTTGTACCTGATGCTACTATAGAAATATTTGAGTTACTCGTTGGAGTTGTACCATTCCTAACACATATATTTCTTGTTTGGCTGTAAAATACGCTTATAGTAGTAACTCCACCAGAACAAGAAGAATATGATACTACAGCTTCATTGCTTTCTAAATCATCATTTGTAATACTATAACATTGACATCCTGTACCTACTATTGGTAAAGGTGTTGGTGTTGGTGTTGGTTCTATACCTCTACTTATACCTCCACTACCATCTACAACTTGACTATCTTCATTATTATTTGAAGAGCCTCCTAATAAATATGCATTTAAGTCTGCTAAAAATTGAACCCTATCTCCTTCATTTGGATATAATTGTTGTAAATATCTTCCTCGAAGTGATTCTGGAAGTGCTAAATAATTTTCAAATAGTATAGGATTCATTTAATATTTTTTAATAATCTAACTTAACTTCAATCAGAGTTTCTTTTCTGAATGATTTTTGTATAGGTTTACTTGATTTTGCAACAGCTAACAAATTTTTATTGTCATCATATAATCCTATAGTTGTTATATATACTTTAGGGTCATTTATAAAGTCAGAAATAGCTAAATCTCCATCTGAACCTGTTACAAATGTTGGATTATTTGAAAAGTTAAATTGAGATGCTCTTGCTCTAACAAAATAATGAGTTGATTTAACATATTCTTTACTTCTTGCCGACAATCCGAGAATATCTCCACTTAAATCTGTTAAGTTTGCCGCAGAACCTGATAATGATTTATATAATTTATATGCATTATCTCCCGCAACATCTGAACCTGTTACTGTTCCAAAGGATGCTGATAAGTCTAGCTTATGTCCATCTAAAACAACAACTCCCAATCTTGGAAATATTTTACCATAATATTTTGGAGATGTAGGAGTAAATACTCCTCCTTCTATAGAACCTGAAACTATATTATAAACTTCTCCTGCTGAAGTCATAGTTGCAGATGCTATCTTACTATCATCTACTAATCTTAATGCTCTTGCATTTCCTAATTTAACATTAGAACCAGTATGAGCTGCGTTTGTTCCAGGCCCTGCTATATATTGAGAACCTGATAAATGATGTAGATTTATCTCAATATTACCTTCATCTATACCATCTTTTAATCTTGACCTATTAAAATTTAAGATATATATGTAATTTGAGTTTACACCATTATTAGTAAATGACTTTATACCTGCATCTAAGCATAATTGCCTATATTGTGAGTATATAGCCCTAGATGGTGTATCATCTACTTGACCTCCCTCACCCGCAGACCCTGAGCCGAATCTATGTCCAAAAGCAACAGAGAATTGAGCTTCTGCTGTTGGTGCACTAGATGCACTATTATATAATTCATAATAGTATGTCTTTTGGGCTGCTGTCTGAGCAGACGAAGTGAAAAATGTAATTAAATTACCTACATTATTCGAAAACATTGCCCTTGTTACAGTTTCCTGTTGATTTGGAACAATATCATCAGCTTGAAATCTAACGAACATATTTTTTTATTTTATTATACAGTAATATTTGCAGCAGAAGAATTTGTTTGAGTTAATCTATTTACTGATAACTCAATGGTAACTCTACCACCTGTTTCATTTCCAATAATAGTCAAAGTTGCTTTCTTAGACCTAATTGTAGAGAACTTACCTGAAAGAACAAATGAAGTTCCACTTACAGTTACTGTCTGCGAAGATTCTAAATCACTAATAGCAAGAGGTACGCTACTTGCCGTATCTTGACCTGAAGCTTGTGCTGGTGATGGAGTTACTGATACAAATGTTGCTACGTCACTATCACTTAATACTGCTGTATAACCTAATGCAATATTGCCACTTGGAAAGTTTACAGTATTTGGAGTAATAGTGATTCTATCAGTAGGTGATTTAAATGTATAGGAACTTTGAGGAACTGATACTACAGGAATTCTAATAGTATTTTTTGGTAAAGTAACTAAAGGGTATTTCATAACTTGAGTTTCATCTGTAACTGCCTCCGTAATAGGTAAATTTTCTATAGTTCTTCCATAGTATGCACTACCTAGGGGATGGTCACTGTTCCACAGTGTATAATCTATTTCATCATCTGCTAATGCAAAATAAGTTACTCTAAATTCGTTTTGTCCTCTTGCCAACAATTCTCTTCCTTTTTTTGTAAGAACTGCATCAATAACAATTGAGGAATTGTTTAAATATCCCATATTAAAGTTTTTTTATTATAAATATATAGTTTGTTTTAAATTATTGAACTATTATTTCATTTTCATTTACAATTTTAACAGAAACTACAGGGCCTCCATAAACAGTCTCTGTTGAATCTATATTTATACCTGCTCCTGAAATTTTTGAACCTCTAAATCTAACTCTCATAATGTCACTATCCTCTACATATTGGTAATTCGAATCTACAAGAGATGCAGAATAATATGCATTATATTCTTTATTTATTTTATAATATAATTCTCTGTTATAATCATTACTATAACCTCCAACATTTGATAAATATACGGGAGATTTTAGCATATTAGGAGATGTCTGACCTAGTATAAAATTACCTGAACTAGAGTAATGATATTCTATTTTTTTATATTTACTATTTACACTAGAACCGCTAATATGTTGATTAATAATTCCTCCCCCATTCTGTTTTCTAAATATTGTATTGTTTTTATTAAATACTACATAATTATATTTATTTAAAAATTCTTTAAATAATAAACCTTTTAGATTTCTTTCAGTTGATATGTTAGGTTGAATAGTTTTAAAATAAAATGTATAATTCATACTATCTAATTGAACTTGATTAAATGCAACTATTGTTGATGTTATATCTTTAACATAAAATGTACCAACAGCATTTTCATCTAAGTTTAATAAATTATTTTTATTTAGATTTCTTTTTGTTACATTAGTTTTTATTGTATACGGTTTATATACATAATCAGATATAGTTTTTTGTTTTATAACTCCATTAATATCTTTATATGTATAACTTATAGTATCTAATACAACATCAGCATTTGGTAATGGTTGTAAATATTTAAAATATGTATCATTTAATTTAATATTTGTGTTTATTGTTGTAGCACTATTATTATTATTTAAAACTATATTAGATATATTATTTGTATTTACTATTTTATTATAGTAATTACCTAAATCTAATACTAAATTTATAGATGATGCCCTACCTATAGAATCTACTACTATATTACTATTTGATACAGTATTATCTATATTGTATATATTTAAATTTTCTGATGTTTTATATTTATTTCTTTCTATTTCAACATCTAAATTAACTTTATATTTTGATTTTAATTTATCTCTTTGTAGTTCTAATTCTGGAGAATATTTTAAATTGGTTTTATTTTTTGACCTTTCAATTTCTACATCTAATGGATAGTCTATATTACCTATTAAATTCGGTACTATGTTAGAATTTATATTCATTACAGCACCTTCTAGTATAGCATCTTGCTTCGGAAAACTAACTATTGGAAACTTTCTTTCTATCTTAGACCTTTCTAATATAGATGGTTCTATTAATACACCTGTAACTAAATTTGAACGTGCAGGAACTAATTGTTTAACTTGTTCAAACACTGAGTAATCATAAAGACTAAATACTTCTATGTATTTTCCTATATCATTTGCTCTCGCAAACTTTTTAAAGTATTCGTTACGAGCAAATTCTAAAGATTTATAAATATTGGATGTTCCATCTTTTGGGTCTCCTACAAAATTTTCAAAATTATAAGCACCAAATTGATTAGATATATCTTTATTAATTTGGTCAGTTGGTGAAAATACTATAGCTAATCTATTACTATCTTTTTGTTCTTTATCATACCTATTTACTGTAGCTTTTCTATCAGGTGCTAAATCAGTAAGCAAATTTGTAGATTCAAATCTAATCTTATTAGATTTTGGATTATTTGCACCTAATGATGGAAATTGTCTGTAATGTGTTTCAGTTTTCGAAGTATATTGATATGCTTGAGTTCCACTAAAGTTTTTAAATGTTGCTATATTACTTCCATAAAATCTTTGATTAGGATGACTTGAACTTACAATATAATATGTAGAATGGTCATCTCTTATGTTATCAATTCCTAAAGGGTAATATCTAAATAATTCATCATATGATGATGTATATGCATTAGCATTATAGCTAGATGGGTTTAATACGTGTGAATCAAATACATTTTTACTATATTTTCCAAAATACTCTTTATATGATTGTATAGAACCGCTAAATCTTAATGAATTACTACCTGTAGTTCCACCTAAAACAACTATATGACCACTTGGTAATATGCTATTACTAGCTCCTAATGAATATAATAATTTACTTGGATTAGCAGATATACTAAAACTAGAAGATATAGATATTCTATTTTCTACAAAATCACTAGATTTTGCACAATCTATATTTACAGTTCCATCAAATGCTGAACCGCTATATATTGGGTAATTACTATGTATTCTAATAGTCCATATATCATTATCGTATAGAGGCATTAAACTACTAGTCGATTGTATAGTCTTAAAATTACCTAATGAGCCTGTCTTTATTGAATATTTTAAATAACCATATGTTTTTTTACCATATAATGATGAAGTATAATGAACTAATTGTAAATTCTGTAATATATTACTTCTATTTGCATTATCTTCTACAGCCCATAAACTCATACTAACACTACCAGTATAGTCTGTTCTAAATCTAAATTCAGTAGTTTGTGGTACTTTACTTATATTATCTAAAGATGAAGTATATAATCTTCTAGGAATTTCTATATATTGATTTTGCCTTAAATTTAATAAATATTGAAATTTATCTTCAGACAATAATGGTGGATTATCTTCATCTATTTGTGGGCCACCATATTCTTTTACACCTATTAATGTAAATGGAATTCCATATATAGAAAATAATGCTCTAACAGACCTTATAGAACCTTTAGTTTTTAGAAGATATGGTAAGTTATTGACAACCCTCCTCCAAATTTGATGTGTTAGATTTTCATAAGATTTACTAACTAATTCACCCGATGGTTCTGAATAGCTTCCTGTTGAATCTGTACCTAGCTTATATAACCATAAATCACTTAAATTCCTAGTATTTTGAATTTTCCATCCTAATGACTTGATATAGTATGGTAATAAATTATTTGGTATACCCCTTTCAGGATGTTCATCTCTTTCGTGTATACTTGTTAATTTCCTAATAAAACTATGAGTATTATCAAAATGCTGACCAATCATATGTAGAAATAATACATACTGGCTATTACGTTCATCTCTTAATATATGGTCAGGGGTATTATAATAAAAACTGTTATAATTAGTTCTATCATATTCTGTAGCTACATTTATATTTTTTTGATACCAAGATATATACTGTGAACTAGTTGTATGTAGATTTACATATTTACCACTTTGGATATATTTTGGATTAGGCTCTATACTACCTGATATATCATAACTGAATAAACTTCCTGTTTTTTCGTATAAAAAAGTTTCAAACCTATCAAAACTACTTTTTATTTTACTTATTCTATTAGTATAATTAGTAGCTGAATTTACTACATATATAGAACCTGATACTGAATTATTAGCTTGTTGATACTGAGTTTTATAATATTCAATTAACTTTAATTTATAGTCATAATTTTTAATCCTCTCGACAGCAGAACCATAATATACAAAATTTTTAAAATCAGTATAGTCTATATTTAAATCTATATCAGTAGAACCTGAGAATATTTTATTTATTATTGTATTTGTAGTATCAGAGTCACTATCTAATAGGGAATTCCAACTTTTAACATTTGTTTCATTACTAACCTCTATATCAGAACATAATTTATAATTAGAATTACTTAGAATTCTTACTGAGTTTGGATACTTAGATAAATCATTTAAAGTATCTGAATTTGAAGACCTGACATTAAATGTATCACTATAGTCTTCTAATACTTTATACGCTATACGACAACTATTATTATTACTTAGTTCAGCTAAAAGTGGAGAATATAGTTTAACATATAATACTATTCTATCTCTACAATCAACTTTTATATTTACTATTTGAACTACTTTATTTTCGTTGAAATTTAAAACTAAATTATTTAATAAATTATTTGCTCTGAGACTTCCCGCAAAATTTTTGAATAATTCAACTTCTGATACTATACTTGGATTATTTAGTATATAAGAATCTTTTACAAATAATTTTAATTCAGTCCTATCAGGACTTATTTCTTGTATAGTAAACGGATTACTGTCATAGTCTCCTATTAAGTTTACAAAAAATGACATTATTACTTTAAAATTGCCATATAGCAAATTATTACTATCAAATATATTAGCAATATCAAAAGTAAAGTCTGAATATTTAGTTGAATGTTTATATGAAGTATTATAATCAGATATTATATAATCACCATTGAAATTATATATATGAGACTCAACACTTAACTTATACTTAGAATTAACTTCTGTAGATATTTCTGAAAGTACAGCAATATCTTGACTTATCGTACTTATATCATTTTTAGATATTACAAATGCTTCTAATTTATTTTTAGCATTTTTAATCTCGGTACTATTTGTATATCTTTCTAATGACATATTATATATAAGTATTATCTAAAGTTATCAATTCTTAATTCATTAGGTGGTAGTACATCAGATGTATTTCCATTCTCACCTGAAGTAGTTCCTGTCTGTCCAATACCTGTTGATGGTGTTTCAGGGGTTGTAGGTATATCTTTATTATAAGAACCACCACAAGAACAATTTTCAGATAACTGTGTAGATACTATATTACTTGAATATGGTTTTTTTATGTTAAAACATATAGGATTATTAATTTCTCTACCTATATTATTTGTTATTTTATTTCCATAACAATCTTCATAAATAAATCCTGAATCATCTGTTATATAACCATCATAGCATTCACAATCATCTATACTTGGTTCTGAAGTTGGTATAGGTGTAGGGGTTGGTGTTGGTGTTATTGGTGGCGTAGTAGTAGGAGATGGTGAACATTGAGAACACGAAGAAAAACCTAATAATACTTTGACATTTGATTCTTCAGATGAATTACCAGGTGCTACTGTATAACATATACCATTACTAGCTTTTATAACCTCTCCACCATTATATGTACCTGTATATGGAATTCTTTTTCCTGATAAAATAGTTGTTCCACAAGCATATAAATTATATGATAGATTAGAATTTACAACTACAGTAGGAGTTGGAGCAGGTGGTGGTGTTGTTGGATTTGCTATATCTGAATTAGAACAATTCAACTTTCCAACAACTATTTGTATACTTCCATTATATCTAGTAGGTTCTGACTCTAAAGGAGGAGCTCCTGTATATGTATATAATAATCCACTTATTGGGTCTATATATCTTTGACCAACACCTAATGATGGTGCTATAGTAGTATATGCATATCCTGAATTATCGCATCCTGCTAGTTCATAGTATTTTATAGTTGGGGGGGATATAATAACAGTTTCAGTTGGTGCTGGAGTAGGTGTTGGTGTAGGAGTTAGAGTTGGTCTTGCAGTAATAGGAGGTGTAGTAGTCGGTGGAGTTGTTGTAGGAGTTGGTGTAGGAGTTGAACAATCAGGACATTCCCCATCCTTACCATCTTTACCATCTTTTCCATCTTTACCATCTTTTCCTGAAGAACCTGCTGCTCCTGCTGGGCCTGCTGCTCCTGCTGCACCTGCTGCACCTGCTGCTCCTGCTGCACCTTGAATAACATCAGGTAATTTAGGTATTTGAATTCTATCTAATGCACTTAAATCTATTTCTAATTCAGGAGTTTTACATCCTGTTTCAACTTCAAATCTTTCTATCCATTCAGATGTTCTATCTACACAAGAATCAATTACTTCAAAAGAACTAAATTCGGATGGTTCAATAACAAAAACATTCTGTATATACTTACTTCTCTCAACAAGCATTACTTGTAATGTTTTTCTATTGGGTATTGGACACACACAATTACCTTTAGTAACAAAATACACTTGTTGGTCACACACTGAACTTACGGATACACCATCAGCTATCCTAAAAAATGTTCCTATAGGATATATAGTTTCAGGATTTCCAAAATCAGAATCTACAAAATATGAAAAATTTGAATCTATATAAGAATTTAATTCACTATCTAATATAACTCTCTTCTCTGGGAGTATTCTATAATAGTTTGATATTAATTCTAATGAATTATCTTGTAATTTTTTATGATTAATATTTATTATATTAGTTCCAAAATTATTTTTTTCTACGAATATTTTATCTATATAGTATAACTCTTCCTCTGTATACTTGTCTCCTGTATTATCATACTGTAATAATAAGTTTGATGCATTATTTTGATTTGTATTATTTATATTTTTTCTATACTCTAAAGTATTATTATATAATTTTTCTTTATTATTAAATATATTTTTTAAGTATATATATTTTAAGTCAAAATCAAACATTGGAAGTATAGGCATAGGTCTATACCTTGTATCTATTTGTAAATCAGCTGAATTATTTTTTGGCTCATCTACACCACAATCTAAACAATAATCTAATACTTCCAAGTTATTTTTATCCATCTTATCTAACTACTTTAAAATAGAATCCATCATCAATTATATGTTCTGTAAATCCACCATCTTTCAATACTTTAAATACTATTTTATAAAATCTTTCAGGAAGTAAACTCTCCATATTTATATTAAAATAATTTCCTTGAGAATCAATACTTAGTTTAGTTGACCCAGTATCGAAAGGTATTATATAATCATCTGTAACACTATCTTGTATTGCATAGTAAGATGATGTTGGTAATCTCTTAAAATTTAAATAATTGTTTGTTGTTGTATAATCTAATGTTGGATATCTATCTCTGCTTACAATCCTAAATTTGTACTTAGAATTTGTTTTATAATTCTTTTTTATATTACTAACCATAACTTCAAAATTATCTGAAACTTCACTTATACTTCCACTTTGAGAAATATTGCTGTCATCCCAAGTTATTTCTAATTTTGGTATGTATATAGTATGGGTATCCGTACTAAAAAATCTTATAGTTCCTCTAAAGTCATTACTAAATTCATCTTCCGAAGTTCTTTTAATCATAAATCCATTATTCGGAATACTACCACTCAACCATCTATGAACTATATTAGTAACATTTATACGTATATCGGGAGTTTTAGCATAATTAAAATTTTTGGAAGCAAAGTATGATGAACCTGTATACCAAGTTCCTCCACCTACAGTATTTGAAAAAGAGCCTGTTGTACCCTGTGAAAATGTATTATTTATCCAAGTAAGACCATTTCCATCATAATAACCATTTCTATAAGTCCAACTTGCACCTGTAGTAATTTCAGGATAATCATTATAATGACCTAATCCATTTTCCCAAGATTGTGATACGGCAAATATATGAATATCATAATTTATTGGTAAATCAGATGCGTCTGTTGCTTTTAGTGATAATTGATATTTAGCTCTTCTTGAAACTATGTTTGAAGATATTAAACTACTAAGATGACTTATATCAAACTTTAGTAGTATTCTTGAATTATATGTACCATCGTAGTAAAATCCATTTTCATCAGGAACACTTTCGACATATTTTATCAATTCTAAGACTTGGTCAATACCTGCATTTCTACGAGGATTCTTTTCGTATAATGTTGTGTCTCTTGTTGCGTATATTGCGTGATACATATTTAATAATTTACTACCCTACCTCTAATATCTTTATTAGGATATTTTACTTCAAAAATGCTTTGGTCTATCGATGTATATATTATATTTCTTTTAGTTGCAGAATCTATATCATATACATTTCCTGAATATCCTAAACTGACATCATATAAATTAATAATGCTTAAATTTGCAACAGATATTACTCCTTCAACTTGTGAAATTTCTTTCATTACACTATTTTTGAATATAGGTTTTCCTATACCCATCTTTTCAATATCAAAATAATCTTTTAGACTTTTCATACATCTGAGTAATACTTCATTACTATTGTAAACTTCATCAACAATTATTTCAAAATCAACTCCTATATTAATTATGAAAGCATCACGTATACTAACGGAGTCTGTCATAATTCTATACTCTTTTAAATAATTCAATAAATTAAATTTAACAGCATCATTTAGTACAGTTAAATTTTTGTTTTCGTCATATCCTAAACAATATAAGTTAATTCCAAAATAATTAACATTCTGAAAATCTGTTGAATTATCTAAATACTGGTCATCTAATTCTACACATACTTTTGCTATAGCACCATACTTTACAGGCATAGAATAAACTCTAACAATATAATCATCTTTTGTAACAGCTCTATTTTGTGATGCAAAGTTAGCTAATGCTTCTCTTCTAACGTCTTCCACACCTCTCCTAGATAGTCCACCACTAGCAGGTTTTGGATTATTGACAGCAACACTATCTAAAACAGTACTATAAATTTGGGAATCTAAATTAGATTGTGGCGTTGTTATGTTAGATTGTATTATACTAGATATGCTATTAGCTCCAACATTATCTTCAACACCACCACCAACTGTATATCTAACAGTTAGTGTAGTGTTTGCTGGTGCTTTTCCATATGTTTTTGTATACAAAAAATTCTTAGGGTCTATACTTAAATCAACTGCTCTTTCAAAATAGTCTAATCCAAAACCAACATTAAATGGATTTGGTATTATTTCTTCATCATATTCTGAACTCACTCCTGAGCCAAATTGTATTTCAAACCTATTGGTTTCCCTCAATCTTGTTACAAATCTCCTTTCAGTTTGTTTGAACTGTATAAGATATGGAGCAGTAGACCTAAATTTTGCGAGATGTGAATCGTTATATGGTAAATTTGGAACTGATATTGGTATTAAATCTTGTGCTAAATATGGAGTTTCATACCATCTATTATTATCTGAGTCATATATATCTACTATTTCTAATATATCTAATTGAGGTAAGACAATCTTATCATAAGGTTTAGGAGAGCTGAAATCATAATTTGCAGTTAAAATTTCTCCTGATACTGCTTTTACATTCTTTCTTAACAAGAAATATTCTACTTCACCTGTATTATCTAATGAGTAAACTGTGATTTCTGTAGGGTCAAATGATGAACTGTATGAAAAATCTACACTATCTATAGTTCTGAAAGTTTTATTTGTTTCGGAACTTACTATCATATTTGAATCTATCTGCAAACAATATCTAAAGTCAGGTACAATAGATGTACCATTATTTACAGATGGAACTAACTGAAATACATCTAAATCTACAGATGCTGGTGTTCTAAACTTAGGTTTATACCCTAATGAATGAGCTATGTTAAATAAGTTCTGATTTTCTTCTACAGTTAATAATAAAGATTCTCTTAGTTGTATATCAGTATAAAATGATAATATATCTCCTGTTGCTGCCGCTAATTCCATGAACATCATACCTGGCGATGATTCATTGAAATCATTATATGTATCAGGAAAATAGTTTTTAGTATAATCTATAAGTTGTTTCCTAATCTCAGAAAAATCTTTATTTAGATATTTTATATCTTTCCGTATATTATTATTAATTAATCTCGAACTCATATATTATTCTATTTCAAAGTTTACCACACCAGAATCAATAAAAAGTGTTATTGTTCTGTTAGCACCAATATTTGTTACTCTAAAAGATATTTTGATTTGCACATTATGTTCAGAATAACTATCAGGAAATGCAATATCACTTTCAGAAACAACTTGTACAGAATCTAACAATATGTATGGAAGCCAATAATTAATATCAGTAATAACAGAAAGTCTTAAAGTTTCTCTACTATCATCTGAATTTTGTTCAAATAAAAATTCAGGTATTAATGACCCAAAATTAGGTTGCATTAATCTTTCACCTTTCCTAGTTAATAGTAAATTGACTAAGTTAGTTATAGCCTGTTCTTCTGTAGAGTAAGATGACCTAAACGTTTTTACGTCACCTTTCCTATTTATCTCTTTTGGATATTTAATATCTACCAATACAGCATCCCCATTAAAAGGTAGTAAAACTCCAACAGCTCTATCATTATAGAAGTTAGGTTCGTATGCTCTAAAAGATATTGGTATTGCCATTTATTATTTTTTATCCATTTTTTTAATTAATGCTGAATAATCTTTTGTTAAAGCTTTATACACTGCTTCCGTTTTCGGATTTGTTTCTAGTTTAGATAATACTCTAGAATCTAATATAGACTTTTCAGTTTCTACGTCTTCAGGATATTCCATATCTTCCGTAATCATTTCCATAATACCACTAAATTTTTTTCTAAAGTCTCTTTTCTCTATATCTAAATTAGATTCTTTAGGTTTTACTTGTGGTTTACTATAAGATACATTACTTGCAGTTCTAGATATACTTTTAGATTTAGATTCATTTAACCTAGATTCTAACCTATCAAAGTAGTAATCTAACTCTTCTCTTATAATTTTTCTTAATTTTGATTCTATTGAATTTTTTTCCATATAACAGTTTTATATAAATAGATTATTTAATTAAATTTAACTTCATTAGTTAGTTTTTTTATTGATATATTATATAATATATCATCTCCCGAACATTTTTTACTTAATATTATGTCAGATAAACATTTTATATCAGCTAATGTATCAGGAGTCAGTAATGATTCATTATTAACTAAATAATTATTACCTATTACTTTATCTAATACGTACCAACCTTTACAAGAATCGTCATTACCTATGAGTAACAACAAAGTATATACAACTTTAGAGCTAATTCCTGTAGTAGATGTGAATTTAGTTGCTGTTAATTCATATAAATATCCATTACAAGTATCTTTGGAATCTATTAATTTAACATTTAAATCTTTACTATTTAAATTGTCTTGTGAATTTTCGTTAGATTCTTGCGATTTTTGCTTTGTTGTTATACCATCTCCATCGCATTTTATCTGCTTTCCGTTAGTATCAACAATTATTCCACATCCTGATAAAGGCAATCCACAATCTACATCTATAAAACTAGGTAAATCTTTTTCAGGGTCATAATTTAATTCTATATTTTTAGAATTTACATCATTTAATAATTTTATAGAATCTTTTCTTGTTTGTATATCATACGAATCTTGCCCTGAAACAAATCCATCTAACGGTATTGATGGTATATTTGGATTAGCATTTGATTTAGGATTTCCCCCACCTGAGCCTAATAGTCTCCTTGATATAGCATATGGAATTATATTATTGATTCCAAAATCATGACTATCCAATCTAGGTTCTGGAGGTGCTATAAACATATTTGGAGGCAATAGTTCAAACCTTAAAGATAGTAAGTGTGTTCTCAAAACTTCAAGTAAATTAGTTGCAGGGCCTGTAGGGCCAAAAGGAGTAGCAAATACAGCTATTGCTGAAGTTAAATCCTTTAACTCTTTTGCCAATTCTTGAACTCTATTGACTAATTCATCGAAATCTACATCATGCTCATCAGTAGTTATATAAAACTTTCTTGCTTCTAATATAACTTTATCTTTTGCTATTAAAAATATATTATCTTTTTTTGCATTCAATACAATTCTAGACGTATCTATTAGTATCTGAGGTTTATCAAAATTAGGTATTCCTTTTGTTTCAAATCTTCTTGCCCTACCTAATCTAACTTTAGTATATTTTTGAGATATTCCACCAAAAATTCCAGTAAAGTTATTAGATAAGTTTTCTACTCTGTATTTTTGACTTTTTGTATTTTTGCTCTGACTTAAATTACCATCTATTTCAACAATATCTTCATTTACAGGTCTTTTCTTGGGTGGGTCAGATGGTTCTAAAGTCATAGAGAATGTTGGGTCTCCTATCTTAGTATCCTTATGATGTTGTGGTTTCTTGTAGTACTGAGAATCATTAGATGTACCAATTCCTAATCTTATTGACGAACCTCCTCTATTCTGAATTATTAAATCTCCTTCATATGGCTGTAATGGTGCTAACGGTCTACAGGGGAATGGAAATGTCTTACCAGGTGGAAATGGGTTATCACGCATCAATGTATCACTACCATTCTTATTTGAAGTTCTCTGCGTTAGTGTATGTAATTGGTTTATTACTGAATCATCTGTTGAATTTAATGGGTATGGTAAATAATAGTATGTTATATTTTTAGACTTAGGAGCTACCTCATCCTTTGATGGTGCTCTTAGTAGTACTACTAACTCACCATTAAGGGGAGTGAATATATAGTTTAAAGTAATAGGTCTTGCATAAACATCTTTTAAATTTTCAACATCTGTATTAGGTATTAATCTAACTTTAATACTTCCTAAAGGCATTATATCACCTTCAGAATTTTTTGGATTATCATTATAAGTTAACTTACCTGTCTGAATTACTTCACCTAGTACTATTGACATCTATGCTTATTTTAGTAAATTATTAGGATGGTAATCTACCAGTAATTGTTTTTTCTCTTCTTCCGACAAAATATACATTTCTGTTGTACTTGAAGATTTTTGAGAAGTTGCTATAGACCTTTGCACTATTCCAGCCATTTTAACCAAATGGTCATCATTTTTTATTGATAAATCTAAATAATCTCTTAATATTGGGCCAATGGTTGAAGCATCTTCGGCACTATTTATCATACCTTCTATATTCTCAACCAATCTTGATATCATTTGGTCTTTCTCCTTTGTAGTTATATAAATGTCTTTCATTAAATCAGAAAAAGACATTTTATCAAATACTATAGAATCATCATAATTAGCCATATCTTTTATCTATAAATACTGTATAATATTATTTTTTAAAATATTCATTCATAGAATTTAAAAAATACTTTTTCATTATGTTTATAACTTTTGTTATTTTTTGGGTTTTTATACCTGTTCTTTCTCTAATAATAAAATATATTGCTTTTTTATTGAATACATCTATAATACTCCTCATCTTAAATAACTCTAATATAGAGTCTGCAATAGCTATTTCATCACTATTTTTGAATATGCTATATAATCTAACATTCATATCATCTACCCACTTATCTACAAATAGATGTAGGTCTTCTCTATAATCATTTTGATATACTTCATAAACTACATCTCTCTCCTCATCGACCTCTTCCAAGTCAACCATTTGCTTTCTTTTGCTATAGTTTTTAGTATTTAAAGCAATGAGATAGTTTCTTCCTGCAACTGTATAATAGGAATATGCCTTACCTGCTGATTGTGAATAATTTGGTAATTTTTCAGTTAGAAATGAGACAACATCATGTTTTAAATCCTCAAATTCTAAATTTATGTAAGGACACTTATAAGTATTTATTAAATTTTCAGCTAACTTATCTAATGATGGATATATATCTTTAGTGTATATATGATGTTTCTCTTTTACACTATTTGATAGATTATATTTTATTATAGCACTATCAACATCTAAAGTAAAGTATTCTTTATTCGGATTCTTCTTCTTCGGCATCGGATTCTATATTTTTCAAAAAATCGTTAACAATTTTGAAAGAATCCTCAATAATGCTTTTTAAAGTATCAAAAACAAAACCAACTTCATCATCAGACTCAAAAGAACCTCTCCTATCTATTTCTTTTATATGAGAATAATCAATGTGAAGTCTTGTGTTTAAATTACTGATAAATGTTAATAACTTTTCGTTATCATTTTCTAGTTCATCTAAATTATTCTCCAAATATGTTATTTTTTTGGAGTTTATATAAACTAAATATAATAAAATTATATTTGATATTGATAAAAATGCTATAATCATAACTATTATTTTTTAGAATTTTCAAACATTTTCTTAAAATCATCTAAAGCACTATTGGATTCTTTATTTATATTATCATTTTGTACATTTTTTCTATTTTTCCAAATTGAATACTCATACTTAGAAGCCATTAAATCAGCCATATGTATGATATGCTGTAAGTTTGTTCTCAATGATGAACTTTCACTTCTAGATATAAAGTAAGGTTTATTACCTTCCTCATACAAACCATCATGTATTTTGATTGCTAGATACTCTTCCCAAGAAACTACAACATTGAATTTCTGTAATGTATATAGACTTAAATCAGGTACTAGTGTAAATGGGATATTATCATTTGTTTTGTAAATTTTTCCCATATTTTTTCTATGCCACTCACTATCATTTGGAAGATATTTCTCTCTCCCTTCTCCAACAAATCCTAATTTACCTAAGTCATGATTCATAGCTACAAAAACTAAATTTGATTTAGTAAATCCTGATAAATCTTGATTTGTCTGTTTATAAAATTCATATAATTTCAAAGAGAAATCAATGACTCTTAGAACATGGTCAATATAACCTCCTGTGAATGCATTATGATAGTATTCTACAGAACTTGCTGGTGCTAATACTAATCTATTACCAAAAGAATCATACATTGCCTTTAGAGGTTCAGCTCTATCGCTCAAGTATGTATCAATGTAATTTAGAAATTCTGAATACTGTGATTCAAGTTTTTTTACTTCCATAACTTTTGTTTTTTATTGTTTTGTCTGTTTATACCAAGCTTTAATCTCATCATCAGTCATATCTGCAAACTCCTCAGGAGTTAATAACGCATATTTCTGATTATTGTTTTCTACACTATCAGATATTTTTGATTCAAATACAGGTTCTACAACTAATTCTTCAACATTTTCCTTAGTCAAAACTTTATTTCCATTGTCTACTATTTTGAAAATTGGTTTTGGTTTTGTAACAACAGATACTTTATAATTTGTAATATTAGAACTATCATCGGTAAAGTCATCTTGCACAATATAATTATTTGGTTTATTATTCGCTTTTGACTTTACTATTTGCTTATCTTTGAATTTACTTTCTTTTTTTTTTCTTTTAAATTGTCGTTAATATCTTTTTTAGTATTTCTTTTTAAGTTTTTTCTATTTTTTTTACTAGATACCACTTCTTCATAGGCTTCTGTAATGTCTGTTTCTTCATCTTTTAAAATATCCAAAACATCTGAATTATTTTTTATAAAATCTTCTTTCTTGTTTGATTTAGATAAGTTATTAACTAAATAACTAACAGTTATAACTAGTGTTATTGCTAAAGGGTCAAATACGAAGATAATCATTAGTATAAAATAATTCATAAGATTATCCATTGGTACACTTGTAACTTTGCTTAGATATATGATTGGGCCTAACTCAGCTGCTGCATCATTGTTAGTTTCCATACCCAATATCTCAATTTTATAATTATCTATTTCTGTAGATATACTTTCTATTTTATTTGACAAGTTGTCTCTTCTTTCTGTAGCATCATCTAACTGGGATTCTAATGATTTTCTAGTTTCTGAGGATGATGATACTATCTTCTCCCCAGATTTTTTATCTATATATGAAACCATAGTTCCATTAGATAAGCCATTTCTAAGTTCTGTAATATCTTTAATAACAGATTCTTTCTCTACTTCTAATGATTTTAACCTCGTTGTAAGATTATCTGATTTTGCTCTTACTATATTTATTTTACTTTCTACAATATTATTTTTATTAGAAGTTATTTGATATGCATTAGATAAAAATCCGTAAATTCCTGCTGAGGTTATAAGCATCAAGACTACTATAGCAATAGATAAATAAATCCTTAAAGATGTAGGTAGTATATCTTTATTTTGATGTAATGAATATGCTGCAATTAGTTTAGAACCCTCCAAAACGGAAGCCATAATAATAACAGATATTCCAGCACCTGCAAAAACTTTGCTCAATCCGTAAACAGAAAAAAAAGCAGCTGATGCTGATAGCAATAAAGCAGATAGTGTAACTAAAAATAATACGAATTTTTCTTTTAGCATAATGATATATAATGAAGTGATTTATCTAAATCTTTTTGTAGAATATCTAATAATTCTAATAATTTAGATTCAGACATTTGTTTTAATAGAATTCCTCTTTTAATATTATTAATCATATCTTTAGATTCTAATAAAACTGCTTCTGCATTTCCTTTATAAGTATCTTTTATCATAAATTTTATTTTATAAATTAAAGTAAATAATGTTATATTAATATAATATTACTATAATAATATATAATTATAATAATATAATATACTATATAATATACTATATTATATTTTATATATATAATTATATTAAAATACTATATATTTAATACTATATATTTAATACTATATATTTAATATTATATAATATATATTATATATTGTGAAGTTACTTAAATTATTTTTAATTTGGTTCAATTATACAAACTTTAACAAAACTTTAACATATGAGAGTTGTATTTCAAAATCCTATATCTAAATTATACGAAGTAGGTATTATAGTAAAAAAATATACTATAAACAAAAGACAAAAATTTGATGTTATCTCAGAAAAAGGTGTTTTACATGTTGCACTATCTACTAACATTTCTAAAACTGGACATATAAATGAGAATCTAACACAAAAGTTTGCAAATGATGTTCAAACAAATCTGACTAAGCAAAATCAAGCAAACTATTTAGATTCAGAGTATATGCCAAGTATATTGAAAATTAATATATGAGTGAAAATATAGAAAAATTTGATAATATATTAGAATATTATCAGCAACTAACTAATGAATCCAAAATATACTTCACTAACACTTTATTTAATTTAGGTTTTGAAAAAGTAAGTAAAGTTTTATATGATTCTTTATTTTCAGATGAAGATATTTTAGATTCTAAACTTGACTATAATTCAGAAAAAAATTTAGAATTATTGAACGGTGATGATTATGAAAATTATGATGATTATATAGAATATTCTTCGGAAGATGCTGATAGTATACTAGATTTAAAACGCATAGATGATTATTCTAATAGTGATTTATATGTTGTTGTTGATATAGATTCTAATATAATTCATATGTATTAATAATTTGGAAGATATTGAATACTACAAGTATGAAAATATATACTTAAAAGGAATGTTTTTTGTATGTGACAAAAATAAACCAAATACAAAAAATTATAAATACTATGAATGTGTTAATGTAATTGGACAATTAGAACAAGATATATGCTATAATTAGATATTTAGATATATTTATATAAAATAAGATAGCTGAGCATTTTAATAACCGCCATCTTAGGAGGCACAAATCAAAAAAAAATGATAAGAAATGTAGTTGAAATTCCATTTAATTCAATGGATGTTTTTCTTAAAAATTATTTCGATACGAAGGTAGATTACACCTCAGTAAGCGATAGCAAAATTAACTACCCATTAGACATTATTCAATCAGATAGTGGGTTATTAATTCAAATAGCCTGTGTTGGGGCAGATTTAGAAGATATATCAATAACGACTGCTCTTGATACGCTAAGAATTAAATATGATAAACCAAAATTAGATGATGGCTATAATTATGTTTTTAAATCAATAGCTCAAAGGTCATTTGACTTAGGATATAAAGTATCTGCTAAATATGATTTAAACAGAATTGAAGCTAAGTTGTCAAAAGGATTACTATCTATTAGTATACCTTATGAAGAAAACCAGCAACCTAAATCAATTAAAATAATTTCAGAATAAACTAAAAGCTCAGCTATCTATTATGGAAACTAATACATTTATATTAAAAAATATACAAAAAGCAATACTTTCAGAAAAATTAAGTAGAACATCTAAGATTGTAAAATTAGTAGAGATATCTAAAAATCCTAATAATAATATTAGTCCTAGACAAAAGTTTTGGATTAATACTTTACTAAGACTTGTAGCAGATGAATCTTATTATAAAGATATAAAAATAACTAATGTAAAATGGGATGACGTTTTTAAATTATACAATGACGAATACACCCCACAAGAAGCAGCAGCTATGTTAATACAGATGGATGAATCTATAATATCTAAATACAATAATAGATTAAACGAAGAAAATTATAATGTATCTAAACCTATTGATATATCTTTTGACCTAAAAAAATTAAATACCAAAGAATATACTGATTTTGAATTTTCTGATTTAATAGATTCTATAAACAGTACTAGAGGTCTTAGTAAAAATATAGAAAAAAGGTCAGATGGTACATATGGATTCGTGGATTTAGTGCATAAGAATAGTAAGGATGAAAGTTTAAGAATACCTTTAATATTGCTAACACCTGATGCTTCTAAAAGATTGAGTAAAGATGGTAGTAATTTTGTAGCATCAAAATGGGATAAACTAATATCTTCTAATGTATTTAATACTAAAAAAGATGCTGAAGATGCTCGTTCTAAAGCAATATTAAAAAGAAAAGATATTGCTCCATATATTCATAATGATACTATTAAAAGTATTTCTGTATATGATGAGAATGGAAATTTAATGAACGGAGAAATACTTGATGCAAGTGGAACTCCATACAATTTAGATAGACTAAGGTCTTTAATTACTAAAAGACCTGATACATTACTAAGTTTTAATGAAAAATCAGAACATTCTACAGGGGGGACTGAAAAGGTGTTTAATTTAGGTCTACCTGCTTTAACAGGTTTGATTGTTGATGAAAATGATTCTAAAAAACCTTTCCATATAGTAAATACATGTCCAAGGGCAGGAAGTTGCAAAGCCCACTGTTTTGCAATGAAAGGAGGTTATGTTCAATTTGAATCACCTGCACTAAAGATGGTTCAAAAACTTAATTTTCTAATTAATGACCCTAAAGGATTCCAAGATAGATTAGTTGATGAAATAAAATCTGAGTATAACAAAATGAAATCTGATTTCAAGGATTCTACATGGCATCTTTTAGTTAGATTTCATGATTCTGGAGATTTTTTTAGTGATGACTATTCAAATTTAGCTTTAAATGTTTGTAGAATTTTTAGGGAAGGTGTTTATAAAGAAAATCCTGTATTATTTTATGCTTATACAAAGCAATTAGATGCTAAAAATAAATTAGAAAGAGAACCCAATTTTGTTATAAATTTTTCACTAGGTTCTAAAGAAAGCTCTAAAATTGATACTAAAACTACTAAATTAGCAGCTGTAGTAGATGACTTACAACTAAACAAAATTACTCCTGATTTAAAAAATAAAATTGTATCATTTTTAAAGAATAATTCAAAAACAAGTAAATATGATATTTATGATTATTTAAAAAATGTTGCTAAGTTACCAAATAACGATAGAAATTTTAAGGTTACAACATTACTTAATATGATTAAAAACAAAGATGCTAAGAATTTAAGAAAATTGTATGAAAGAGAAGTTATAAATGTAAAAGATACTGCTTGGCTAAAATATGTTAAAAGAGTTAAGACAGGAAATTTAATTAAGAAGTATGAAATGAAAGATGGTAAAAAAGTTAAGGATGCCCAAGGCAACTATATATCAAATATGGTAGATGAGTATAAATGGGAATTTATTTCAGATAGAGCTTGGAAACTTTTTCAAGATAGATTATATAATACATACAAAGATAAGTTTGGAATAACTAGAGATAGCATTATAAAGTACTCTGATTGGGTTGAGTTACCTAGAAGCGAATGGTCAGGGAAAGAGAATATAGGTGCTTGGAATGTTGTTATCTTGCCAGGTATCGATGGTGACCTAGCTGCATCGAGAAGTGATGTACACATATCATTTTTATTAGTACATTAGAAATGAAATTAGTTAAATTAGTTGAAGAATTATTAGCGAAAACTGCACATTATAAAGACTTAGCAGTAGACTATTTAACTAATAAATATGGTATACATAAAAATATTGTATATCATGGAAGTCCTAACATTACATATCTAAAAAATATAAATGATATAGATACTCTTAAAAACACAGTCAATGCTAAAAGTAAATATCTTTTTGTAAATTATAAACCATCAGTAGCCTTAAACTATGCACAAAATTATAATGGATATTCAGATAAATCAGGTGTAGCAGTTTTTAAATTAACTGGTAAAGCTTATACTATTAAAAAAAATGATATTCAAATAGCATTTAAAAGTATTGATAATTTTGAACTATTCCTAGATACTAAAAAAAAATTAGGATTTGATTATGTTATAATACCTCAAGATGGTAATAATATTGCTATATTAAACATAAATTCTTTATCTTTATTAGATACATATAAAATAATTAATTAACATACCACTATAGTACTATACTAAACCAAACTCTTTAACATAGCTAACATCTTAGGATGTGGGTAAATATCAGATTTATCTTTTCTAACATTGGTATGAGTTAGTAAACCTCTAATTTTACCTTCCACAGCATCATTAAAAAAATCAAATGCTATAGCAGGGTCAAATTTTTTAAGATATTCCAATATACCTTTAGAAATATCTATGTTATCTCTTTCTTTTATATATAATATAAGTTTTCTACAAGATTCTATTTGAGCATCAGAATAACTATGATAATATCTAGTACCTCTAAACTTATAACCTAAGTCAGTTACATATTTTGAATTTACTTCATTACCATACACAGTATAATACTTTTCACCAATTTTATTCAAGTATCCGTAGTTACAAATTTCAATACCTACAGAGTGACTTTGCATATATCTATCAGCATTTCCTAAATGAAATGCCCAATACCCTTCAGGAAATGCTTGTAATATTTCACCATCATATTTAGTATCACCTGACAACGATGTACCTCCTATTAAGAACTCTGTTGCTATCCTACCTCTAGTATCTCTGCTCCAAATATCAATAGTACTATAAGGATTTTCAGAACCTGCTGTATGGTGTAAGAATATATATTTTTTATCAGTAACTTGATTTACGTATTGTTCTTTAGGTAACCAAAATTTTAGTATGTTCAATGATGTATCTCTACTTTCTTGTAAATCTGTGCTATAATCATCTTCCAACAATTTTTTAAATATTTCAGGAGTTACAACTCCATTAGGATGTAAACCTAACTTAACTTGATAGTTTTTTACAGCAGCCTCAGTCATTCTGCCGAATATGCCATCAACAGGATTCAATTCTAATGCTATTTGAATTTTTCTTACTTCGTCTCCTTTTGAACCAAATCTATAGTACATAATTATTATTGTTTATTATAAATATCAAAACTTTGAAATAAAATCATTGCTAAAATTATTAATCTTATCTAGCACGATATTATCAGCATCACTTGATGGATTTCTTAAATCTATGTTTCTAAAATCAACACCATAAATATTTGGTATGCTATTAGCTATATCAAAGAGTTCTGGTGTTAATATAGATGAGTATGCATCTGAATATGCATCTATCATAAAATCTAGTTTAGAAGAATCACCTTGATACACTATAGAACTCATTAAACTAATTTGTGATTTTATTACACTTGCTAAAGATTGCATAAATGATGCAGCTGTAGCACCACCATCTAAACTTTTGAACATAAATCCTGACCATGGTGTGACTAGGAATGGAGGTGTTTTACTTATTCTTATTCCGATTACAGTTGTTTTTTGAAGATACATTGATAGGGATACTGCATCTACCCAAACCCGTGCTCCGTATCCGAAGTTTGGAAAGAAGAAGGCATCAGTCCAAATACCTGGGAAGATGGTAATAATCGTAGCTAACGGACTATCAATAATCCTAGCAATCCAATAATACGTATGGTCAATAGCTAATTGACTAGATAATAAACCACTATTAGCATTGAAATTAAATCTATTTTGACTACAATATATCATCGATGCAGCTTCAAAGAATCTAGGTATGTCAGGTCTTGCAACCATTCTACCTCCAGATGATATATCAAAATGTAATTTATATAAATTCTCAGTATACCTTCCGTGTCTACCGACTTTAATTAAATCTGCAAATTTATATGTAGTAGGAGTATATTCTGCTATTAATTGTGCTTTAAAAAGATTCCACATTACTGTTAAAATCTATTATAGTATTCTATAATTTTTTGTAAAATTAACTCTTTAGTATCATTATTAGAATTTTTAAACTTATATAAGAATGTTTCTTTTAAGATTTTATTTTCAGACATAGTCATTATTTTGTTAGTAGTCCTGAAATTATCTTTATTCATAATAGTTTTAGCTGTAGCACCTTTAACATTCTTACTTCTACTATGAGCTATAAAAGGAACATTCAATTTAGTTTTTTTATCTTTTACAACTATTTCATAATACTTTTTTAAGAAATCTACAAAAATAGATTTTTTATCTCCTAGTTTATCAAAAAATTCTATTATATCCTCTTCAGATATTCCTCTATCTTTAGCTTGGTCAAAAAAATGTTTTTCAATATCTATTTCAATAGGTTCTAAATCGTCATTAGCTTTTTTAAGTATTATTTTTTTGTCTAAATTCTCTGCCATTTTTTTATTATTTTATGATAAGGATGTATACTTGAAATTTTTGATTATCATCTCCCCAACTTTTATTTTATGTATTAAATGAACATCATACAAACTATTGTTTATAACAACATTCATCTTATGATTAGCAAATTTAGAAACTACTGCATAGTCATCTATAGTTCTAATAAGATTATCATTTATATAAAAACTAATACTTTCAGGAAGCCATATTACAGAATATTTATGAAATTCATATCTTAAATCTAAATTAGAAAAACTATTAGGTTTTTTTGGAAAGTCAAGCTTAACTCCGTTTTCTCTAATATGTACATTAGTTTCTATTCTATTATTTTGTCTTTTGAAAAACTTAGTCCACTTAGATAGTTCATAACTTCCAAATTTATCAGAGTATGCTTCGAATACATCTATTTCGGGAGGCCAGTCTGACCAAGACCACATCCAAAATGCTGCCCAACTATAAGGTAAGTCAGGAAGCATTACTTCTAAGTCAAATCTACCATAGTCAAATTTATGTGTACAAGAAATTAATCCTATGCCCATTTTAGATTCTACGTCAATACTTTCAAAATATTTTGGAGAATATTTTGATAATAATGATATTTCATTTTCATTTTTTGACACCACTGCTGACTTATCATACCAAACATATGATTTTTCTGGATGTATGTTACCCCATCTTTCTTCGGTAATCCAATCGTATCCACAAAATTTAATCATATATAATGTATTTACTTCTTGCCAAAAATTCTTGATAAAATACTTTTTTTATTTTTTGTATCAGGAGTATTAGTTTTTACTCCATAATATAAATCATCTAGCTCTTTGTTTTTCTGCTTCTGTATAGCTAGTTCTTCAGGAGTTAAATCATCTTTCCTATATGAGTCATAGCTTGGCAATGTGCTTTTTTCAGGATTAGTTGGTCTCCTTATATCGAAATCTATTTTTAATTGACTTTTAGGATTTAAAGCTGATGGTTCTGTTACATATACAGTAAATATTAAATATTCAGGTTGTATTTTTCCATTTTTTTTAAGATTTACAAATCTCTTTGCATAAGCTGAAGGTCTGATGCGTATAGAATTTCCTTTCGCATAAATTTCACTTTTATTAATATCATAATTTCTCTTTTCAGCATATTTGATAAGAGATTCTATTACACTATCTATATCTTTATGAAATAGTTTTACACCTTTTTTAGATACAGCAATCTCACTTATATTAGTCTCAACTAATGGTATAATACCAGCTAATTGTTGCATCCTTGCAACTTCATTTAAGGTTACTTGTAATTTTTGTATTTTTTTCATTTACAGTAATTATATGGATTATGCTTAATTTGACCAATTTGACTTATCGAATGGGTCTATATTTTTAGACAGTAGACTTTTAGCAGTTGATAGGCTTACATCTCTTTTATTTAAACCCATATCTTTTAAATCTTCCATAAAATAATCTTGAATGCTACTATTATCTAATCCTTTATAGTCAAATCCATTTAATATTTTATTGGTTTTTTTATCAACAATAAAATGAGTATATTTTTTATTTACTTTAACTTCGTCAATCTTAGCACCTAACTCTGATTTTAGTTTATTTAGTAATGACTTTATTTCACTATCTATGCCACTAACACTCTCTCCATTACTATTACTAGGCATTCTGTCTGTACCATTCAATTTACATTTAGAAATATATTCTGAAAATGAATCGGAGGTAGATTCTTCTATTTTGGAGGATAGTCCAAAAAACTTCTTTCTCATGTACATTCTATATGATGCAAAAGTTTCTTTTAGTTTATATTTTTTCTCAGCAGTGTTATTATAAACATCAGTTGAGTAAAATGAAAGGTCTATATAAACATCTTTACTTGCTGTAGCATCTTTAATTAAATATGGATTAACTATATTAACTTTACAATCCTTTATGCCTTTAGGACTCGTGAATACTAAATCAGTAAAATAAATACTAATTGATTCTGCTATCTTATATGCTATGTCCTGATATTTCTTTGGTATTTCAAAAATTGATTCGGATTTAGATTGTCCTACCATATAATCTTTTCCACCTCTATCACGAGCTTTTATAGCAGCTCTATTTCTCAAACCTGCACTTAACTCATTTATAGGTTGAATACCTGCTAATTGTTGCATTCTCTTAACCTCATTTAATGTTACTTGTAATTTTTGTACTTTTTTCATTTTTATTAATTAATTTTCCAAAATAATTGTTTAGTTACTTTTCTACCTCCTAATCGGTCAGTCCAATCCATTTATTTTTAGGTAGTTCTAATTCTAAAAGAATTTGCATTAATTTTATATCTTTTATTTTAATATAAATAGTTTACTTATTATAAATAATGTTATCAAATTCTGAATTTGTTGGTCTTTCATAGCTATTTATGAAGTTATCTACAACATGTGTTGGAATACTCTTTCCTGTCTCCATTTCTCTTTTTTTAAGTCTACGTAATAATTCAGGTTTTGGGACATTAAACACTACAGCATTCTTTGTATATATGTCAGGTACTTTTTTTAATATGAATGACCTTGAACGTTTATTCATATTAGTCATATCTACTATTATATCTTTATTAGATTTCAGTGATTTTGCTATATGACTATTAAGTTCTATATTTACTTTATTTTGTAATTCTGTATTTGAGAAAGATTCTGCATATGATAAGTTGTAATCTTTTCTTAGTTTGTCTAGTATATCATCTCTAGATATTACTGTGGCATCTCCCGAATTTTTTGATACCCATGTGCTTTTACCTGATGCGGGTGGGCCAACTAAAAATGTTATGGTAGGTCTTAAATCCATATTCTATTAACTATAATAATTTTTAAATACATCGGTTGTCAATCCATAATCTATGATGGCTAACTGCTCTTTTCCATTTACTTTGATTAATCCGTATGAATCTATCTTTCGCATATCACCTGATGGTATATCAAAATTTGCTACATAGTCATAAACTCCTCCTGTAAATTCTCCACTCATAACTCTATCAACCAAGAAATCATCAACTTTATATCGTAAACCTCTTCTAATATGATATGAATCAACTGAAATTAATACATCACTAAAATCTTCAAAGTCAATTCCTGTAATACGTTTAAAATCAGATTTTTTAACTTTTTTGGCTAAAGCCATTTCTAACCAAAGAAAATCTTCGTGATAGTCATAAACAGGAGCTACAATATCAGTTAGCATATAATCATTGCTATAATCAATTTCTATTTCATTCTGTGCTAATCCTTTCTTATTTTTTGCAAGTTTTAATACTTTTTCATTGTCTATATAATACACAATCCTAGATGAGCCTTGTGCTATTTTTTTTAGATGTTCATCGCAGTACTTTTTCCTACTTGCAAATGATTTTAACGTTTTGAAAAATTTCATATCAAAAGATTGCGGATAATCCTCTGATACTATGTTTTCTAAAATATTAGTTAATTTAATCATATATTAAATATTCAGTTTTTCAGAATCTTTTGCAATTATAGCATTGCTTACAATGCTGTATAATTCTTTATACACTTTAACTTTATCTTCTCTAGGAATTTCATTTAAATACTCAGGATACTTATTTGCTGACAATATTCTACGAATCCACTTTTTTAAAGGTTTTTCAAACTCACCTGTATAACCATCGTTATCTAAAACTATATCAGCATAAGCATCATCTGATAGACTATCTAGGTTTGTCTGCTTCTGGTCTATATCATCACCTACTAAATAGGTTTCTAAATAATTAGTAACATCAAACCAATCTTGTCTAATGTCAATCTTCTCTAGTATTATTTGTTTTGCTATACTATGTAATTTAATCATTTTCTAATCCTTTGAAGTAATCATTTACGGTAGTTATATAGTCAGCTGCCAAAGTTATTTTTGATTGTACCCAAGATGGTAAATCAGTAACATTGTGTAATTTACTATAAATTTCATAAGAATTTTGAACTACACTTTTGATTTGTGATTTAGCCATCTCAGACTCATAGTCATCTTCCAAAAAACTTGACACATCTTCAGTATCCGTATAAAAATTTCTTAGGTTTGATAGAATATATTCTTCTAGTTTCATAATTTGTTTTTATTATAAGTATAAAATTTTGGGAGATGAACCACTATTATTTACCTAAATTTAATCCTTTTTTAGGTGTTTTTAATAACATTATCAAATTATATATAATAGCAAGTACTGCTATACATACAGATATATATTGACCAATATTACCTCCATAAGAACTATCTAAGGTATCTGCTGCAAAATCTTCTAAATATTGTGTTAGTACATATCTTAATATATTAACTAATTTAGTATTACGAAGTCCTAGTAAGAATGCAACCTTTACAATAATTTTTGATATTAACTTACCTTCATATAATAACTCTGACTCATTAATATCAATATCAATATCTTTTAGTAAGCTATTAGATATTTGTTCTATTTTATTAAAATTAAGGTCTATATCAGATGATTCTTCATTTATAGACACTACATTAGATAATTTAGAAGCTAATTTGTTAAGTATAGATGGCTCATCAGTAAGTAATTCTTGAGTTAATGCAATAAACTTTTTATCTTTTAATAGTTTATCAGATAAGTCATTTATAGAATTTTTTAAATTAGAATCTAATTTAATATTTTCATTTAATAATATTTTATTTTTAGCTAGTTTTGATAATTTAATCATACAGGTATTTTTAGTTAATGTTACCAATCAATTTCAGAATCACTATAAGTTGATACAATTTCTACATCTTCATCTATATCACAAATAGCGTAGAATTCATCCGTATCTAAATTGTGATATACATTTGGATTATTAGAATGATTTACATAGTATGCTAAATTTATGTTATTGGGTGTTCTTGACAAATAAATCCCACCATCAGTAACGTTGACTATAGTTCTTAAATAGGATTCAGTAGATTTAGGAATACCTTTGAGGTCATCCCAAGATATATACATTGTATCAGAAGTTACATCTGAAAATAGTTTCTCATCTTTTTTTATTTTGCAAATACTAAATACTCCAACTCCATTGCATACCTTAGATGGTTTTAATTTTAATTTTGTATTATTTAGTATATTATATATAATATCAATTTTTTCCATCTTTTGAAAAATTTGTTATGTAGTTGTAATCAGTTTCATACCCACTTAGGTTCTCGACAGAGTAGATGTTCATATCTATCTTGTAACCAGGATTTTTATCTATTCTGTTATAAGTCCAAGCAGTATCCATCCATATAATTCTATTATTAGGATATATAAAATAGTTACCATTATCCATCTTAAAAAAATGACCACATTTATGTTCAGGAGTTTCTGAAAAATTAGTATCAATAACATTTCTGTTTTCGTGTGACCAATCAAGTGTAAACATATATGTTCCTGAACGTTTAACTCCACTTATCGATATTAAATCAGCTCTTAGACCTGCTAATCTTTCTCTAACATTTACATCTATGTATGATGAAAAACAATCCCAATACATATGTTCGGATAAAGGTAATACTTCTGATTCTTTTTTCCACACAAACGAATGAATAGGTCTACGAGTCCAATTTACTCCATTATCTAAAAATGCTTCAAATAAAGGAACTCTCTTCTGAATGGATGCAACTGAGTGAACATCTGCTAGAGTATATTCATCAAATCCTGATTCGTGATTATATAAAAACTGATTTCTTATTAAACAAGTAACAGTTGGTATATTTGCATTTAGATAAGCCATTATGTTTTTTCAATTAGTGTAATATGTAAGCTTCTATATGTTTATCACCCATTCTAAGTTTTCTTGATGCCCTTGAGTAACCATCTATAACTTGATTTTTATAAATTACGATAGGCAGGTTTAGGTTCTTTTCCCCAACTTTTTTAGGATTATACCTTTCTTCATTAGATTCGTAGTAATCCTTAAAATCATCATCTTTTAGCAAGTCAGATATATTAATGGTTTCTAATTTCCAACCATCATTAGGTAAAACATATTTTCTTAAAAAATAATCTGGAATATCTGATTTTTTAGGTGTAATACTCCTAATATGATTTGCTACATCTTTACCTGAGTATGTAGTTGTTTCTTTTAGTATTTCTATTAATTTTATCATATGATATTAAAAGAATTACCTTGTAATATGTTCTTATCAGTAATTCTAGAATATTTGTTTATAGTCATAGCAATGTCTATAAACATTTTTACAGCTTTATTATCTACACCAACAAATTCATAACTTGCATCTTTCCAATTGTATGGGTCTAACTTAAAATAATCTTTTTCAAAATCGTAGATTAATGCTCTTACAGGTGCTACATCTGGATGTTTACATTTCATTGATATGACTATATTCTTTTTTGGGTCTAGATATATAGAACCTATTTTGTGAGGTACAATCTCATTATTTAATATATTCTTTACTTTACTAGGTCTTAGTAGATTTGTCTTTATATTGAAATATATGTTTATGTCTTCTCCCAAAAATTTTGATAATCTAGTATCCACTTCATCTTTAGTTAATAATTTAGATTCTAGTAAACTTTTTACTTTTTGTAATTCTTTAGTAATTATTTTCATATTTCAGTATTATAATATTAGCTATCACCTAAAGACCTGCCAATCTTTTTCAACCTACTTCTAAAAGAAGATATAGATTGTCTAACGCCTGATTTAGCTGTCAATGTTGGTTTTGTTTTTTCTTTCGGTTCTGTTAATTTTTTAGCACTTGCAGATAGCCTAAACTTAGATTTATCTTTTACTGCGCTTTCCGAGGTAAATGTCTTTTTTTCTTTTAATTCTTTTGCTGCTTTTATTTTTCTTTGTTCAGTTACTTTTTTCAATTCTTGTCTTTGTTTTTCTTTAAGAGCCTCTTCACGTTTCTTTTCAAAAACAGACTTAGAATTTTCTTTAACTGACTGTGGTGTAATAAACAATAGAGTTCTTACAAATGTACCATCAGGGCCTCCACCGTTATACTTAGGAATTGATAATGTAAAGTTTTTATCTTGTATTATATTAATGTTACGCATTCTGCTTAACATGAAAGTTCTCCAACCGTGCTTTGCAAAACCTTTCCTTGATACAGATGGTGGTTCAACATGAATTCTAATTAATAGATTTCCTCGTTTTGATATGCCTATTGCAACTGGTTTTCCTTTAACTCTTTTACCAGGTTTAACAGGCTCTCTTCTATATGGAGTATCAGTAGGATTTCTACCTGTTCTAGGAGGTATTGTTTGATGTTTTTTTGGGCCTGAATACAAGAATTCAATGATATTCAAGTTCTGAATAGCATCTATAATAGGCAAAGCCTGTTTAGTCTTCAGTAATAGTGGGTCTAATCCTTGTTTTCTAATTGCCATATATACTAGTATATTTCTCTATATAAATAGATATAGTATAAACAATATCTTCAATAAAAAGGTTATTTTGAATAAAAGTAAAATATTTTGATTTTTTTTTTGATAAAAATGATGTTTATTAAAAATAAATTACTATATTTGCTGAAAGTTCTTTGAAAAACTAAAGATAAGTGCGGTTATGGAGGATAATCGCACGTTAAGTTAAACGGTGTATGTTGTAATGACATTAGCCGAAACCCTTGAAGGGTCAGAGTACGTCTTTGGATTGTGGAGGGTATCTCACTGTTTGAAATTACCTTCAAGGGCTTTAATTTCCATTTCCGTCAGAGTACGTCTTTGGGTTGGGGAGGGTATCTCACATATCCATTGGTTGATTCAAATGGAAAACGTACAGTCAGAGTACGTCTTTGGGTTGGGGAGGGTATCTCACCTCCATACATTTAAAACCAAGGGGAACGTAAACAATTGTCAGAGTACGTCTTTGGGTTGGGGAGGGTATCTCACTAAAGCTGAAAATAAAGAAGCAGCAATAATAACACGTCAGAGTACGTCTTTGGGTTGGGGAGGGTATCTCACAGAGATTAAGACTGAGTTGTGGTGATTTACTTATGTCATAGTACATCTTTGGGTTTGGGAATGTATCTCACTCCCAAAAAAAACAAAGTTATAACAAATAAAACAAAAGTTATGGAAAATGTTTTAAAAGCATATAGGTTTGAATTACAACCTTCAAAAGAACAATGTATTGAATTCGATAAACAGATAGCATCTTGTAGACATACTTGGAATGCTATGTTAGCACTAGATACTAACAAACACAGAAATTACTATATTAGTAATCCTGATAAACTACAGGATTATATAAATAACCTAACTAAGGTTGAAGAGTTGAAGAATAGCTACGCTAAGTATCTAGTAGACAATCCGAATCCCACTTTTGAACAAAAATTGGATTTTTTTATTCCTGTTGTTGAAACCAAATTAAATTGTGGTGAATTCATAACATATGTAACAGAATATTTACAAGAGCGTATAAAATCTAATACTGAAAGTCTTTCTAAAATAGAATCTATTGATGATAATTCTAAAATTTTGGCGAAGAAGCTAACAACTAAAATAGAATCAGACAATAAAAACTTATTAGATATTACTACAGTTAATAAAAAATATTCAAAATTAACATTGGGAAAATTTTTAACAATACTCAGGTCATATGAAAATTATGAATGGATGTCAACTTGTCCAAGACTTTCCCAAACTGCTGTTGTTATAAATTACTACGAATCTTGGAATAAGTATTTTAAATATTTAACCAAACTAAAAAAAGGTGATATAAACCATAGGGTTGGTAAACCTAAATTTAGAAAATATAAAGATGTTTCATCATTTATAACATCTTATGGTGACAATATTACATTAGAAAATTTAGATGATAATAAATCATTACTACATATTACAGGTTGTGACCCTATACGATTAATTAGGCATAGAGAACCTAAAGGTATTCTAAGGTCAGGGACTATAGTCAGGGAGTATGCAGGTAAGTATTATGTAAGTTTACTATATAGTATTGATGATTACCAACCTATTTCTAAAAAAACTGAAAAAGAAATAGCTATAGATTTAGGTGTTAAAACTTTAGTTGTTCAAAACGATGGACATACCTATGAAAATAAATCTAAACAAGTATCAGCAGATAAGAAATTAGCTAAGATTCAAAGAGAACTAGCTTTGAAAACAAAAGGTAGTAAATCAAGAAGGAAAGTGATAGCTAAACTTCGTAAAGCTCATCGTAAAATAAAGAATATTAGAACTGACTACTTACACAAAGTTTCTAGGGAACTTGTTAATAATTATGATGTAATTTATACAGAAAACTTGAAGAATAAGGAAATGATAGAAAAAGGTACAAAGAGTCTATCTAAATCTCTACAAGAAAGTTCATTTGGTAAATTTGTCACTATGTTAGAATATAAAAGTAGAGAAGATGATAAGAGATTGATTAAGGTTGATACTTATTTTCCCTCATCTCAACTATGTTCAAATTGTGGACATAAAAATACAGAATTAACTTTAAATGATAGAGAATGGGATTGTCCAGTATGCAATGAACATCACGATAGAGATTTGAATGCTGCTAAAAATATATTCAAAGAAGGTGTAAGAATAAAGAACTCAAAAGAGAGTTCTAAATAAAAATCTGTGCGGTTATGGAGGATAATCGCACGTTAAGTTAAACGGTGTATGTTGTAATGACATTAGCCGAAACCCTTGAAGGGTCAGAGTACGTCTTTGGGTTGGGGAGGGTATCTCACTGCACAAAAGTAATGATTTTTCTACATCGACACCTCAAGTCAGAGTATGTCTTTGGGTTGGGGAGGGTATCTCACGAGGAGGCTAAAACACTACAGAATTATTATCTGAAGTGTCAGAGTACGTCTTTGGGTTGGGGAGGGTATCTCACTTTGATTAAAGCGGTCTATAGCAGGTCTGACTTCCAAATGGTCAGAGTACGTCTTTGGGTTGGGGAGGGTATCTCACGCCAACATCGGTAGTAAAAAAGTGACAAAGTCGGTAGTGTCAGAGTACGTCTTTGGGTTGGGGAGGGTATATCACTAATTATGGCTAATTTGCCATAATTAAAACTGAGGTATTAGAGTATATCTTTAGATTTTAGAGTATTATTTAAAGTATTGATTTAAATTTGGGAAGATTATTTAAAGTAAAGGGTTCGAATTCGATTCCTTTACAACTATTTATTATAGAACATAGCGAGATAGTGTAATGGTTAACACATAGGATTCATGCTCCTATACTATCAGTTCGACTCTGATTCTCGCCACTATTTTACACATTATAAACAAATCACTTTACATAATAGTATCAAATCACTTTACATATTATTAACTAAGGTATATATGAAAAAATATACATATTCTGTAAATCAATTCAGATGGGTTATGAATAATAATGCATTTTATGCTTCAGCAACTGATTTGACGTGTATATTGAATGATGGTTCAATCCATCCTCATCCATTTCCGAATAATAAGTCTCAATTTTTTATACAAAATGAAAAGACAGGTGGCTTTAGAAGATTCAGATTCATCACAGAGAAAATATATGCTATTGACTATAGTAATGAGAGATATTTGACTGAACTAATATTTGAGTCTGAAGATAATATTAAATGTCATGTACGACAATAATCTCAGTGAATATATTTAACATAATATTAACTATACCATCTATTGACATAGAATAGTCTTTATAATATCTTTGCTGAAAATTAAAAGTTATGAAATATTTGAAAGTTACAATTAAACATGAAACTGCATCCTATAGAGTAGAGGATGCAAGGGATACTGGAATCTCAATTCACGAGGCATTCTCATTAATCTCAGATGAGCCTGTGGACTATACTACGGTTACTGAAACTGTAGGTTCTAGGGTTATACTAGATTCTATGGATATATCCAATGAAGATTGGACTGAATTCGTAAACGAGAATAACAGGCTTAGAGAGTCTATGATTAGTTTTGCAGGTAAGTATATGGTAGACATTAATATTATGCCTCATATTACTCCCAAGTTCAAATTAGTAGATTCTAAACTTAAACATTCTGTGCACACTACGGATGTTATATTACCTGAAGGTGTTTATTACGTAGCATATTACAATGGGATTAGTAAAAGACATTATACTATGTCTAAATCTCACGTAGTTAGTGTATCTTGGGAATACAAGAGAGTTAAGGCAGGGACATTGTGGACTATCATAGATGGGCAATGTTTTGATGCTCCTATACCTTTGAATGAAGATATTGTTAATTTTTTGAATGGTGTGTTAGACTAATTTTTATCTTATGATTGTTAGATTTTGGGGAAGATGGTTAGGTTCGTCTCCCCAAATTTTTTTAGTCTAAACCTTTTTCAATATGTATTTCTACAAAACCACTTTTAGTATGAGTATCATCAATTTCGAATTTAGAAAAATATGGATGATTTCTAAAGAATCTTACATATACTTTCTCTCTTAGTCTATCTCCTTCAAATGCTAGTATATTTAGCTTATCCATATCATTTATAAAGTCTATCATACAATCAGCTACAGTTTTTAGTACACTATTCATAAAGTCTATATCTTTCTTTACTCTATCTTTAGTTGACCCACCTTTAACGGCAAATGCAACGTCATAGTAATGCTTTCTCCAAAGATTGGGTGTTATATAACATTCGTAGTTTATATCATCTATAGAGAAGCTATAGAGGTATTCAGTGTATTTAAATCCTGAGTATTCTTTAGATATCTTGCGAACTTTAAATGAATATGATTTAGATTCGGTTTGTAAATCTTTCGATATGATTGTACTTAGAATTTCTTTTAATTTCATAAATATATTTATATATAAATATAAAATTGCTAAATGAAACTAATAAAAATTTTGCGAGAAGTCAATAAGAAGCTTCTAAAAGAAAACTCCCAGATAAGAGAATATATTACATCAGATATGATTTCTATTCGTGATTATTTTACTACTACTAAAGAAGATAGAATTGAATATCTTCCCGAAGAGTATTACTATATGTTTGATGATTTTGTTACAGAAACTGATGCTGACTTTGAGTATCCTAAAGTATATGATGATGAAAGTGGCGAAGAGGAGACTATGTTTGAAGAATCTTATGAACTTGTCGGGTGGTTGAAAAAAAATAACAATAAAATATATAAAGAATTTGGTAATTATCTTTATAATAAGATAGAATATAATGAACTACCAATACCTCAAGCTTATTATCCTGCTTGGACATATTTCGATTCAGAAGTTGATTTAGTTAAAAATCAATGGTTAATACATTTCACTAAAGATGCTAAAGGTATAGAGGCTAGTGGATTCAAGTATGGAGTTGATGATATGACTAGAGTAGGTTTAACACTGCATCTTGGTGATTTTGAAAAAAAATATGGTGGATATAACTTTGCATTTAGATTAGATAGATTTGAAAGGTCTAAAAGAAAATGGTCAGATGAGTACAAATATGGTAGTGAAGCAGTAATATTCAGGGCATCGGGGATTGAAGCCTGGCATAGAGGTGACCAAGAGTATCAAGTACTATTCTATGGAAATACAGCAAGAAATATAGTAGCTATCTTAGAAGGTGAGAACAAGAGGTGGGGCATTTATAGTAAATCAGGGAAATTATTATTTGAAGATGATAATTTAACTAGAGTTGTTACATGGTTTACTAAAAACTATACTTAATATAGAAAACAGTTACCTAATTCATA
>Ga0255182_1000262_pt1 | contig 40859 bp, 28 predicted proteins | sample Atl_UVDOM_RepA_8_FD_188420 | JGI IMG/M metagenome (GOLD analysis project Ga0255182, IMG submission 188420) | Freshwater microbial communities from Altamaha River, Georgia, United States - Atl_UVDOM_RepA_8d | ecosystem: Environmental > Aquatic > Freshwater > River | place: USA: Georgia...
CCGGACGGTATCTGGGCGAGCCCTTACGATGGCAATAAATGGAAAATGAGTGAGGGGGAAGACAAATACCGCCGATCCGTTTACACCTATTATAAACGAAGTAGCCCCTACCCTTCTCAATTGACCTTTGATGGTACAGGTCGAAATGTCTGTACCGCGAGAAGAATACGGACCAATACACCTCTTCAGGCTTTGGTTACTTTAAATGACCCCGTTTTCATGGAAGCTGCCACCCATTTAGCCCAAAAAATAAGGAAACCTGAAGGATTATCTGTCCAGGAGCGTATTAACCTTGGATATAAGCTACTCCTGAACACACCCATTTCACCAAATAAATTAAAACCATTATACAACTTGTATCAGGAATCAACCGGCTATTACAGGAAACATCCGGATTTGATATCTGAAATTCAAATTTCAAATCCCGATGCAGAAGATGCTGCCTTCACCCTGGTAGCAAACGCACTGTTAAATCTGGATGAAGTAATTACTAAAAATTAAAAGGCATCATGAATACCAAAAGAATTAGTCTCCAGGAGGAAGCCAGTATGCTGGAAGCACAACTTGCCACCAGACGATTGTTTTTGAAACAATGCTCGATGGGATTGGGTGCACTGGCTTTTTCCCCATTCATAAACGCTTGTTCCAATCATAACAATCAGTCATCCCCGTCATTATTTGATGCTGCAAATCCATTGCATCCCAAAACCCCTCATCTGCCTGGAAAAGCCAAATCAGTAATATACCTGCACATGGCTGGTGCCCCCTCGCAGTTAGAACTTTTCGATTTCAAACCAGAGCTCAAAAAGCTGGACGGACAACTTTGTCCGGAATCCTTATTGAAAGGGAAAAAATTTGCATTTATCAGGGGAGTCCCCAAAATGTTGGGTACCATCGGCGAGTTCAAACAAAGAGGTCAGTCTGGTGCATGGGTTTCGCATTATTTGCCTCATCTGGCTGGTGTTGCAGACGAATTATCCTTTTTAAAAGCCGTACATACCGATCAGTTTAACCACGCCCCAGCCCAGTTATTAATGCAAACTGGTTCAGCAAGACTGGGGCGCCCCAGTTTAGGTTCCTGGGTTACCTATGGCCTGGGATCTGAAAATGCCAATTTACCCGGCTTTGTAGTCTTAACGTCCGGAGGTCAAAATCCGGATGCTGGGAAATCGGTATGGGGAAGTGGCTTTTTACCCTCTGTTTATCAAGGTGTTCACTGCAGATCTCATGGGGAACCCGTTCTTTATCTGGACAATCCTTCCAATGTCGATAGCCATTTGCGTAAAGCATCCATTGAAGCCATCAATCAGGCAAACACAGAAACCTATAAAGAATTTAATGACCCAGAAACTTTATCCAGGATTTCTCAATATGAGATGGCATTCAAGATGCAGATTTCCGCACCTGATGTAATGAATATTTCTGATGAACCTGCTTATATTCATGAAATGTATGGTACGGAACCAGGAAAAGAACGTTTTGCCAATAATGTACTTCTTGCCAGAAAACTGGTAGAAAAAGGGGTTCGCTTTGTACAGTTATTCGACTGGGGCTGGGATGTGCACGGTAATTCTACTGATACTTCTCTGGAAATAGGCCTGGTTAACAAATGTAATCAAATCGACAAAGCCATTACAGCCCTGATTCTTGATTTGAAGCAAAGAGGTCTGCTGGATGAAACCTTAATTGTCTGGGGAAGCGAATTTGGCAGAACGCCGATGCAGGAAAATAGAAATGGATTGGAAATGCCTTTCAAGGGTAGAGATCACCATGCCGACGCCTTTACTATCTGGATGTGCGGTGGTGGAGCTAAACAAGGTACCACTTATGGTGAAACAGATGAAATAGGATTTTATCCCGTTGAAGGAAAAGTTTCTGTTTACGATGTACAGGCAACTATCCTTCATTTACTTGGCTTTAATCATGAGACCTTTACGTTTCCTTTCCAGGGAAGGCCTTTCCGATTGACTGATGTGGAGGGAACGGTTATAAAGCCCATTTTAAGTTAACCAATGACAAGCAGAAGAAAATTTTTGTCCCAATCTTTATCCGCATCAGCCATCCCACTGTTGGGATTTACTGATCCATTTCCATCATTTACACCTGATTCAACCTTACCTGTCTCCGTTCCGGTTTATTTTTTTGCAACCAATTGGGGGTTTAATGGCGATCTGGTAACGTTTTGCCAGAAATCAAAAGCTGCCGGATACGACGGTATAGAAATGTGGGTTCCGGGAAATAAAGCTCAAAGGGACTTACTCCTGAATACCGTTGCCCAATTTGACTTGAAACTAGGTTTGCTGACAGGTAGCGGGAAATCTGTTTTTGAGGAACACCGAACTGATTTCATTCAACAGATTGATCAGGCCATTGGTATGAATCCGGTTTATATCAACTGTCATTCCGGAAAGGACTATTTTACATTTTCCCAGGCTGAGGTTTTAATTAAAGATACCAAAATGCCGGCCGAAAGATCTGGCATACCAATTTATCACGAAAGCCACAGAGGCAGGATTTGCTATAATATTCCTACCACCATTTCTTTGTTGAAAACCATTCCTGACATGAATCTGACGCTGGATATTTCCCATTGGTGTGTGGTCCATGAATCTTTATTAAATGATCAGAAGGAATCTGTTGCGCTGGCCTTATCAAAAACCGGGCACATTCATGCCCGGGTAGGACATGCCGAGGGGCCTCAAGTTACTGATCCACGTGCACCAGAGTGGCAGGAAGCCTTTCAAACGCATCTTCAATGGTGGGATGAGGTAGTGAAATTGAAAAACCAGCAGGGCAATGCCATAACCATACTGACAGAATTTGGTCCCCCCATGTATTTGCCGGTTGTACCATACACCAATCAACCCCTTGCTAACCAATGGGATATTAACGTATATATGCTGAATTTTCTTCGAAATCGTTATCAAAAAAATTAATTATTATGGGTGTCGTTCATCCCTTACTCATACATTTTCCCATTTCCCTGCTGCTGCTGGCTTTTTTCCTGGAAATTTACAGCCTGAATAAACAGGGTAAAAAATATAAAGCTTCAATTCCACTTATTACCCTATTAGGAGGTATTGGTGCTGTATTATCTGCTGGAAGTGGATATGTATTAATGGACACCGGTGATTATGAGTCAACTGCTGTACTACCCCATAGAAATTGGGGTATTGCATTGGCTTTAGGTTCCGTTGTATTAACTTTACTATATCGCTATCCGCCAAAAATACCTTATGTTCACCTGGCCGGACAAGGATTATTAAGTATCATCGTAGTCATAACGGGCCATTTAGGCGGTAACTTAACCCATGGTGAAGATTTCTTACAACTTAATCAGCCAGAGAAAGAAAAAGCAGCTCCCGTTTTTAAAAAAGAATCGCTGGTTTACCAGGATATAGTCGTGCCAATACTGGAACAAAAATGTGTTTCCTGTCATGGACCGTCCAAACAAAAAGGGAAACTTCGGCTTGATCAGCTGGCCTCCCTTTTACGCGGTGGTAAAAATGGTTTTTATCATGGTGAGGAAGCAAAAAGAATTCCTTTAATGTCACACAGGATGAATCTTCCTTCCACTGACAAACAGCACATGCCTCCTAAAGGAAAAGCACAATTGACAGATCAGGAAAAAAAGATTATGCTGGCCTGGCTAAACGAAGGTGCCTCATCGCAATTATTATTAAAAGATTTGAAGGTGAATGAGGAAAGCGCATCTATCACAGAATGGCAGGAGAAAGTGCCGGATTGGCCTTCCGTTCCAGATCTGGAAATTATTCCTGATGCAACATTAAATCCTTTAAGGGAAAAAGGTATCGTTATTCTGCCTCTGGCAAATAATCATCCCTTGTTACAAATCAATTGCCAGTCAGTCCCTGATTTAAATGATGATGACTGGGAGCCATTTAATGCATTCAAACAACACATAGCTTCTCTAAGGTTGAGCGGCACACAAATTAGTGATAAAAGCCTTAAATGGATTAGCTTACTACCCAATCTGACGAAGCTTTATCTGGACAATACAAAGGTTTCTGACGCAGGATTAATGCTTCTCAGTCATTCAAAGGAATTAAGATATCTAAATTTAGTTGGAACTAAAGTAACAGAAAAGGGATTATTATCCTTACATCGACTGCCACATTTAAGATCCGTTTATTTGTATCAAAGCGAAGTAAAACCAGAAAGCCTGATTAAAATTCAGGATCGGATGTCATCTGTTTATTTTGACCTGGGTGGCTACAAGATAGACACGCTGGCACAAAAAGCTGAAACCGAAGAAAAATAAAGCTTCTCCCTCGGTTTCAGCAAAAGATTTTACCAGCCAATGCCGTAATCCTCACCAAAATGGCTGCTTCCACCCCAGAAGGAACCATGTTTATGGTCAAAAAAGATAGCGTTTATAGGTCCTGATGTTTTTCTGTCAAATTCGAGCAGATAACCTAATTTTTTAAGTTCTTTTCTTGTCCAGTCCGGCGTTTGCTCGTTAACCAGTAATCGACCGGGTTCTGAAAGATGTTTATCGAAGGTACTCTTCATCTGAAATGAATTTACATTGGGGGCTTCACAGGCCTCCTGAACATTCATATCGAATTCCACCATATTCAAAAAAAACTGTAATAAATTCTGGTCCTGGGAATCTCCTCCCTGAACGGCAAATGAAACAAAGGGAATATTATTTCTCAATGCCAGCGTTGGCGTCAGGGTAACCCTGGGACGTTTACCAGGTTCCAGCACGTTAAATGGATTTTCAGCGGCATCTAAAACAAATGCTTGCATTCTTTGAGACAATCCAATTCCGGTATTACCGGCAACGCAAGCGGGAATCCACCCACCGCTGGGTGTTATACTTACCACCCAGCCCTCCTCATCGGCTGCCTCAATGGAAGTTGTTCCCGCAAAGAATCCTTCCCTGTGTTCAGGAGAACTTACCGCAGAATGAGATTTATGATATTTTTCCAGCACTGATTTAAAAGGATTGACTTTTTGCTCAAATGGATAAGGGTCACCAGGGCCTGTCAGGGTATCATTTCGTTCATATTGAATACTTTTTGCCCGTTGTCTGGCATAATTCTTTGAAAGTAAGCCATTAATAGGTTCTGCAGGAGCAAAGTCGGGATCACCGTAATAAAAATCTCGGTCAGCAAATGCCAGATGCATAGCCTGGCAAATAGTATGAATATATTTAGAGGTATTGTACCCCATTGATTTCAGATCGAAATTTTCGAGTATATTTAAGGCCTGAAGCATAACAGGACCCTGGGTCCATGTAGTTAATTTATATACATCAATACCCCTATAATTTACAGAAACAGGTTCCTCTAGTTTCACTTTCCATCTGGCCAGATCCTCCAGGGTAATCAGTCCACCCTGTTCCTGGACCCCATTAACAAATGCCTCGGCAATATCCCCTTTGTAAAATCGGTCGTAAGCAGCCTGAATTGCCTCTTTCCTTGATTTACCATCCTTTAAGGCTATAGCTTCTGCATCTATTAATTTTGAAAGCATTTGAAAGAGGTCTTTTTGAACAAAAATTTCACCACCTTCCGGTGCTTCCCTGGATGCATTTAAATGAGGTAGAAAAATCTTTTTTGAATAAGGCCAGGTTTTAATTTTTTCCTTATTTTTCTCAATCATGTCGGCTGTAGAAGATTCAATTGGATAACCTTCAGCCATTTGCAAGGCAGGTTTCAATACCTGTGCCAGTGACATAGTTCCAAATTCACTTAACATGGTAAATAATCCGCCGGGAGTGCCGGGAGTAATGGCTGCCAGGGGACCATAAGCCGGAGGAATATCGTATCCTTTTGACTTATAAAAGGCAGGTGTAGCGCCAGAGGGTGCAACACCTAAAGCATTTACACCTATTACTTTTCCCGTGTGCGGGTTATAAATAAGTGCTTGTGTCTCACCACCCCAGCTGAGAACGTCCCACATGGTTGCGGTAGCAGCCAGCATAGCACAGGCAGCATCTACTGCATTTCCACCTTGCTGAAAAATGGTGGCACCTGCTGTAGCTGCCAATGGCTTACCTGTAATGGCCATCCAGTGCTTTCCATGTAGGACCGGTTTCTGGGTAGTTTGAGCACCAGCATAACTACTTATCATTAAAAGGATAGCATAGCAGGATAAACTCCTTTTTTTTAGTGTTGACATATCAATTATTTAATTTGTAAAAATAATATAAATCAATTTCCTTTAGCCATTTCATTAATCCAGTTAAGTTGATCATCAGATGAAATAAATTGCTTTTTTATAATCCCGCTTTCATCTGCAATTAATAAAAAATCGACCCCGTTTTTATTTTGCTGAATAGCAATATCCCAGATCCAGCTTTTATTTTCTATTAATTTTAGCACATAATTAGAAGGGTTTTCTAAATTCAAATCAACCAGATAAACTGATTTGTCTAAACTGGATGAGAAAAGTTTTCCTTTAAAATGTATTATTTTAGTAATTTCGGCAGCGTGGTAAAGAAATTTTTCAACCGGATTCATTTCAGGATGTTGCAGGAAAGCCTTCAAAGGATACCCTACTATTTTCCCGTTTTTAAATCCTAAAAGGATTTTATCACCGGCTATCTCAATAGCAGTCACGGGATGTGTAAATTCTCCCTTCCCAACAGGAATAATCTGTTTGATTTCACCTGTTGTTTTCCATAGATATAATCCATTTCGGGTAGAAAGCAAATATTCATTTTGATCTTTCAGGGGATAAATAGCCAGTAAGGTTTCCCGTAACAAAGCTTTCGTAATGATTCCCTTTTCTATTGAAAAAAGGGTCAATTCAAGCTGGGTAGCCAGCAGATACTGACCATTTTTAAAATCATGTAGTAAGGAAACCGCGGGTGTTAAGGTTGCACTTTGAATTATTTTAACAGGTTCTTTTCCAGGAACTACAGCATAAACAACTCCCTCAAAAGTACCTGTTAAGACGCCCGATCCGCTTTTTAATGGCAGTAAGGTTCTTATACGCTGACCAGCCAAAGATACTGATTGCGACCCATTTTTGAAAAGTTTCCCTTCATCCCCAGCGCCGAAAAAGTCTGCCTCCTTAGTCTGGACAGCCCTGATACCAGCATTTGATTTGACCAGCTGAAATGTATTTTTCCGGTTTAACCCATCCATTCTGTCTCTGGTAATATTAAGCAGTTGAGTTAAGTAATTATTGGGTAAAACCTTATTATAAATCCGGTTGGATAGCTCCTGATAGTCATTTACGGTATTGTTTAATTTAGTTATCAACCCTTTAGGATTTTCTGTCGCCACCATTTCCCCTTGCAGCGCAAACAAATCATTTTTAATGTTACTTAATTTTTCCCTGTCTGTTGCCCTGGTAGTTGCTTTTTTCTCCTCCTCCTTTGCAATTTCAGCTTTTGATTTTGCTTCTTCAGTCTCTTTAATTTTTACTATCAGCGATTGATTTTGACTTTTAATGGTGCTTGCCGATTTTTCCAGCTCCGAACCTTTTCTTATTAAATCAAGATTCTGAATATTGATTGTTTTTTCCTTATTAAGTAATTCTTTTACATATTTTTCTCTTTCAGCTAATGATCCATCTAAACTATCTTTAGTCTGTTGTAGTGACGCATTTAATTTTTCAATACGTTTTTTTTCTTTATCCAGATTAGCTTTAGCTCTTTCCGCAATTTCCCGCTCCCTTAATGCATTCAGATAGAGGGAGGAAACAATAATCAGAATAATTAAACCTAAAATTATCCCAATAAGCATATTTCTCCGATAACGTTTGATTTCATTTTTCCTGGCATTTTCCTTCAACACCATTTCATTCCTATGGGTATTATAGCTCAAAACCAGATAATCAATGGCTTGCTGATAACCCGGGACCAGATATTCCCCCCAAATTTTTGAAGGGTTATCCTGCTGGTACCATTGCCAAATAAAATCGAGGTCGGGTGGCCGTAACAAGGACGTTTTACCAGCCTCATACCGAATTTGATCTGCAACCAGTCGTTTATAAATATCTCTGGATTCTTTTTCATGTTCAAGCCAGTGTCTGAATCGATCCCACAGCATAAAAATATTTTCATTTTTTAAAAAAACGAGGCTATCCTTATGGTAAACCGGGTTCAATTTTCCCGATTTCATAGAAATGTCGGGCGGTAATATTTCTATAAACATTTCTTCATTTTGAGAAATAGCCTTCAGGTAGTGAGAGAGTTCCTCCAGGCTGGTTTCACAAATAGAAGTTAAATGATTCATGGATTGAGGCTGGGTCATTTTCCCAAGTGAAGTGGTGGAAAGTAAAGCTTTAAATAATTTTTCAAATATAAGTTTCCCTCTTTCATCTAAGCTGTTGTAATGAAATTCAAGATGATTAGCAAAACAATACGTTAAATTTCCAAGCCTTTCAAGATCTTCCGTTTGTATCATCTTGTTATCCCCTTCCTTTTCGGCCATTACCATCCATGCTTTATACAATAAGAACTGAAGGTTGGGGAGCATGCGCATATCAGATCCGAACTGAGAAAGAATACCATCTATACATTCATTACTCAGACTTACCTTTTTTCCATTCAATGGATTTAAAATGATTCCTTTCAAATCGGCGCTTCCCATTCTTGGCAAAAGATACTGACCCTGGTTCAATAAATCCTGTAAACGCCTGTATGGTGAAATATCTATGATATTTTCTGCTCCTAAGGCAATGATAACATAGACAGCTATTTCATCTGAAAAATTTGCTCCTGTTATCGCGTTTATATATTGATTAGTCTCCTCATTTAATACGGCAGCATTATTTTTTCTATCCGTAAGTAAAAATAAATCCTCAAACTGGTCAATGACAATCATCAGATTTTTTTTACCGAAAATTTCAGATTGTCTGTAAAGCGAATCAAGACCCGAGATACCCTCCCTTAACTTTTTCTCCACCCAGCTATGTTGTTCAGGAGTTGATTTAACGGAGGGAGTTAACAACTGATTTTCCGAAAGTGCATAAGCCAGATTCCTTATTGGCGCTAAACCAGGTCTGGTATTACAGATTACCCATTCTTTTCCTGCCAATCCGTTATGACCTGTTTTTAAAGCGGGTATTAAACCGGATTGAAGAAAGGAAGACTTCCCCGAACCAATCTGACCGGTTATGGCTATAAATTTATGCTTATGTAATAAAAACAACACATCGTCCACCTGTTTGGTACGTCCATAGAAAGTGGATTGCTCAGATTCATTAAAAGATCTGCTGCCGGCAAATGGATTATTTAAATAGGCGGTAGTTGCCATTAATAATTATAATTTTAAAAAAGACCAATTTAATATTACTTTATCATAATCACTAAAACTAACAAAAATAAATGATTAAATTTCCACTTCTCCAGCAGATTAACAATAAAGATGAATTAAGATGAATGAACATTTTAACGAAAAAATCAAGCTTGCCATTCGTTCCTCCCAGTTTCATATACAAGGAATTATCACGAGTTCAATGCTGGAAAATATTTCTTTTCATTTGTTTCAAAAACAAAACAATGGCGTTTTTATTGAGTTAATTATCTTGATGAATAATACACCTAAAACGATAAAAATTACTAATATTTTATTGAGAATTGCTTCCGGAGGTGGTCAGATATATTATATTGATAAGGATTCTAATGAAGATGATTGTTTTTTAAATATTGATAAAAAAATAATTATTTCATCGAAAGAAACGGAAGATGATGTAAAAGTAGATGCACAAAGTCAGCTGGCAAATAGTACCTTATTATTCAAGTCCTTAACAGAAACAGCCTTTCCGGTTGTACATCAAAGCGGACAACCAGACATTCTTTTTTCTGCCTCAAAAGAATGGGTAAAAGCGGGTGATAATATTGAATTGACCTGGCAAGTAGAACAGGCTCAATCTGTTATACTACTTCCTCAGAACATCTCAGTTCCATTAAATGGTAAAACAGATATTAAAATTAATACAGATTGTTTATTTACACTCCAGGCAAAAAATGAAGAAATAATTTCAGAGAAGAGAATTTTTATTAAGGCCGTAAACAGTCTTGGATTAACATTTTCAGTTTACATTTCAACGGATCAGCTGGCAGGTTATATGCTATTACAGGCTCATCCGGAAATACCTTATCATTATGCTATACCTCCTGATAGTCACGTGCGTTTACATTGGGAATCAGACAGGATGGGTATTTTAAGTGAAAAAAAATGGGGAGAAATGCCAGTCAATGGCTTCAGGGAGATGCAAATTAAAGAGGATGCAATCTTTCAATTTACATGGAAAACCATATTTGATATAAAATTAATTAACCTTCATTTTTATATTTTACAGGAAAAGAAACCCCAAAAAGCACAAAAAAAAGAACCTGAAAGACCTTCATTATTTAAATTGTTTAAAAGGAGACCCTGATATTTTTTCCAAAGAATTAATAACTTTATCGTTTATTGAACGAATGCATTTTAAGCATGTCAAGATTTTTTCATTTTGCGGCAGGAGTTAGTAAGGACATTATGTCTGAATGTCCGGAATCGGAGAAAATTAAATATGCAGGTATTGGTGCCAGTGTTTATTTTACTACATTAATGGCGGGTCTCTCTGCCTATTTCGCCTTTCAGCTTATTTTTCAGCAAACATTAATATCTCTTCTTTTGTCCTTTTTATGGGCAGCCCTCATTTTTAATTTAGACCGATTCCTGGTTTCAAGTTTCCGTAAAAAGGGGAATTCTATACAGGAATTTTTACAGGCACTGCCCAGAATACTTATGGCTGTATGTATTGCCCTCGTTATTTCAAAACCACTGGAATTAAAATTATTCCAATCAGAAATTGACTTTAAATTAATAGAAATTAAAAAGGAAAAATCAGACCAGATTGAAAAATCCTTTACTGAAAGAATCAATCAGATTGAAAAACAGCAAAAAGACTATCAGAAAACGGTTGAAAATAGTTTTGTGTTAAAAGAGGCTTATTATGATCAATATAAATGTGAATGTGATGGCACCTGTGGAACCGGAAATACAGGAAGAGGAAGTGAATGTTTGAGGAAACAGGCAAAATATGAAGCATACACCAAAGAACACTTTGACATTCAGCAAAGGATAAATAATCAGTTAACTTTACTTTCCCGCGAAAAATTAGCCTTAAATAAAGAAAAAAGAAGAGAAAAAGAAGAGCTTGAACAGCATTTTTCAAAAGGACTGCTAGCCCGGCTGGAAGCTTTATCATCTCTGTCAGGTAATACTTCCCTTGCTATTTTATTGCTTTTTATTTTCCTGGAAACAGCACCAGTCCTTTCCAAATTATTTGCACCCATCGGTCCTTATGATCATCTGCTTCAAAGTAAGGAATACCCATTTAAAATAGCCTATATGGGACAGATTCATGAACATAAAATATCAGATGAATCAAGATCCAGACCCATTTATTCCGGTAATAATACCATACCTAAACCAGATGTTCATTCATCGGAAGAAAAAACAAAGAATGAGGAGGCCGCTGTTCAATTGGCTCAATTGCAGGAGCGATTAGTTAAACAATTATTAAATAAAAATAAAAAAGGTTGAATGGTTAATTTGATAAACCTTTCCTGTGTTTTCATTTTTTTTATCCTTTTCACCAGCTCAGGATTAATAGCTCAGAAAAATATTTTCATAGATAGCCTTCAGCAAAAACTAAAAGCCGGGGACACCATTACCCTTAATTATCAATCAGATGAGATTAAAACGTGGTTGAAGAAACCTATTAAGGATTCTGTTACCTATTCAGCTTTAGAAATTTCAATAGCTAAAAAAGAAAATGTAGCTTATGCTTACCCGGTAAATAAATCAGATACCCTCCAATTATATATTAAACCTAACTCCTTTTTTAAATTAAGTGCTGTAGAAGTTTTTTATGGTAAAATTCCTTTGTATACCCGATATAAAATCAAAAAAAAAGAAGCGGTATATGCTAAAATTCCAGTCATGGATCCAGGAGAATTAACCGTAAGAATAAATAACAGAAGTTATTTTCCTGTCAAAGTCAGATTATTTGTCAGGAACTTAAAAAAAGAGCAGCACCTTATTTTAAAAGAAGTTACCGATACGTTGTACCGTACTGATACTTTGATGGTTACTAAGGAAGAATTACAATACCTTCCTTTAACGGATCAAACTTTTCAACTTGGCGGAACCCTGGATTTGACAAGAAATCCCTATTTTATGTTCCCTATGCCATTTGATCAGGCAAAAAATGGAAGCGGCTGGATTTACTGGCTGGGATATAACAATAAAAATATAACTGAATTCAAATCAATCATCACGGAAAAAGATCCTTTATCCGATTATGGTTCAGGTAAATTACATTTCCTTCCCATTTCAGAACCCAAAAATTTGATTTGCGCTTTTGTAAATGAGTCTAATGCATTAAAATTAACCAGACAGGGCAATTATTCAGCTGTAAACCTTCCACTTGCCCCCAATAATGGACCCAACTATGGTAAGATTCTGGAACCCACCGCTAAATACAATCAAAAATCATTATATTTGGCATGTTTGAATACCCATGGAATATCCGAACAAACCGTATATTTAAAAAGTATTTACCTGGTGGCTAAGCCTTACACGGAACAAGTAATTAACAAAACACCGGTGTTAAACCGGTATTTCAAAATTTACACAGAATGATTCTACAGAATGAAAAACTAAAGCTTTTTCTTTATTCTATCATACTGAGCCAGTTAATGTTCACTTGTGGTGCCAAAGATACCTATTTTAAAGCTAAAAGAAGTACCAGACAAACAGAATCTACCTTAAAATATATTTACAAGGATGCATCCGGCATAAAAAAAGCCCTTGGCCTTGACGATCAGTCATTATCAGATGAGGAAAAAAAACAATTAAAGGAGAATTTAGCAACTCCTGAGCAACAAAATATGCTCAATAAATATGCTTACCTATACGATTTTCTAAATCCTGATAATCCCAATAAACTAAAAGCGAACAACTTTTACTGGGATTCCGTCCAGCAAATTTACTTTATTAAAAGTCCGGCAAACAGAAAATTAAGTAAAAAATATGAAGTGTTTGGATGGCATCCACACTGGATGGGGTCAGCCTGGGAGTCTTATAATTTCTCCTTATTAAGTACCATCGCCTATTTTGCCTATATAGTCGATCCGGAAACAGGATCTTACACTAATCCGGCACAAATGCAGGAATGGAGAACCACCCCTATGATTGATTCTGCCAAAGAAAAGGGAACAAGGGTATTACTTAGTATGGCCAGTCACGGCGTTGCAGAAAATGATCGTTTTTTATCAAATCCCGCTGCCTGGAATACCCTGACAGATAGTTTAGCCAGTCTTCTAATAGCCAGAAACGCCGATGGTGTAGATTTGAATTTTGAAAATGTGCCTGAAAAACACAGAGAATCTCTGGTAAACTTTGTTACCCAATTACGTTCAAATCTTGCTGGTAAAATGCCGGACGGAAAGGTTTTTTTGTCTGTCACCTTACCCTCTTACAGCACACGGGAAGCTTTTGACCATATCAGACTGGGCGAAATCGTGGACCTCATGGTTATTATGGGTTATGATTATCACAAGGGAAAAGGCATAACAGGAGCGGTCGCTCCTTTAAGGACAACGAACAGAAATGGTATCAGTCTACAAAGTACGCTGGAGTATTATGCTAAAAATCAGTTAAATGTTAGTAAAACCGTATTGGCACTTCCTTATTATGGCGCACAATGGAAAGGTAAAATAAATAAGAAAGGCGTTTACGACACTTACTTTGATAAGGATATTCCTTACAGGGAAGTTATGAATTTGTATGGTGTTTCCTACACTCCTCAATATGATTTTGTCAGTATGACCAATTATTTCTTCCTGGAGTTTGGTGACAGTACGTCAGTAGAATGCTGGTTCGATAATGCCTCTTCTTTAGAAAAGAAGTATAATCTGGCTTTGAGTTATGGATTGAAAGGGATTGGCATCTGGGCCCTGGGTTATGATAACGGATACACAGATTTATGGCAATTAATTGACAACCGGTTTACCTCTGACACGGCTGCTGTCGTAAATCCAATAAATGAGGCTGAAGGATTTCCAGTTTATATGAGTAGTTTCATGTTAAAATATAAGGATATTTTAACAGTCACCTACCTTTTATTTGCATTAAGTGTCATTATTGGCTGGGTGATTGCCTTTGCTGATTGGCGGGTAAGAACAGGTATTCTCGGGCAACAATTTTTCAGATACCTTTTTATGCTCATCATGACCTTATTAATCGTTCCCCTTCTAAGTATGATGAATTGGTTTTCAGATCAGAGAATATCCTTGTTGATAGCCTTTTTATCAGGCGCTTTGGTCTATTATTTCATTCAGAAATGGCAACTTAACATCAACGTAAAAAGACCCTGATCCAAATAATGAAAAAAACAATATTAAAAGAATTGATGTGGTTTATAATAGCGTCGCTTTTAGCCGCACCTTTATCTTTTTTATTTATGTCTCTTTTAAAACTAACCAGTGCGAATCCACGGTTGAATGAGGTTGAAAAGGTATTTACCATTCAATTATTTCTGATTGGATGGCTCGTAATGTTCATTTGTGTTTATATTGTTCGTATAGTAACAAAAGCTTTACTAAAACTGGTTGGAGTGCATGACGTTACCTCTGGAAATCCATAAAAATGATACATAATATTATTCCAATCATTGGTAATCAGTTAAACGAATATCTGAAAAATTCATTTGGTGAAATGGAAGATCGGGTCGTTGTTTCAGCAATGGGCCAAAATACGGGTGCTTCCACCATAGAAATGGATAATAAGATTACCATTACCTTAATCAATGTGGAAGAAGAAAAGTTAATTAGGAATACAGGTTACAATCAGTTTGGTGGTTCCAATCCATCTATATATATTAACCTATATGTATTATTTGCGGCTAATTTTCCAGAGAACAACTACAGGGAAGGTTTAAGATTTTTATCAGCAGTCATTTATTTTTTTCAGGGTCAGCATACTTTTAATCCTCAAAACACCCCTTCATTACCAGCAGAGGTGGATAAAATTACAGCTGAAATCATTAATCTGGAATTTCCGGTTTTGAGTAATATATGGAGCATGCTGGGAGGAAAGTATTTACCCTCCATCGTATATAAGTTCAGGATGCTGAACTTTAATCAATATACAGTGAATGAAGAAATTACGCCTCTGATTTTTTCCCCAAAATAAAATATTACAAACCTCGTGCAGATTAATCATACCGTCCAATTTCAGGAGTTACTTTCGATAACTATTTACCATGGTTATTATCATAGTAACCAATGTGGCGATTTTGAAGTGGAATTTCCCTCAGAAACACTTCAGATAATTAAATCTTACGGTATTATTGTCAAGCAGCAACATCATAAAATAATTTTCCTGATTGATTTTCAAAAAGATTTCAATCATTTTTGTTTTCAGGGAGAGTTAAAGTTAGATATTAAAATTAGAAACAGAAATCCACAATTCCTACATTTCACCGAATTACCATATCTGTCAAACCAGTGCATCCATTTTGAACATAAAGCGGGTCGTAATTTATTACATCATGCTGAAAATGTGACCTTTGACTTATGCGGAGTAGGCACAGAAGGTGCAGGTATTACTGGTTTAATAAGGATTACATTAAACAAAGAAAATGAACTTTTTGGGATTGGCCCGAACGAAAAAAGTAACCTGTTGCCTGTCAGACATACCATCAATTTTAAGGAAAGAAATGTTTACTGGAAATATTATATTTATGGTACAAGCAAATACATAGAGGATATTGAATATATGTATATAGTTGAAAAACAATATAAGGATGGGGTAACTTTTACAAATCAAGGTAATGTACCCTTACCAAACGGGAAAGAAGCATTTTTATTTACGGCCAATCATAGTTTACCACTGAAAGAAAGACCTTCAAATCAATTAGGATTATTTTTAAATAAAGGTAAAAATATTGAAAATCAATTAATTAAGAGTTTACCTTGTCCAAATCCCAGATCAATAAGTTACGATATGAACACAGGAAATTTTTATGTCCAGGAATTTATTTTTATTTAATATTTAAAATCATAAAAATAAATATTACCTTGGATTAGATTTCTTTAAACACCATTTATTAAATTTAAAGGCATGGCAAAAGTATTAGCAACGCCAGGAGTCTATATCGAAGAAAAGAGCGCTTTTTCTTCTTCTGTGGTTCCGGTTTCCACCGCGGTACCCGCATTTATAGGCTACACTCAACGTGCGTCACGTGGGAATAAACCCCTTACCAATGTTCCAACCAGAATTACCTCGCTGGCTGAATACGAGGAACTTTTTGGTGGTGCACCAAGAACAAAATTTACCATTGAGGCTGATGATATCAGTGGCTATCAGTTGAAAGTCGATCAGGCCAGCAGATATTTGTTACACAGTGCCTTACGTCATTTTTATTCAAATGGTGGCGGTGATTGCTACATTGTGTCTGTAGGTAATTATGGAAATGGAATTAAAGCCATTGATTTCAATGATCCTGCTAATGGTAAAGGTCTGGTAACTTTATTAAAATACATGGAACCAACCTTACTGGTTATTCCTGAAGCCATTCTGCTGGAAGAGGCTGATTGTGCCGCCTTGCAGCAAGCTATGTTATTACATTGCGGATATACGATGAAAAATCGTTTTGCGATTCTGGATGTTTACAATGGAGATAAAGAAAGAACTTTTGATGATGAAGATATTATAAATAAATTCCGGGAGGGAGTTGGTGCGAATTTTCTGCAATGGGGTGCGGCTTATTATCCATATCTGCAGACAACCGTTGTCCAAGCTACTGATGTTGATTTTACCAATATCAGCAATAAGGATGGACTGATTGAGATTTTGACAAAAGAAGTAGTAGAAGGCGTCGCTGCCGGTATAGTCCGGGAATCACGCGCTGAACTCATCAAAGCAGAAATTGCCAAAATAGGTACTTCGTCCACTTTAAATGAAATTTTACTCTTGAGTGATACCCTAAAAGTAATCAGTCCTACTTTCAAAAGTATTCTCTCTGATATGCGCGATATTTTAAATATATTGCCGCCCAGTGCGGCTATGGCAGGCGTTTATGCCATGGTAGATAATTCCATCAATATTGCTAAATCACCCGCAAATGTAAGTGTTGGAAACGTAATATCTCCGGTAGTAAATATTACCAATGAAGCACAGGAGGAATTAAATCTTCCATTAAACGGTAAGGCCATTAATGCCATCAGATCCTTTACCGGAAAAGGGACAATTGTCTGGGGAGCCAGAACTTTAGATGGAAATAGCCAGGACTGGCGATATATTTCAGTTAGAAGGACTATGACATTTCTGGAACAAAGTATTAAAATTGCTTCTGAAAGATATGTTTTCGAGCCAAACACAGCCACTACCTGGATTTCTATCAAAGCAACCATTGAAAATTTCCTTAATAACCAGTGGCAGGGTGGCCTGCTGGCAGGAAGTACACCAGCTGATGCCTTCTCTGTTGAAATAGGATTAGGATCAACTATGACAGCAAATGATATTCTCGATGGTATGCTTAAATTAACGGTAAAAGTAGCAATTGTTCGTCCGGCTGAATTCATAGTCATAACTTTCCAGCAACAACAGCAAAAATCATAATTCAATTAACTAACTTTAAACGCAACATAATATGGCAGCTCCAACGCCAGGCACAGGTGCAGATCAAGACCAGAATTGGCCTTTACCAAAATTTTATTTTTCCGTTGACATTGGTGATCAGACCGATTTACCCTTCCAGGAGGTTTCCGGTCTGGATATTGAAACGGATGTTGTAGAATACCGTCATGGAAATAGTCCTGTTCATTCCACAATTAAAATGCCGGGGCTCATGAAATATGGTGATATCACCTTGAAGAAAGGGGTATTCACCACAGATAATTCTTTTTATGACTGGTTGGTTAAAATTCAATTAAATACCTATGAAAGGCTCACCCTGGTCATCAAATTACTGGATGAGGATGCCTCTCCAAAAATGACATGGACAGTTACAGGGGCTTTCCCAAAGAAAATAACGCCAACCGACATGAACTCTCAAACAAGTGATGCAGCAATTGAATCTATTGTATTCGCTTGTGAAGGAATTACCATTGAGGCAGCATAATGCGATTTCCCATGATATGGGATAAAATTTCAAAAGGAAATCCTTGTGGAGGCCTGCTTCCCTGGGATTTTTCCTTTTAATGAATGTTATGTTTTTTTTGAAATTTGTTTGTAATGCCAGGTGCTTCAAATCCAAGATTACAACCTCTTCCGGGTTATAATTTTTCCGTTAATATTGTTAAAAAGACATTTGGTGTGCCAACACCACTTGTAGGAGACAATTATTTTAGTAAAATATCCGGAATTTCAACTACCCGAAACACTAATCCTGTTCAGGCTGGTGCAGGAAACATGACTACTTATCACCTGCCCACAGAAATAAATTACAGTCCATTAGTCCTCGAACGAGGCATAGTATCGGGTTTTTCTCCCTTAACATTGTGGTGTACCAGCTCAATGTCTATGTTGATGGGTGGTATTCAAACCGCAACCATCATTGTATATTTGATTGAACCTGTAAGCTCGGCCCCAGCTATGGCATGGGCATTTTTTAATGCATATCCAGCAAAATGGACCATCAGTGATTTTGATGCCATGGATTCAAAATATGCTTTTGAATCTATCGAATTTTGTTATTCCTATTATACACGAATTTATTAAACAATGCCTGTAGAAATTCGACAGTTAGTGATTAAAGCCAATGTAAAAGACACGGAAGTCATTCAGCCAAAGGCGCATACCTCAGGAAAAAATACGGATAAAAAAGCTAAAGACACGCTTGGATTTTATGAAAGAGAGGAATTAATTAATGAGGTGGTTGAGAGAGTAATGGCTAAAATAAAAGTAAAAACCGATTTATAATGCCGTCCTTTTTCAATCTTTCCATTACTGCTTTTGAAACCTATGAGGATATCAGCATGGGTTGGTTTTCCAGTGTTGATTCTTACCAGTTACAGATAAATCCGGGAAGTGTTTCCTGCAGTTTTGGCAAAAATGAAGGATCCGATGAACCTGCCAGTGCTGATGGGGGTGCCATTCCACAAAAATCCCCTACCTATTTCAAAGAAACCATTTCATTTAGTTTTACCCTTGATCTGACTGGGGTTATACCAAGCGTTCCGGATGGTGATTTTTACTGGATGCTTCCCTCCGAAATAAGTTATTTTATGGGTTTGGAGGATTCCATTGAAAAGCTGAAAGGCGTAACTATTTTACCATTAAGATCAACACATGCCCCCCCTTTTGTTCATTTAATATGGGGAGATATTTCTTTAAAAGGCGTAGTTACTGATCTTGGCATCGAATATACTTATTTCAATTCGCTTGGAAGTGCCATTAGGGCAGAGATTTCACTAACCATAGAGGAGTTTATTAACCGGGATGTTGAAGAATCAAAATATCAAAGTCCTGATATCACCAGAATTCCAACCATAAAAGCAGGCGATACGTTGCCAGCATTTTGTAAAAAATATTACGGTGACAAGCGATACTATTTGAAAATTGCAGATATCAATGATTTACCTTCTTTCAGGAGGCTCAAACTTGGAGAAAAATTATTGTTCCCCCCTTTGGAAAAATAACATTCATTTATGCCTGGAATATCACCTCTTGATTCTGCCGGAAAACCTACCTCATTCAATATCACTTTTGATGGTACACCCCTATCGGATGATTTGATGGTTTATAAAATTCAAACCTGGTCGGAGGTGAATAAACTGGCACGCGCAAGAATAGAAATTATTGGCGGTGATACCTCCCTGCATCTTTTCCCGGAAAGCGAGGAATCATCCTTTGAACCCGGCAAGGAGGTTCAGATTAGTCTTGGTTTTGATCAAATCAATACCATCGTATTTAAAGGAATCATTATTAAACACAATATTTCTGTTAAGGATGGTTACCAGAATGCCTATTACAGGAATATTATTGTACTTGAATGTGCAGATAAAGCAATTAAATTAACTTATCAAAAAAAGTCTGAAATATTTGAAAATAAAACGGATAGTGCCATTATTACATCATTAATCACCACACCAGGGGTAACAAAAACAATAAAAAATACGACTTATTCCCATCCATTTCTAATTCAGCATGAAATGACTGACTGGGATTTTATATTAATGCGAGCCAAGGCAAATGGGTTTATCCTGTTCAACAGCCAGGGAAAAATTACCATTGATGAACCTGTTCCAGTTGCAGGTACTACCTCTAAAGTAACATTAATCTATGGTGACAATATTGCAAATTTTGAGGGAGAAATTGATGCATCTACTCAATTAAAAGGTGTTGCAGCAGCTACTTTCAATCCTTTTACAAATGCCGCTGTCAAACAAACTGGAACAGAACCTGCAGGTATTCCTGTTCAGGGAAACCTTTCAGGTAGTACCTTGGGTGCTGTCGCAAGTCCACCTGTTTTAAATATAAATTATAGCAGCCCTATGCTGGCTGCAGAATTAAAGGTCTATGCTGATGCTCTCTTGTGGCTATCCAGAATTCAAAGAATCAGAGGTAACCTGTCTTTCAGGGGGTTAAATGATATTGCTTTAGGAGATATCATTACCTTACAGGGCTTTGGAAGCAGGTTTGATGGTGATACACTTGTTACAGGTGTTGAACATACGATGGCTGACGGCGTGTATATGACAAAACTCCAGTTTGGATTAAAACCCGATTTGCTGGGCACTGAAAAAATACCAAATCAAATACCCGCCTATCATTCAATAAAAGGCCTTCATATTGGAAAGGTAAAAAAAATTGAGGCAGATCCAAATGGGGAGTACAGGATTCAAGTGCTTATTCCAACCCTAAAACAAACGGGTGAAGGTATCTGGGCCCGGTTAAGTCATTTGTATGCCACTGCCAGTGCCGGTAGTTTTTTTATTCCTGAAGTAGATGCCTCTGTAATAATAGGTTTTTTAAATGAGGATCCCCGGTTTCCCGTCGTTTTAGGAAGCCTTTACAACAGTACCAATGCACCTCCTGAGACCATTAGTGCTGAAAATCCTAAAAAGTCTATTATTTCAAAATCACTGCTGAAAATTGAATTTGATGATAAGGATAAAGTGCTTACCTTAAAAACACCCGGCGGTAATTCTATTCTTGTTTCAGATAAGGATAAAGGAATAACGATTAAAGACCTCAACGGAAATCAAATAAAAACTTCCTCCTCAGGCATTGAAATAACCAGTGATTTTAATATTACCATAAAAAGCAGCCAGAAAGTAACTATTACCGGTACCACCGGAGTGGACGTTTCTTGTTCCGGTGGTGATGTATCCTTAAAAGGATTAAATCTGGCAGCAGAGGCGCAAATAAAAGCTTCCATAAAAGGAACAGCTCAGGCAGAACTGGTTGCCTCAGGTCAAACCGTTGTAAAAGGAGGGGTAGTAATGATAAATTAAAAAATGAACTTATGCCATTTGCAGCAAGAATAACAGATTTACATGTTTGTCCAATGACTACCGGACCAGTTCCCCATGTAGGAGGTCCTGTCATCGGACCCGGTGCTCCTACCGTACTTATTTCTTTTCTTCCGGCGGCTGTCATGGGAGATTCAGCTGTTTGTGTTGGCCCCCCGGATTCTATAGTAAAAGGTTCTGCGACCGTTTTGATAGGAAACAAACCCGCTGCAAGAATGGGAGACACATGTGCCCATGGAGGGAGTATAGTATTAGGTTGTCCAACCGTAATCATAGGGGGTTAAAGATGGCAGAGGAAAAATCATTTCTGGGCACAGGCTGGGGATTCCCTCCCACTTTTTACCTTGCTTCCAAAAGTATTCAAATGGTAAGTGACGAAGAGGATATTAAACAAAGTATCGAAATATTTCTGGGAACCCGTCTTGGTGAAAGAGATATGCGCCCTGAATACGGTAATCCATTATTTCAGCATGTTTTTGAAATGTCCACCGAAAAAAATATAGACTGGATTTTAAAAGACCTAGCCATAGCCATCAGAATAAATGAACCCCGCATTTTTATTCATAGTATATCAGCAAATAAAGATAAAATTATGGATGGCATCCTCCATATCACGATCGATTATGAAGTAGAAAGTACCAATGTTAGAAATAATATTGTTTATCCCTACTATTTTGCTGAAGGGACAAAAATCACCTGATTAATTAATATATGTTGAATAATTTATCCACTTATCAAGGTTCTTCCAGGAAAAATCGCTTAAATAAGGCCTTAAGCAGTACTTTTTTTTTACCAGATGAGCGTTCGACAGGTGATTTCCTTCGATTTATTTATCAACAGGCACAATTATTAAGTTATTATGATTTAGACGGAGAAAAAAAAGCTACCTGGCAACCTTTTTTTGAAGGCGATGATGCCTTTCTTCTCGCAGAAATTGCAGGTTTAAATATAGCGTCCATTGAAAAAGAAAAAATTAACATCCTCAATTCTTTTGAAGGCTATGATGAATTACTTGCAAAAATCAGTCAGTTTGAACGTTTTTTTGTTTTCTGTCTGGACCTTCTAAAAAAACTGAACACCTGGTACTTAAGAGCTGCTGCCTCAAATAAAGGGATTCAAACAACTGCAATTGAAAATGAACTTTATGCAGCAATCCAGGGGGAAGGTACTACCCTGCTTTCAAAATTGATTGCTTATGATATGGCTAAAATTTCATCCGATTTGCCTATTTATATGCAAAATGATTATACTGTTTTTTCATCTTTGTGGAAAATTGACGAAACAGAACCTATTTCTATTTACCATACTGGAAATAATGAAATAGAACAAATTAGTCATGCAATTAAAGAGGTCATATTATTATATCCTCCAATCATTTCCATCTTGATGGGATTAAACTACAAAGCGCCTGCTCTGTTTGAAGATGCTTATTTTAAAAATGATGATCATCCCCCGCACAATGGATTACTTTTCACTTTTCTGGCTTTATATCAGATATTACAATCTGATCTTAATAAATTGACGCATAAACATTTAGATTATTTCTATACTAATATTTTAGGTCAAAAACCCTCCTTTGGACATCCAGATTCCCTGTTTGTATGCGGTATGCTACATGCAGACTACAAGGAAGTTTATCTGGAAAAAGATACGATGTTACATGCAGGTCAAAACGCAACCGGTTATCCAGAAAAATATGCCATTGATCAATCCATTCAGTTAACACAGGCAAAAATAACCAGCCTGTTATCCCTTTATGTAAGTCGTAATCCTTTGGTCGATGTATATTCTCAATTCAGATTGGTATCGGGCATTTATGGTAGAGAAATTGCAGATATTAGTCAGGTTGAATCATTTGCTTCGTTAGGAGAGGAGCAACTTTTCCTAAGTGAGGAGGAGAGAACTATGAAAGATATCTCCATAGGATTTGCTCTTTCTTCACCTACTTTAAAACTTTCAGGTGGTTTTCGGACCATAACTGTTTCTTTTTATTTTTCACCTGCTTCCATTGACAGTCTTACTTTTTTACTTCTGGATATTGCCGATAAAAGGCAGATAAAGCCAGAGGATGTTTTTCATGAGGTATTTTCCCATGGCTTTACCATTGGTCTAACGGGTGAAAATGGATGGATAACGCCGTCAAATTATCAAATGCTGCCTCCGGTTGACTGGACTAAAGATCCTATCAAACTTACATTCATTTTGGATGAAGCAATGCCTGCTGTTATTCCTTTTAATGAAAATATGCACACCGGTAGGTATAACACTGATCAACCTGTCCTTCGTCTTTTGATAAGTGGTGGTCTGACTACACACCCTTACGCCTATCTTGAAAATATGCTTATCAATGAAATTGACATTGAAGTAAAGGTTGATAAACTTAAGCAGGTTAAATTTTATAATCATCTTGGGGCTGTCGACCCTTCTAATCCATTTCCTTTATTGGGACCCATTCCGGGTATTGGTTCCTATTTTATTATTGGAAGTGCTGAATTATTTACAAAAGATATTACCGACCTAAAAATAGATTTATCCTACCAGCCAATGGCTTTGGATGGTGGAAATTTTGCTACGCATTATGAAGGATATAATAAAAATATTGTGGCGCAATCTTTTACCGTAGGATTATCTGCATTATCCAACTACCAGTTTAAACCTGAAAAATGGAAGGATGCACAACATTTCTGTTTATTTCAGCAAGAGCCTTCAGATGGCATACCAGAGAACACATCAATTCATTCCATTGATATTTCCAAGCTACAGATTCAACCTAATTATAAACTATCTGATGACATTGCAAATAATTATCAAAAAGATAAGCAAACGGGCTTTCTCAAATTCACATTAACAAATCCACCCATGGGTTTTGGGTTCGATATTTATCCTGCCATTTTTGTTCGGGCTATATCAGAAAATGCCAAACCCAATGCTTTATTAGCAGGTGAAAAAAAGCAGCTGCCAATACCTAATAACCCTGTTTATCCTATTGCTTCAGATATTAGGATTTCATATTCCGCTCATAGTAAACTTCAGTTTGATGAGCAGAAACTGCATCAAAATAATACGGCAAAAGATGAGAAATGTTATCATTTACATCCTTTCGGAATTGAAAATATTTTTTCGGAGGGTAAACCCAAAAAGAAAAAAATCATTCCTTCATTTCCCGATGAAGGTTATTTATTCATAGGACTTGATCAGTTAATATTACCCCAGCAATTACATCTGCTGATACATACCAAACGAAGTGAACAATGGGAAATTGGTCATAAACCCGAGGTAAAATGGCAGTATTTAGCCAGAGAAGAGTGGATAGATTTTGATGCTGACAGTATTCTAAGTGACGGCACCAGAAACCTGATGGTAACCGGTATTATCAGTTTTGAACTTCCTGTGGGTATGACAAACCAGCATGACGTTATTTCCGGAAATAATTACTGGATAAGAGCTGTAACCAGGCAGAAAGCTGATTTATACAGCAGGATAATACATATCTATACAAATGCGACTACCGCTACCTACCAATTTGATACACATTCAGTTAATCATCCCGTTACCTTACCCGCTGGAAGTATTACCGAACCTGTAAAACCTATAGCTGGCATTACTAACTTAATACAACCTCTGCCTTCCACAAATGGAACAAAACAGGAAACTGAATCGATATTTCATACCAGAGTTGCAGAACGAATCAGACATAAAAACAGGTGTCTGACCCGTTGGGATATAGAGCACATGCTTTTAAACAGATTTGATGAATTGAATCAGGTTAAATGTATAGGATTTAACGGAAATGAAAATTTTATTTCAAAAGGAGAAGTTATCATTGTTGCCATCCCCAAGGTAAAGGGAGAGAAACAATTTTATGAACCTAAATTGAACCCTGACCTGATTGAGGAAATCAGAGATTTTATGCAGGCCTATACCAGTCCTTTTTTGAAACTGGAAATCAGAAATCCCAGTTTTGAATATTTACGATTAAAAGCAAAGATTATTTTTGAAGGAAAGTCTCCCGGCAGATACATCAAAACATTACAACAAGATTTACTTCAGTTTATTTGTCCCTGGTTTTATGATGATAATGTGGATGCCTCCCTTGGTGGTTCTATAAAGAAATCGGCCCTCATACAGTTTGTAGAATCCAGACCGTATGTCAAATTTCTGACAGGCCTTTCTGTTATTCAACTTCAGGTCAATGATAATGGATTGTATCTGTTAAAAGATACCGCTGCCGAAATAGAATCTACCGATAGTTTATTAAAAGGTGGAACACCATGGTCTGTTTTAATCCCCAGTTTCTCCAATGATATTGAAATACTTGAGAAGCCCCGATTTTATGCACCTGTACCAGCAAATTTATCAGATTTCAGCATTGGAAACACCCTGGTTATTGCTTCTGATATTCCCCCTTCTGACGAAGAAGTAAAGCCAGATAAATCAGCCTCTGATCATTCAAATATGCAAACACCTATTTTATTCACACTTCATTTTTAGTTTATCATGGCCATACTAAACAGGATAACCTTAAAAAATTTCTTTAGGAAAGGAAGTGTTCCTACAGAAACAAATTTTGCGGATTTAATTGATTCTTCCATTAATATTGTGGAAGATGGCATTGGGAGAAGCGTGGAAGATGGATTCAGGATTGCACCCATGGGCTATTCTAAAAGACTTTTATCGTTCTATGAGAATGCACAGAAATCAAAACCAGATTGGTTTATCAGTTTAAATGACGGCAATTCAAAAGGCCTGGCCTTTCACGAATCGGATAGTGAAAACAGACTCGTTTTAAAAAACGGAGGAAATATTGGCATTGGAATTTCAAATCCTACCTCAAAACTTGAAGTCAAGGGGTGTATTGGGATGGACGAAAGAAAGGGAACCTTCCTTACAGGTCAGGTTCCGGGAGATGCTAAATGGCATAATATAATAGCTGAACTCGATGGTATCAGTGCATTTGAAATCATGGCTCAAATAAGTGGAAAGAAAGGTAGCGGTCGATATGCCATTTCCCATGCCATTGCTCTGGCAACCTATGGGGGATATCTTTCCCGTTGGTCTATTAGAAAAACAGCTGCAAACTATGGTGGCTTCTTAAACCAGCTGCAATTCCGCTGGACAGGTTCCGTCAACAATTATGCCTTACAAATAAGAACGAGAAGACATTACGGATTAAATGATCAAAATGCGGAACCTTATCCGATTTTTTTTAACGTGACCAAGCTTTGGTCCATCAATGAATAAAGCCTTTATCTGGAATGAAAGATGCAAAAACGGTCAGCAAGGCTAATTATGAATATTTATCGCTTGACTATGAAAAGTTAAGAGAAAAAGCGATTCAATATGCGCAGCAATTCTCGGGAAATAACTGGACAGATTTTAATTATCATGATCCGGGAGTGACTATTTTAGAGCAATTATGTTATGCTATTACCGATTTAGCCTACCGGACTCAGTTTCCCATCACAGACCTTCTTTTTTTAAAAAATGAAAAAAGTCATTTAAAATCTGATAATCTTTTATTTCCACCCTCCAGATTATTCCCTACAAGTCCGGTTCTTTTAAACGATTATCGAAAATTGCTAATAGGTAAAATTCCGGAAATAAAAAATGGTTGGGTAGAACCTGTTAAAGATGATGCAGCAGGATACCAGGGGCTCATTGATATTTTAGTTCAATCAGGCAGAGAGCTTAATGCAAATGAAAAACAAGCATTAATTTCAAGCGTAAAAAGTGAATTTCATGCCAACAGATTAATTGGCATAGATTTAAACGAAGTAATCATAATGACTGGCGTCAAAATAAGCCTGCGGGGGAAAATTCATATAGACCCCGATATGGTTGGAGAATTATTGCTGGCCCAGATATTTTCAAAAGTCAATGATTTCCTGAATCCGGAAATCCGCTTTCAACATCCGGACGATTTATTAAAAGAAGGTATTGAACCCGATTTAATTTTTAATGGTCCCTATCTCCCATTCGGTTATATTTCAGATGCTGACTTGCAACCACCTATTAAAGGTATTTATTTGTCCAGAATAAAAGAGTTAATCGCTGAAGTGCCCGGTGTAAAGTATGTTGAGGAATTAAACCTGATGAAAAATGAGGTACGCTGTCACGAAAATCTCATCACTTTTGAAAATGATGAATTCCCAATGTTGGACAAAAATCTTTTTCAAGACGAAAGAGCGGGTAATAACCTGATTATCCTTAAAAATAATATTCATTATAAAACTGATTCTATCACCACTCAACAGTTTTTTAATTCGCAAATTGCTGAAAGTTTACAGAATTATAAGACGCCAAAAATTGCCACGCAGGAAATTATTCAGGGTCGGTTTACTTCTGATGAGATAAAGGCTTACTATGCCATTCAACATGAATTACCTGATATTTACGGACTTGGCGAGCGTTCATTACCCTCATCAGCAACCCCACAACGAAGAGCTCAGGCTTATCAGTTAAAAGCGTATCTCACTATTTTTGAACAAATACTGGCAAATTTTCTGGCACAGCTTGTTCATACCAAAGATCTGTTTTCCATAAATCCTGATTTAAATCAAACCTACTTTTTTCAGGTTCCAGAGGATATTCCCCAATTGAATAAAGTCGTAGTCGATGAAAATTTAAACACCTACAAAGATAAACTGGCCCAGATTAACACCGAAATGGATCCGTTTATAGATAGGAGAAACCGTATTTTAGATCATCTGCTGGCCAGATTTGGTGAAACATTTCCCGACGATCTGCTAAAAAAATTTGAAAATTTAAGAGGTTTAACCTCAAAGAATCAAATTGAGTATGAAATGATTCAGGCAAAAATCCGCTTTTTAAGTCAAATACTTCCGGCAGGGTATCGGAGAGGTCTCGGATTTAATTACCAGTTACCCGCCTGGGACACCCAGAACAATGCAGGTTTAGCTCATAAGTTGAGTTTACTTTTACATATTAAACATCAGGGACAACGATCTTTTGTCAAACCTCTGTTGCAACAGGCAAGTATAAATAAAGAGATAAACGCAAAGGAGGAATGGATGATGACTACGCTGCTACTTGAAAATAAGCAGGAAATAAAGGTTTTAAGATTAAATAAGGAAGCTTCATATCAAAAAAATCAGGTTTCATTTTATTCAACAAATATCCAGCTTATCTATGACCTTTTTTTACATGGTATCTCAAAACAATTTTTCAGTATAGTAAGAACAGGTAACCATCCAGATTTTCTTTATCATTTAATATACAAAAGCCCACAATCTGATCTTGAAATGGTCATATTTGAATCATTGGAAGAAAAGGAATGTGTTGAAAAACTAGACCAGGTAAACGCCCGATTTGTTGCGTTAAATGAGTCTTGTGAGGGATTTCACCTGTTGGAACACATTTTGCTGAGGCCACTGGAAGCAGTTAATTATGCCCTTCATTTTTTCGATCAAAAAGGAGACCTCTATATTAAAGGCAATAATGCCAGTCAGATAGTTAAACTTAAGAATCTGGCCGAAGATTTTCCTTTTATTGGCATCAAAAAAGAAAATTACGGCATTATTGAAATAGAACAACAATCAAAATATCAGGTAGTTCTGTATAATGATAAAAATGAAATCATTGGTAAAATCCAGAAGGAATTTTATGCTACTTATGTTGCCGAAAAAGAAATGGATATGGCTATCCAATATTTTCAGGAAATTTTAGACAGAAAGCAGGATCTGGAATCCGCCTATGAAATTATTCAGCTTTCTTCACCAGCTACTATGTTTCCCGTTGCTTTCGATTTTTCAAATTCAGTTAGTCTTATTTTCCCGAAATGGCCGGCACGCTTTCAAAATGAAGATTTTAAAAGCCTGATTATGGATACCCTAGATAACCTGATTCCCGCTCATTTTAATTTTAAATCTTATTTTTTAGATGTGGAAGAAATGAGCATTTTTGAATCCGTTTATCAAAAATGGCTGGATGAAAAACAACATAAACATCCGGATTTAAATCAATTGGATAACCTCTCCCTTCAGCTTGTTCAATTGATTCTATCTTACAGTTCGTAAAAGCTCAGCATGAATATCAAGGCTGGACATACTATCGAAACACTGACTTTTGATATTCAGATTCCAAAGGAAAAGGATTACCATTATATTTCTGATATCATTTCAAGTATAACTGAAAATGAATTGCCCCTGTTTTTAGAAGCCCTGCTTGATGAATATCATTTAAATAATCAAACGATTCAAATCCAGCAGATAGCATTAGATCTTGGGGATATACCATTAAACCAAACCAGAAATCAACTTGTAACGCAATTTAAAAATGCTTTAAAAGTATGGTTCCGCAAAACATTTAAAAATAAGGAAGCAGATATATTAAAGGATATACGCACCCTTACTTCGGAGGAGAGAGAATTCACCTTACTAAAGTATTTTATAGCAAGTGGAAAAATTCCATGGTGGGGTTTACAGCCAACTTTTATTCCTGATGCAACATTAAAAAAATACATCCGGGAGTATTCACAAAAAACAAAAAATCTTATTTTCGAACTAGGAGAAAAAAAATCGAACAGAAAACGAATCGTTTATCAATTCAAAGAGGATACCCTTTACCAGCTTTTTGGTATTCTTAGTCCAAAACCTTCTTCTTTTTTCAAAAACTACGCCAGCGATTTAACCTACATACATCAAAAACAAAAAGTAGTTGATGAGGAAGATCAGGCATTCAAAAAAGTTTTACAAGAACTTATACTGGCCTATTTGATAGCTCATAAAGCAACCAGTATTGATCAAACTGCATTTTTAAGAAGACAACTATTGATGCTTTCCAGGCAATATGGTATTAGCTACAAAAATATTTTACATCGTATAAAAGAGGCAATCCAGCTGCTCCCGAAAAATATTTCCTTGCGTTCGGGACTAAAAGCAATGATATATGATTTGTTAGAACTGGATTTTGCCCCAATCATTTCACATCAGGAAACATCAGTTCATTCATTTGAAGTTTATGCTGAAATATTGTCGATCCTATATAAAGAAAGACCAGAACAGCTATCTGGAAAATATAAATCAAAGCGAGAAAGAGATAAATTGTTGAAAAAAATGCTCAAAATGAATAAGCAAAAAACGCTTTTGATTTTGAAAAATCTGTATCGAAAAAATTCAATTTATATTAACCAACCAGGTTTCCTTTTTTCTGAATATTTATTAGTCGAATTAATTAAAACAAGCAGTTCTTCCGCCATTGAACCAGCGCTGTTACTAATTGAACCATTAAAAAAATTACATCAGAAATTTTATATTTTCTCTCACACCGATTTAAGTGTAAAAGCAATTGTTTATGCCCATCTAATCTATCATTTGCAAACTGGAAATATAAATACGAACAATGTAAAAGAATTCATTCTTAAGAGATTGTCTAAAACGTACGCTATTCCATTTCAACTATTACATCCTTACCTTAAAAAATCAGAAGTACAAAAGTCACAAATAACCTTTGAATCAGGAAAGGCATTACCCGTATTTTTTAATCAAAACATTACCTTATACGAAGAATTTATAAAAAAAGTAGAAACACTTTATCCCGAATTAAGACCTTTTATACATTCTAATACCTTCTATACCTCAACCCTGCAAATACTGGCAGATAAACCTGAAACCATCACCCATTTTCACTATTTCATCTCTGAAATAAGTTTAACTTTTAGCAAAAGATTATCTGTTCAGGCTAAGGATTTTAAGTTATTCCTTTTAAAGGATAAAAAATCAATATCAACCAAACTGTATAAACAACTGTCACTATCAATAACCGGACGCACAAATACTTCAGGTTTAGCTATCAATTCCATCAATACCTCAAATGAGCAACTGCTAAAACTGGATAATGATGCCTTAAAACAAAAATTAAATAGCTTATTTAAACATCATGTTACGTTTTTTGAAAAATTTATACATAAAGTGACTTCTGCTTACCCAGGATTAAAAACGTATATCCATTCAAACCAGTTTTATATTTTCGCCATCCAGTTAGTTTCCTTATCGCCATCTGTTACCAGTAAAATGGATAAATGGTTGTTAAAATTCATTTTACATCTTTCTCAAAAAGTCAGCTTACCCGTAAATACCTTTTTATACCCATTATTAAGCAGAGAAATTATAATTCCAGATAAATTGGTATTAGAATTAAGAAAAGTTTATGTGTTTTTGGTTGAAATACAGCCGACTTATACAGATGCGGCTGAGTTCATTTTTAAATCAGATGAGTCAGTAGAAAAATTAATTCAAATTTTAGGACCCAATTTGTTTGAATCAGCATCCTTTCCTTCTGATCTGGATAAATCCACCTTATTTTTAGAAACATTATGGTTAAAGGAAAAAATGATCCTTTCAACCATTTTAGAAAATAAGTTTAATCCTATCCTGCCAATTTTGCTGATTACAGGATTAGCAGAGGAAGTGATACAGTTTATTCAGATGAAAATAGCTGGGGATCAATATTTATTATTTCAGGATGCCACAAATAAATTAAGTAAATGGATTCAACAGCATCAAATTATTAAATTACCGAAAAATAAATTGCATGTATGGATAAAAAAACATTCATTGGATTACCTCCTTCAATTTGAAAACAGGCCGTTTAATATATCAGATTATTTTTATTTCATCCTTGAAAAATCACAAAAGGAAAGAATACTTCACTGGAAAGGTTTGGATCAGCTTACTACCCCAACACCAGCCTTACTGGAAAAAGAAATTTATTATTTCTATTCAGAATATAATCAATTGCCGATACCTAAAAAATGGCGTGATAATCAGTTTTATCAAGACTTAATCCTTCATTTTTTAAAAACAGGTAAAATCCAACCCTGGTTAATTACACCCTACCTTGAAATAAATGAACTCATTTATCTATTTAAGGATGCTGTCCAATCTGAAAATGTGCAATTGATCCATGCAATCATGAAGCTATCTTTCCATGAGGAAATGCTACAACGCTTGCATCAATTAATAGATAAAGTAAATCTGGTTGATATTATAAACATCCTCCATAAGCAAAATCCTCAAAAATCGATCTTACCCTTTTACCAAGCCATTAATAATCTGGCAAAAAAATCGATAACTGATTTAGATGTAGAAAAGGTAATTTTTAATCTTTTCCTAAGGCATAAAATATGGCAAAGGTCAAGTGAAACTATTCAATATGAATTAATATTGGATGCCTTATATCAAAGGTATAATATAAAAATAAGCACAGAAAAAATAACTTTTTCAGATAAGGCACTTACCTTGGATTGGTTCATTTATTTTTTAGAAACCGGAATATGGCCTGCCGCTTTTAATGAAGAAAAACAGGAGTCTTATTTTAAATATATAAAGTCCGTAATATCAGATAAACCTGCTTACATACTTGATATTACTTCAAACCTTACCTATTATCCCTTTCACCAATCTATATTTAAAAAAATATTAAGCCTGACCGAAATGGGCGTATTTTTAAAATCAGTCCTAAAAATAAAAAATGCCGAATCAGATTTCCTTATTCAATTGATTGATAAATATTTAATTAAAACATCAACCCTAAATATCCCGGATTATAAATTATTATTACTGCTCGATGCACTGATGAATTTCATTTTATTTTCCAACAGAAAAAATGACCAGATTGAACAATTAATCCAGGGGGAACTTACTGGTATTATTCCTGACATCACTTTAAAAGAAATAAAATCCAATAAAACATCAAAGGTTAATCTTTGGGAAAAGGAATTGGAATGGATGGATTATTATCTGACTTATGGTTCTGTTCCTATTGAATCAGAAGGAATAACTGGAGAAAGCTGGTTAAAAATAATCGATAAATTAATAAAAAACAATGCCCGGTCTTTGTTATACAAGCTCCATTTCTGGTCTAAATCGCCAATGAAATTGAATAGATTATTTGAATTATTGAGTCAGAAATATCGGATATTGATCATTTCTTTGATCCATCCATCGTTAATGGAACATATCATTTTAATGGAAAAAGCAGTAGAAGCGGTAACAGGTGAAAAAATAAGGGCAAGAATTGGGATTAAAAATGAGGCTGAGTTTATGAAAATGATAATGGGTATTTGGGGTAAAATGTCTAAACTTCAACCAGATACTACGCTTGTTACATATAAAATTTTTTCATTATATATTGAAAAAAGAAGATTGCAATCAAATATTTTAATATCATTAATCATCGAAAAAATAAAAAATGTTTCATCCAGACAACTACAAATTATTAAAAATTTACAAAAATATTCAGCAGAGCGGCATGAAGAAAAAGTCATAAAAAAAGAAGTCCCTGCAATCCAGGAGGGAATACCTCCAGCATCCATATATGTTGCCAATGCAGGACTTATTTTGTTATGGCCATTCCTGGGAAGGTATTTCAGGAGATTAAATTTAGTTGGTACGAAAGATTTTATCGATGAAACATGCCGGATGAGAGGTATTTTACTAACTCAATATTTAGTAACCGGTAAAAAAGAGTCCCCGGAATATGAACTGGCCTTAAATAAATTATTGTGCGGCGCAGAATTAGATATGGAGGTTGATTTGGAATTAGATATAACGGACGAAGAAATTAATTTATCAAACTCGTTGTTAACTGGTGCCATTACCAATTGGGAGAAACTAAAAGGAACAAGAATTGGCACTTTCAGAGAAACATTTTTACAACGAAATGGCGCTTTATATTATATGAATAACCGCTGGGAATTAAAGGTAGAAAAAAAAGCGTATGATTTGTTACTCGAGACCTTACCCTGGGGCATACAAATGATCCAGATGAGCTGGATGAATGAGCGATTAGTTGTCCTTTGGCGTTAAATTTAACTACCTCCAATATTTAATAATACTCTCAGGAAAATTTGCCTGCCTCTTTGCGGATAAAAAGGAGATAAACCATTCAGATTATCCGGATTTAAAGAACCATTGGCTGTCCTGACACCAGGATGGAAATAAGTTGTATGATGGGGATCCAGGATATTCCGGTTTAACAAATTCAGTAAAATCAGGGAGAATGTTGTTCCTTTCAATTTCTGATTTGAATAATTAACCGTTGTATTAAAGATTAAATACGGGGGAATATTATTTCCATACAATCCAAGATTTTTAACTGCATTGGTACCTTCCCCAACCCTGCGCATACCAACATAATTTGCGGAAAAATGGGTATTTAATAATGAATTTTTATGGCTAATCCTATAGGTAAGTCCCATGTTTCCACTTTGCGTACTGATATCAGCCACCCTGAGATTAACAGACTGTCCCCCAATAATGGAGTGCTGATCAGGAATATTAAAGGTATGATTTAAAAATACAGACCATTTCCTATTTAGGAAGGTATAATTAAAATCAAATAAAGTGCCAATTACATGATAGCTTCCAACGTTTTGATTTTGATTATTAAACGGTGGTTCCATAATAGGCACGGAAGCTACTGCATCCTTTATGTAATAATTAAAAAAAATGAAAGTCCATCTGAGATTATTATTTTTATGGGCACCATTTACTGAAATATCAAAATAATCAATTTTTTCAGTTTCCAGTCCCGGATTTGGTTTACGGTTATTTCCGGTAGAAAATTTATGAAAATTAGATGCATTCTGAATGCCATGGGAATATACCAGCTTTCCTGAGATTTCCTTTCCTAAATAAACAAGGGCCAGACGGGGGGAAAAGGCTACTCCAAACCCACCTGATGATCGAATTGAATTATTATCTATTCTGTTTCCAAAGGATATATTTAATCTGGAAGGTATTATTTTATAAGTTCCCGAAAAATAAAAAGCCATATCAACAATATTATAAATATTACCACCTCCACTTTCATTTAAGGTAACACCAAGTTCCTGCGCTACATTGGTATTTTTCTGGTTCAAGCCATTATTTCCTGCTGGAAAATCAAGATAATAAAGATAGTCACCAAATTGCTGGCTAAACCTGATTTCCATTCCACTCATTAAATTTAATCGGTCATTCTGATAGAAAAAACGAAAATCATTTCTGAACAACTGAGCATCATAAAAGTAAAATAAATTGCCATAACCCTGTCTGGCTGACTGGTTTGTCTGGGTTGGAAGCAATGAATCAGGGTAAACCAGATGAGCCAGATGAAGCGGTAATGATTTATTTCCTAATAAATAATAATTCACTCTGGCAGTGGAATTATCCAGTCTGTTGTTGGTAAAAGAGGTAATATTTGAAAATGAAAACCGATTGTAGGTCTTATTAAACATAGAGTAAAAAGTGGCGTTGGTAACATCCCATTTATTACCATTATTTGTTCCAGCCGTATAAATATCCTGATAATAACCAAAAGACTCCGAAGTTTTCCAGGCCCGAATGCCTAAAACCAGATTTGGAAATCCTACTTTAATACCAAAATAGGAATCATTCATCTGGTTTGAATAGCCGGAAGCCTGCCCGTTTACCAATCCCGTATATGCTTCCCTGTCAAGAAGTTGAGCCCTCGAAATTCCTTCCTGAGTCAGGATGATGCTATCCATAGAACCACTGCTATTTTTAAAAATTTTGTAAAAAGGGCTTTCTTTTAATTGGAATAAACTGGCATATTCACTTACTGAATAAGTCTTTAATACGCCATTCACATGCAAAGGCACGGGATTTTTAATATTTAAGTGGTTATAATTCAGCTGAGAGATATCTTCAGGATTATAATCAAAAAATTCATTATACTGGTCGTAACGCTGGTTACCCTGGAATGATTTAAAGGTGAAGGTGGTATTTATCGCTTCTTTTCTGAATCCAATGGTAAAATCGGCATCCCTGGTGTCATAGCTTCCGCCATATACAGTACCATTCAGGTAAAATGGATTATTTTTAGGCGTTTCAACAGATTTACCAGCTTTTGAAGAATAAGGAATAATCTCTCCGGTATCATAGGTAATGATATTTATGGTTCCTACAAAAGCTCTGGGACCATACATGGTGGACGAGGGACCATATAATACCTCAATTGCCTTGATATTTGAAATGGGATATTGTCTGGAAATATAGGCAATATTTGACCAGTTGTCATTTTCCTCAATACCATTAATCATGAACAGGGTCCTTTCTGTATTCTCCTGTCTGAAACCCAACTGATAGACATTTGCATAAGAAACACCATAATATTTACTAATATCAAAACCAGGGAGATTAATCAAGACATCAATTAAATCCATATAGCCTCTTTCTACAATTTCGTCTCTTTTAATGACTAAAACACTTGCCGGTGCCACTCTGATATCTTCGGCTTTTTTGGAGACAGCACTTACCGTTATGACCTGATTTTTTTCCAGGATCTGTTTGACCAAACCATCAAATATAAAATGTCTGGTAGGACCTTGATAATCAGGATTTGATTGAATAATTTTTCGGATATATTTAGAAGCAAGCGAAATGGAATCTTCGGCAATGGCAATTAAAGAAAGTAATCTATAGGCATCGTTGGTTAATTTTAAATCGATATACTTTTTATCCATAAAACAATCAATCAGATGTTGTTTTGCATCTTGAAACAAACCCGAATCATAATCCTTCGAAGCACTTTCCAATTCATTCTGACCACACTGGGCTGATCCACTGAAACGGAATAAAATCATTAATAAAATAGTAGAAGAAACAACTTTTAGCGCTTTACACATTTTAATAAATCTTTAAATTCAGGTAATCAAAGTTAAATATAAGTATTTTAATTATTAAATATTTTACCTTCCTTAGCATATTCGCGTTTTATGCCAAGTAAAACATCCTGATTTGTAATCATTTTTGAATTGTTTTTTCTAGCATTTAACCAGGCGAACTGAACGGCATTATTTATAAATCCACCAGAAATTTCATAATCACTGGCTATTTTTAAAATATCCACCTGATTATCTCCGGGAAGACGGGACAATGCTTTTTCCCAAAGCTTTTCTCTCTGATGTACCCCCGGTAATTTAAAATAAACAATTGATTGAAAACGCCGGAGAAAGGCACTATCAATATTCGGTTTAAAATTGGTAGCCAATATAATAAGACCTTGAAAATCCTCAATTCTTTGAAGTAGATAAGAAGTTTCCTGGTTGGCATATTTATCTTTGGCATCTGTCAGTTCTGTTCTTTTCCCAAACAGAGCATCGGCCTCATCAAAAAATAAAATCCAGTTTTTATTCTCTGAAAGTTGAAATAGAGAGGCCAGATTTTTTTCCGTCTCACCTATATATTTAGAAACTATCTGAGATAAATCAATTCGATAAACACTTTTACCACAAGCTTTACCGAGTAAAGCTGCTGTCAATGATTTTCCAGTTCCAGGAAGGCCATAAAAAAGCACCCGATAACCCTTCATCCAACCTGAAAATGTTACATTATCCCACTCCGGATTATCCTTTTGATCCATCCAGACTTTTATAGTTTCAATTTCATCATAAGCACCGGCATCCAGAACCAAATCATTCCACGACATCGGAGAATGTAAAATTCTCGCTGGAAACCGGGCGCTGAAAGGTGGCTCGTATTCAATACCCTGGGTAATCAAAGACAACGTTTCATCAGAAACAGTCAAAAGTCCGCTTAGTCTGGGTTCCCCAATTTTTGTTTCCTCCAGTTTAAGGATATTATATTGATAAAAAACATGGGAAACATCAAATAATTGGGAAGCGGTATTCCTCGCTAACAGATTATTCTCTGCTAACAGAAAAACGGCCGTTTCTCCGGTTGGAAGAAATCCGTTATGATTTTGTCCGGCTAAACCACCAAAAATCGTATAATATCTTCCTATAACCGTATCTTTAATCAGAAATGGATCTAATTTTTCAGGCTTAATATGAGGAATCAGGCACAAAATCAGCACCAGCCGTTCACCCCACTTCAATTGATAATGATTAATAAAATGGGCATAAATACTTTCATCTTCCGTCAAATCCGGGGCGGCATGTAAATGAAATGGATCTTCCTGTTCCTTATTAAAAAAATGAGCTAATCTGGCCTCCAAAAACAATTCAAACCAATGTAATTCTTTTTCCAGGGATTGTATATTCTGAATCAGGGCATTATTTGTCATAAAACATGTAGCATTTGAAGTAAATGTAAGAAATTAGCGTTAATAAATAATTATGAAAGAAATTAGTGAAATTATTAGCGCATATCAGGTAGCCAGCAGGCATAAAAAAAGATTGGCTTTAGCAACGCTGGTTCACCTGAATGGGTCCTCATACCGAAGACCAGGTGCCAGAATGATAGTTGATGAGGAAGGGCAACTTACCGGAGCCATTAGTGGTGGTTGCCTTGAAGGTGATGCTTTGCGCAAAGCTGTTTATTGCATACACACCCAGCAACCTAAACTGGTAATCTATGATACCAGCGATGAAGAGGATGCCACCATAGGGGTTCAACTGGGTTGTGCCGGTATTATTCAGGTCCTTTTTGAACCCATTAATGAAAATGATCCGAATAATCCTGTTGAATTACTAAAAAAAGCTATTTCTAAAAGACAAAATGCTGTTCTTGTGACTTTTTACGGACCTGATTTAAAGCCAGATCAGCCCATTGGCACTTGTTTATTATGGGAAGATTCGGGAAATGTTATTGATAATTCAGGATTTAAACATTTACCCCCTGCTTTATCAGCAGATATCAAGGCGTCCATGGCACTTAAAAAGTCCTCTTTTAAAAACTATAAGCATAATGATTTAAATATTAATGCCTTTATTTCATTTATAACACCACCTGTTTCTTTGATTATTATAGGCGCCGGAAATGACGCGATACCTTTGCAGCATATAGCCGAAACATTGGGCTGGCAAGTCACTATTGTGGATGGAAGATATACGTATGCAAAAATAGAACGATTTTCCTCTGCCTGTCAGATCATAGTGAGTAAACCTGAAAAAGTATTGGAACAAATCCAGGTAGATGAAAAAACCGTTTTTGTGCTTATGACACACAACTATAATTATGATTATGCAATGCTGAAAGCTTTACTGATTAAAAATGTTCCTTATGTCGGAGCTTTGGGACCTAAAAAGAAATTAGACAATATGGTTAAGGATCTGCAGCAGGAAGGATTACATTTAACTGAATTACAAAAATCTATTTTATACGGCCCTGTTGGATTAGAAATAGGTGCTGAAACACCCGCTGAAATTGCCCTGAGTATAAGTGCCGAAATACTGGCTGTTTTAAATAAAAAAAAAGGTGGATTTCTGAGAAATCTGCCAGCAGAAATCCACCAACGATATTTTAAAGATTAACTTTTTTACCTAGAAACCAGAAATTTACCCGGATTACCATTTTAGCAGCGCTGCACCCCAGGTGAACCCACTTCCAAAAGCTGCCAGGCAAACCAGTTGCCCATCTTTTATATGTCCCCCTTCCCAGGCCTCACAAAGGGCTATTGGAATAGATGCGGCCGTCGTGTTCCCATATTTCTGGATATTATTCCAAACTTTATCATCGGAAAGACCTAATTGTTTCTGAACGAACTGGCTGATTCTTAAATTTGCCTGATGAGGAATCAGCATATCGATATCTGTTTTATTCAAACCATTTTTGTTTAATGCCTCCCCTATCACTTCAGGAAATTTTTGAACGGCCATTTTAAAAACAAAAGGACCATCCATGGTAGCTGCTACCTGATTATTTTTCACCATGTGTTCGGTAACAAAAATACCACCATAAGTAGTATCTGGAAATCCATAATCAATTTCTGTTTCAATTCGACCGGAATGATACCCGCCGTGACAACCTGGACTTAAGGTTGCTAATTTTTCAGCATAAGTACCGTTGGCGTGTAAATGCGTAGATAAAATACCTTGATTTTCCATTTCAGCTGGTTGCAGTATCACTGCTCCTGCCCCATCGCCAAAAATAACCGTAACATTTCTGCCATCATTCGAATAATCCAGTCCCATAGAATGCATTTCTGCCCCAATTAAAAGGATGTTTTTATACATCCCTGTTTTTATGAACTGGTCCGCTACGGATAACCCATATATAAAACCGGAACATTGATTTCTAATATCCAGGGCACCACATTCGGTTTTGGTAATTCCCAATTCCCGTTGAACAAGGACACCACATCCCGGAAAATAATAATCAGGAGAAAGTGTCGCAAAAATGATAAAATCAATATCATCCGCATTTATTCCTGCCCTTTCAATAGCAATGGAAGCTGCCTTTGCTCCCATGGTGGTCGTTGTTTCCTTAAAATTAGTAGCGTATCTCCTGGTTTGAATGCCTGTACGCTCTTGAATCCAGGCATCGTTTGTATCCATTTTTTGAGCTAAATCATCATTTGTAATGATATTTTCAGGCAGATAGCTGCCAATTCCAGCAATTTTAGTCTTAAACATGAATGGTATGATTTTATTTGATTATAAAAATAGCGAAATTTCACTAAATCAATAAAAAAA